>Ga0136633_1001800_pt1 | contig 15373 bp, 28 predicted proteins | sample AntDrymeUQ832206_2_FD_105494 | JGI IMG/M metagenome (GOLD analysis project Ga0136633, IMG submission 105494) | Polar desert sand microbial communities from Dry Valleys, Antarctica - metaG UQ83 (22.06) | ecosystem: Environmental > Terrestrial > Soil > Desert | place: Antarctica: Dry Valley...
CTCCTCCACTACCTGGACGGCGAGAAGCGCTACATCCTCGCTCCCAAGGACGTGAAGGTCGGCGACCTGCTGCAGTCCGGCCAGGGCGCCGAGATCCGTCCCGGCAACGCCCTGCCGCTGCGCTACATCCCCGTCGGCACCACCGTGCACGCCATCGAGCTGAACCCCGGTGGCGGTGCCAAGATGGGCCGCTCGGCCGGTACGGCCGTGCAGCTGGTGGCCAAGGAGGGCGACTACGCCACCCTGCGCCTGCCCAGCACCGAGATGCGCCGCGTGCCGATCAGCTGTCGGGCCACCGTCGGCGAGGTCGGCAACTCAGAGGCCGAGCTGATCAAGATCGGCAAGGCCGGCCGCAACCGCTGGAAGGGCGTCAAGCCCCAGACCCGCGGCGTGGCCATGAACCCGGTTGACCACCCCCTCGGTGGCGGCGAGGGCAAGACCTCCGGTGGCCGACACCCCGTGTCGCCCTGGGGCAAGCCTGAAGGCCGCACGCGTGACAAGACCAAGCCGTCCCAGAAGCTCATCGTCCGCCGCCGTCGTACGCGCGGCAGCCGGAGGTAGGAAGCCATGCCCCGCAGCCTCAAGAAGGGCCCCTTCGTCGACGACCACCTCCTCAAGAAGGTGGACGTCCTCAACGAGAAGGGCGAGAAGAAGGTCATCAAGACCTGGAGCCGTCGCTCCACGATCATCCCTGAGATGGTCGGCCACACGATCGCCGTCCACGACGGTCGCAAGCACGTCCCGGTGTATGTGACCGAGGCCATGGTCGGGCACAAGCTCGGCGAGTTCTCCCCGACGCGGACCTTCAAGTTCCACGCCGGCATGGAGAAGCAGGCCCGAGGGCGGCGATAGCCATGGCCTTCGGCACCAAGACCAACGAGCGCCCCGGCACGCGCGCCCAGGTGCGCTACCTGCGGGTGTCGGCCTACAAGGCCCGTGAGGTCCTTGACCTCATCCGCGACCTGCACGTCGACGACGCCGACGGCGTCCTCGAGTTCACTGATCGCGCCGTCGCCATCGAGGTGCGCAAGGTTCTCGCCTCCGCCGTGGCCAACGCGGAGCACAACGACAGCGTCGACCCCAACGAGCTCTACGTGTCGGCCTGCTTCGCGGACGAGGGACCCACGCTCAAGCGCTGGCGTCCCCGGGCCCGTGGTCGCGCCACCCGAATCCGCAAGCGCACCTGCCACATCACGGTGATCGTCAGCCGGATGGATCCTAAGAAGCTGGAGCAGCGCCAGGCCCGGTCCGCCGCCGCCGTCGGCCGTGGTGGCGTTCGCCGCGATGCCACCGAGGTCCGCCGGGCCCGCGTGGCCCGCAGCCGCGCCGCCGAGGCGCCGGCCCACGACCACGACCACGAGGGTCATGACCACGAGCACGACGAGGACGGCGACGACGTCGTCCCCGGCGAGCCGACGGAGAGCACGATCGAGATGGCCGACGCCGTGGAGCCCGAGGATGCGGGGGACCTGACCGACGAGGTCGAGGACGCCGCCGAGAATGAAGTCCCCGGCGAACCGAGCGAGCCAGTCATGGATGCGGTGGAGGAAGCCGCTGCGTCCGAGCCCGAGGCGCCAGCCTCGGATGAGGAGAAGAGCTGATGGGTCAGAAGGTCAATCCCTACGGCTTCCGGCTCGGTGTCACCACCGAGTGGAAGTCCCGTTGGTTCGCCGACCGCAAGGAGTACGGCGCCTTCATCATCGAGGACTGGAAGATCCGGGACTTCCTGATGACGCAGCTGCCGCACGCCGCCATCAGCCGGGTCGAGATCGAGCGCACGCGCGACCGCCTCCGGGTCGACGTGCACACCGCCCGCCCGGGCATCGTGATCGGTCGTCGCGGCGCCGAGGCCGACCGCCTTCGCGCCGGGCTCACCGCCATCACCGGCAACAACAAGGTGCAGCTCAACATTCAGGAGATCAAGCAGCCCGAGCTCGACGCTGCCCTCATCGCGCAGGGCGTGGCCGACCAGCTCGCCGGTCGCGTGGCCTTCCGCCGGGCCATGAAGCGGGCGGTGCAGAGCGCCCAGAAGGCTGGTGCCCTCGGCATCCGCGTGCAGTGCTCGGGCCGCCTGGGTGGTGCCGAGATGTCCCGCACCGAGTGGTACCGCGAAGGGCGTGTCCCGCTGCACACGCTGCGAGCCGACATCGACTACGGCTTCCGCGAGGCCCGCACCCCCGCCGGTCGCATCGGCGTGAAGGTGTGGCTCTACAAGGGCGACATCCTCCCGTATAAGAGCGGCAACGAGGACAAGATCATCCGTGAGGCCGCCATGGCGGTCGGAGAGACCTCCGGCGCCGCCGGTGCCCCCCGTCGGGTCGTGTCCAGCTCGGCTGCCGCTCGCCGCCCCGCTACCTCCGCCGAGGGCGATGCTCCTGTCGAGGCCGAGCCCTTGGTCAAGGAGGCCGATCCCGAGCTGGAGCGCCTCCTCGCCGAGGAGGAGGAGATCGAGCGTCGCACGCTCGATCACCACGAGACTCCCAAGTTCCACCCCGGGGACAGTGATTGATGTGCTGATGCCCAAGAAGGTCAAGCACCGCAAGCAGCACCGCGGGCGCATGAAGGGCCAGAGCAAGGGTGGCACCGAGGTCACCTTCGGTGAGTACGGCATCCAGGCCCTCGAGCCGGGGTGGATCACCGCTCGCCAGATCGAAGCCGCCCGCATCGCCATGACCCGCAAGACCCGCCGCGGCGGCAAGGTGTGGATCACGGTCTTCCCCGACAAGCCCGTCACCGAGAAGCCGGCCGAGACCCGCATGGGTTCTGGCAAGGGCAACCCGGAGCGCTGGGTCGCGGTCGTGAAGCCCGGCCGAATCCTGTTCGAGCTGTCCTATCCGGACGAGGCCCTGGCCAAGGTGGCCATCGAGCGGGCCATCCAGAAGCTGCCGATCAAGGCCCGATTCGTCACTCGTGAGGAGGCGTTCTAGATGGCTGACGACGCCAAGTACGCCTACCGCGACCTCGACGACGCCGGCCTCCTCCAGGAGCTGGCCGACACCAAGGATGCGCTGTTCAAGAAGCGCTTCGAGAACGCCACCGGGCAGCTCGACAACGTCAGCGTGCTGAAGAAGCTGCGCAAGGACGTTGCCCGCATCAACACCGAGCTTCGGGCCCGCGAGATCGCGGCGGCCGAAGCGATCGAGACCACGAGGGAGAACGCCTGATGGCCGACGAGACCACCACTCGGCCCAACGCTCGCAAGGTGCGCGAGGGCATTGTCACCTCCGCCGGCATGGACAAGACCGCGGTCGTCACCGTCACGACCCGCAAGCCGCACCCGCTCTACAAGAAGACGATGGTGCGCACCAAGAAGCTCTACGTCCACGATGAGGCCAACGACGCCAAGGTTGGGGACAAGGTTCGGGTCCAGGAGACCCGTCCCCTGTCCAAGCTCAAGCGCTGGCGCCTCGTCGACGTGATCGAGAGGGCACGATGATCCAGCAGGAGAGCCGCCTTCGAGTGGCCGACAACAGCGGGGCCAAAGAGGTCCTCTGCATCCGCGTGCTCGGCGGTACCAAGCGGCGCTACGCCAGCATCGGCGACATCTTCGTCGCCACCGTCAAGGACGCCATACCGGGCGCCGCGGTCAAGAAGGGCGAGGTAGTCAAGTGCGTCGTCGTCCGGGTGAAGAAGGAGAAGCGCCGTCCCGACGGCAGCTACATCCGCTTCGACGAGAACGCTGCGGTCCTCATCAATGACCAGATGAACCCGCGCGGCACCCGCATCTTTGGCCCCGTGGGTCGTGAGCTGCGAGACAAGAAGTTCATGAAGATCGTCTCCCTGGCCCCGGAGGTCTTGTGATGGCTGGCCTCAAGATCAAGAAGGGTGACCAGGTGCTGGTGCTCACGGGCAAGGACCGTGGCGCCAAGGGCAACGTCTCCCGTGTCTTCCCCGCCGCCGGCAAGGTGATCGTGGACGGCGTCAACGTGGCCAAGAAGCACCAGCGGGCCACCAAGGCCACGATGCAGGGCGGCATCATCGACAAGGACATGCCGATCCCGGTGGCCAACGTGGCGCTGGTTTGTCCGAGCTGCGGCAAGCCCACCCGGGTCGGGTACAGCTTCGGCGGCGACGGCACCAAGGTCCGCGCCTGCAAGAAGTGTGGAGGTGAGATGCCGTGAGCACCGCCACCGAGACCACCCCCACCGAGACCACCCCCGTGCCGCGCCTGAAGGCTCGCTACGCCGACGAGATCCGGGCTGCGCTCCAAGAGCAGCTGAGCATCACCAACGTGATGCAGGTTCCCCGAATCGAGAAGATCGTGATCAACATGGGTGTTGGCGCCGCCGTCGGGCAGCCGTCGCTACTCGAGGGGGCCGTCAAGGACCTCACCCGAATCGCCGGTCAGAAGCCGATCATCACCAAGGCCCGGAAGTCGATCGCCAACTTCAAGCTCCGTGAGGAGAACCCCATCGGCACGAAGGTGACCCTCCGCGGCGCCCGCATGTGGGAGTTCCTCGACCGGCTCATCAGCCTCGCCATACCGCGTGTCCGCGACTTCCGGGGTCTCAACCCCCGGTCGTTCGACGGGCATGGCAACTACACGTTCGGCGTGAGCGACCAGCTGATCTTCCCGGAGGTGGACTACGACTCGATCGATGCCCCCCGAGGGATGGACATCACCATCGTTACGACTGCCAAGACCGATGCCGAAGGCAAGGCCCTCCTCGACGCCTTCGGCTTCCCGTTCAAGCGTGAGGGACAGGAATAATGGCCAAGAAGGCACTCATCGAAAAGCAGAGGCGGACCCCGAAGTTCAAGGTCCGTGCCTACACCCGTTGCCAGCGCTGCGGGCGTCCCCACTCCGTCTACCGCAAGTTCGGCCTGTGTCGGGTCTGCCTGCGGGTGATGGTGCACGCGGGGGAGATCCCCGGCGTGACGAAGGCCAGCTGGTGAAGGGAGAGCCACGATGACCATGACCGATCCCATCTCCGACATGCTGACCCGCATCCGCAACGCCAACGTCGCGATGCACGACGACGTCCGCATGCCCAGCTCCAAGGTGAAGGAAGCCCTCGCCGAGATCCTCCACAAGGAGGGCTACATCGAGGGCTACGACGTCGCCGACAACCCTGAGCGTCCCGGCCGCGTTCTCTCCATCAAGATGAAGTACTCGCCTGAGCGGGCCCGAGTGATCTCCGGCCTGCGCCGGGTTTCCAAGCCGGGCCTGCGCGTCTACAGCCAGTCCACCAAGGTCCCCCGGGTCCTCGGCGGCCTCGGTGTGGCCGTCCTCTCAACCAGCCAGGGTCTCATGACCGACCGCGAGGCGCGCAAGCGCCACGTGGGCGGCGAGATCCTCTGCTTCGTGTGGTGATCTGATGTCCCGAATCGGCAAGGCTCCCATCCCGGTCCCCAACGGCGTCGACGTGACGATCGCGGGTGCCCACATCACCGTGAAGGGTCCCAAGGGCACCCTTGAGCGCGACATCCCCGGCGCCATCACCGTCCGCCAGGACGGCGAGGAGCTGTTGGTGGAGCGCCCGAACGACGAGCGCCAGAACCGGGCCCTCCATGGGCTCGTCCGCTCGCTCGTCAACAACATGGTGGTGGGGGTGCACGAGGAGTTCATCAAGGAGCTCGAGATCATCGGCGTGGGCTATCGCGCCGCCGCTCAGGGAACCTCCAAGCTGGATCTGGCCCTCGGCTTCAGCCACCCCGTCTCGGTTGACGCCCCTGAGGGCATCAGCTTCGAGACGCCCGCTCCGAACCGCATCATCGTGAAGGGCATCGACAAGGAAGCTGTCGGCCAGGTGGCCGCCAACATCCGCAAGATCCGCAAGCCTGAGCCCTACAAGGGCAAGGGCGTCCGGTACCTCGGCGAGTTCGTCGCCAAGAAGGCCGGGAAGACGGGTAAGTAAGGACACGCCATGACCGTCAGCGCACAACACAAGCGGGAAGCCCGACTCCGGCGTCATCGCCGGGTCCGGAAGAAGGTGGAGGGCTCGGCCGACCGACCGCGCCTCGCCGTGTTCCGCTCCAACAAGCACATCTCCGCTCAGGTGATCGACGACCGCTCCGGTCGCACGCTCGCCGCCGCCTCCACCACGGAGCCCGATCTCCGCGGGGCCGGTTCGGGCAACAAGGACGCCGCCACCAAGGTCGGCCAGCTCGTCGCCGAGCGGGCCAAGGCAGCCGGCGTCACCAAGGTCGTCTTCGATCGAGGCGGCAACCTCTACCACGGACGTGTTGCCGCAGTGGCCGACGCGGCTCGCGAAGCCGGACTGGAGCTCTAGATGGCCAACGGATCAGGTCCCCCCCGTCGTGATCGCGAGCGCAATGATCGCGAGAACCCGCGTCAGTCAACCGACACGACGCTGCGCGAGTCGCGCGTGATCAACATCAACCGCGTGGCCAAGGTCGTCAAGGGCGGTCGTCGCTTCAGCTTCACCGCCCTCGTGGTGATCGGCGATGGCCACGGCCGCGTCGGCCTCGGCTACGGCAAGGCCAAGGAGGTGCCCCTCGCCATCCAGAAGGGCACCGAGGAGGCTCGTAAGAACCTCTTCCAGGTGCCGTTGGCCGGTTCCACGGTCACCCACACCATCATCGGTCGCATGGGTGCCGGTCGGGTGCTGCTGAAGCCCGCCGCCCCTGGTACCGGCGTGATCGCCGGCGGTGCCGCCCGGGCCATCCTCGAGGAGGCCGGCGTGCACGACGTGCTGTGCAAGTCGCTCGGCTCGTCGAACCACATCAACGTCGCCCGCGCCACCATCAACGGCCTCAAGTCGCTCAAGCGGCCCGACGAGATCGCCCGCCTGCGGGGCCTCGACCCCGAGGACTTCGTGCCCAAGGGCATGCTCGCCGCCTACCAGCTCAGCGAGCGCGGGCCGCAGGCGCACGTTCCCGAAGTGGTGGCGTGATGGCGGAGGGCACGATCACCGTCACCCAGGTCCGTTCGGCCATCGGCACGAAGCCCAAGCAGCGCGGCACGCTGCGGGCGCTCGGCCTCGGCCGCATCGGCAAGTCGAACACCCTTCCCGATCGTCCCGAGATCCGAGGCATGCTGGCCCGCGTGCCGCACCTCATCTCGGTGGAGGAACAGCCATGACCATCAAGATCCATGACCTCAAGCCCGTCGCCGGGTCCAACCGACGCAAGAAGCGCGTCGGGCGGGGCATCGCCGGCAAGGGCGGCAAGACCGCCGGCCGGGGCACCAAGGGCCAGAACGCCCGCGGCAGCGTGCCCGCCTCCTTCGAAGGCGGGCAGATGCCGCTGCACATGCGGCTACCGAAGCTCAAGGGCTTCAACAACCCCTTCCGCGTGGAGTACCACGGCATCAACCTCGACACCATCGAGGACAGCGGCCTCGACGAGGTCAGCCCGGGCACCCTGCTCGGCAATGGGCTCGCCCACAAGGGAGCGCTCGTGAAGGTGCTCGGCCGGGGTGAGCTCACCCGTAAGGTCACCGTTCAGGCCCATGCCTTCTCGAAGTCCGCCGAGGCAGCCATCATCGCCGCCGGCGGTACGGTTGAGATCCTGCCCAAGCCCTGGGGAGATCGTCGTCCCCCGGTGCAGGGCAACCAGTTCGCCAACCGCTGACCAGAGTTCGACCCGCTGCCCGCTGGCAGCGCCGCTGACCAGGAGCCCAGCCCGTGCTGTCCAGCGTTCGGAACGTGTTCAGGGTCCCCGACCTCCGGGGAAAGATCCTCTTTACCCTGTTGATGCTCGCCGTCTACCGCTTCGGCGCGTTCATACCCGCGCCCGGCATCGACCTCGATCAGGTGCAGGAGCTGAAGCGTCAAGCCGAGACCGGCGGTGGCGTGGTTGGCTTCCTCCAGCTGTTCTCCGGTGGGGCTCTCACGCAGTTCGCTCTGTTCGCGCTGGGGATCATGCCGTACATCACCAGCTCGATCATCATGCAGATCCTGACGGTGGTGATCCCCAAGCTGGAGGAGTGGCAGCAGATGGGGGCGGTGGGTCAGCGCAAGATCACGCAGTGGACCCGCTACCTCGCGGTGGCCATCGCCCTCCTGCAGTCCACCGGTCTGGCCTTCTTGTTCCACAACGGTGGCGGCGGCCTGCTCGGCGGCGGGGGCAACTCCACCGGCGTCGACGTCTTGCCGGTGTTCACGCCGTTCCGCGTGATCATCGTCGTGCTCACCCTCACGGCGGGCCACGCCCTGCTGATGTGGATGGGCGAGCTCATCAGCCAGCGCGGCATCGGCAACGGCATGTCGCTGCTCATCTTCGCCTCGGTGGTGAGCTCCTTCCCCGGCGCCGGGGCCCGCCTCAACGCCGAGAAGGGCACCCCGCTGCTCATCGGCCTGCTCGGCCTCGCCGTACTCCTGCTGGTGGCCATCGTCTTCATCGAGCAGGGTCAGCGCCGCATACCGGTGCAGTTCGCCAAACGGGTGGTGGGCCGCCGCATGTATGGCGGCCAGAGCACCTACATCCCGCTGAAGGTGAACCAGTCGGGAGTCATCCCGATCATCTTCGCCAGCTCGGTGCTGTACCTCCCGATCCTGCTCACCAACGTCTTGCCCCCCACCGGTTGGGGCGAGTCAGTGCAGCGATGGATCAGCGACAACCTGGTGCAGCCCGACTCGATCGCCTATGTGGTCACCTACGGCCTGCTCATCATCGGCTTCGCGTACTTCTACACGGCCATCGCCTTCGACCCGGCCCAGCAGGCTGAGAACATCCGCAAGCAGGGCGGCTTCATCCCGGGCATCCGGCCCGGTCCCCAGACCGAGCGCTACCTCGCCAAGATCCTCTCTCGCATCACCCTGCCGGGCGCGCTGTTCATCGCCTTCATCGCCCTGCTTCCGTCGATGCTCCTGGCCTTCGCCGACGTGCAGAACTTCCCCTTCGCCGGCACGTCGATCCTCATCGCCGTGGGCGTGGCCCTCGAGACGATGAAGCAGATCGACAGCCAGCTGATGATGCGCAACTACGAGGGCTTCCTGAAGTGACCTTCCCGGGGATCCGGTCATGATCCCCGGCGCCCGCCTGGTCCTGCTCGGACGTCAGGGGGCGGGGAAGGGCACGCAGTGCGTGCGCTTGTCGCGCCACTACGTAATCCCCCACATCTCTACCGGCGACATGCTTCGCTCGGCCGTGAAGGAGGGCACCGAGTTCGGGCTGAAGGCCAAGGAGATCATGGACAGCGGTGAGCTCGTGTCCGACGAGATCATGGGCGGCGTCGTGGACGAACGCCTCACGAGCGACGACACCCACAACCGCGGCTACATCCTCGATGGCTTCCCCCGCACCGTCGGCCAGGCCGAGCTCCTCGGCAAGATCACCGAGTCGAGGCCGCTCGACCTGGTGATCGATCTGGTGGTAGCTGTCGATGTCGTGCTGGCGCGCTTGGCGGCCCGCCGGGTATGTACCGACTGTGCCACCAACTACTCGGTGGACAACCCGCCCCGATACGGCTGGGTGTGCGACAACTGCGGAGGCGAGGTGGTGCAGCGGGCCGATGACACCCCCGATGCCATCCAGAAGCGGCTCGACCTCTACGAGCGCGAGACCACGCCGCTCATTGCCTGGTACCGGGACCGCGGCCTCCTCGCCGAGGTCGATGGCTTGGGGACGGCTGACGACGTCACCGCTCGGCTCGTCGCCGCCATCGACGAACGCCGCACATAGCCTGGCTACGTGCGGCGTTCTTCCTCTGATCTGGCCAAGATGCGCAGGGCCGGTCGGGTGGTGGCTGAGATGCACGAGCTCATCCGGGCTGCCATCCGTCCCGGTGTGACGACGGGCGAGCTGGACCGGATCGGTCGCGAGGTGATCGAGCGTCGTGGAGCCCGGTCCAACTTCCTCGGCTACGGCCAGCCCCCGTTCTCGGGCGTGATCTGCGCCTCGCCCAACGACGTGATCGTCCACGGCATCCCCGGGCCCCGCCGGTTGGAGGACGGCGACATCGTCTCCATCGACTGCGGGGCCATCATCGAGGGTTGGCATGGCGACGCCGCCTTCACCGCCGGCGTGGGTGGGATCGACCCCGAAGCGGCCCGACTGATCGAGGTCACTGAAGCCTCCCTGGACGCTGGTATCGCCGCCATGCAGCCCGGCGGCCGCCTCTCCGACATCGGTGCCGCCGTGCAGGCGGTGGCCGAGGCGGCCGGGTTCTCGGTGGTGCGCGAATACACCGGCCACGGCATCGGTATGGCGATGCACGAGGCGCCTGACATCCCGAACTGGGGGCAGCCCGGCAAGGGCCGCAAGCTCGGTCCCGGCCAGACCTACGCGGTGGAGCCGATGGTCTGCGCCGGTCGCCCCGAGACACGGGTTCTTGACGACCAGTGGACCGTCGCCACCCGAGACGGCGCGTGGGCCGCCCACACAGAGCACACCATCGCCATCACCGATCACGGACCTGAGATCCTCACCCGGCCCTGACGCCGCGGGCCTGTGGCCGGCGTGGAGGTCGAGTTGGACCTCCGCCGTGCCCGCGCTAGCATCACCCCTCGGCCCTGGGCCCAGTTGTTCGTCTGCACGCGCCCCGTGCACCCCTCCAGCGGCCCGTTGTCCCAGCAGTTCTAGGAGCCCCACTCTGGCCAAGCCCAAGGAAGACGCGATCGTGCTGGAAGGCACGGTGACCGAGCCCCTCCCGAACGCGATGTTCCGGGTCGAGCTTGAGAACGGCCACAAGGTGTTGGCTCACATCTCCGGGAAGATGCGAATGCACTACATCCGCATCCTGCCCGGCGATCGCGTCCAGGTGGAGCTCACCCCCTACGACCTCACCCGAGGTCGGATCACCTACCGGTACAAGTGAACGAGAGCGCCCCGATGAAGGTCCGCCCGAGCGTCAAGAAGATCTGCGAGAAGTGCAAGGTGATCCGCCGCCACGGGCGCGTCCAGGTCATCTGCACCAACCCCCGGCACAAGCAGCGCCAGGGCTAGAGAGGAACAGGCACCCGTACCCATGGCACGCATCGCCGGCGTCGACATCCCCCGCGAGAAGCGGTTGGAGATATCGCTCACCTACATCTTCGGCATCGGCCGGACCACGTCGCAGAAGATCTGCGATGGGCTCGGCCTGGACCGCAACACCCGCGTCCGAGACCTCACGGACGAAGAGGTCAACAAGATTCGCGGGTACGTGGACCAGAACCTCGAGGTCGAGGGCGACCTGCGCCGGGAGGTCCAGCAGGACATCCGCCGCAAGATGGAGATCGGCTGCTGGCAGGGCCTGCGCCACCGCAAGGGCCTCCCGGTCCGTGGTCAGCGAACCCAGACCAACGCCCGCACCCGCAAGGGCCCGAAGAAGACCGTCGCTGGCAAGAAGAAGGTGCGTAAGTAATGGCCAAGCCCAAGCCCGGCGGTCGTCGGCCCCGCAAGCGCGAGCGCAGGAACGTGTCCCACGGCGTGGCCCACATCAAGAGCTCGTTCAACAACACGATCATCACGATCACCGACCAGGAGGGCAACGTCCTCTCCTGGGCCTCAGCCGGAAACGTCGGCTTCAAGGGCTCCCGCAAGAGCACGCCCTTCGCCGCCCAGATGGCGGCCGAGAAGGCGGCACGCGGGGCCATGGAGCACGGCGTGCGCAAGGTCGACGTACAGGTGAAGGGCCCCGGCTCCGGCCGAGAGACCGCCATCCGCTCGCTGCAGAGCACCGGCATCGAGGTCACCGGCATCAAGGACGTCACCCCTGTTCCCCACAACGGCTGCCGCCCTCCCAAGCGGCGCCGAGTCTGAGCGGTTAGGAACCATGGCTCGCTACACCGGCCCCAAGGTCAAGATCTCACGGCGTCTCGGCGTCAACATCTTCGAGAACGAGAAGGGCCGCAAGGCGCTCGAGAAGCGGCCGTACCCCCCGGGTGAGCACGGTCGCTCCCGTCGGCGCCAGCCCTCCGAGTACTCGATGCAGCTGCAGGAGAAGCAGAAGGCCAAGCACATCTACGGCCTGCTGGAGCGCCAGTTCGAGAACCTCTACAAGGAGGCCACTCGCGCCAAGGGCGTCACCGGCGAGAACCTGCTCCGCTTCCTCGAGCAGCGTCTCGACAACATCGTCTTCCGCTCGGGTTGGGCCCGCACCCGACCCCAGGCCCGCCAGTTCGTCAACCACGGGCTGATCGACGTCAATGGCCGTCGGGTCGACATCCCGAGCTACCGCGTGAGGAAGGGTGATGTCGTCACCCTGCGGGCCAAGAGCCAGGCGATGATCGTCATCCAGCACAACCTCGACACACTCGACGTGCGCATGCCGGCATGGATTGACGCCGGCGACGGTGGCAAGTCCATCACTGTGCGAGAGCTCCCGCTGCGCGAGCAGATCGACGTGCCCGTGCGCGAGCAGCTCATCGTCGAGCTGTACTCCAAGTAATCAACGTTCCCCGCCGCCCCCCAGTTCACGAGGTAGATCCATGCTCGTCATCCAGCGCCCCACCGTCGAGGCGATCGGCGAGGCCCACGGCAATCGCCAGACGTTCGCCGTCAGCCCACTGGAGCCTGGCTTCGGCCACACGCTGGGCAACTCCCTGCGTCGCACGCTCCTGTCCGCCATCCCCGGCGCTGCCATCACGCAGCTCCGATTCGACGACGCCCTCCACGAGTTCGACACCATCGCCGGTGTGACCGAGGACGTCACCGACGTGATCCTGAACCTCAAGGACCTCGTACTCGTCTGCCACAGCGACAGCGCCGTCACCCTACGGCTTGACGTGAAGGGCCCGGCTGGGGTCACCGCCGCCGACATCTCGGCCAACAGCGACGTGGAGATCCTGAACCAGGACCTCCCCATCGCCACCCTGAACAAGTCGGCTCGGCTGGCCATCGACATCACCGTCGCCAAGGGCCGAGGGTACGTGTCGGCCGACCGCAACAAGGGCAGCGCCACCATCGGCGTGATCCCGGTCGACTCGATCTTCTCGCCGGTGCGCCGGGTTGCCTTCCTGATCGAGCCCACCCGCGTCGAGCAGTCCACCGCCTACGACCGCCTCGTGCTCGACATCGAGACCGACGGCTCCATCAGCCCCCGCGAGGCGCTGGCCTCCGCTGGCGACACGCTTCGCTCCCTCGTCGGCCTGGTGGCCGAGATGAGCGACGACCCGCAGGGCCTCGAGCTGGGCGAGGTGGCCACCACCACCACCGGCTCGCCCGACCTCGACCTGCCCATCGAAGACCTCGACCTTTCCGAGCGACCCCGCAACTGCCTCAAGCGGGCGCAGGTCAACTCCATCGGTGAGCTACTGCTCAAGTCCTATGACGATCTGCTCGCCATCACGAACTTCGGTCAGAAGTCGCTCGACGAGGTCATCCAGAAGCTCGACGAGCGTGGTCTCCAGCTGCGCACCAAGGACTAGGAAACGCCATGCCCGCCACCCCGAAGAAGGGCCGTCGCTTCGGCGGCAGCTCGCAGCACCAGCGGCTCATGATGGCCAACCTCGTCGCGTCCCTCGTGGCCGCTGAGGGCATCGTCACCACCGAGGCCAAGGCCAAGGCCCTGCGCCCCGTGGCCGAGAAGGTCATCACCAAGGCCAAGAAGGGCGGTCTCCACAACCATCGCCAGGTCGTCTCGTACCTCGGCGACAAGGAGATGGCCCACAAGCTCTTCACCGAGATCGGGCCTCGCTACTCGGATCGCAACGGTGGCTACACGCGGATCCTGAAGCTCGGAAACCGCCAGGGCGACAATGCCCCGATGGCGAGGATCGAGCTGGTCTGACACCCTCGACGGCGTGACGCTGTTCGAGGATGTACCGCCGCTGGTGCGCGTCCGGCTGCTGGTGGCGTATGACGGGTCGGGCTTCCACGGCTTCGCCGAGCAGCCCGGCCAACGCACGGTGGCCGGCGTGCTGCGGGCCGCCATCGAGAAGGTGGCGCAGCACCCGGTGGAGCTGGTGTGTGCGGGCCGGACGGATAGCGGCGTGCACGCGTGGGGGCAGGTGCTGTCCCTCGACCTGTCGCCTGCGGTCGACCTCGTGGCCCTGCAGCGATCGCTCCTGAAGATGTGCGGCCCGGAGGTGGTCGTGCGTGAGTGCTCCGTTGTCGACCCCGACTTCCATGCCCGCTTCTCGGCGACAGGCCGCACCTACCGATACACGGTGCTGAACCGGCCCGTTCCCGACCCGTTCCTCGCCCGTACCAGCTGGCACGTGACCGTTCCCCTCGACATGGTGCTCCTCGAGCTGGCCTGCGACCCGTTCCTCGGTGAGCACGACTTCAGCGCCTTCTGCCGGCGTCCCAAGGTGGCGGCGGGGGAGAAACCCGCCTGCTTGGTGCGCCGGGTCCGGCGCGCCGGTTGGACCGAGCTCGGCGACGGGGTCCTGCGTTTCGAGATCGAGGCCACCGCCTTCTGCCGTCAGATGGTGCGCAGCATCGTGGGCACGGTGGTGGCGGCCGGGCACGCCCAGATGCGGGCCGGCGACATCCGGGGGGTCCTCCGCGCCGGCCACCGGGTGGCGGGCGCCCCCATGGCGCCGCCCGAAGGCCTGTGCCTCTGGCACGTCTCGTACGGGGGCGGGCCAGAGTTGCGGCCGGAGCCTGGCCAGCCGTAGCCTCGTCCTTCGTCTCAGGCGCTGGAGCGCCCGAGCACCACCTCGAAACACTCTTCAAGGACGCTACGCGTGCGCACCTACAGCCCCAAGGCCAGCGAGATCACCCGCAAGTGGTACGTGATCGACGCAGAGGACCTCGTCCTCGGTCGCCTCTCCACGGAGGTCGCCCGCCTCTTGCGCGGCAAGCACAAGCCCACCTTCGCCCCCCACATGGACATGGGTGACCATGTGATCGTGATCAACGCGGAGAAGGTCGTGCTCACGGCCAACAAGGCCGACCAGAAGCTCGTGTACCGCCACTCCGGTTACCCCGGGGGCCTGAAGTCCCGCACCTTCGCCCAAGCCCTGGCCCTCAAGCCCGAGGAGGGTGTGCGCCGCGCCGTGCGAGGCATGCTCCCGAAGAACCGCCTCGGTCGCCAGATGCTCACCAAGCTGAAGGTGTACGCCGGCCCGAACCATCCCCACTCGGCGCAGCTGCCCGAGGCCCTCGACATCGCCGCCGCCCGGCGCACCGCCTAGGAGATCGCAGTGCCCCAGCCCCTCGTGCAGTCCACCGGTCGCCGCAAGCAGGCCATTGCTCGCGTTCGCGTCCGTGCCAACGAGGGCGAGGGCGACGGCACCATCACGGTGAACAAGCGGCCCCTGGCCGACTACTTCCCGTCGAAGACCCACCAGATGGTCCTCACGGAGCCCCTCCGGGCCACCGAGCTCACCGAGGCGTACGACATCGACGCTACGATCTGTGGCGGTGGCCCCACCGGCCAGGCCGGTGCTCTGCGCCTTGGCATCTCCCGTGCCCTCATCGCGCTCGACCCCGAGCTGCGCGACCAGCTCAAGAAGGCCGGCTTCCTCACGCGTGACTCGCGCAAGAAGGAGTCCAAGAAGTACGGCCTCAAGAAGGCCCGCAAGGCCCCGCAGTACTC
>Ga0136633_1001801_pt1 | contig 15372 bp, 17 predicted proteins | sample AntDrymeUQ832206_2_FD_105494 | JGI IMG/M metagenome (GOLD analysis project Ga0136633, IMG submission 105494) | Polar desert sand microbial communities from Dry Valleys, Antarctica - metaG UQ83 (22.06) | ecosystem: Environmental > Terrestrial > Soil > Desert | place: Antarctica: Dry Valley...
CCGACCCATCGGAGACCACCACCCTGACCCCTCGCAGCCAGCGGTGGCCTTGAGCGACGAGAAACCCCGAGAGAGCAGCGGTGTTGCGGTGAGCGATGATCCCCAGGGTCTCGCCGGTGTCGCCGTTGATGATCACGGTCACATAGCGGTGACCGCGACGGAGGCTGGTCTCATCGATCAACAGGGTGCGGCAGCGGCGTCGGCGACGATCCCCCGCCACCAGATCCGACCAGGAGGCGGTCAGGGCCATGATGAAATGCTAGGGAAGACCGTGACGGCGGGCCACCTCCCGGATCGACATCGCCCCCACATCACGGACCAGCTGGCGGGCCAGACGACGGGTGACATGGGTGCGGCGACCGACCATGATCTCGGGATGGTCCTCCCAATGACGCTCGCCGCACTCACCGCAAACGAAACGACGCCGCAACCACAGGAGCTCGGTGGGCCGGCCCCGCGTAGGTAGGTCCCGGACCTGCAGACGACGGACGTCGTGCACCCGGCTCGTCTTGAACCCACAATGCGGGCAGCGGACCACCCTGCGGACATCGCTGATCTCCACCACCAGCTTCTCGATCAGATCCACCACCACGGCGACCACGCGGAATCTCTTCAGGTGAAGACGAACGGACATAGCATCCGGACTCATCAGAGCCCCTCCCTTGCTCGGCGACTTGCATCACCGAGTATCGAGGGGCTCTGAACGTCAGCCCGGCATCATCGCTGGCCTGTGGCTCCCCACCTCACCGCGCAGTCTCAAAAAGATCCACGACTGCGACCGACGGCTCAATCAGTACCAGGCGGTACTCGACGCCGACGCCGACCCCAAGATCGTCGCCCGATGGATGGCCCAAGTCCAACGAGAGCGACACGACCTGGAAGCCCAGCTCGGGCGCACCATCCCCGGCGGCAAGCTCACCGCTCCGCAGGTACGGGCCCTCGTCAAGGCGCTGCATGACATCGTCGCCGTGCTCGCCGAAGCCGACCCGGACGACAGGGACGACCTCTACACAGAACTCGGTGTGAATCTGACCTACCACCCCGAAGGGCGCGTCAGGGTTGAGATGAAACCGCGTGGGGTCAGGGTTCGTGTCGGAGGGGCGAGTGCAACCCCAAGTACACGCGATCCATGGGAGACCATTCTCATACAGGTGGAATGAACACCCGGGCCCCATGGCAACGCACGACTGGCCCAGAGGGCGGTTGGTGACCCTTCTCGTAGGTCGAGTCCCCACCACTCTGGAGGGAAGACGAGGCGCCAGCCGGCCCAGTCACGTTCCAAACCGCCAGCCCCCTGGCCGAGCCAACTGCTTCATGTGGCGCTCACCATTGGCACCCTCACCGTGAGAGTTCAGGACCTCGGGGTTTGCCTAGTCGCCTCTTTCGCCCTGTGAGCCATCCCAAGGAGGCGACAATCTCGGGCTGGCGTCGGGTCCAATAATCCTCGATGGCCTGGCGGCCCGTTGGTAAACCTGGATCGTCGCCGACATCCTCGAAGTAGCCGAGCCCGCGAACGATGTGAAGTGCGGCCGCCTCCGGCGTGGTCGGCCGATACCGTCTAAGGAAGGCCGCCAGCCCCTCTTCTACCAGGAGCCCAGCGTCGAGTTCGAGGATCATGAGGTCGAAGTAATCGCGTAGCTCACCTCTATCGCCCACTACCTTCAGTTTCGTGGCGGCGAGGTCACGCAGCCCCGCCACCGGGATCTCCCCGATGAGTTGTATCGGATCAACCGGATATTGATCGGTGGCGTCGAGGAACTGGAGCTTGGTCTTCTCCAGGTAGCCGTTGACGGTGCCCGGCGCCAGCTGGGTGGCCACAAACTTGCCGATCCGCTGCAGGGAGGCGACTAGCTGCTCTGGTTCGAAGGTCTCTCCGACGAAGAAATCCAGGTCCCTGCTTTCCCGGTGACCGAGGTGTGCGGCGATTCCGGTTCCCCCCACCAAGTAGGACCCTCGGGGAAGGTTTCTGACCAGAGCCTCCCAGACCCGTCTGGTCGACAGCGGCAGCACCGCTCCAAGATGAGCAGGGAGATCAACCACTTAGTTCCCGTCGGCGGCAAGGTTATGGGCAAGCATTACCCGGCGACGATCTAGACCCCTTAAGGACGCAGCATGGAGAAAGGCATCGGGAGAGAGAGTCACCGCCGCCCAGGCGTGGCCCTGGGCATCTTCGCTTGCAAGTATCCGACTGGCGATAAAGGCACCATCTCTTTCGACGTCGAGTTGACCAATATCGACGTTCCAGAACAGATGGCCCAACCAGAGAGGAACCCTCTGATTGGCGCTGTCGGAAATCGACCGTTCCGGTAGCACCACTCTCGCTACCGACCGACTCAACCGACGCCAACCAGGGTGGCCCACATTCACCTGCCACACATCAACCTCAGCTACTTTTCCCGAGACCACTGTCCGACTCACCCTCCCAACCAACCCGGCCTCCTGCAAACGGTCCAGCGCCCGGATAGCAGCAGTTGGACTCACCCCAGCGGCCCTGGCCACTCCCCGAGCCGACCTCAGCCCAAACGGGCGACGGGCCAGTGCCGCCAACACCAAGGTCTCCTCCCGGCTCAGCCCTGGGAGTCGAGGTGCCAGGCCAAGACGGCGCTCTAACAACGCCAAGTCACCTTTTGTGAAACGCAGGTGGCCTCCTTTGGTGCGAGCCGGTTGCACAAGCCCCGCTGCCACCGCCCGATGTATCCGAGAGCGGGTAGTAGCCAATGCAACCGCCACCTCCCCCGTCGTCAACGCGGTGTCCATATCGATACATTCTACGAGAAGCTACCGCACCCATCCTCCGCAACGAACCCGACGCTGCAGTGATGGTCGGCCGGTGGATGCCGAAACCATCAAAACGGCGCCGACTCGAGACTCTCCTGCGCGGCCAGCTCACCAGCCGACTCACCAAGGAAGAGGTCAAGGCGCTCGTGGCATCGCTTCGCGACATCACCGCCACCCTCGCTGAATGGCTTTGATCACACCCACAGCAGCTTCCGTGATCTCGGCGGTGAGCGGGAGTGGAGCGCCGACACGGACCCTCTCGCCTAGATGTTCGACGAAGTTGATTTGGGTCTTCCACACGTTTCGCGGGCTGCCTTCGGGCTCTCAGATGCAGTGTGATGGCAGAGGGTTTGATGCTGGCGAGGACAGGTCCGAACACCTTCTGGTCGGCGATTTGGAGAAGGGGGAACCGGTCTCGACACGCCGTTTCCGGCGATGCCGTGGACGAGGTTGGATCCTGTCAGGTCGGCGACTTACGGAGTTCGGGGCCGGTGACGGATATCGTCGACTGTCCCGGTTTGGGTGATGACACCGTGCTCGACCACGTGGATCTGATCGGCTAGCAGGAAGGCTTCGGTGGGGTCGTGGATTACGGACAAGGCGGGAACCTGCCAGCGACCCACCAGGTCCCTTACCAGCATGCGGAGGCCGTGGAGGATACGTCGTCGCCGGGGAATGTAAAGCTCAGCGCGCGATTCGATCCATCACCCGGAGCAACTCCATCGGCAGGGGGAAGATGAGCGTGGAATTCTGTTCCGCCGCCACCTCGGTCATGGTTTGCAGCATCCGGAGTTGAATACCGGCCGGGTGGGCTTCCAGCAGGCCGGCGGCGTCCGCCAGGGTTTCGGCCGCTTCCTTCTCTCCAAGGGCATGGATGACTTTGGCGCGGCGTTCCCGTTCAGCCTCAGCCTGGCGAGCCATGGCTCGCCGCATCGAGTCGGGGAGTTCTACGTCCTTGACTTCTACCAGCGCAACCTTCACTCCCCACGGATCGGTAAGGGCATCGATGGTCTGTTGTAGGGTCTGATTGATCTCGTCCCGGTTGGTGAGCAACTCGTCGAGCGTTGCCTGACCGATATTGGAACGCAGCGTTGTCTGGGCGATCTGGGACGTGGCGAATCGGAAGTCCTCGATCTCGAGAATTGCCCTTTGGGGATCGATCACCCGGAAATAGGTAACGGCGTTGACCCGGACCGTCACGTTGTCGCGGGTGATGATGTCCTGGGGCGGGATATCCATCGTCACTGTGCGCAGGCTGACCCGCAGTAGCCGGTCGACCAGGGGAATTAGAAATATCAGGCCCGGCCCTTTCGGGGGACCGGTAACGCGGCCCAATCGGAAGATTACTCCCCGCTCGTACTCGGGGAGAATCCGGATTGCCGATCTGAGGATCGTGATTAACACGATCGCGGCTAGAGCTACACCGACCAATCCATCAAACGTCATCGGATACCTCCTCTACCAGTAGATGAATGCCTCTGCTTCCGATCACCATCGCCCTCGATCCATCATCGAGGTCTTCTTGTGATTCGATGTCCCACCAGGTCCCGTCCAAAAAGGCCGTGTAGCGATGATCCCGCTTCTTGATGGTGACGGGCTTTCCGACCAGAGTCTCCGCCCCGGTGGTCGGTGGCAGCCGCCGGGCCCCGAGGGCGGCCCGGCCCGCCAGGATGCTTCCGGCACCCAGCACGACGGCGCTGGGCCATACGACCGCCGGGCTGACCTGCACGGTTCCACCCTCGAACAAGAACAGGCCGCTCAGAAGGAGGGCGACGGCGCCGCCGCCCGCCAGCACCCCTACCCCGGGGACGAACAACTCGGCGACCAGCAGTGCAACCGCCAGGACGAACAGCGCAATCCCGGCCGCCTGAACCGGTAGCACGCTCAAGGCAAAGAACGCCAGGATCAGCATGATGACTCCGGCAAACCCTGAGAAGCCGAGACCCGGATTGGAGGCTTCGTAGATAATGGCGAGGGTGCCGAGGGAGAGAAAGATGAAGGCAAAATTGGGATCGGCGAGGCGACCGAGTACACCTCTGAGAAGGCCGAGCTCCTTGCGCTCGACGATTGTCCCCGACGTGGAAAGCGTCACCCCCAGGGAGTCAATGTTTCTGCCGTCGAGCCGGATGAGAAGGTCATCGAGGTCGTCGGCGATCAGGTCGACTATCCCGGACCCGACAGCCTCCCGAGAACTCACCGACCTGCCTTCCCTAACCGACGCCTCGGCGAACTCGGCATTGCGACCACGACGCTCGGCTACGGAAATCGCGAAGGCGGCGGCATCGTTGATGATCTTGTCAGTTATCTCGCCTCCCTGAAGGTCGACCGGCGTAGCCGCTCCGATGGCAGTGGCGGGCGCCATTGCGGCGATGTTGGCCGCCATCGTGATGAAGGTACCGGCCGACGCGGCTCTGGCACCCTCAGGGCTGACATAGACCACCGTGGGGATGGTGGCGTTGAGCAACACCTGCACGATGTCCCTCATCGACACATCGAGCCCTCCCGGAGTATCGAGAGTGATGATCACCATCTGGGATCCCTCGCTCTCGGCTTCCTCGACGGATGTCGCGATGTAATCGGCAACCACCGGGGTGATGGGACCGTCGACCTCGACCAGAATGACGCGCGATTCCTGTCCGGCGGCAGGCGCCCCAAGAAGGCCCGCAATTGCCAGCCCAACCGCGGTGGCCCTGACTCCGAGCCAATGGCCGCGTCCCCGTTTACTCATCGGCTAGAACCGCGCGGAAGGTTATCGAAGACCGTTAACGGTGCTGAAGCAGTGGGGTTGACCGCCACGGCCGAGACGGTGACAGTTACCGGAGAGCGGCGGGCGCGGGCAACGAGCCGAGCGACGTCGGTGAGCGACGTCACCACGGGGACGCCGCTGGCCGCGAAGGCGTCTGGGCGGCCGGGCCGAGAGAGCCCCACGAAACGGACCCCTGCGTCCCTGGCGATCGCAGCGTCGCGGAGTGCGTCGCCAGCGAAGAGGACCTCTCCGGGAGAGACGCCGGCCGCGGCCGCCCAGGCCCGGAGCTGCGCCACCTTGGAATGATCCGGCCGCCAGCCGTCGACTGCATCCGCGCGTTGGGCTAGCCCGTGGCGTCGGCAAAATTCTTCGACGAGCTCAACGCGGGTGCTGCTGCAGACGAGGGTGGGTATGCTGGCTCGCCCAAGCCGCTCGAGGGCCTCCTCCGCGTCCGCGAACGGGCGACAGCCTTCCATGATGACTTCCTTGGCGGCTTCGAAACTGGCGGCGATATCGTCGAGGCGCGGGTAGCCGTCCGCGATAACGTCGAGTTGGGTGCGGAAGTCGTCGCCCGCGGTGGCAAGGTACCGGCTCGTGGCTGCGTCGCGCGGCATGCCGAGTTCGACTGAGAGCAATTCAGAAGCGAGCTCCGCAAGCGTCCCCATGGAGTCTGCCACCGTGCCGTCGAAGTCGAACGCCACGGCCCGCACCCCAATGTAATAGGCACCGGGTCCGTCAACCCACCACGACGCCCGCAGCCGCACGCTCAAAATCCCCGCGCAAAGGACGGCGACGACGGCGAGCGCAGCCAGCAGCACGCCGGCATGCACCGCCGCGCCCAAGGCGCCGAGCGTCAGCATCAGCAGGCGCAGGTCACGCCCGCGGCCGCCCGCGACGAGGCCGCCGTGGTACCGGTGGCCGAGGTCGACGGCGGCCTTGGCCGTGGTGTAGCTGACGAGCAGATGCACGACGAGCGCCAGGCCGGCGACGGCCGTCACAACCGGCACCTGTGTCGACCCAAGTTGGCCAGCGAGGTCCACCGTGGTCGCGAGGTAAACGGCCGCGCCGGTAAAGAGCAGGCCGTCCGCCGCCCGGTCAAGCACCGCATCCAAGAACGAGCCGAATCGCGACGAACGGTGCGTCAGGCGGGCTATCTCGCCATCGCTGCCGTCGAGCAAGCTTGCGGCCGTAATGAGGACCGCGGCTACCACCGGAGCGTGGACAGCCAGAGCCGCCGCGGCGGCCAGCGCGACCGCGAAGGCGGTAACCGTGACCTGGTTAGGCGTGATCGAGGGGAACGCACCGAGCAGCGCCGGGGTCACGAAGCGCTGCGAAACCGCTCGGTTCAGGCGCGTCGCCACTACGCCGTCGAGCGCTTTACCTGTACTACGGAACAGGTAGCGACTGCCGCGGCGGTAGTCGGTCGGGGTGTCGACATCGAACCACCATTCGTACTCCTCGAGTGGCAGCGCACGTACCCTGCCAACTCCGGCCAGCACTTGCAGCGCACCCGACAACGCGGTGTCGCCGCAGGCAGCGACCTCCTCGACCGCCTCATACATCGCCGCCGTACAGACGAAGGCGCCCACATCGAACGCGTCGTAAGTAGGCAGGCTCTTGCCAATGGCCTTGACACGGTCGCCTATGAGTCGAACTTTCATAGCGTCGGCCGGGTCGACACCGGCGGCCTGTCCCAGCGAGTGATCAACGGCGACGACGACCTCGCCCGGCCGCACCGACGTCGCCCGGAGCCGGCGCAGCAATGCCAACCCGAAGACATGGTCAGCCATTACCAACGCGAACGGTGCCTCGCCGACGACGTCTTTCGCGGCCAGGACCGAGAGGCCGTTGCCCTCCCGAAAGCGCGCGTTATAAACGACAGCGACGCGCAGCCCGCGGCGACGGCTGACGCCGAGGGCCTCTCGGGCAACACGTTCGTGCTCGTGGCCGGTAACAACCACGATGTCGTCGAAACCCGCCTCTTGTGCCGCGACGATGGACCGTTCCAGAAGTGTTATACCCCCGACCCGCACCAAAGGTTTCGCACCCACCTTAGGCTCAAGACGTGACCCAACCCCGGCCGCAAGGACTACCAGCCGGGACGGCTGCATTCGTCTCGAGCTCCTTCCTGCTGTATCCACCAATGAACCGCCCGCACATCGCAGGGGCTCAGGATTGGGTGACAGGCTCGATGGCGGATTAGCGATTGACCATAGTGGATCGCTCCCTACCTCGCCGAGAGCAACGCTGATCAAGCTCGAGGAATGAACTTCGCTGCGCGGTAAACCACACTCGGGACGACGTTGCAACGGTTTCAGGAGGGTCACGAACTGTCGCCTTGATGCGGCGTGTTCGGGGAAAGAGCGCCCTGCCCCATCCCTCTGCGAGCGACCCTTTCAGCGACCCCATCGCCCGGTTGTGGCCATCCCGGAAACGCGTTGCTATCCCGCTGGAAACCGCCCAACTTCGGCAGCGCAGGGTTCAGCGTCTGGGCTGACCCGTATTCCGGCGATATATGCGCCTCCACAACGCACTACGCCCATCCAGGCAACCAAGGCATTTCCGACACCGGGATCTTCACCAACATCGTCTTGATCCCCGACTGGAGGAGTGCGTCTGAAGTGCCCGGAGGAGCGACGGCGAGACAGGTTGTTCGCGCTGGACCCCGAATTTCTCGCGAAGCCAGACGGTGGATCGTCGCCTGTCGAGGTCCCGCAAGCGGAGGTTCAACCCACCTTCCCGACGAGCGCCCGACTCCAGATGGAACCGCATGAGCAACAGGTCGAGGTCAGGATCCTGACTTGTGGTCCGGACCGCGTCGATGACCTCGCCCAGCTCGTCGTCTTCGAGGGCGCGACGACGATTGGGGAGGCGGCGCGGCTTCTCCAGCTCAGCGGCCGGGCTCCGGGCGACGAGGCCTGCCCGCTCGGCGCGGGCGAAGAGAGCGCGCAGTGCCCCGATGCAGTTCTCGCGGGCCGAACGTCCGTCGGTCCCGGGTCGGTTGCGTTGAGCCCGGGCCACCGCGTCGGCCACGACCGCCTCGCATTCGTCGACGCCGACATCGTCGATCAGGCGCTCACCAAGGCGGTCGAGGGCGAGACGCCAATAAGACTTGTACGTGGCGGCAGTCCCCTTTGAGAAGCTCGCGGTCACGGTCTCTACATACTCCGCCACCGTCGGTGCCGCCGACAGCGACCTCGGAGTATCTGACGACACAGCGACCAGGTCATCGATGGTTACGCCCAGGGCCACGGCCTCGGCCAGCAGAACGCGAGCGCGCACGAGACGATCCATCACTGACCCTCCCCTGCAATATGGTCCAGGAGACCGTCGAGGACGCCGGCCGACGAGACCACAACCGTCGGTGTAGCAGCCGAACGCGCTGCGACCAGCACCGAGCCTGACGATTGGGTCATCTGTCGGAGCCATGCCGGGAGGACGAGGCGACCCCTACGATCGACCGGAAGGCTCGCACCGACACCACCGCGGCGCAGCACCAGCATCAGATCACGGCTGACGGCCTTAACCAACGCCTCCACGCCGAGCTCCTGCCTGGCGTCGGCCGGGAGGGTGATGCGTCCGATCGGCTCCACGCCCACGATCCAGTGCCGCCACTGCGGCACGCGCCGCTCGCCGTCCAACTCGCGGAGGAGCGACAGCGCCGAACGGGTCGGCGGCTTCGGAGCCGCCGATGGCGAGTGCTCAAGCGGGACTGCGGAACCCGGCCCGTCAAATTCCGCTTGAGACACCGATTGTTGGGCTGGAACCCAACGAGTGGTGTCGGAGGGGGGACTTGAACCCCCACCCTCTATCGAGGACTAGGCCCTCAACCTAGCGCGTCTGCCATTTCCGCCACTCCGACGTGGGTGGGCCCGGAATCATATCCAGGGGGTCTACGAGAGAAGAAAAACCAAGGTCACAGTGGAGATCGCAAAAAGGACCCCCGCGGCCACCGTCATCCGGTCGAGGTTGCGCTCGACGACGGTCGAACCTCGCATGTTGGACGGACCAAAACCACCACCGAACATCTCGCCGACCCCACCGCCGCGACCAGCGTGGAGAAGGATGAGAACGATCATCGCCACCGAGAAGATGACGTGAAAAACAACAATGACCACAGTTAATGCCTGCATGAAATAAGACCCTTTGGGGGGGATCGAGGCCAATATTACTCGAAGGCGACGCGCTATCCGGCTTGGCGAGCGACTGCTGCAGCGGCGGCTGCCACCGCTTCGGCATCGCCGAGGAAGCGGCTTTCCACCCGGGCCATCATGTCGTCGAGCTCGTAGACCAGCGGCACCCCGGTGGGGAGATTGAGGTCCACCACTTCCTCGTCGCTGAGCCCGTCGAGATGCTTGACCAGAGCCCGCAGAGAATTGCCGTGGGCCACGATCAACGGCTGGCGCCCTTCCACGACGTCGGGCACGATCCGGTCGTACCAATACGGCAGCATCCGCTCGAGGACGTCCTTCAGACACTCGGTGGCGGGCAGCAATTCCGGAGGGAGCGCGGCATAGCGCGGATCATTCCGCGGGTGGCGAGGATCATCAGGATCAAGAGGGTCCGGGGCCACCGAGTAGCTGCGCCGCCAGATCTGCACCTGCTCGGGTCCGTGGCGCTCGGAAGTCTCCTTCTTATTGAGGCCTTGTAGCGCGCCGTAGTGACGTTCGTTGAGCCGCCAGTGGCGAGTGACCGGAAGCCAGGAGAGCCCCATCTCTTCCAGGGCAATTTCGGCCGTTTTGATCGAGCGGACGAGCACCGAGGTGTGCACCACCCCGAAGGTGAGCTTTTCGGCCATCATCAGCCGGCCCGCCTGGCGGGCTTCTTCTATCCCCAGCTCGGTCAAAGGAACGTCGGTCCAGCCGCTGAACCGGTTCTCGAGGTTCCAGGTCGACTGGCCGTGGCGGATGAGGACCAGTTTGAAACTCATCCCCAATACCTGCAAACGGCGGCGAAGGTGTCGGGGTCGAGGGAGGCGCCGCCCACCAAGGCGCCGTCAATGTGGCGTTTGGCCATGAAGCCTTTGATATTGCCGGCGTTCACGGAGCCGCCGTAGAGAATTCGAATCTGCGCCCCGGTCTCGTCGCCGCCCAAGTTTGTGATCGTCTCCCGGATGAGCTGGCAGACCGCGCCGGCATCGTCGGCGCTGGCGTTGCGTCCGGTGCCGATCGCCCAGACCGGTTCGTAGGCGATGGCGAAACCAGCCAGCTCGGATGGGTCCACACCGCTCAACCCGCCCTTCAGTTGGCCGACCACGATTGCTTCGGTCTCTTCAGCTTCGCGCTGTTCGAGGGTCTCGCCGACACAAACCACGGGAGTCATCGCCGCCGCCAGCACGGCCTTCACCCGACGGTTGACCGTGGCGTCGGTCTCGCCGAAATACTGTCGTCGCTCGGAGTGGCCGCAGATCACGTAGCGAACCCCGAGTTTGGCCAGCATCGGTGCGCTCACCTCGCCTGTGAAAGCTCCCTTCTCTTCCCAATGGGCGTTCTGGGCTCCCAGTTGAACATCGAGACGGTCGGTTTCGATCAGGATCTGCACCGATCGAAGGGCGGTAAAGGGTGGGCACACCACGACGTCGATCCGGTCGTAGTCGTCCTCGCTGAGACGGAAGGAGAGTTTCTGGGTCATCTGGATCGCCTCGAGATGATTGGCATTCATCTTCCAGTTCCCCACCATCAGATTCTTTTTGGGCAGCTTCCGCTTGTCAACCATCGGCCCACCTCTTGAGGACCTCCACCCCCGGCAAAGCTTTCCCTTCCAGAAGCTCGAGCCCTGCCCCACCTCCGGTCGACAGGTGGGACACCTGGTCGTCGAGCCCTAGGAGCGCGAGCGCCGCGGCTGAATCTCCGCCGCCCACCACCGTGTACCCATTGGACGCCGCCAGCGCCTGACCGACCTTTTCGGTGCCGCTTCGGAACGGCTCCCATTCGAACACGCCCATTGGGCCATTCCAGAACACCGAAGCTGCTCCCTTGATCACCTCGCCAAAACTCTGCGCAGTAGCGGGGCCGATGTCGAGGCCGAGCCAGCCTTCGGGGATGTCGTCGACGGGCACGACTCGGTGTTCGGCGCCTTCGGCAAAAGCCGAAGCGGCCACGAGGTCGGTGGGTAATGCGATCTTGCCGCCGTCGGACCCGTCCAGCAGCGCCTTGACCGCGTCGACGTGGTCGTCCTCGACCATCGACTTCCCCACCGACACTCCCCGCGCTTTCAGCAACGTGAAGCACATCCCGCCCCCAATCACCATCGAATCCACCTTGGGCAGCAGGTTCTCGATCACCCCCAGCTTGTCGGAAACCTTGGCGCCGCCCAGGACAACGACGTAGGGCCGCTCGGGCGTTTCGAGCAGACGTCCGAGAGCTTCGACCTCCTTGACGAGGAGCGGGCCCGCCGCCGACCGGATGCGCTCGGCGACGCCCACCGTCGAAGCATGGGCGCGATGCACTGAGCCGAAGGCGTCCTCGACAAACAGCTCGGCCAGCTGCGACAAGGCGAACGCGAGGTTCGGGTCGTTCTTCGTCTCCCCCGGCTCGAAACGAGTGTTCTCCAACACGACCACGTCGCCCGCCACCATGTCGGCGACGATCCGTTCCACCCCGGGACCGACCACATCCGGCGCTTGCCGAGCGCCAAACCCACCCAGCTCGGACAGCTGCTTGGTGACGGGCGCCAATGAGAACTCCGCCTCTCGAGCTTTGGGCCGGCCCAGATGCGAGCAAACGATCACTTTCGCCCGCTTTTCGCGCAGGATTTGGATCGTCCCGAGCGCGGCCTCGAGGCGAAAGTCGTCGGTGATCTCGTCGCCCTCCATAGGCACGTTGAGATCCGATCTCACCAGAACTCGCCGCCCCGCCAGCTCGAGATCATCGATCGTAAGAAAGGCAGGCATCGACGTTTGACGATAGTTTCTGGCCCTAGGAGGGTCGGTGCAGCATTCGTGTCAAAGCCGCGGGATCGTGTTCTGGCCACTCGGCGGTAGTCGACGCCAGGTTGGCGGTGACTACGTCCCATCCCCACACCAAGGCGTCGCCCGGCTCGATAGTGACCAACGTGTGGTCGGGCGGAACGTTGAGGTCGCCGTCGTGCGCGACGATCATGCCGGGTCCACCGATCCCGGCCAGCGAGGCCAGCACCCGGACATGGTCGGCGCCGCTCATCTCCAACGTCTCCCCGTCCTGGTCGATCAGGTTGAGGATGAAATACTTGCGGGCCATCGACTCCTGCCACGCCTCGGCAATGCTGGGAACAAGAAGCACAGCGATCAACGAGGTGTAGAGGCTGCCGGGGCCCAAGATCAATTGGTCAGCGGCTTTGATGGCCTCGATCGCTTTCGAGTTAGGGGTGAGGTCTTCGGGTCCGAGCGACATCGTCTCGATCTTCCGCGCCTTGGTGATTGCAGCTTGGCCGAGGACCTCCTGACCATCGGCCACAGCCCGCAGGACCGCCGGTTCGTTCGCCGCTGGCACCACTCGGCCGACGATGTCGAGGATGCGGCCAGCGACATCGACGGCGGTGGCGAAGTCGCCGGTGATCTCGGTCAGAGCGGCCAGGAGAAGGTTGCCAAGCGAATGGTCCTCGATGTCACCCCCGCTGAAACGATGAGCGAACAGCTCGGCCCAAATCGTGCCCTCAGGGGCGAGCGCCAGCAAGCACCGTCGGATATCACCGGGGGGTGGCACCCCCAAGCCGCTCGTGAGCCGCCCCGACGAACCCCCATCGTCGGCAACGGCGACGATGGCGGTGATCTCGGAGGCATAGGCTTGCACCGCCTTCAAGGTGACCGCCAACCCGTGGCCGCCGCCGAGAGCTACCACCTTGGGACCGGCCAGTCCGGTGTCGATCAACTCGCGCTGGGGCATCGTGGCCACAACCGTCATGTGTCGACGTCCCGATGACGGACCCCGGTGGCAATCCCTTGCTCTTCGAGCCATTGGCTGAGCTCTTCCGCCAAGGCCACCGAACGGTGATGCCCCCCGGTGCAACCGATCCCGATGGCGAGATAGCTCTTGCCCTCGGCTTCGTAATGAGGGATCAAGAAAGACAACAGGTCCTTCAGCTTGGCGAGGAACTCGGTCGCCTCGGAGAAGGACATGACGTAGTCGCGCACCGGCGTATCCGTGCCGCGCAACGGACGCAGCTCGTTCACCCAGTGTGGGTTGGGGAGGAAGCGGACGTCAAACACCAGGTCAGCGTCCCGCGGCAGCCCATGTTTGTAGCCGAAGGAGGTGACTGTCACCCGCATCGGGCGCGGCGCGGTCGACTCGGCGAAGAGCCCTTCGAGCTGGCGGCGGAACTGATGAACGTTGAGATCGGTCGTGTCGAGGACGACGTCGGCCGATTCCTTCAGCTCCGAGAGCATCAAGCGTTCGGCGCTGATGGCCTCGATCAGACTCTCCCGCTGCAACGGGTGGGGCCGGCGGTTCTCTTCGTACCGTTGGACCAAGTTGGCATCTTCGGCGTCGAGGAAAAGCACTCGGGTGTGGATTCCCTGTCGTTCGAGCTCGTTGAGCGCCATTAGCAACGGCTCCAACGTTTCCCCCAACCGACTGTCGATCACCACCGCGAGCCGCCGGCGCCGCTCCGGCACCTCGTGGTGCGCGATCGCGCGAGCGATGAGCTGTGGAGGAAGGTTGTCGATGACCGAATAGCCGAGATCCTCGAGCACCTTGGCGGCCGAGGAGCGGCCCGCCCCGGACATACCCGATACCACCAGGACCTCGGGTCGAGGCTGGCTGTGGGAGGAGTCGTCGTGGTCGGCTATGTCAACTCCGCAGCGAAGAGTACAGCTCGGCGGCCACCGCTTCCGGGAGCACTTCTTTCAATTCGTCTCGAGAGGCGGCGCGGATCTGTTTGAGAGATCCAAACCGCTTCAGCAGCGCCTTCTTGCGGGTCGGGCCGATCCCTTCCACCGTATCGAGCGAGGAATCAATCATCCGCTTGGAGCGCAGGTTGCGGTGATAGGTGATGGCAAACCGATGAGCCTCATCCCTCACCGTTTGCAGCAGATAGAGCGCCTCCTCGTCCCGGGGGATGCGGATCGGCTCTGGCTGGCCGGGCAGATAGACCTCTTCCATCCTTTTGGCCAACCCGGCGACTGGGATCTGGAGGTCAAGCTCGGCCAACACTTTCGAAGCTCGCCCAAGTTGCCCGGGTCCGCCATCGACCAGCACCAACGAAGGCGGGTAGCTGAATTTGCCTTGCTCGGCCGGGGTCTTCCGCTGCTCGCGCAGATACGCCGTGAACCGGCGCCGCACGGTCTCCTCCATCGCGGCGAAGTCGTCTTGTCCCTCCACCGTCTTGATCCGGAACCGCCGATACTCCGAGCGTTTAGGCAGGCCATCTTCGAGCACCACCATCGAGGCGACCGTGTTGGTGCCTTGCAAGGTGGAAACGTCAAACGCTTCGATGCGGAGCGGGGCCTCCGGCAGATCGAGCGTCTCCTGCAAGCTCCGCAACGCCTTGGCCCGAGCGTTGTGATCCGACTGCCGCCGCAGTCGATGGCGGGCGAATGCCTCCCGCGCGTTGGTGGTGGCCGTCTCCATGAGCCGCCGTTTCGATCCCCGTTGCGGCACCCGCAGCGACACCCGCCCTCCCCGCCGCTCCCCCAGCCACGCCTCCCAAACCTCGGCGTCCTCGGGCATCGTCGCCACAAAAAGTTCGCGGGGCGGTTGCTCGTCGCCGTAGAGCTCTCGCAAGAGATTGGCTACCAAACCACCTTCGCTGACGTCTTCGACCCGGTCGATGATGGAGCCCAGCCGTCCCACTACCCGACCCGAGCGGACATAAAGCACCTGCACCGAAGTCTCAAGATCGTCGCCGTAGGTGGCGATCACATCGAGGTTCTC
>Ga0136633_1001802_pt1 | contig 15370 bp, 9 predicted proteins | sample AntDrymeUQ832206_2_FD_105494 | JGI IMG/M metagenome (GOLD analysis project Ga0136633, IMG submission 105494) | Polar desert sand microbial communities from Dry Valleys, Antarctica - metaG UQ83 (22.06) | ecosystem: Environmental > Terrestrial > Soil > Desert | place: Antarctica: Dry Valley...
GGCGTCGCCGTAGGCGAAGATGCCGCCGTCGCTGGCCACGAGCCAGTAGCCGTTGCCGCTGGGGGTGGCGGCCATGCCGACAACAGGCTTGTTTAGGCGGATGCTGCCGGTCGACCCGTAGAAGCGGGCGTCGCCGTAGGAGAAGATCCCTCCATCGCCGGCCACCAGCCAGTAGCCGCCTGCCTCGCGAGTTGGGGCGAGGCCGAGGATGGGGCTGTTGAGGCGCGACCCGCCGGCCGAGCCGTGGAACACGGCGCGGCCAAAGCTGAAGACGCCCCCCGCGCTGTCGGCGATCCAGTAGCCGCCCACGCCCCCGGACGGACTTCCGAGGTTGGTGAAGGCGAACCAGTCACTGATGGGCCCACGGGAGCAGTTGCAGTACAGCTTGGACTTGAACGTCGTGCCGCTGACGTCCACTGCGCCGTTGGAGAACTGCATGTGGACCTGGGTGACCCGCCCGCCCAGGTCGCCCAGACCGTTGCGGGCGGACACCGCGATGTCGAGCAGAGCTCCGCTGCCACCGGGCGCAAAGGCGGCCTCGATGGACGACCTTGGTACTGACGCCGTCCACGTGTGGCGGGGATTGGTGCCGCCGCTCACGCCGGGCACCGAGACGTCGTCGCCCTCGTCGACCACGGCGTCCGAGTGGTTGCTGGCCACCGTCCATCCCCCGCTCGATGCGGAGTACTCGGTGCGTGCTGGAGCGCCGCCGAAGATGCGCACCCGACCGATGGTCGCGCTCACCGCGTCGCGGACCCTGCTGTCCTCCCGGCTCTGGCGCGAGCCCCCTGGGGCCTGGACGGCGGCCCCCGAATAGGCCTGGCAGCAGCTGGTGAGCAACGAGTCCGACGTCCTGTACGCGGGGAGAGCCCGGTTCTCGGCGAGCACATATGACCGGGCCGCCACGGCCTGCGCCTGAAGCGCGGCCCCTCCTCCGATGTCGGACCATGCGGCCGACATCTCGGAGCCCACGACGGACACCAGATAGCGCTCGAGGTCGACCGTGTTCACTGCGATGCGCGACCCCGTCGAGGTTGTGGTGCTGGTCAGTGTCCCGCGGTACCAGCGGATGGTGCTGTTCGGCTGGCAGGCCTGGAGCATCTGGTCGGGGGTGGCCGCATCAGCGTTTGTGTCCGTGGTCGGTGAGAGGGTCACAGGACCGGTGGAGGTTCCCGCCGGCGCCCACGGACCGGCACAGCCGGGTCCGGAGTCGACGGCCCATCCTGCGCCCGTTCGCCGGATGCGCGCGGCCTGATAGGTGGCGGTGGTGGCCGACGTCGTCAGCTGGGCTGTCGACTGCACGATGAGGTCGACTCCGTCGAGGTTCTCGAGCCGGACGGGCACCTGTTGGGAGGCGACGTTCCCGGGCGTGGTCCGCCCGTAGAAGTGCTGCAGGATCTGGTCCGCGTTTAGCCCCTGGCGAGCGTAACCGAGGGCACCCCACTGCCCCATCCCCCGACCGTGGCCCCAGCCATGCCCTATGAGGTCGATGCTGTCCGGCACGGCGGCCGCCGCGGGTCGTGTCGCAGGGCCGACGCCGGCGAGCGCGGCACCAACGAGGAGGATGGCGGCTAGCGCCCGTCGCAGCCTCATCCCGACGTGGCGCTGATGGTGCGGCCCAAGGCAGCGGCCGAGCCGAAGAACGGAACGGCGCCGAACGAGAAGATCCCGCCGTCCGAGGCCACGAGCCAGTAGCCGTCCCCTCGCGGCCCCGCGACCATGCCGATGATGGACCGGTTGAGACGGATGCTTCCGGTGGAGCCGTAGAAGGCGGCGTCGCCGTAGCCGAAGATCCCCCCATCGGAGGCGACCATCCAGTAGCCCTGGCCCGATGGGGTGGACTGCATGGCGACCACCGGCCGGTTGAGACGAATGCTTCCGGTGGAGCCGTAGAAGGCGGCGTCGCCGTAGCTGAAGATCCCGCCGTCAGCGGCGACGAGCCAGTAGCCGCGCCCTGAAGGGGTCGCCGCCATGCCGAGGACGGGGCTGTTGAGGCGCATACCGCCAGTCGACCCGTAGAAGCCGGCGTCGCCGTAGGTGAAGATGCCCCCGTCGGAGCCGACGAGCCAGTAACCGCGGCCGCTCGGCGTCGGCGCCATGCCGATCACCGGTGAGTTCAGTCGGGTGGCTCCCGTCGAGCCGAAGAAACCGGCGTCGCCATAGGTGAATATGCCCCCGTCGGAGCCCACGAGCCAGTAGCCGGCCTTGGAAGGCGTTGTGGCCATGCCGATGATCGATCCACCGAGGCGGAGGTTCGACGGGTCACCCAGGAAGCACTCGTCGCCGAAGGCCTCGACCTCGCCCGTAGGGCTCGCCATCCGGTAGCCGAAGGCGTTGATCTCGTTGCGACGGGCCGACTCGATGTCGAGGCGCCCGCTGTTGAAGTCGGCGCACGTCCCGCTCGTCGAGCTCTTGTGGACGGGTCGGGCGGACCGAATCAGCCGGGCCGCCACCTCGCCGGCCGAGAGGGAGGGGTTGGCAGCCTTCAGGAGGGCCGCAGCCCCCGCCACCATCGGGCTCGACATGGACGTCCCCGTAAAGCGTCCCCAACCGGCACCCGTGCCACTGCGTGCCTCGTAGCTCCCTGAGGACAGGCCGTCCGGCAGGGTGGACAGGATGCCCGTTCCGGGCGCAGCCATGTCCACCCACGGCCCGCGAACGGTGCTCCCCGCCGTCGAGTCGTCGTTGGTGGTGTTCGCCACCCCGATGACCTCGGCGTAGGCGCCCGGGTACTGGGGCAGGTCGCGGGCGGCACCCTGCGCGTTCCCCGCAGCAGCGACGATGAGGGATCCCCGGCTGCGGGCGTACAGCACGGCGGCGTGGAGGGCCGGGTCGGGGTCGGTGCCGTCGGCGGACCCGTCGGTGCCGAGAGACAGGTTGATCACAAAGGCATCGTTGTCCGCCGCCCAGGTGATGGCTGCGGCGATGTCGGCCGTCGTACCGCTGCCGCAACCGTCCAGGATCCGTGCGTGGAGCAGCCCCGCCGACCAGTTGATGCCCGTCGTGCCGAGGGCGTTGTTGCCGGATGCCAACGCGATCCCGGCCACGTGCGTGCCGTGGGCGCTCTCCTTTGCTCTGATCGTGCTGTCGCAAGTGGTCGCCGCAGACACGCGATCGAAGGAGGCCAGGGGAGCCGGGAGGTCGGGGTGCGCGGGGATTGCTGTGTCGAGGACGGCGATGCGCACGGTCGGCGAGCCGGTGGTCCCCGACGACCAGACAGACGGCGCCCTGACGATCGGGAGGTGCTGCTGGTTCTGAGCGAGGGGGTCGCTCGGGGAGGCGCTGGCCCGGACGCGCCTCGGGGCGTAGGCCTGGGTGACACCGGGCACGCCGGCCAGCGCGGCAGCGCCCGCCGCCCCCGGGTCCCGCTGCTCGGATGCGGCCTGGGCCCGCGCCGGCGGCAGCCGCAACAGGTGGTAACCCGGAGCGATCTCGCCGGAGTCCACGGCCCCTAGGCGAGCGGCGGCCGCCTGAGCGGCGGCGGCGCCATCAACCTGCACGATGAGGAGGCCCGGCACCCGGCCGGCTCCAGCCGGGGGAGCGGGCTCGACCGCGTTCGCGGGTGCGCCCACAGTGAGGGACACCGCGATGGCGGCGAGCGTGAAGGCCCTCAGGGTGCGGTGCACCGCGTCAAACGGTAGCAAGGACGGCGCCCAATGTTGGGCGCGCACCCGGCCAGCGTGTCATGCCTGCCGTAGTCTCGTCTCGTGCGCGCCTTCGTGACCGGAGCCGACGGGTTCGTCGGCCGGCATCTCACCGCGCACCTGAGGTCGGTGGGCGACGAGGTAGTGGCCCTGAAGGCGGGCGTCGACGTCGCGGACACTTCGGCGCTCACCGAGGCGATGGCGACCGCCGAGCCCGACGTGGTGTACCACCTCGCCGGGTGGGCGCACGTGGGCGACTCGTGGAACGATCCGGTGGAGGTGGTGCGGGTCAACGTCGGAGGCACGGCCGCGGTGATGGAGGCCGCGCAGCGAAGCGGCTCCCCGCGGGTGCTCGTCGTCGGCTCGGCCGACGCGTACGGTGCGTTCGAGCCCGAGGAGCTGCCCCTCACCGAGGACGTGCCGCTCCGCCCCGTCTCGCCCTACGGCGCATCCAAGGCCGCGGCCGAGGTCGTGGCCGTCCAGGCCTGGCGGGGGCGAGGCGTGCCGGTCGTGCTTACCCGATCTTTCAACCACTCAGGCCCGGGACAGTCGCCCGGTTTCGTCGTGCCGGCCCTGGCCCGGCGCATGCTGGAGGCGCTCGGCTCGGGCGGGGCCCAGGTGCGAGTGGGTAACCTCGAGGCCCGGCGGGACCTGCTCGACGTGGCCGATGTCGTGCGCGCCTACCGGTTGCTCGCCCTGGGTGGGGAGCCCGGCGGGGCCTACAACGTGTGCTCGGGCGAGGCGGTCGCCATGGCGGACGTGGCCGCCCGGCTGGCCGAGATCGTGGGTGGCGAGGTGGAGCTCGTGATCGACCCGACGCTCGTGCGCCCTGTCGACGTCCCTGTCGTCGTCGGAAGCCCAGGGCGGCTCAGCACCGCCACCGGATGGGAGCGCGAGGTGACCCTCGACTCCATGCTCAGGCGGGTGGTTGAGGATCAACGAGTTGCGCTCGCCGTGTGAACCGCCCCCGACCGGTGGGGGGACCGGCCGAGGGCGAAGGTGGGAGATCAGACGGGGAGGAGGGACCTCACCTGGGTCTGGATCTCCTTGGCCACGGGCTCGAGAGCCTCTTCGACCTTGGCTACGAGCCTGGCTGCCTCGGTGCGAAGCTCGCCGAGCTGGTGCTCGACGGTGGTTCGGACCTCCGTCGCCCTCGCCTTGGCGTCGGCCTGGAGCTTGGTGCTGTCACCGGCGACACTCTTTGTCACCTCGTTGCGCAGCACCTGGGCCCTCTGGAATGCGATGACGCCGAGGCCCACGGTGATGTAGGCGGCGTCCTGAGCTGTCTTGTTCACGTCCATGCTGTCACCATACAGCGAAGTGCTAACCACAGCAAGCACCCACGGGTGTGACGTCTGTCACCATCTGGCGGCCCGGGTGAGGGCGTCCCCGGATCCGACGGCTGGCGCCACTACCCTCGGTCGTTCGTATGGCTGAGGAGCAGAGCGGGCCTGCTGCCCACGACGAGGCCCCGCCTGTGGTGGCGGTGGTGGTCGTGCGCAACCCCGGTCCCTGGTTTGAGGAGGCCCTCGGCGCCCTGGCCGCCCAGGACTACCCGGCCCTGTCGGTCCTCGTCATCGATGCAGGCAGCAACGAGGACCCGACGGACCGGGTGGCCGCGGCAGTGCCTTCCGCCTTTGTCCGCCGGCTGTCCGCCGACCCCGGGTTCGCGGCCGCCGCGGACGAGGTGCTCGACGTCGTGAAGGGCGCCAGCCACCTGCTGTTCTGCCACGATGACGTAGCGCCCGAACCAACTTGTGTTCGGCTGCTGCTCGAGGCTGCTTACCGCCAGAACGCCGGGATCGTGGCACCGAAGCTCGTGGAGTGGGAGCGCCCCAACCGCCTGCTCTCGCTCGGGGAGGGTGCCGACTCCCTCGGGCGGCTCATCCCCACCGTCGAGCCCGGTGAGCTCGATCAGGGGCAGCACGACGGCGAGCGCGAGGTCCTGGCCGCCTCGTCGGCCTGCCTGCTCATCCGGGCCGACCTGTTCGCCCGCCTCGGCGGGTTCGACCGGGAGATCGTGCTCGGTGGGGAGGACCTCGACCTGTGCTGGCGAGCCGCGTGCGCCGGGGCCAGGACCGTGACGGCGCCTTCGGCCCGCGTCCGCCACCGGGCCGCCTTAACCCGGGGAGAGCGGAAGAGCCCGCTCGGCAACGTGCGGGAGCTGGCCGCGCGCCACCGGCTGCGGGCCGCGCTCGTCGCTGCACCCGGTCCCTTCAGGCTCCTTGCGACTCTCGCCCAGGCCGTGATCACGGGGATCCTCGAGGCCGTCACGTCCGTCGCCCTTGGTCGCAGGCACCGGGCCCGCACCGCTCTCGGGACGGTGGGCTGGAACGTGAGGACCCTGAGGTCGACCCTGGCCTCCCGTCGGCGGCTCCGCCGGCACCGCACGGGCGACTCCTCGGACGCTCTCAGGCTCGTCTCCCGGCGCGGCCGCTTCGGGGCCGTGGTTCGCGACGTGGCGGCTGAGGGAGACGACCGCCGCACCGCCTCGCAGATAATCCGCGAGGGCTTCGCCACGTGGTGGGCTGGGGGCATTGGCCGGCCGATCCTCGTGCTGGCAGGCGTGGCCGTGGTCCTGGCCGTGGGGAGCCGCCACCTGTTCGGAGATCCCATCCCCTCCGTGGGCACGTTCGCGCCGTTGCCCGACGATCCGCTCGAGCTCCTCCGGGCCTACGCCACTGGACATCGTCCCGCTGGCCTCGGGGGAGTCGGGCCGGCCCCGGCTGCGTTCGCGGTGCTCGGCCTCGCCGGCGTGGCGCTGCTGGGGGCCACGGGTCTGGTGTCGGTGCTGGTCGTGTTCGGCAGTCTGGCGCTGGGCCTGGTGGGCGCGGGCCGGCTGGCTCGCCCGCTCGGCAGCGGCCGGTCAACCGCGGCCGGGGTGCTCGTGTACGCCGTGGTCCCCCTCTGGTACGACGCCCTGGCCACAGGCTCCATGTCCGGCCTGGTCGCGTACGCCGTGGCGCCTTGGGTCCTCCTCAGGTTGTTCCGAGGCTCGGGGCTGGCCCCGTTCGGGTCGACGGCGGCGGCGGAGTCGGGCGTTGAGGGCTCCGCTCTGGCCGAGGTCGCACGGCTGCGGGCGATGCGCCGCGCCCAGGCCCACCGCCCAGCGCCAGCGCTGGCCGGCGGCGGCCAGGATCTCTACCTGCCGGACGAGCCGGAGGAGCGGACGAGCATCGAGGCCCTGAGCGATACCGGCGCGGCCCACGCCCTTGACGAGATGGGGGCGTTCGCGGACGACATCGAGCTCGCGGACCTGGGCAGGACGCGGGCGCGGCAGATCCAGGCCGTGCGCCATCAGCTGAGCCCCCCGCCCGTCCCCGAGCGCACTTCGGCCCAGCAGGCGGTCGCCCTCGGAGTCGTGCTCGCCCTCGCCTTCGCGCTGGCTCCGGCGACGCTGCCGGCCGTCGCGGTTGCCCTCGTCGGCTTCGTCGCTTCCGGGCTCCTGGCCGGCGACGTGGGCGCCATGCGCAGTGGTGCCGTGCTCGCAGCGAAGGGAGCCGTGGTGGCCCTGGCCCTCACTTTCCCGTGGTCCGTCGAGCTCCTCCGCTCCGGTCAGTGGTCGGCGGTGGTCGGTCCGGCGCGGGCGCCGGAGACGGGACCGTCCCTCTACGACCTCCTCCGATTCTCCACCGGGCCGCTGCCCGTGGGCCCGTTGCCCCTCCTGCTGCTCGTGGCCGCTGCGCTCCCGCTCTCGACGGGGAGGGGTTGGCGGTGGGGCTGGGCCTGCAGGAGCTGGGTCATCGCACTCGTCGTGTGGGCGGTCGCCTTTGCGTGGGATCGTCGGTGGATCCCGTTCAGCCCACCCGACCCAACCGTGCTGCTCCCGTTCGCGGCGGCCGCGCTGGCCCTTGCCGTCGCCCTAGGGGCCGCCGCTTTCGAGGTGGACCTGCCGGGCTACCGGTTCGGACTCCGCCAGGTCGCGTGCCTTGTGGCCGGCGCTGCGGTGGTGGTGGCCGCGGCCCCCGTGGTCGTCGGGGGGCACACCGGCCGGTGGAGCGCCCCCGAGCGGAGCAATGCCGACGTCCTCTCGTGGATGGCAGACCGGGCGGGCGAGGGTCCGTTCCGGGTTCTCTGGGCCGGTGACCCGGCCGCGCTCCCTCTCACGGGCTGGTACATCGACGACGGCGTGGCCTTCGGGACCTCACGCAACGGGCCCCCCCGGGCCACGGACGAGTGGGCTGGTCCGCGCCGGTCGGCGGATGACGCCATCGGGAACCCGCTCGGCGCGGCACGACGCCGCGAGGTCGTTGACCTCGGACACCGCCTGGCCCCCCTCGGCGTCCGCTACATCGTGGTTCCCCTGCGCACCGCGCCCGATCACGGGAGAGCGGCCCGGGTGCCGTCCGACCTCACGGCGGGTCTGGCCGACCAGGTCGACCTGAAGGCCGTCGAGACCAACCCGTCCGTCGTCGTGTACGAGAACGCGGCGTGGATCCCAGCCCGGGCCCAGGTTCCCGACGACGCGGTGGCGGTAGCCGCCCGACCGGACGGCGACCCCTCCCAGGTCGACCTCGCGGCGGGCGAGGCCGTGCTCGGTCCTCGCCGCCCCGGGAGCCTCACCTACAAGGGCCCAGTGGCCGAGGGCGAGGTCCTTCTGGCCGACGCGGCAAGCGCGCGCTGGTCGCTCGCCGTCGCGGGCCGGCCCGCAGAGCGGCACACGGCCTTCGGGGTGGTCAACTCGTTCTCAGTGCCGTCGCCCGGTCAGGGGACCCTGCGCTTCGCGACCCCCCTGCTTCACTGGCTCGCCCTGGCGCTGCAGGCGGGCCTGTGGGTGCTGGCGCTCGGCGTGCTGGTCCGCTCCGTGGGCCGGGCGACGGCCGGCCCGGCAGTGGCGCGTCGACCCGTTGCTCTCGGTCCTCAACCAAAGGAGCGCCCGAGTGGAGGCGTGGTCCTGCTTCCCAGGGTCACCGAGACCGGTGAAGCGCCCGGGGAGGGCGGTACGACGTCCTCGGGTTGGGGTGACCTGCTGGAGGAGCCCGAGCTCGACGACCTCGCGGAAGGCGCCGGTCGGCCCTCCGCCGGCGCGGCTGAGCCCGTCGACCGCGATGGCGGCGAGGTCGGCGGGATCGTGGAGACCTCGGGCTCGGCCGAGGCCCATGGCGACGACGCAGCTGACGGCGGTGCGGTTGACTCGGCCGACGGACGTGAGGGGGATGACGAGGCCCAGGGCGCGGGCGCCGACCTCGATGCGCTCGATGCGACGCTCGAGGACCTGGACTCGGCTCTGCCCGACGAGCCGCTGCGCCCTCACGACGGGGACGACTCGTGAGGCGCCGCCTGCCGGTCGTGGCGCTCATCTTCCTCGTCCTCTTCGTGCTGGTCGCGGTCGACAGGCTCAACCCTGTCGCCCGGCGTACCACCGTCGAGGCCGCGATCGGGGACCCCCAACCCGTGGCCCCGGATCCGGCGGCCGGGAACGGTGCCTGGTTCTGTCCGGGGGGCCCGACGGAACGGGTGGACCAGGGCGACACGTCGGTCGTGCTCGCCAACGACGGTCCGGTGCCGATCGCCGCCCGGGTCACCGCTCTTCCGTCGACAGGCGCCAACAAGGATCCCGTCGTCAAGACCGTCCACGTGGAGGCCATGTCATCGAGCACGGTGCGGTTGGCCGACCTTCTCGGCGCTGCGGTACCCGCAGGAGCCATGGTCATCGCAGGTCCGGGTCTGGTGGTGCAGCAGCTCTCGAAGGCGCCCGAGGGTCTCGTCGCCTCACCCTGCGCATCCGGAGCGAGCGACCGCTGGTATACGGCGGCGGGGTCGACGGCGGCGGGGACGGCGCACTTCTTGACCCTGTTGAACCCCTTTCCCGGAGACGCCATAGCGGACCTCTCCTTTGCCACCGACCAGGGTCCCACCATCCCGGCCGACCTCCAAGGGGTGCTCGTGCCGGGCCGCTCGCTGGTGGTGCTCGATGTGGGTGACAAGGTGCGTCGACGCGACGAGGTCGCGGCCAATGTCTCGTTGCGGAAGGGTCGCATCGTGGTCGGCCGCTCCTACCGGAAGGGATCGGCCACGAGCGTCGCCCTCGCTGCCCCGGCCGCCGATTCCAACTGGTACCTGTCGGCTGGGCTCAAGGCCGAGGGGACGACGAATCGTCTCGTCGTGGTGAACCCCTCCGACGGCGACGCGGAGGTCACCGCGGAGCTGAGGCTGCAGGAGGGCGCGGCGGAGCCCATCGTGGTCGACGTCCCCGCCCGGAGCAGGGTGAGCATCAACCTGGACGACGAGAAGGTCCCCAAGGGCGTCCCGTACGGGCTGGTGGTGCGGAGCACGGACGACGTCCCCATCGTGGTGGAGCGGTCAGTCGAGACGAAGACCGGGCGAAGCGACGTGCTGGCTTCGAGGATCGCGTCCCGGCGCTGGGTCTCTGCCGCGGGCGGCGCCCGCGGTGCTGACAACCTGGCCGTGCTGAACACTGGCGAGGGGGAGGCCGGCGTGGCCGTGCAGGTGCTGGACGGTTCGGGCCGGTCGATCTCCGACCAGCCCTTGCGTATCGCGCCAGGCGGCCGCGGCTCGCTGAAGCTGCCCGACGACGTGAAGGGCCGCGCCGTTCGGGTCGTCGCGGACCAGCCCATCGTGGTGGAGCGCAGCTCCGGTGAGGGCTCGCCGACGACGGGCGGCGCGGTCGCCGTTCCCCTCGGCCGGGCGTAGGTAGCTCAGGCCTCGGGCTCGGCTGCTGCGGCCCGGGCCTCGTCCTCGGCCTGCTGGGCCTGCATGGCCTCGGCGATCGCCATGAAGATCTTGGCTGCGTCCTCGTCCAGGTGGTTCCTGGCGCGGAGGAGCATGAGAGCCCCGACGAAGACGGGCGGCGACACGATGAGGAACGCCGTGCGCAGGTTCTCGTCGAAGATCCCCGCCAAGGCGAACACGAGGACGGGGGCGGCGGCCGTGCCGAACATCACAGCGGTCAGGTTGAAGAAGCCGAAGCCCGCACCCCGGAGGTTGGCGGGCACGGCGTCGGTGAGCCCGGCGCGCAGAGCGGGGATGGCCATCGCCACTGCGAACAGACCGACGAGCTCGAGTGGGAAGACGGCGACGAACGGCAGGCGGAGGTAGGACAGGAGGAAGAGCGAGTTTCCTACGAGAAGGCAGTAGGCCGGGATGGCCATGCGGGCACCGCGGACGCGGTTCTGGAAGCGGTCCGCCAACCACCCGCCGGCGAGCACTCCCGGAACGCCACCGAGGATGATGAGCAGGCCCACGTAGACCTCAGCGGTGCCGGTCTTGACGCCGAGCTGGCGCTCGTAGAACTGCGGTAGGGCCGAGCCCACCGCGGTGATGCTGAACAAAAGCGCGGACACCCCGACCAGTGCGTAGCGCATCGTCGGTATGGCGAGGATCGTACGGGCGTCGGCCCGGAGGCCTTTCACGAGGTCGCGCAAGAAGACCCCAAGGCCTTCGTCGAAGAGCGGCTTGCGTTCGTCTTCCATCACAGCGACGTCGCCGCCCACGTGAGCGCGGTCGGCCTCGCCTCGCAGGGGCTCCCGCAGACGGTAGACGACGAAGGCGAGCAGGATCCCCGGCAGGCCGCAGACGAGGAAGGTGGCCCTCCACCCGATGAGCTGGCCCAAGCCTCCGCCCAGACCGACGCCGAGCCCGCCGCCGCCCAGCAGCAGCATCTGCTGGATCGAGAAGGCCCGCCCCCGGCGCTCGGGCTCGTAGTAGTCGCCCAGCAGGCTGGCGCAGGACGGCTCCGTCACGGCCTGCCCGAAGCCCAGAGCGGAGCGCACGCCGATCAGCCAGCCGAAGTTGGCGAACGCGCCGGTGATGGCCGTGATGAGCGACCAGCCGATGATGGTGTGGCCGATGGTGCGGGTCCGGATCCACCTGTCTGCCAAGTAGCCCGCAGGCACCGTGATGAGCCCGTTGACGACCACGAACGAGCTCTGGAGGATGCCGATCTTGAGGTCGGTCATGTGCAGGCGCGGATCCTCCTTCAAGACGGTCGTGAGGCCACGGACGAGGGCTACGTCGATCTGGTCCACCATGATCACCAGGCCCAGTAGCCACATGGGCCACGACCCGACCCGCCTGTGGTGAGACTCCTCGGTGGGGGCGCCCATGGAGGGGGCAGTCTTGTCGGTCAGTGGGGGTCGGCGCACGGTGCGTGCAGGTTCGTTGCACAATCGTGGGATGGAGCGCCTCGTGGTCGCGGTCGTGCTGGTCGCCGCGGTCGCGGTGGTCGCCCTCCTCGTGGGACGTCGGCGTGGCGTCGACGCGCCGAGCCAGCCCCGAGCCTGGCCCGTCCCCGGGCAGCTCGACCGCGCCGACTTCTCCGCCAGGGAGCGCCCGTGGTTGGCTGCCCTGTTCACCTCGGCCACGTGCGACGGCTGCAAGCGCCTGGTCGACATCACCGAAGCGCTGGCCAGCCCTTTGGTGGGCGTGCAGGTGATCCCCTGGCAGGACGACAAGGGTCTGCACGACCGCTACGGCGTGGAGGCCGTGCCCTGCTTCGCCCTGGCCGACGAGGAGGGGGTCGTGCGCTATGGCTTCGTTGGCTCCGACGTCTCGGCCACGGACCTGTGGGCCGCCGTGGCCGCCGCCCGCTCCGACGCTGATGGCCGGTGCGATGGGTGAAGCTTCGGATCGGGTACGGCCTCGGGACCCAGAGCGGTGGCGGCGGGTCTGTGGGGTGGGCCCGGTATCGTCCGGGCTGCCCTATTGTCGGGCGTCTCGCCAGGCTCGGGCCTGCGCCTCTCGCAGGAGCTCGGGAGGTTTGAATGAGACGGCGAAGGGTGATGGTGGTCGTGGCCGTGGCCGGGGTGATGCTGGGCTTGGCGGCCCGGCCGGGCATGCGAACGGGCGGTGACGCGGCGTCGAAGGACCACCGGACTGGCGTGGGACGGGTCTTGGAGAAGATGAGTCGCGGCGCCATCGACGTGAGCCTCGTCGACGCGGGTGGGGTCACCGTCGCCCGTGCGAGAATCGAGGTCGACGGCACCACGGCGTTGAACGTCGGTGAGCTGGCGGCCACCCAGCAGGGGTCCGACCTCAGGCTTGCGGTCGGCGTCGTACCAGGCGTCCCGTCCGTGGACCGCGGGGCGCTGATCGCGGCGGCGGCCGGCAGCGGCCGTCTCGTCGGCGACCACATGGAGATCGACGTCGGCGACGGTGGCCTTCTCGTGCTGAGGCCGGCCTGAGGACCCGTCAGCAGACGGGCTGGGTCGTCGAGGTCGTCGTGGCGCCGGGTGTCGTCGTGGACGTCGTCGTGGTCGCCCCCGGTCTCGTCGTGGAGGTCGTCGTCGTCGGACAGGACTTCGGAGGCTTGCCGGTGGTTGGTGGCGCAATGCTCGTGTTCGAGGGCACCGTCTGCGGGGGGCCGCCCGGCGGAGCCGAGGTCGGGACGGTGGAGTCGGTGGGTCCCGTGGGCGGCGGGGTGGTGTCCTGGGTCGAGGGCGGCGGGGCCAAGGGAGCGGCAGCCTGCTCCTTGGTGAAGCCGAGCTGCTCGGCGGTGGCCGTCTCAAGGGGGAGGACCTTCGTGCCCTGGAGCGCCCCGGTCATGGTGGCGGCGAATATCTGGGCCGGAGGTCCACCTCCGAAGATGGGACGTCCACGGGCGTCCTTCACGGGGATGGAGCCCTCGGGGTTGCCCACCCATACGGCAGTGGCCAGCTGGGGCGTGTATCCGACGAACCACGCATCGACGCTGTCGTTGGTGGTGCCCGTCTTGCCGGCCATCGGACGGCCGATCTTTGCGGCCTTGCCCGTGCCCTCGTTGACCGCCCGCTCCAGCACGGCGGTTAGCAGGCCCGCCTCCTCGCGGCTGATTGCGTCACGGGTCTTCTTGTCGTGCTGGTACACGATCCGGTTCTTGTCGTCGCGGAGCTTGGCGATCACGTAGGGCTCCGCGTAGACGCCCCGATTGGCGAACGTGGCATACGCCGCAGCCGACTCCAGCGGGCTGACCCCGGTCTTCAGACCACCCAGGGCGATGGAAGGCTCCGCCGCCAGCTTCTCGGAGTACCCGAGCCGCTTGGCAACGTCCACGACCTTCTCCGGCCCTGCTTTCAGCACGATCTGGGCGTAGACGACGTTGACCGACTCCACGAGGGCGTCGTCCATGTTCGTGGGACCGCCCCTGCCCGGCTCGGCATTGTTGACCGTGAACTCGCTGCCCTTGTAGGTGAACGTCTGTGGCGTCTTCGACTCGAACGTCGTCGAGGGCGCGATCTTCGACTCGATGGCGGCCAGGTAGGTCAAGGGCTTGAACGATGAACCGGGCTGTCGGCGGCCGTCGGAGGCCACGTTGAAGGACCGGCCCTTGGAGTCCCCGATGATGGCTCGGATGGCACCGTCGCCTGGCTGGACCGATGCCAGCGCGGCGGTCGGGCCCTCCGGCGTGGGCAGGACCTTGGCGACGGCGTCAGCCGCAGCCTTCTGCGCCTTCGGGTCGATCGTGAGCTCGATCGTGAGCCCGGCGCTGTAGAGCCGCGCCGCGCGCTCGTCGGGCGTCTTGCCGAGCACGTCGAGCTTGGAGCCCTCCTTCACGAGGAAGTCGAAGAGCTGGTTCACACCGCGCTTGGCGTCGGCCGGGAGCACTATGGCTGCGACCGGTGCGGCCTTGGCCGCATCGGCCCGGTCCTTCGGGAGCCAGCTCTTGGCCACCATGGTGTCGAGCACGCGGTCGCGGCGCGCCTTCACGCCGTCGGGGTCCTTGCGCGGGCTCAGGCGCTCTGGGCTGCGGATGCGCACGGCCATGGCCGCAGCCTGCTCAGGAGTGAGCTGAGAGGCGGGGATGCCGTAGGTGCGCTGGGCCCCGGCTTCGATGCCGTAGGCGCCATCACCGAGGTAGACCTGGTTCAGGTAGCGCTGCAGGAGCTGGTCCTTGGTGTAGGTGCGCTCGAGCTTGGAGGTGTAGAGGACCTCCTTCAGCTTGCGGGCCAGGGTGCGTTCGCCGGCGGTGTAGTTGAGCTTCGCCAGCTGTTGGGTGATCGTGCTCCCGCCCTGCGTGCCCGAGCCAGAGGCCATGTTGAGGGCAGCGCGCACGATGCCAGCCGGGTCCACGCCGTCGTGGCTGTAGAAGCCTGCATCCTCAGCGGCGAGGATGGCCTTGGGAACGTAGGGGGGAAGCTGGTCGAGCATCACAGGGTTGCGGTGCTCCTGTTCGAGGGTTCCGAGGTCGGAGCCATCGGAGGCCACCACCTTCGACCCCGTCGGGAAGCGTTCCAGGCCTGATGCGTCCGGCGCGAATGGAGAGGTCACGACGAGGATGATCTTCGAGGTGACGACCGTCGCAGCGCGCCGGAACGGGGGGATCACGGCGATCACGAACAGGAGGAAGACGACGATGGCGAGCGCGCTCCTCCCCCGGTGCCTGCGGGCCGACGCCAGCAGCGCATCGAAACGGCTGCCGTCAGGGCGTGCTGGATCCACAGCGGTTGTCACGCCGGGGGACTACCCGAGGTGGGGTCACCTCACACCATCGGAGGAGGTATGGGCGAGTCGGGCTCGGGCCGTCCAACGTCCCTCGCGCTCCTCCAGTTCGACGGAGACGCCGAACGCCTCGCTCAGAGTCGCTGCGCTCAGAGCATGCCGAACCGGCCCGCGCGCCACGGTCCGGCCGCCGCGCAGCAGCAGAGCATGGGTCGTGCCCTGCGGGATCTCCTCCACGTGGTGGGTGACGAGCACGAGGGGCGCCGATCCCGACAGCGCGGCGAGCCGAGCGAGGAGGCGCTCGCGGGCCCCGAGGTCGAGGCCTGCGAAGGGCTCGTCGAGGAGGACCA
>Ga0136633_1001803_pt1 | contig 15367 bp, 13 predicted proteins | sample AntDrymeUQ832206_2_FD_105494 | JGI IMG/M metagenome (GOLD analysis project Ga0136633, IMG submission 105494) | Polar desert sand microbial communities from Dry Valleys, Antarctica - metaG UQ83 (22.06) | ecosystem: Environmental > Terrestrial > Soil > Desert | place: Antarctica: Dry Valley...
CGGGCGCAGCCGCGGCACGGCCGCGGCGTCGGCGCGCAGGGCGATCCCCCTCGGTGGCCTCCTCAGTGGGGGCGACGGCGGTGTCGGTCATCAGACGGGCTGGGGGTCCCGCGTGGCCAGGCTGAACTCGGAGGCCGGCGCCGCCGCCGAGTTGGGCGGAGGCGTGGGCGAGGCCGGGACCGCAGCGTCTGCGGGGGTACCGTTGGCCGGGTTGGACGGCGACCGGATGGGCTCCACCTTCTCGTACACGATGAAGCCGCCGTTGGCCGTGTCGACGTAGTACTTGAAGTTGGCGTTCTGCGCCGAGGAGGACCGCGGGTCCTTGAAGACGGTCTGCGCCTCGACGGCCCAGCCCTCGACCACGTCACCACAGGCGTCGACCCGCTGGCGGTTCAGGATCTTGCCGTAGAGCGTGTAGGTGGCCCCGCTCGTCGGGTCGTAGGAGACTGACTGCCAGGTCTGCCCGGAGACCGCAGGGAGGGGCAGGAGGAGCAGGGGCGATGACGGGGCGAAGCTCGCTGTCGACCCGTTCTGGACCAGCTGTCGGTTCTGCAGGGTGACACCGCGGTCGGGCTGCCCCGTGTACTCGGTGGGCCCGAAGTTCACGGCGCCGGCGGACTGGGTGATGGGGTTATCGGTCACCTTGATGCGGTCGACGATGAAGTTCTTGCCTGTGGCGTCGAGGAAGGTGGCCACGTCGTAGGTGTACGTGGTGGTGGTCACCGGCTGACTGCCGACCGGCTGCCCGTTGTAGGGGTTGCTCGACTTCTGCGCCTTCGACACGTTGAAGACGAGGCGACGCTGGAGGTCTAGGGGCCCGACGTTGTAGCGGTCGGCGCCGAACAGCTCAGGGGGGGTCTTCTTGAACTGGTAGAGGCCGGCGTTGGGCGGGTTCGGCGCGCCGAGGGTGGCGTTGGTCGGGAAGTCGTTGATCGTGGCCGTGCGGCAGAAGGGCTTGGACGGCGTGGGCAGGCCTGGGGCCTTTGGCGCGGGGAGCCTCGGGGGCGCGGGCAGGTCGGGCGCATCTGCCGCCGCGGGAGCACCGGGCTCGGCCACGGGCAGCGGGGCCTGCGGAGGCGCGCCGGGCGGGGCCACCACGCCGATCGGCTTCAGGCCGAAGACGATGCTCGACTCGAGGTCCGCGATGCGGATGCCGGGCGGCTTAGCCTTCACGCAGCCGGTGGCCACCAGCACGATGACAAGTGCAGGCACGGAAGCCCTGACGGCGCGTGAGCGCCGGGGACGGTCAGACGGGTTGGAGCGCAGCATCGGCCGGCTCCTCCTTTCGCTTGCGGGATCCCCCGAGTAGGAGATCGAGCTCGGGTGAGTAGGGGTGGCGCTGGGAGAGGCGGGAGACGGCGGCGATGGCCTTGACCGTTCCGGGGTGGGCGGCCGACAACCGACGGCGCAACGCCCGGGAGAGCTCCTCACAGGCGGTGGCGTCGGCCAGGGTGAGGTCGTGCTGGCGGTCGCCCCACAGGCACCGGGTGACGAGCCAGGCCAGCTCTGAGTGCTCGGCGTCATCGGCGAAGCGGTCGAGGAACATCAGGGGCGTGTCTCCCTGGCGCCGGTAGCCGAAGTCGGTGCAGGTGTCGCGCCACTCGGTGTAGGACAGCGCGACCCGGGCCCTGGGCCCAAGCTCGCGGGCGACCCGCCGCCGCACGCCCCTGGCTCGTGCCTTCTGGAAGAGCGGCAACACCACATAGACCAAGTAGAGCAGGGCCAGGATGGGAAGAGCGATCAGGATGCCCCGAATGATCTGCTGGGGCAGCACGCTGGCGGGCTGGGTGATGGCGGGCAGGAAGAGCTTGATGGCGATGTCGTCGCTGGGCTGGACATCAGGGTCGACCTGCTGCTCGCTCGGCTTGGTGCCCACCGACGGCTTGGCCTTCTTCGGGGTGCCGGTGACGGGCAGCCAGTCGAAGCCCGGGAAGTACACCTCCACGAAGAGCGCCCCGTGGCGGGGCCGGCACTCCTGCAAGTCGCCGTTCTGCTCACACTTGTCGTAGCCGAACCCGATGCGGCTCGGCACCCCCACCCAACGGGCCAGGAGCGCCTGCATGGCCACGATCTCGAAGGGGTTGCCCTCCTTCTTCTCGCTGCCCAGGATCTCCTGGACCCGGCTCGGCGGGATGTCCTTCGGCTCACCCTTGCCCGTCACGGTGACCTCATCCAGGATCTTGCGGTAGAGGAAGAAGAACTGGGTGAACTTGTCGGGGCCGGCCTGACGGGCCTGCGCGAGCAGATCCTCGACCGCGGGCGGGGCAGGCGGGATGTCCGTGAACTGGACGATCTCCTTGGGCGGGTCGTCGGTGATGGCCTTCAGGTCGTCGACCTTCGGGAAGTTCGGGGCCACGACCTGGTAGCCGATCCCGGCCTGCACCTGCCCGTTCGTGAGGCGCAGGTTCTGGTTGCGGGAGTCGTAGGAGAGCGACGGCCCCCGGGCCACAACGCCTTGGGTGTTGGGCAGGGTCGGGAGCACGGCGCCGGTGAGCCCTGCGATGGTGAACTCGGCCGCCAGCTCGTTGGCCCTCTCGTTCGAGATGACGCCGCTCTTCTGAACCGCCCTGATGCGGTTAGCGGCGAACGGCGGTGTGCGCCAGTCGGTGCCGTTGTAGACGTCGAGCGTGCCGATTCGCCAAGGAACCCGGAAGTCGGCCTTCACCGTGAACAGCACCCGGTCCTGCACGTCCGACAGCGGCACGGTCCGCGGCCTCTGGGGCTCCTGGGTGGGGTCGATGATGGGCTTGGGGAACAGGATGTTGGCTTGGGCCAGCAGGCCGAGGGCCACCGAGATGATCACCACGAAGACGAGCCCCTTGCCGGCTCGGCGCAGCTCGTAGGACAGGGGCGGCTTCTCGGAGTCGTCCTGCACCACGGTGGCCGTGGCGAGCACGCCCATGCCCACCGCGAACAGGGCCAGGCAGGCGATGCCTGACGCGATCTGCGCCGGACCAGGCACGGAGATGCCAGAGATGGCGGCCAGCGGGAGGGGCACCAGGAGACCGACGGCAGGCTTCCTCAGGACGAGACCGACCCAGGTCGCGGCGAAGCCGATGAAGCCCATCAGACCGCCGAGGATGAACTGCCAGCCGGGCGAGAGCGGGACGGGCGGCCGCAGCACACCCCGGGCTCCTGCCGCGTCGCCCGCGAGCTTGCCGAAGCTGGCCAGGTTCTCGAGACCCGAGGGCACGACCATGGCCAGGGCGATGAGGAAGAGGCCGCCGAGGATCACCAGGTATGTGGTGGCTACGCCCTTGACCTTGCTGGCGCCGTAGGCGAGCAGGACGCCGAGCACACCGGCGACCCCGGCGTAGACCCGGCCCCCGACCCCGGCGAAGATGCCGCCGGCCATGATGGCCGCGGCAGTGGTGGGAAAGGCGATGGCGATGGCCAGACGGGCGGGCGAGCGCTCGGGCTCAGCGTCGTCGGCGGCGGCGCCTTCGTCGGTGAGGTCGGCGGCGGCATCGACGTCCTGCTCGAGGCGGCCGTCCTCGTCCTCGAGGTGGTCGGCGGCGTTGCGCTCGACGTCGAGAAGGCTCATGAGACCGTGGCTCCGGCCTGGTAGAGGGCGGATGACACGTCCTGGCCCGGGTGGATGGCCACAACCTGGCAGCCCAGCGACGCCGCGGTGGCTGTGGTCGTCGCGTCGTTCTCGTCCCACAGGAGGGCGATCACGAAGACGGAGGCGCCGGTGTTGAGGAGGAGCTTGAGCTGGCCCGCCTCCTCCCTGCCGATCTTGGGGGTGACGATGACGTTGTGGGCGTCGCGCTGGGGGTTGAACACCAGGCGCTGGATGACCTTAGTGAGCGGCTCGCGGTCCAGCTCGACCCGGGCCAGGCCGTCGAGGAGCTGGGTCTGGGCGAGCGTGCCGCGCATGGGCCGCGTGAGCGGGCCGGCATTGACCTCCATGCGGACCTCGTAGCCCTCACGCAGGTGGCGCACACCGAGCGAGGCCAGCGCCCGGATGCCGGACTCGAACGACTCGGACAGGTTCTCGCCGTCCTTGGAGTGGTTGGTGCGGTCGGTGTCGAGGACGAGCGTGATCTTGTCGGTGATTCCCTGCTCGAACTCCTTGACCATGAGCGTGCCCGTGCGAGCCGAGGCCCGCCAAACTATGCGGCGGACGTCGTCGCCCGGCACGTACTCGCGCATGCCGTAGAACTCCGAGCCGTTGGGCCAGGGCCGGCTGATGGGCGGCCTGATGGGTGGGTCCTCGTTGGCCCGCACGAGAGCGCGGTCCGACACGACCTCGATCCTCGGGTGCACGAGAAGCTCGAAGGGCTCGCACACCACCGTCTCGCGCTGGAACATACCGAGTGGGTCCTGGGCCACGGCCACCAGCGGACCGACCTGGTAGACGCCGCGTCGGGCACAGCGCAGGGCGTAGCCGAACTCCACAGTGTTCCCGCCGCTCAGCTTGGAGATTGGGACCTTCACGGTCTTGCCCAGACGCTCGGGCACGCGCTCCTCGAGCATCACCGTGGTGATGCGGCGCTTGGCCGTGAGCTGGAGCTGCACGTCGAAGCGGTCGCCCTCACGGCCCCGGGGGAAAAGGCCCGTGCGCTCACCCGTGAGCTTCAGGTTCCGGGGCGCGATCACCACGGCGATGAGGACCATGAGCAGACACCCGTAGGCGAAGAGGTACATGGCCGTGCCCGCGATGACGCGTGCCACCGTCCAGATGACGAAGAAGGCGAGGATGGCCCCGAGGCCGATCGCAGTGAGGCCGATGACCCTCTGGATGCGGCGGGAGCGGATGCGGAGGGCCTGAGGACCCAGCGCGTCGACCAGGCGGTCGAGCCGGGCCCGGCCCTTGCGGAGCGCGTCGGTCTCGACCACCTTCGGCACAGGCCCAAGGGGTCCGCTGGAAGCGCCTGCGGCCTTGGAGCCGCGACGTCGTCCGAGCGTGATGGCCATCCGGGCTACGCGCGTCCCCGTGCGGTCATCGGGGTCTTGACGGTGCCGGTGACCCGCTCCATGACGCCGTTGACGGTCTCACCGCGAAGGATGGCGTCGGGCTGGAGGATGAGGCGGTGGTTCATCACCGGGCCGAGCACGGTGCGCACGTCGTCGGGGTAGACGTCGGAGCGACCGTCGCTGGCCGCGAGCGAGCGGGCGGCCTTGAGCAACGAGATGGTGGCGCGGGGCGAGCCGCCCACGGCGACCGCGGGGTCCTTGCGGGTGGCGTGCACGAGCTCGACGATGTACATGCCGACCTCGGGGGCCACGTCCACGGTGCCCGCATAGCGGATCATCTGCTGGACCGTCTCAGTGTCGATGACCGAGCCCATGGCGTCGATGGTGAGGACCACGGCGTTGTCGAACATGACCTCGAGCTCGGCCTCCTTGGTCATGTAGCCCATGGAGAGCTTGAACAGGAAGCGGTCGAGCTGGGCCTCGGGGAGCGGGAACGTGCCCGCCTGCTCCACCGGGTTCTGCGTGGCCACGACCATGAACGGCCGGGGCAGGTCGTATGTCGTGCCGTCGGCTGACACCCTTCGCTCTGCCATGGCCTCGAGGAGGGCCGACTGGGTCTTCGGGGTGGCCCGGTTGATCTCGTCGGCCAGCAAGATGTTGGTGAAGATGGGGCCGGGCCGGAACTCGAACTCACTGCGGCGCTGGTCGAAGATCGACGAGCCCGTGATGTCGCCCGGAAGCATGTCCGGGGTGCACTGGACCCGGCTGGTGGTCGCGTTCATGGACTGAGCCATGCCGCGGGCCAGGACCGACTTGCCGGTGCCCGGGAGGTCCTCGAAGAGCACGTGGCCCTCGCACATGATCGCCACCACGGCAAGGCGCACCACGTCGCTCTTGCCCTTGACGACGGTCTCGATGTTGGCCACCAGCGCGTCGAACGAGTCCTTGAACTGCCTCGGGTCCATCTCGGAGCTGCTCGACCTGCGGGCGGGGACCCTCGGGGTGCGGGTGCGGGTGGTGGTTGCCATCGTGCGGTCGTCCTTGGTCTGAAGGCGGTCGGGGGTGCTACGAGCCGACCATGCCGGCTCGCCCATAGAAAGCAGAGCTACCATCATCGTCGCTGGAAGAGGGGTTCGCCGCGCACCCTGGGTGTTCCTGCCCGTTCGACCCGAGCGTTCACGGTCTCGAAACACGATCGCGGCGGCGCGACGGCAGGAGTCCGCCCTTCTGGTGGAGAATGCTGTTCGTGATGGCTTCTGCTGCTGTGGATCAACCCGAGCGCTCACCGAACGGGGCGGCGCGCCAGTACCCACCCCTTGTGTTCCTGCTTTTGGCGCTGGTGATCGCCATGGCGGTCCTCCCCTCCTCGCTCACCCTGCCCCAGGCCAACCCGTCCCAGACCGTGGAGATCGCGCCCGTCCCGCCCGAGGACGACACGCCGCCGCCGCCCCTCGGCAACGTCGACCAGCTCTCCCTTGGCAGCGGCGACAGCCTCAACGGCCAGGGCGCCGACGGCGGCAAGGGAGACGGCGGCCTCCTCGACGACCCCGAGAACCCCGATGCCGCCCTACCTCCCCTCCCCCCTGCCGCAGGCACAGGCGCCGGTAAGACGAAGTCCACCAAGAAGTGCGTGCAGACCAAGAACGGGTTGCGCCAGACCCAGGACGTCGTCTCGCCGCCGTGCTCAGCCGACTTCTCCGGTGACAACGGTGGCGCCACCTACCAGGGCGTCGAGCCTGACGAGATCCGGCTCCTCATCTACAACAACGGTGGAATCATCTCCACGCCGAGCCCGCGGGGAGGCGACAACTACCCCACCAACACCGTCATAGACATGGACGCGCCGGCCCAGCCCAACGAGATCGGCGACATCCTCACCCTTCGCTCCTGGCTCAAGTACTTCAACGACCGCTACCAGACCTACAACCGAAGGGTCCACGGCTACATGTACTTCGGCGGCTCCAACCGGGAGCAGTCGGGCCGCCAGGCCGACGCCGCCGCCGCCTACTCCAAGGTCAAGCCCTTCGCCACCATCTCCATCGCCAGCTTCGGCGGCAGCGCCGACGCCTACAACGTCTACATGGCCCAGCGCGGTGTCCTGAACTTCGGCTCGGTTCAGGGCCGTTCGGCCGACTTCTTCACCCAGTTCCCCAAGCTCATATGGGGCTACCCGCCCTCCATCGAGCAGCAGGCCAAGGTCTACGTGGACTACGTCTGCACCAAGCTCAAGGGCCAGAACGCCGTCGACGCCGGCGGCGCCCTGAAGGGCCTGCCCCGCAAGTACGGCTACATCTCCACCTCCGACGCCACCTACCCGAACATCCAAAAGCTTTCGAAGGTGATCCGCACCGGCGTCGAGGCCTGCGGCATCAAGTTCGATGGTGAGGGCCAGTTCCCCACCAACGGCTTCGCAGTGGACACTGAAACCGCTCCCCGCTACGCCCAGGAGACGATGGCCGAGTTCAAGCAGAAGAAGATCACCACCATCATCTGGGGCGGTGGCACCGAGGACAAATACTCCCAGTTCGCCGACGCGCTCCAGTACAACCCCGAGTGGTTCCTGGCCGGAGACGGCCAGAACGACGCTGGGTCCTACGGCGTGAACCAGAGCCAGACGGCTTGGAGCCATGCCTGGAACATCGGCCCCGTGGTGCGGCTCGAGACCCTGAACACCGAGATCTGCTACCAGGAGTACCGCTCGGTCGACACCACGGCGGCCGACTCCGACGTCCAGAACTACGCGTGCCCGATGTACAACGACCTGCGCCAGTTCTTCACCGGCGTCCAGGTGGCAGGCCCGAAGCTGGGCCCGACTTCGGTGGACAAGGGCTACCACGCCATCCCCCCGGTGGAGTCCAAGGACCCGCGGATCCCGGCCTGCTTCTACGAGACCAACGACTACACCTGCGTGAAGGACGCCCAGGCCATGTTCTGGGACCCGGGCGGCCAGGTGAACTCCCAGACACAACCAGGCTGCTGGCGCATGGTCGATGGCGGCGAGCGCCACATCGCAGGGAAGTGGCCCAAGAACAACGTCGACGCCGACAAGAACAAGGCGAACCCGTGCAACCAGTACGACGCCTCGTCGAACATCCAATGATGACAGCCCACCGGAACATCGGAGAGACCGTGCTCACCTCCCCTTCACGCCGCTTTCGAATTGGGCTCGTGGCTCTGGCCCTCATCGCCGCCGCGTGTGGTGGGGGGGCGAAAGAGGATGTGGACGCAGGCGGCGACATCGGCTCAGGCGTGGACCTCAAGGCGACCACGACGACGCTCAAGGGCGCGCCCACGACGGTAGGAGCAGCCACCACCCAAGCGACGGCCAAGGCCGGATCGGCGACCACGGCCAAGGCCGGCTCGACAGCACCGAAGGGCACGGCCGCTCCCCTTCCCACCCGGGCTCCGATCCCGGGCGAGGATCCCATCGTCGTCGCCGCCCGAGGTCCCGGCGGCAGCGCCGCCGACGTCATCCTCCAGCCCACCCCGGCCAAGCAGATCGTCCTCGAGATCCTCGAGGAGCCCAACGCCCAGGCCAACCGTGTGGCCATCGACGAGGTGCTCAAGGACCTGAGGGAGGTCACCGGAAAGCCCGTGTCGGAGGTCCGCAACCCCTTGCCGCCAGGCTCCGACGGGAAGAAGTGGACCGAATCCGAGCTGGCCAAGCTGGCCGACGCGAACAGCAAGATCCCCCAGGGCGGCGAACGCTTCGTCTTCAAGTTCATCTACGTGAACGGCAGCAACGCCCGTAGCAACAGCATCCTCGGCGTCGCCTTCCGCGGCGACCTGTTCGCAGCCTTCCCCGACCAGTACGAGGGGGCCACCACCCCACAGCGCGTCATCACCACGGTGACGGTCCACGAGACCGGGCACCTGCTCGGCCTCGTCGACCTCTTCCTCAAGACGGGCCGACAGGACACCCAGAACGACCCGGCCAAGGGTGGCCACTCGTCCAACAAGGACTCTGTCATGTACTGGGCCGTCGACCCCTTCCTGTTCGGCGGGTTCTTCGGGTCGGCCACCGACAAGTTCGACAAAGAGGACCTGCGCGACCTGGCCGCCATCCGGGCAGGCGCCCGAAGGGGATCGAAGGGATGAAAGCCGCATGCGCTCGTTTTTGCCCGAGAACGCCGGGTACCCTGGGGCCGTGGCCCACGTGAAGCAAAGTCGACGTAATCGCCCGTTCCGGATGCTGGCTGCAACCGTCGCCGGCGCGGCGCTGACGGTGCTCACGCTCCCTGGTGCCGGTCCCGCGGAGGCCTTCCAGAAGCCCACCTTGAAGATGAAGCCCGGCCAGACCATGGTGTTCAAGGCGCCGTCGCCCACACTCGAGGGCAAGGTTCTTGTCCGTGCCGCCGCGAGCAACCCTACGAGGTGCCGCGCCTCGGTGACCGCCAGGGGCTCGGGAGAGTGGTGCGACAGCTACCCCGTCGAGATCGACGCATCCGACGACCTCATCAAGTCCGGCAACCTCCAGCTCAACGCCACTCTGGCCTGGACGCCCGGGACCACCGTTCAGAACTGCCAGGGCATCGGTAACTGCGGCACCAAAGAGATGGGCCTCGCCCTCTGGCAGGACCCGGCGCTACAGACCTTCCCGACGGACCCGAACACTCCGGTCGACACCGCCACCTCCATCCAAGGCGGCCTCGCGGGCCGGCCCGACACGCCCATGGTGGTCTCTCACATAGGCGCCGGCATCTGCGCCAAGCGCACCGACGCCGCGACGACGGTTCCGAAGAGCGGCATATGCCGCATCGAGTACATCCTGGCCATCAACTACCTCGGTTCCAACCCCTACACGCTCACGATCGAGCTCCGGGACAACTCGGGCGCCGGACCAGTCGACCTCTCAGCCGAGGACTTCGGAGTGTTCGACGAGTCGGCTTCTGCACCGCCGCCGGCGGTGTCCTCCACCCCATCAGCTCCGATCACGTTCCCGGACGCTCTACCCACGGCTGGGCCCACACTCGGCTTCACCCCGATCGGCACGGGCGCACCCCGCGTGGACCTGCCCGGCCTGGGCTCCTCGGCGGGCTTCGACGGCATCGGTCCTGCAGCCCTGCCCAGCAGCGACCTCGCTCAAAAGATCGTCAATCGCGGCCCCAAGGTGCTCGGAGCCCCAGGTGAGGCGAGCATGCTGGTCTTGGTTCTCTGGCTCGTGCTGCTACCCGTCGGCGGCCTCGCCTCGTTCCTCTTCTACGTGTGGCGGCGGCGCCGCGAAGACGAAGTCGTCCCTGTAACCGCATGAGACCGAACCGCAACTTCGGACGCACCCTTGCGGCCACCGCCGTCATGCTCGGCGTCCTCAGCGCCGTCTCCCCACAGCCCGCGAGCGCCGTCATCAAGCCGGGCCTCTCCATCAAGCCCGGCCAGAAGATCGTCATCAAGGCGCCCTCCCCTTCGGTGCCGGGCAAGGGGTACTTCTTCGGCAACCTGGCGCCGTCCGACTGCAGGACCTCCGTGGCCCGGCTGGGCTCGTCGGAGTACTGCGACGGCTACCCGGTCACGATCGATGCCACGCCCGAGCTCATCCTCTCCCGCAACCTTCAGCTGAACGCCACACTCGAATGGAAACCGGGCACCACCGTCCAGAACTGTCAGCAGATCGGTAACTGTGGGACGAACGAGATGGGCGTTGCCATCTACACCGACCCCCCGAACCAGGATGCCTCCCCTAACCACTTCAACGAGGCCAGCGCCGAGAGCGGCGAGTTCTTCGGCTCTCCCGATGCGCCTCTCAACATCGCCCACAGCGGGGCGGGCATCTGCGGCAAGCGCTACGTGGACACACCGAAGCTGCCAGCTAACAACGTGTGCCCCATAGAGTTCGTCGACGTCGGCAACTACACAGGCGTCAACCCGTACACGCTGACCATCGAGCTGGTCGACCTGTCCGGCAGCTCCCCCGTCGACGGGTCCGGCGACACGCCCTTCGATCTGTCGGGTGAGGCGGCGCCACCGCCCGTGGCCTCTGCGCCAGCTGCTGCGCCCGCCCCCTTCACAACCTTTCTGGGTAGCGGCGCAGCCGGGCCTGAGCTCGCTCCGATCAGCTCGGGCGCACCCCGCGTGGACCTGCCTGGCCTCGGCTCTTCAGCGGGCTTCGACGGCATCGGCCCTGCGGCCCTGCCCAGCAGCGACCTGGCCCAGAAGATCGTCAACCGAGGACCCAAGGTCCTCGGCGCCGCCCGTCCCGCCAACGCCCTGGTCCTGCTCCTGTGGCTCGTCCTGCTGCCGTTGGGTGGGCTGGCGTCGTTCCTCATCTATGTGTGGCGAAAGCGACGTGAAGAGGATTCCGTCGGGGCTACGGTCACAACATGAGGACCCGGGGACCCTGGCGCCTCGTGGCCGCTGCTGCACTGCTGGCGACGGTCGTGTCCGGCGTGCCGTTCACCCCGGCGGCAGACGCCGTGGTGAAGCCTGGTCTGTCGATCAAGCCGGGTCAGAAGATCGTTGTCAAGGCGCCGTCTCCGGTGTTCCCCGCCGGAAAGTTCGACTTCTTCGGGGGCATACACCCCTCCGACTGCAAGCTCCCCGCTGCGCAGCTCGGCTCGTCCGAGTTCTGCGACATGTACCCGGTCACGATCGACGCCTCCGACGAGCTCATCCTCTCGAAGAACCTCCAGCTCAACGTCACGCTGGAGTGGGCTCCCGGCGTCACCATTCAGAACTGTGCGGCCGACGGCAACTGCGGGACCAACGAGATGGGGGTGGCCATCTACACCGACCCGCCCCAGCAGGGCGGCACCCCGCCCGCCGATCAGGCCACCGCTTCGAGTGGGGCGAGCGGCAACTTTTACGGCTCGCCCGACACGCCCCTCACCATCGCCCACAACGGCGCCGGCATCTGCGGCAAGCGCTTCGACACCAAGTTCAAGCTGCCCGCCAACAACGTGTGCCGGCTCGAGTACGTCGACGTCGGCAACTTCTCCGGCAACAACCCGTACACGTTGACGCTGGAGCTGGTCGACTTCTCGGGCAGCGGACCGATCGACCGGTCCATCGAGGACTCCTTCGACCTCTCCGGTGAGGCTGCTCCCCCAGCCGTGGCCTCAACCGCGCCCACCTCTTCGGGCCCGTCCACCTTCACCACCTTCCTCGGCGTGGGCGTGGGCGCTGACACTACGCCCATCGGTGCGGGGGCCCCGCGCGTAGACCTGCCCGGCCTGGGCTCCTCTGCGGGCTTCGACGGAATCGGCCCGGCCTCGCTCCCGAGCAGCGACCTGGCCCAGAAGATCGTCAACCGCGGACCCAAGGTGCTCGGCGTGGCGGGCCCGGCCAATGGGCTGGCGCTGCTGCTCTGGCTGGTGCTCCTGCCCACCACGGGGATCACTTCGTTCCTGTTCTTCCTCTGGCGTCGCCGGCGCGAGGACCGGGACGTGAGCGGCGCTCCGGCCTGAGGCTCAGGGCGGCGGGTCGAGGCCCGTCGCCTCCACTCCGAAGCGGATGAAGTCGATGGTGGCACTGATCCTGTTGCCGTCCACCCTCGTGGTGGGCGTCACGCTGCGCAGGTCCTCGGGCACCTCGAGGCGGCGGATGCGGCCGACGCCGTCGACGTAGATGTCGACCCGCACGGTGTGGTCCACGGCCGCCGCGAGCCCGGCCAGCTCGGCCCTGGCCCCCGGGGGGGCCTGGGCAGCCGCGGCCTGCGGGTCGACGCGCAGGTCATAGCGGACCGTCGACGTCTGCTGCACCTGGAGACCGCCGAAGACCCTCACCCTCGACGCCCCGCGAACAAGCGCCACCGCAGCCCGGGGGTCGCCGGAGCGGAGCCCGCCGGGAAGGCTGAGCAGGTCCACCTCGGAGGTGACCGGGATCCAGGTGGAGTCACCGAGGGGTCGGGTCCAGGTGCGCTCCGCCACGGCCAGGACCTCCAGGTCGGGCCCGGACACCTCGTCCACTGTGAGACGGACGGCGTCGCGCGCCAGGTCCACCACGCCCTCAGCATGCAGACCGAACCGGTCGACGGTGATGGCCGCCGGGCCGGCGTCGATCGTGCGTTGAGGGGAGGCGGCCACGATCACATCGGGCTGCCCACGTACGGGCGAGGCCGCGCAGGCCGCCGCCAGCATCGCCACGAGGCCACAGACCATGAGATGCCGGTGCTTGTGGCCCACGGCCCCGTAACCTACGGGCTCGGGCGCACCTTCGAGGAGGCACCGCTGTCCCTACCCCCCGGCGCCACGTCGGCCGTTGCCGTCGCAGAACGGACGACCCACACCAAGTGGTGGCGGGAGGCGCTGACGATCGCGCTCTTCTACGAGGTGTACTCGCTGGCCCGGAACACTCAGGGCTCGGCCTCGACGTCGCCGGAGCACGCCTTCCGCAACGCCCGCGCCGTGATCCGGATCGAGCAGGCCATGGGCCTCTACCACGAGCAGTCCATCCAGATGTTCTTCCTGCACGCTCCCGCCGTGGTGAAGGTGCTGAACATCTACTACGGCGCGGCCCACTTCTTCGTGACCACAGGGGTGATGATCTACCTCTACCTGCGCCACCCCGACCGTTACGTGCGCTGGCGCTGGATCCTCGGGGCCACCACAGCGCTGGCCCTGATCGGGTTCATCACCTTCCCTGTGATGCCGCCCAGGCTGATCACCAGCGACTTCGGCCAGTCCGGGTTCGTGGACACGCTCCATACCATCGGGGGTCTGTGGAGCTTCGAGTCCGGCCCCATCGCCAAGCTCTCCAACCAGTACGCGGCGATGCCGAGCCTCCACTTCGCTTGGAGCGTGTGGTGCGCGCTGGCGCTGTGGCCTCGACTCCGGCACCGGGCGAGCAGGACGCTCGCCGTCGCTCATCCCACGATCACCCTGATCGGGATCGTGGCCACGGCCAACCACTTCTGGCTCGATGCCGCCGCCGGTCTCCTCGTCCTGGGCGTCGGCTACGTGGCCGGCTCCTGGCTGGCCACGAACGTCGGCAGCTGGCACCGCGAGCGCGAAGCGGCCCGCGTCGAACGACGACGGCCCCGACAGACGGTGCCGCCCGACGAGACCATGGAGACGGCCGATGGCTGACGACGAGACCATGGAGACGGCTGATGGCTGACGACGACCCGCTCGGGCTCGTGCCCAGCGAGGACACGACTTACGACCCCACCCTCGACGCCGCCGCCCAGGTGGCCGAGGAGCGTCGAGCCGAGCTCGAGGCCGCGTCCGAGGCCGCGGCCCGCACGGCCAGGCGCCGGACCCTCTTCATCGGTGCCGTCGTGGTGGCCGCGGTGCTGCTCGTGAGCGGGGCTGTGGCCGTCTTCACCACGCGCCGCACGGAGCCGGGGGCGGTGGCCATCGACACCAGCGAGGCCTTCTCGCCCGACGGCGTCGCTGTGCCCGGTGCCGTCTCGGCCCAGTTCAGCCCCGACGGCACTCGGCTCGCAGTGTTGCGTGGGGGCGGCGCCTTCGGCGTGTCCGAGGGCGGGCGCTTCCGTCCACTCGTGCCCGCCGAGACCGCCGTCAGCGCCTTCTCCTGGTACGGAGACGGGCGTGTCCTCGTGCAGGAGGGCCCGGTGTCCACGGGCCAGCTGGTGGCCCTCGATCTCAACGGCGAGAGCAAGGGCGTGATCAAGCTCATGCCTGATGTCTCGCCCGGCACCGGCCTGGCTGTGTCGCCGGACCGTCGCACCGTGATCCTCACCGGCACTATCGAGGGCGAGACGCCACGGGCCAGGCCCGTGGTCGACCTCTACGCCGTGGCCGTGCCGGGTGGGGTCACCCGACGGCTCACGGACAATCCCGACGCCGAGTCGCACCCCGTCTTCCTGGACGACAACCGGGTGGCGTTCACGTCCAGGCGCAACGACGCGGAGCAGGTTCAGGTCCTCGACCTCGGCGACGACACCCGGACCTCGCTCACATCGCCGGCCGACCGGGCCTCCGTGATCGGCGTGGCCCAGGGCGATGTGGTGTGGACCACGGGAAGCGAGGTTCGCTACGGCCGCCCGGGCTCCCCCGTTCGCACCCTCGCCTCGGTGCCCGCGGGTTCGGTGGCGGTGGCCATCGGTCCAGAGCGCACGCGCCTGGTGGTCCGCGATATGAGCCCGGAGGGTGACACCATCCTGAGGCTCATCCGCCTGTAAGTCGTCTCGATCACGGTGCCGCCCGAAGTCGGGTGGCGTCGAGGGCGAGTCAGCCGGCCAGCTCGGCGGTCGCTGGATCGATGACAGCCCGTACCTCAAGCACGCTGTCGACGGGGAAGCCACCGCGCTCGGCGTGCTCGCGGATGATGGCCTCGTTGGCGGCGACGTAGACGCAGGTGATCTTGTCGTCGCTGACGTAGCTGTGCTGCCACTGCACGTCGGAGCCGAGGTCGCGGAGGACCTCGTTCGACTTGGCTGCGATGACTGCCAGGGTGGCGGCATCCATCTGGCCGGCACCCGGAATCGTGCGCTCGATCACGTACTTGGGCATGGATCTCTCCTTGGGAGGTCGGCGTCGTGGATCGACTC
>Ga0136633_1001804_pt1 | contig 15355 bp, 13 predicted proteins | sample AntDrymeUQ832206_2_FD_105494 | JGI IMG/M metagenome (GOLD analysis project Ga0136633, IMG submission 105494) | Polar desert sand microbial communities from Dry Valleys, Antarctica - metaG UQ83 (22.06) | ecosystem: Environmental > Terrestrial > Soil > Desert | place: Antarctica: Dry Valley...
CACAGGTTCCCTGACCTCCCGCCCCTCGGGGCGGGAGGTCCTATTTGAGGTTGCCGTCAGGTCAGCATGCTGGCCGCGGCGACCGACGCTCCCGGTGCCCCAAGGTCACTCGTCATCGGGACGCGTCGCGTTCAGCCTGCCTTGGGCGAGAGCGGCTCGGACGTATTTCTCGGTGGTGGCCAGGCTGGCGTGCCCCACGTGCTGGTGGACGGCCACGATGTTCTTGCCCTTGGCGATCTGGTTGGTGACCATCCCCGCCCGCATGGAGTGGCCGGTGAATGTTCCTGACAAGCGCGCGGCCTCGGCTAATACCTTGACCCGGTCGGTGACGGCATCGCCCGACATGGCCTGCGGCACTCCTGCCCGCAGGCGCCCGGCACGGTCCAGGCGGACGAACACCGGGTCGTCGGGGGCCACGGGCCGCGCCAGGAGGCGCTCCAGCCTGGGCTTCCACTGCTTCAGCGCCTCGACCGGGCACACGCGTTCATCGGGCTGGGGGTGAATGAGCCGGGTCATGCCCCTGCCCTGCTGGTCGCTCTTGCTGCGTCCCACCACAACCTTCAAGACCTCCGAGCCATTGTCCGGCATGGTCAAGTCCCGCCAACACAGCGCCGCCACCTCGCTGCAACGGGTGGCACACCACCAGTCCAGGACCGCTAGTGTGCGGTCACGAACCTGGAGGTCCGTCGGTGCCAGCACAGCGGCCTTGAGGCTGCGGCGCTCGTCGTCGTCGAGCCAGTAAGTGCGGTCCGGGAAAACGAGGGCGGCCTCGCACGCCCCCTTGGCCAGGCGCACGATCCCACCGGCGGTCATGGGCCGGCCGTCCTTCAGGTTGGCGAAGGGCGCCCCGACGTGCTCGGAGGCGTCGTAGAGGTCGCGGAGGGCACGTAGGGGGTCCAACGCCGCGTCTTCGTGCCCGTGGATCTCATAGACCCGGTTGCCGTCGCCATAGGGCAGCTCCAGCAGCGCAGTAGTCCGCTTGCCTTTGGGCCAGTTCAGTTGATCCCAGGAGCGGAAGCGCTCCAGCGCCCGAGGGCCGAGGCCCAGTGCCGGATCGGTCAGCAGCAACATCATCGTCGCCGTGCGCTGGGCGGTGAGGCTGGGAGACAGGGTCACTTCGACGAAAGCGACCAGCCCCTCCATCAGCAGAGGTGTCGCCTGCGTGGGCTGGCGGCCATGCAGGTGAGCAAAGCCCTTGCGGATCAGCGAGAGCAGTTCAAGCGTCACCGGATTAGGGTGACCGTTCGCGCGGTGCCAGGTGGACACTGCGGAGACCTTCGAAGCGATGGTCGAAGCCTGGTAGGGCTGCTTGGTCACGGGATTGCGCCACAGGGCCAGCGCGCCGATCCACTCAGCTACGGTCTCAACCTTCGCTGGCATGGCAACAGCCTTGATCGCCTTGCAGAAGTCGTGGAACTCCTGGACGTTGCGGTCATAGGCCTTCTTCGTGTTCTTGGCGTGACCCGCCGCCAGGAGGTCCTTGACGATCTCCACTCGCAGCAGACGCTCGGCGCTGAGGTCGCCCTCGGCCAGGATCGCCTGTTCCAGGGCTCGGACACCGAACACGTCGACCGAGCCATCCTCGTGGTACCCGGTGCCCTGGATGAGTCCTTCGGTCGCCTCCGGAGTTGCCACCTCCATAGTGTGACACCAGGCTAGGACACTCGCTGTTGCGATCTCAGCTCTGTCGAGCACTGTGGATGGGTGATCGCGCCCGCAGCGGTCGCCTTCGATGGCCACCTTGCCCTTGCATCCTGAGCCCGCTTGGGTGAGCCCGATGCAGTAATGATTCAGTCTCGACTTGGATGTCTTTCTGGCCACGTTAGGCCTCCTCCGGTTCGGTTGCTGAGGCTCCGAGGAGCCCGTGCTTTTTCAGGAAAAGTCGTGTTGCGCTCGGGAACACATGCCCCATGCGGGCCTGGAGACGCAGCTCGTCGTAGTGGGCCGACCAGTCCTCATGGGCGCCGGCGACGCGCAGGCTCAGGGGAGTCGCATCGACACCCACGCGCTCGCCCGCAGCGCGGACGGCCTGATACCACCCAGATGTACACAGGGGCACCGGATCGTCCCCGCACCAGTCGGCGGGCGCCATATTGGTCAGCACCGGCCCGCGGCAGTCGAAGAGGCCGTCTCCGCGCCACGGCCAGACCGCAGCGAGGCGAGAAAGAGCCAGCTCCAGGTCGAGAGCGTCACTGCGCGCTAGGAACAACCGGCCTTCGAGGGTCGGCGGCAAGGGATGCTCGGCCGTTGCTTTGGCCACGAAGCCTACGGAGTGCCGCTGGAGGTGTTCCCAACGCAGGGCGACCGCCTCATCGAGGCCCAATAGCCCGCTCAGGCCGAGGTGGACGCCCGCCACGAGGCGAAGCCGCGAGCGAACATGCCGGGCGAGTTGGTCGACCACCTCCGTCCACCTGTCGCCGGTCATCCTGGACGGTTCCCACGTGCATCCCGCTTCGTTCCAGATGGAACTCCGGATAGCGACGAACTCGGCCGGGGTAAGCAGCGGCCCGATGGGACGCCGTTCGACCAGGCTGCGCAGGGCATCGACCGGGTCCGTCAGAGCGTCACCCGTCGGCCATAACCGGGCCTCTCGCCCTGAGACGACGACCGTGGCCTCTCTGCCATCGAAAACCGCCGTTTCTGCCTGGATCCGATCGAGGACGTACAGCCTCACCCGTAGCGCCCTGGCCAGCGCCGCTGCCGGTAGCTGCCACTCGTACGCCACTGCAGGTACGTTCACGAGATCGACGACATTGGCGATGGTGACCTGTGGCGACTTGCGCTTCACCGGAGCCGCCCGTCCCGAGCGAATGAGCGCTTCCCTGACGGCTACAGCGACTGCGACCACATTGGGCTGAGGCTTGCCGAGAAGCGCGAGCCACCATTCCAGCGCGTAGATGTCGGTCTTGAGAGTCCGGGGGTTGACGCCCTTATCGGCTTTGGATGCAAGGTGCATAGCGAAGTCCTCGGGCAGGGGCCGTTCAGGATCAATGCCGTCCTTCTCTGCTGCTGTCTTCCACTGCGCGATGGCGGAGGCGTACTGGCTCCGTGTACGTGGGCGGACCGAGAGGATCGCCTCGGCGGCCAGCGCTGCTGCTTCCTCCACCAGGTCCTCAAGTGTCCCGGCCTTGGTCCATTCCAGGATCGGCCGTCCCCGGCGGACCTCCGGGGCCCAGCCGTCCGGGACGGTCTCCGAGAGCCAGGCCGCCCTGTCTTCCTCGTTCAGTATCAAGTCGACGTAGCCCGCCGTGCTGTCGAGGCACCGGTGCCGGAGCAGGACAGCTATGTCCTTAGCCGGTACACCTGAGACGTGGGCAAGCGTGGCCCCAGACCGCCGCAGGGAGTAACCGCTGATCCCGGGAAGCAGTCCAGCCCAGTCGGCAATGGCACTGAGCCGTTGGGACAGGTAGTGCGACCCCATCCCGAAGCGGGTGTCGTCGATATATGAGTAGCCGGGAAAGAGTGGCCCCTCGGTTATCCCCATTGCGGCTAGCACCGCCAGGTAGATATCCAGGGCGCCGACCGGGTCCAACCCATCGTTCCGTCGCATCAGCCAGACACCTTCGGTCCGTCGGTGATCCTTGTTGGTCTTCGAACCAACGATCGCCAGGTAGTAGGAGTCCGGATGGCGGACGAGATGTTCAATTCTGGCGAGACAGAGTTCGAGCGGGCGCAAACACCCGAACACGCCGACGCAGAGGAGGGCTACATCGCGAACGGTCGTCAGTTCCCGCATCGGCGAGTTCGTTATCCCGACGGCCGCCGCTCTGACCATGGCCAGGAGCGCCCCGCGTGGAAGCGATGGTGCTCGTGAGGTCGGGTCCTCGCCGTTCTCTTGCCGCAGCCGGGCGACGGTGTGGCGAGCGATGCGGGTCACCTCGCGGTTGTCGTACCTCCAGGCGATGGCGGTCAGATTGGCCTCAACTGCCTTGAGCTTGTGACCGATCCGGGACGAGGCCAGGGCGAACGCGGCGATCAGGAATGGGTCGCCCTCACTCGCCACCCCGTATGCGGCGGTGAACTTGTCCAGGGTTCTCGCCCGCTTCCGGTAGCCCGCTGCGGTTCGAGGGGAGACGCCGGTGGCGGCGGACCTCAGCTCAACGAGGGCGGCGAAGCGTCGTCTTTTTGCCTCTGCCAGTTCGGCTTGGCGGCGCGTGTCATCCAACATGTGGTGCTCCTTCTCCAGCTCCGGTCTGATCGCTCGGCGCTGGAAAAGCCCAGGTCAGCGACTCATCAAGGGTCCGCAGGTACGCTGTCGTCGTCCTCGAAGCGAGGGACGCCTCGGAGGCGGACCGTTGAGGCGGGGCGGGGGAAGTGTTGAGTGAAGCCCCGGTTGAAGCCAATTCTCCGGGTCTTGGACTCAACAGTCGCTGCGAACCCGGCCCTACCTCAACACCGACCTCAGAAGCATCGAAATCATTCGGAATGCCGCTCCAGGCCGTGCTCCCCCCAACACTTCCCCCGCCCCGCCTCAATGGTCCGGCCGGCCGAACCGTGCCCAACGTCTCGTCCTGAGGGCCGCCTGCTGGGGCACCCTCCTTCGCAGTCGCCCCTTGGGCCGTGCTGCCGGCCAGAGGAGCGCTGACCGCAGCATCCGAGCTGGCCATGGGCTCCGCGCTCGGCAGCTCAGCTTCGCCAGAGGCCGTGGCGTCGCCCTGACGGTCGGTCCAACCAAGTATCTCGACGGGCTCGGAGGCAGCCTGCTTCCGCGCTGGTTCCCGTGCGTTATCGGTGTGATCGTCTGCCATGTCTTGCACCATGACGGGTTCCGGCCGAGAAGTACCCGCAAGGTCCCCGACGACCTCCATCGGCCGTCGGTCGCCTTGGGTTTTGGAGCTGCGGCGCTTGTATGCCGATGGCCGGCGTTGTGGTCAGCGTCGGACGACTCCAGACGGTCAAGAGCGCCGTTGCGCAGACCCGAGCGGCGGTGCGAGCGCGCGCCGCCGTCCGAGAGAGGAACGCCTCGGACCTGATGCACACCGGCACGTTCGTCGCGGCGTCTATGAGCCGACCGAATCTGGGTGGGTCCGGTACACGGGTACGGCCAGGAGGTAGCCGACGCCTCTCGTAGGAGCCGCCATTTCATTTTATGATTCATGAAATGTAGAGTTGCTCAGTGGCAGAGTCATGGACTTCCGACGCCCGGCTTCGGGCGCGATCGAAGGCGCTCTTCCGCAACGCCTACATGCTGGAAATCTGCGCGGCGATCGACAGGGCTGACGGGCGAGTCAACCTCACCACGCTGGTTGCCGGCACGGGGTTGTCGCCCTCACTTTACAGCGGACCGCTGCGGCGCCTCGCTGATCTCGGCCTCCTTTTGCACGATCCGCAGCCCGACGACGATCATCGGGAGCGGTGGTACAGCCCGGTGAAGTCGCAGCTCTGGGTGGCAGCCCGAGAGCTGAGCCATTGACACACCTACGGGAGGAACGGCTGGACGCTGCCCGTCGTGCCTTAGAGGCCGTCGGCGGGCCCCGGAGCTGCGGATGCGCCGTGGTAGAGCTTCAAGTCGATGGTGCCCGGTTTGCGGTGGATTTCGTCCTTGACGAGCACGAGCACCGCAGCCGAAGTGCGCTCGGCCTTGGCCCTGCTACCAACACGGGCTTGCTTCACGCTCTCTGGGAGCTACCCGAGGGCGTTCCCGTGCGCGCCGATCGACTGACGGAACAAAACGTGGCGACACTGCGCGACCTTGGTGTCGGCTATGTCCGGGGCACCGATGTTCTGACGAGGACGTTCAACCCGGTTGGCAGCATCAGGTCAGTGCTCGTCGTCACCAACAGCATGGAGATGGCCGTGGCTGGCGTGGCCAGGCTGCCACCGATTTTCCGGAGGCTCGCTGTTGCCTTCCGCCGACCGGATAAACGCGCTTTCGCCACCAACGCGCGCGCATCCACCGGAATCGGCCGCGTCTTGATGGGCAGCGGAGGGGCTGAAGTTCTCGCAGAACCCGAGGCGGCAATCCGCGGTGTCCCCGCCGTCTACCGATGGTGGCTGGCCGAGCTGGCCTATCGCAACTGGGGATACGTGAACTGCGCCCACTGCGTGATCTGAGACTTCGGCTCGGTCACGTCCGACAGCTTCCCCATCGGCCCGTAGTGCGCCAAGGCCATGTTGCAGAGCTTGCTGAACTCGGCCCGTCGGTCCTCGGGCTCGGCACCGAGCACATGATTGCCCAGTTGCGCTAGGACGGTCAGATTATGTGCGTCGGCATTCAGTCGGTCGTCGAAGAAGCGGGCGAGTGAGCGGCCACCGCAGCAGTCGAACCTGCAATTGATGTTCACACCGCTGGCTCCCCAGCCGGCGATCGTGAACCCGGTGAACCAGTCCATCAGATCGAAGATGAAGACGCGCGCCGTCCGGTCGTTGACCCGGCCTCCGCCCACGGCGGAGGGCGGTACGAAGTGTCGGTACCGGGGGATCAGCCCGACCGAGCCGTGGACGGCACCGATCGCCACCGCCCCGATGGCGCCATGGTCCGAGCGGAGGAAGCTCAGGTTCGGCACGTTCGTGGTAAGCGCCAGGAGGTTGTTCACCGCAGTCATGGCCCCGAGCGGGTCATCGCGGTGAGCGAGCACCAAGGCGATCGGTTCGGGGACATCCTTCAGGATGTCGATGGTGCGGTAGATGCCGTCGGTGTTAGTCAGCCATCGGCTGTCAACGGCTAGGACAAGCGTGACACCCGGCACCTCCGCGGCCTCGGCGCGTGCTGCATCGACGGCAGCACTCAGGGCATCTCCCATCGGATCCCACTCGACCCACCGGCCGGTGGTTAGGAGCCGGTCAGCGCCGGCACGCGCCTGCGCCTCAAACCACGATTGGGGCGCGACGGGTTTGGCCCTTCGCTCGTAGTTGGCGCAGTCGAAAAGCACTATGCCATCGAAGCCCTCGCGGCGCATGGCCTCCACCACGTTCGGACCGCTGGGCCCGCGAACAGCCACGGCGTCAGCCGCCTCCGCACACGCACCGATGAGATTCCGGTCCGCAGGCACGTAGAACGAAAAGGTCGGACGCAGCGTCCTTGCCTTGGCGGTCTTGACGGTCAGGTCCAATCTCTTGCCTCTCAGCCGATCCTCATGAACGGGCGCACTTTGGGCACCGAGCGCCGATAGTCCTTCCATTCCAGGATGCCGTCTCGCTGCAGCCGGCCGATGACGAAGCATGGGTGGACGCCGAGCGCCTGGGCCCACCTGATGATCTGCGGCATCGTCGGCTTGCCGGGACCAAACTCGGGAACCTCGGGCAGCACCCAGAGGGCGGCGCGATCGTTCGCTTCAGCCTCCGGGCCGATGGCGTGGTCTTCCATGATGTTCTCGTCGAGGCGCACGTCACCGGGCGAGACATGTCCCAGCACGAGGTGCGCGATCTCGTGCAGCAGGGTGAAGACGAGGCTGTCCATGCGGTCGTACCGGGTGGACAGCCCGATGATGGGGGTGCTGTCGTCCCCGAGGACGACGACCCCGTCGATCTTGCTTCCCTTGAGCGCCAACTCAACGACGAGCACGACACCGACCTCGGCAAGCCAGCCAGGAAGTAGGGCGAGATTGCTCGGGTCGTGGATTCGGCCCGTGATCTCGCCAGCAAGACTGGCCAGCGCAGCGATATCAAGCGGCGTGCTCACCTGCGCCTGACCCTGCCACCGGACTCGGGCCGTCCAGGCGTTCTGTTCTGGCGTGAACTCGGTCCCGAGATTGGTTCGTCGGGCCGCTGCGCTGAAGGTCGGTCGGTCTGCCGGGGTGGCGATTCCCAGAAGTCTGCAAACCGCAGGTTCCAACACGTCGAGATTCTTGGTGTCGGGCAGCCAGCCGCGATTCTGAAGCTCTCGCACCGGTACAAGACCGCGCAGTGCGGCACGGCGCTCGACGTCGGTGGCTGCGCCGGGATGGGAACGCACTACGTAGAGCCGATGGGCCGACTGAAGGTTGAGCCACAGCTCGGCACTGGTCCCCAGTGCGGCGCCGATGGCTACCGCCGTCTCGGCAGTGATCTCCTTCTTGCCGTTGAGAATCTCAGAGACGGCCTGCGCTGGCCGGCCGAGGATGTCGGCGAACTCCGCCTCGGTCCAGCCCCGTTCGGCGAGTTCGTCGCGGAGGAACTCGCCCGGAGGGAAGACCTCCGCTGGTGTCATCACGCTGGTCATGGGTGTCCTCCCTTCAGTGGTAGTCAGTCAGCTCGACGACGACCACGAGGCGGCCATCGTGGTCGGTGTCGAAGCGGAGGATGAGGCGGAACTGGTCGTTGAGGCGGATGGAGCGCTGCCCGGAGCGGGCACCGGCCAGCTTTTCGAGGTGGAGGCCCCGGAGGTTGTATAGGTCTCGCTCGTCGGCTGCGGCCGCGACGAGCTGCACCTTCTTGCGAAACTGCTTCGTGAGATCCGGGCCGAGACTGGGCGCGCGAAAGGCTGCGTCGGTGTAGAGCTGTCTGAGGTCATCGTCCTCGAACTCGATGCGCACACTCGACATCCTATCTTCACCCCAGGGATGAAGACCATGTTACACCTCGCACCCACTGCGAGCAACCAGGGCCAAGGACGGGCGCCGTGGTCGGGTGAGCTGCGGGCCGAAGCCGTCAGATCACGAGGTCCACAGTCAGGCCGGCAAGCCAGAGTCCCGATGAGCAGTGGAGACCACCGTTCGTTGGAGACCTACGCCCGTTCATCTGCGAAACACCGGACTAGTCGACCTCGCCTTGACATCGTCGGCATTTGCGAACACGGCACCCTCTGTTACTGTGCCGCCAACGATGAGCGACGACGTTTTCGCCGAACTTGTCGAGTGGTGGGAGGACATCACCATTGGCGGGATCGGAAGTGGGATCGTCGTCGTCCCCGTCCCTGCGGGCTGGGGGCGGACCGCCTTGCTGGATAGCTTTGTAAGGCGCGTCGAGTCCGATCAACGGAGTAGCGTCCTGCTTCGCATCGATGGCCTCGACACGCCCCCAGGCCCGGGCCCGCTAGCGGCATGGCTGGGTGACCGTTCGAGCGGCGACCGACTGCTAGCGCTCGCACGACAGATGTTCGGATTCGATCGACCAGAAGCATTCGCTGCGCTATCGATTGAGATCGCTGGACAGACGATTATCCCCATTCTGGGCGGTCCGTTGGGTCTGGTCATTACGGTCGGGCTAGGGGCAGAATCGGTGCTTCGAAACACCCTGTTCCCGGACCCACCCGGTCGAGCGACACGAGTGGGGAATCGGCTGGCTCGTACGTCAATGCAGGGTCCGGTAACTGTGGTGATCGACGACGCCGAAGCCCTGGACGTAGATGTCGCCGACGGGTTTGTCTCAGGGCTCTTGGACCGTGCCGGGGGACATGTCCTCGTGGTCCTGGCCGCCGACCCCGACTGCGAGCTACTGAGCCGGCTCAAAGGGCCGAACCGGATGGACCGTGTGGGTGACCGAGTGTTCTCGGTTGAGGTACCCGACGCAGCGATGCGTCCGGAGGACCGTCGACGTGTTGGCGTGTCGCTTGTACCCGACTGGCCGACGGCCGCCGTCGACCGGTTGATCTTGCGGACTCGAACCTTCAACGAGGTACGAAAAGTGACCTCTGCGAGGGGTGCGGCCGACATTGCCGATTCCCCTGATGCGGTTGCTGCGGTTGACCGACTTGTCGAGGCACTGATTCCCTTGACCGCGGACTCCAGGGCCGCAGTGGTGGTCGCTTGGTGCGGAGGTGTTCTCCATCCGGACCAATTACAGGCTGCTCTTGAGGTGGCTGGGCCCGACGCGCTGGCTCCCGGACACGGTTTGGGACTCTCCCCCCGGGTCGTGCGTCTCGAACACCGGGCTGACCTCTCCCGGTTAGGCGCTCTAGTACATGTTCACCTCGACTCACGAACCCGGCGCGCAGCAGCGGAAGCGATCGCCAATATGGCCGCGGGGGTGATCGTCCGTCCGGGGGCTGACCTCATCGAAACGCTCGCAGCCCTGCGGCCGATCCCTGCGTTGCTCTCAACGGGTGAACCGCCAGATCTTGCCGTCACTGCCGAGACGCTGCTGCTGTGCGCTCAACTTATTGATCTCCTGCGGGGCGCCGGTGACGCCAGGGCGGCTGCCGACCTGGCCTCGCTTGCACTGAGTCTCGCCGCAGGCGGTGCGGTCGTTGATCCGGTTATCGATCGACTTGCGGCAGCGGCACTGGCCTTGGCGGCGGAGCTTGGCGACAGCCCAGGGGACCTGGTGGGGTCGGTGACGGACCCTGACAATGCTGCGCTCTTCGGTGTCGAGACCAGACTGTGGGCCTCGGTGCACCGCCTGCAGGATCCATCCACACGCAGTGAAGGAATCGGCCATGCGGAGGATCTGATTCCCGAACTCGACACTGCCGTCTTCGGGCCCGAGGCATACCTCTGGCGGCTGCATCTCGGGGCGGCGCTCGCTCGAAGTGGCGCTCTTGACCTCACGGGAGCAGCGCTCGCTCCGCTGCTGGCACTCCCGGACGGCGACGAGCTTCATCTGGCAGCGGAGCGGGTGGCGGAGACCCTCACCGGTCCGGGTGGTGACATCCTGCTGGCCGCACAGGTCCTGGAAGAGTCTTTGCAGAGCACTGCTCCGAAGGATGCCGAGCGGCGCCTTGAGCTGACATCGGCACTGAGCGAGCTGTACCGACGGGTGGGTGCCTGGCAGGTTGCCCTTACCTACGTAGAAGAGGAACTCAGTCTGCGTCGGAGACTGCAGGGACCAGATCACGTCGACACTCTCATGACGAGGAACAATCACGCTTACCTGGTCGGGGAGGCTGGCGACAGGAAGAGAGCCCTGATGTTGGCGGAGCAGCTTCTTCCCGACCTGATCCGGGTCCTTGGGCGCGACCATTCGTTCACCCTTGTCGCTCGTTCGCATATCGCCTCGATGACCGGCCGGGCGGGAAACCCCCAGCGGGCGAAGGAGTTGTTCGAGCAACTTCTCACCGACGAGACCCGAGTACTGGGGCTGCTCGACCGAAAAACTCTGATGACCCGTGGCAACATCGCGACGTGGACCGGTGAGGCCGGAAACTCGGCCCGGGCCTTGGTGTTGCTCGAACAGCTCCTCCCGGACCAGGTTCGGGCGCTAGGTCAGGATCATTTGCAAACACTGACTACGCGGTTGAACATCGCTGATCGTACCGGTGCGAGTAGAAGCCCGGTGAAGGCCCTGACGATGTGCGGTGAGTTGTTGCCGGATGTTCTTCGGGTCCTCGGCGCCGACCACCCCACAACTCTCTCGGCCCGCCACCAGATCGCGCGCTGGACCGGCGAGACCGGCGATGCCCTACAAGCGCTGATCCTGGATCGGGAACTGCTGCGGGACCAGATTCGGGTCCTCGGCGCCGACCACCCCGACACACTCCTAACTCGCTCGAATATTGCTGGCTGGACCGGGGAGGCCGGCGACTCCCGACAAGCGCTTGCCTTGTACACGGCTCTTCGTCCTGACCTAACTCGCGTGCTGGGGCCCGAGCACCCTCAGACCCTTGCATGCCGCTTCAACATCGCAAGTTGGACGACTGAGACCAGCCAGTTCGATGATGCTCTGGCGCTACATCAGCAACTACTGCCAGATCTCACACGAGTGTTGGGACACGAACACGCCCTTACCCGGGCGAGCTGCGACTACATCGACGGCTCCACTGGCAAGGAATAAAACGCCAAGCGGACGAATGGATAGTCGTCGCTCATTGGCATGTTCTCCAGTGGTCTCGGAACGCTCTCGATCGCCAGCCTTACCTACCTGGCCAACGCAGCAGTCGGATGATACAAAGAGATTGACAAGCTCGATGTGTAGAGGCGAGCCGGTTGCCATCTATCCTCCGCGGAACCGGAGAGGTGTCTAAGTCCAGGGACGTCAGGTCGGCCGGCGGAGCTGACTCCGGCAGCTCCACACGTTCACCTTTGCAAGACAAGCTGGCGAAACGTCTCAGACGACTACCTGTCATCAAGCAGCACAAGCTCCTGGGCACATCCCGCTCGCAACAGGATGTCGAATCCCCACTGCCCCTTGCGGAGCCCCAACCCATCGGCAGCGATCTGTAAGGCATTCAGGTCGGAACTTCGGATGCTGATTACAACGGGGTCGTCCCCTAGGCTGAGAAGTAGCTCGTCCAGCTCCGCAAGCAGCTCCATGCGCGCCGCAATTTGAGCTGCTCGACGCATGAAGGCAAGTTGCTCGTCGATCGGCGCCAAGGGATCGGGCTGCTCGGACTCGATCTGACCAATCGCAGTCCTGACGGTGTCCTTCTCCTTCGATAGCCACAGTGAGAAGTCGGCACGGGCTTGCGGGGACGCCGCGATCCTGCGGTGAAGCTGGGCTAGCTCCTCCCCGGCGCTGGTCTCGCCATGGTTGGTCTCCGACATGACCGGATCGTAGAGCCGCAGCGGGCGACCGCCGTGCGACACGCATTTGGCGAAAGTCTTCCGCTGCCGGACTCCGCATCCGCCTCGTACGGGCCGACCGAGCCGCTAGGTGGTGCGAAGCTCGATCGCCGCTCCGATGTCGTCCCGCTGGCACCCGCCAGCTCGTCCGCTCAACGCAGTACCCGCAGCGGAGTTGCTGGCACATAGCCAAGGCCCAATTCGGACGGAGCCGCTTGAGCCCTGCGGTGTCTCGGGAGGGTTGTGATAGTAGGTGTTGACCAAGGCGATTGCGTCAGTGCACGGCACAGGCCCACGAAGCACAACGACCATGACTGGGGTCCCAATCTTGGATGTGACGGTTCCGCAGGGTCCGGTTGGGGCGCTGATCGTTGTCGTGGGCCGAGGCGCAGGGTTGATCTGAATGGAGTAGCGGTCGCGGCCGGAAATCAGGTCGGCAATACCGCTGAACGAGGACTCGAAGAAGGCAATGACCGGCCCGACCACGAGCAGCGGGGCGAGGAAAAGTGCCTTGGCGCCGAAGGCGTCGAGGACGTTCTTCGGCGTGAAGCAGTTGCTTATGATGCTTCCACCGGTTGGGTTCGCCATTGTTCCGGCGCACCTCTCGGACATGAGCAGGGTGTCGGCGATCTTGATTGGCGTGTCACGCGTGCCCACTCCGAACCGGGTGAGAAAGGAGAGGCCGACCTCGACTCCCACCTGGAGCTGGTAGAGCCCGTTCGCAGTGCCCCCGAACTCCGTCTGCAGGGCGGCGCGATCTCCGGTGAGCTTGAACCCGACTGGTTCCCTGGGGAAGAGCTGAGTCGTCTTGCCTGAGCCGAACCGCGCCAGTGACGCGAAGTTCGTGAGCGACACTCTGTCTTCCGTGACAGTCAGTCCGGACTGACTCGCCTCCAGCGGGTAGCGGCGGCCGTTGACAACGCGCAGGACGATTTCGTTGCCCTCCTTGCCGACGCACCATTTGATCGTCGTCCCCGAGCTGCTCGTCACCGTCACGCGCTCACGGGCTTCCCGCTCCCCTGCGCATGACGGCTGCGCTGCTTCGGCCACGAAGCCGCCGGTGGCGTCGTCCATGACCTTCCTGGCCTCGGCGATGAGCCCCTTGACGGGAAGCAGCTTCGCAGTAAGCCAGGTGAAGTGCGTCGTTGTCGCCTGTACCTTGCCGTCGATCAACGTCGGCTGAGTTGCGAGCGGCTCCCACGGTCCTTCCGGAGAGTCGGCAGAGAACACCAGCGGCACCGTCTCCGGCTCCAGCGCAGCGATGACCGGGAGGCGAATCGTCACATCACCCGCCGGCTGCGAGCCAGCAGTGACTTTAAAAACCGCAGTCAACGGTGCGAACTCCGGGTAGGGAGGGGCGACTGTCGGATCGATCGTTGCTACCGGTCTGGCATCGCCCGTAGCGCCGGAGAACTCGACAGCCGGGCCCGCCTCAGGACGGGCGTCTGGGGTGGTGTCCCGGCAGGCGGCCATCCCGAGAAGTAGGCAGGCGAGCACGGCGGCAACGGGTGCCCGGCCGGCCGGTGTCGTTTCAAGTCGGCGGCGTCCCGACCGCCGCCCCATGGCATTCGCCCGGTCTCTTCCTCCCGCCGATCCGCTCACATGCCGACCGTATCGCGCCCGTAATCGGGCATGTCCGGAACGCTTTACGTGGCGTCGACGATCGTCGCTCCCGCAGCCCCTGACTTGATGAGGCCGATCGCGTGTTGAGCGTCCGCCTTGGAGACGTAGGTCTCGCTGGTGGCCAGGGTCTCGTAGTTCCCGGCCGCCTGGATCTCGAAGTAGTAGGGCTGGTTGGGATCCTTGCTCCGCTGAAGCTTGAACCGCATTGCCGCCTCCTTGGTTGGCCGCCGGACGGGTGTGCCCGCCGGTTGAGCCCCGACCGTACCCGGCGAGAGCGTCGTGCGGTCGGATGAGAGCGTAAAATACGAGCGGGGCGTCCGCGCCGATCATCACCAGATCAGGGCTGCGCGAAACACGCTGCGGTCGCGCGGCTCTGGCGGTAGCGTCCGGCCGGGGGAGGTGGCGCAGTGGTTGTTCTTCGAGGTGCTGGCGTCACACTCCTGACTGCCGGATGGGGGTCGGGGCGTCTGACCGCTATCGGACGGGGAATATCGATCGGTCTGGCGCTGCTGGCCACGATCGCCGCCTGCGGAAGCGGTGGCGGCGGCTCATCGTCTGCGCCGCCGGCCCCGGTGCAGCAGCACCAGATCGACTTCGGCGGCCAGGCCCGCGCCTACCGGGTCTTCGTGCCGCCGACGCTCGACCGGTCTCGTCCGGCGCCCCTCGTGATGGTCCTGCACGGCGGGAACAACACCGTCGAGGACATGGTCAAGACGACGCTGTTCGACCGGGAGGCGGCCGCCGGGGAGTTCATCGCCGCCTACCCGGAGGGCGTCGGCCGAGCGTGGAACGCCGGCATGTGCTGCGGTGGCGCCCCCAGGCGCGGCACTGACGATGTCGGCTTCCTCACCCGGGTCCTCGACCAGATGCAGGTCGACTACCCGATCGACACCAAGCGGGTGTTCGTCGCCGGCGTGTCCAACGGGGCGATGATGGCCTACCGCTTCGCCTGCGAGCGGGCCGACCGGGTGACGGCCGTCGGGTCGGTGGCCGGCGCCACCCGCGTCGTCGAGTGCCAGCCATCGCGGCCCGTCTCCATCCTGGAGATCCATGGCACTGCGGACCCCCTCGTTCCCTATGAGGGCGGTGAGCCCTCCGCGGCGGAAGCCCAGGGTGCGTTGCTGTACCCCTCGACGCCGGCGATGGTGCAGCGCTGGGCCGAGGTCGACGGCTGCCCAGCGCCCGCGCCGGCCCAGGTCACCGGCCCGGTCACCATTGAGTCGTGGGCCGGTTGCCGGGGCGGCTCCTCCGTTCGCCTGGTCACCGTGCAGGGCGGTGGCCACATCTGGTTCGCCTCCGGGCTCGGGCCGGCCAATGGCGCGCTCGACGCCACCAGCGCCATCTGGCGTTTCTTCAGCGAGCTGCGGCCGACCGGC
>Ga0136633_1001805_pt1 | contig 15332 bp, 10 predicted proteins | sample AntDrymeUQ832206_2_FD_105494 | JGI IMG/M metagenome (GOLD analysis project Ga0136633, IMG submission 105494) | Polar desert sand microbial communities from Dry Valleys, Antarctica - metaG UQ83 (22.06) | ecosystem: Environmental > Terrestrial > Soil > Desert | place: Antarctica: Dry Valley...
CGTGCCCACCACGAAGAGGATGAGATTGCGGACCCGGTTCTGGGGACGCATGGAGGGCTCGGCCACCACCTGAGCGTATCGCCGTCTGCGCAAAAGGCAAGTCCGCCGTGCAGGAGAGTTCGTTACCATCTGCAGTCATGCAGGACTTCGAGACGCTCGGCACCTTCTATCTGGGCCGCCCCTACGACCTCACGACGAAGACAGCGACGCCACTCCCCCTGCTGTACGACTCGCGAGACCTGCTGACGCATGCCGTGTGCATCGGCATGACCGGCAGCGGCAAGACGGGCCTGTGCATCGGCCTGCTCGAAGAGGCGTTGATCGACGGCATCCCGGCCATCATCATCGACCCCAAGGGCGACCTCGCCAACCTGGCCCTGACCTTTCCCTCGCTGTCGGGCGAGGCCTTCGCGCCATGGGTCAACACCGACGAGGCGCAGCGCGCCGGCCAGGACGTGCCGGCCTTTGCTGCCGCGCAAGCCGAGCGCTGGAAGGCCGGCCTGGCAGGGTGGGGCCAGGACGGGGCCCGCATCCAGCGGCTCCGCGACGCGGCGCAGGTGACGATCTTCACGCCCGGCAGCAGCGCCGGCACTCCGGTGTCGATCGTCAAGTCGTTTGCGGTGCCGCCCTCGGCGGTGCTCGACGATCGGGATCTGCTGCGCGAGCGGTTGCAGACCACGGCCACCAGCCTGCTCGGCCTGGCCGGCATCGAGGCCGACCCGCTGCAATCGCGCGAGCACATCCTGCTGGCCACGCTGCTGGAGACGGCGTGGCTTGCCGGCACCGACATGGACCTGCCCTCGCTCATCCAGCAGATCCAGTCGCCGCCGATCGGCCGCATCGGCGCCCTGGAACTCGATGCGTTCTACCCGGCAAAGGACCGCTTCGGTCTGGCCATGGCGTTGAACAACCTGTTGGCGGCGCCGGGGTTCGATCAGTGGCTGACCGGCGCGCCTCTCGATGTCGCCTCGTTCCTACGCACCCCCGAGGGGCGGCCGCGCGCCGCCGTCTTCTCGATCGCCCATCTGAGTGACGCCGAGCGCATGTTCTTCGTGTCGCTGCTGCTCAATGAAATCCTGGGCTGGGTGCGGATGCAGTCGGGCACGACCAGCCTGCGCGCGCTGCTCTACATGGACGAGATCTTCGGCTACCTGCCACCCGTGGCCAACCCGCCATCCAAGGAGCCGATGATGCTGCTCCTCAAGCAGGCGCGCGCCTTCGGGCTCGGCGTCGTGCTGGCGACGCAGAATCCTGTCGACCTCGACTACAAGGCCCTCTCCAACACCGGCACATGGTTCATCGGGCGGCTGCAGACCGAGCGGGACAAAGCGCGCGTGCTCGAAGGAATGGTCAGCGCCTCCGGTGACGGTGCACTGGATAGTCGCCAGCTCGGTGAGGCCCTCTCCGGTCTCGGCAGCCGTGTCTTCCTGATGCACAACGTCCATGAGCGCGCGCCGGTCACCTTCGAGACGCGATGGACACTCTCCTACCTGCGCGGCCCCTTGACGCGCCCGCACATCAAGCAGTTGCACGCACTCGAGCAGCGCGAACGAGGTACGCCCGACACTGCGGCGGCCGGTGACGCCGGATCGCCGGACGCACCACGGCGCAGCGATGACCGCGCACGGGGCGCCGACCGCGCGTCGTCGAACGGTCTCGCGTTCGGGGCGCAGGACGCCGCCATGTCGGGTCCGCCCGTGCTGCCGCCCGGCATCACCTCGATGTTCGTGCCGGCACGCGGCGCGGCGGCACGCGGCGCACTCGCCTACACGCCAGCCTTCTACGCAAGCGGCAGCGTCCGCATCGTCGACGCGAAACGGCGGATTACCGAGTCGGTCCCAGTCAACGTGCTGGTGCCGTTGCAAGATGGCGCCACGCCGCTGGCGACCGATCGTGCGGCGCTGACCGACGTGACGCCGGAGGACCTCGAGGCGACACCACGCGGGCCGGCGGCCTATGGTGACCTGCCGTCTGCCGCCAGCGCGCCGCGCAACTACGAGACGTGGCGCAAGGCGGTGGCGACCTGGTTGTACGACACGCAGGCGATCACCTTGCAGGAGCATGCCCCAAGCGGCACCTACTCGATGCCCGGCGAGTCCGAGGTGGCGTTCCGGGCACGGTTGTCCGAGACGCTGCGGGTGGAACGCGACGCGAAGGTCGACGCCATCCGGGACAAGTACGCGGCGAAGCTCCTGGCCCAGGAGGAGCGGATCCGCAGGGCCGGCCAGCAACTGGGCAAGCAGGAGCAGGAGGTGACGTCCTCGACGGGGACGGCGCTGTTGACCGCCGCCACTGGCGTCTTCGGCGCGCTGTTCGGGCGCAAGAGCTTCAGCGCGGCCAACGCGGGGCGCATCGGCACCGCCGCCCGCGGCGCCGGCAAGGTGATGAAAGAGAAGCAGGACGTGGCGCGGGCTCGGGAGAACCTCGCGTCCGAGGAGCAGAAACTCAGCCAGCTGCAGGCCACGATCGAGGCCGAGGCCCGTGCCATCGCCGCCGACGCCGCGGCATCGCTGCAGCCGCTGGTGCTCCGTCCCAGGAAGACCGACATCGCGGTGGCGACGGCGCTGCTGGTCTGGCTGCCGTCAGGCAGTGTCTAGCACGACTGGGCCTGCATTCATCGGCTGACCGACTGACGCACGGGCGGGTCGTCGACCAGCACCGCGACCCCCTGTTCGATCCGCGCCATCCTGGCGAGGAAGCGGGGGTCGCGGCGGATCGGATCGAGGCGTGAATCGACGCGCGCGTACGCCAGGCGCGACGAGTTGGCGTCGATGGCCTTGTCGAGCCACTCGAAGGCCTGCGACGCGTCCCCGAGGCTCACGTAGGCCAGGGCAATCCAGAAGGCGCCATCGCCGCTTGGCTTCTCCTCGTACAGGGCACGCAGCCGCACCAGGTCCTGCTGCGCATCGCGGGCCCGTCCGGCGTCGTGGTGGATCTTGACCAACTGCGAGAGCACGAACGGATCTTCGGCGGCGTGTTGCGCGCCCACGCTGCGACATGCCGCCAGGGCCTCGTTCGATCGGCGCAGCTCCGTATACGCCTTGCAGAGCCCGATGTACGCCGCGCTGTACTGCGAGTCCAGACGCAGCAGCGTCTCGTAGGTGCGGGCGGCCTCCTCGAAGCGGTGGGCATAGTGCAAGGTGGCGCCGAGATACCCGCGCAGCAGCGAGGACCGCGGATTCAGCTTCTGCGCCTGGTCCACCTGCTCGACGGCCTCTGCCACCCGGCCGCGTCCCGCCAGCAGCATCGCGAACCGGATCCGCGCGTACTCACAACTGGGGTTGAGCGCCAGCGCGCGCGTGAAATGCCGTTCCGATTGTTCGAGGTTGTGCCGCTCGGCATAGAGGTCGGCAAGCGCGGCATAGGCCTCGGCGCTGCGGTCGTCGAGGCTGAGTGCCTTGGAGATCACGCTCTGGGCCAGGGGCAGCGCCTCGTCGGCCCGCAGCGCGTTGTGGCGGTACTGGGAGAGCAGCGCTTCGGCCCATTTGGCGTAGGCCAGCACGAACTCCGGCGCGGCTTCGGTCGCCTTGCGGAACGACTCGGCCGCCTCCTTCACCTCGAGACGGCCGCCCCGCCCCAGCCGCAACTGGCCCAGCGCGTAGGCCTGCATCGCCTCGGCGTTGTCGAGCGGCAGCTCGGTGCGCAGCGAGGGACGGCCGCCGTCGTCGGTAGCCGCGAGGGCGGCGGTCACGCGCTGGCTGAGCGAGGCCGTGAACGTGCGGACCGACGTGGCCGCCCCCATCGACGTCTCGATCGACTGTGTCGGCCGGCCGGCGCGGACCACCTCCAGTCGCGCCTGCATGCCGCCGTCCCGGCGCGAAGCGGCCACCTCGAGGTACACATCGGCATCCACGGCGTGCATGATCGCCTCGACCGGCTGGCCGAGCATCGGCTCCACCGCCACTGGAGCAATGACCAGGAACGGCGGCGACGAGCTGAGGTCCTGCACCAGCTGCTCGATGACCAGCGGCGTCAGCGCCGGATCCGCTCCTGGCGCACTGCCAAGCGCCAGCCGCACGTCGCCATCGGTGCTGGCCGCAACACCGGCGTGCGTCAATGAGTGGGACGAGGACGACGGCCCGAGCACACCCAGGCCCCTGGGCAGCAGCGACCAGGCGACGATGCCGCCGATCGTCACCGCCGCCACGGCCACCGCGATCAGCCCGTAGGGCAGCGATCGGCGCGCCCGCGACACTGGCGTGGACAGGGTGGCCTCCCCCGGCGCTTGCGGCGACAGGTCCCCGGCGTTGGCACCGGTGACCGGCTGCTTGCGAGTCCAGGTGTCCCATCCGAGCGTTCGCGACAGCGCTTCCTTGACTGCGGCAATCGTCGGATACCGACGCTCCGTATCTGGTTCGCAGGCGCGCTCGACGATCCGGATGAAGTCGTCTGGCAGGTCCGGACGAAGATCGGCCAGCGGGATCCGTTCGCCCCGCTGATAACGCGCCGCCAGCTCGCTGAGCGACGCGGCGCGTACCGGGTACGCACCTGAGACCAGGTAGTACAGGACCACCCCGAGGCTGTAGATGTCGGTGCGGCTTGACGGAGCCTGACCGTCCGCCACTTCGGGAGCGAGAAAGGCCAGGGCCGCCGGCTGCAGGTCGAGCGCTTCCAGGGGGACGCCCTGCGGCCACACATCCATCAGCACCAGCCGCCCCCCGGCTTCGCGCACGATGTTGTCGGGGGCGAGCAACCCGTGCGCCAACCCTTCCCTATGCAGCGCGGCGACTGCCCGACAGAGTTCCCAGCCGATCAGGGCCGCCTCACGCGCGCTGAAGGTGCCCTGACTGCCCACGACCAGATCGAGACTGCGCCCGTCGATGAACTCCATCACCAGGCCCGTCGTGTCGCCGTGCTGCTCGGCCCCGTAGACCTCGACGGCGTTGGGATGACGGACGCGGGCCAGGGCCTGCCCCGTCGCCAGGAAGGCAACTGCCACCTCCGGGTTCGACGAGGCCGGCAGGAAGCGGATGACCACGTCCCGATGCAGATGGTCCGTGGCGCGGACCACCCGGCCGAGCGTGCCGGGTCCGAGCGCCCGCAGGAGCCGATAGGGGCCCCACGTGCCGAGGTCGCGCTCGTCGGGGGAGGCGCCGGTGCGGTCCGCGGCAGTCGCAGCCAGCGGCGCGGTGATCGCCGCGTCAGACAGCGGATCGCCGGCCGGGGTGGCTGTCAGCGCCGACTCGTCGAGGCCGGCCTGGTCTGGGATGCTGCGGTGGACGTCAGCGATCTCCGCGATCACGCGGAGCTGCCGAAAGATTGCGCGCTCAGTCTCGCTGCCAAGTTCGGCTTCGAGCGCGGCCCAATCCACCGCCTGGCCATCGGCGAGCGTTGCGGCCAGATCCGTGAACCCGCGATCAGTGCGCATGCGCAAAAGTGCCCCATTGTCGCACAGCTTTCTCGACCGTCGGGCCGCCAGGCGCGTCCAATGGGACGTGTCTGTGCACTGGTCGTGTCTCGCTCTCCCGCGCCTGCTCCGTCGGGTCGCTCATTGGGTCGTCCTGGCCTCCGGGATGGTGGTCTGCATCCCTGCCACACCCGCCGGTGGACAAGCCCCCACGACGCCGCTGCCCGACGCCCGGCAACTGGCCCGGGAGGTGCAGGCCGGTCTGCGCACCGACCAGGAGCTGCTGCAGCAGTACACCTTCCTGGAGCGGAGGCGAGACGTCGACGTCACCAAGCTCGGCAAGGTGCGTTTCGGACCCTACCGCGAGTTCGAGGTGTATCCGTCGGAGGTGCCGGGTGAGACCTACAAGCGCCTGGTCAGGGTGGACGGCGTGCCGCTGCCGTCGGCAGTGCTCGAGCGGCGCGATGCGGAGCATCGGAAGACCGTGCTCGATCAGCTCGAGCAGCGTCGGGTCGAGACCCCCGCCCAGCGCCAGAAGCGCCTGGCCAGGAAGGCGAAAGAGCGACGGGACGACCAGGACGTCGTCGATGACATCTTCGCTGTCTACGACATCGCCGTCGTGGGCCGCGAATTGCTCGACGGGCGCCCCACCATCGTCACCACCCTCACGCCACGCAAGCACGCCCGCACCAAGAGTGATGCCGGCAAGTTCCTCAAGAAGATTCGCGGCAAGGCGTGGGTGAACGAAAGGGATCGCCAGGTGGTGCGGACCGAACTCGAGGCCGTCGAGGACATCACGTTCGGGCTCGGGCTGCTCGCCCGCATGCATCGCGGCAGCACCATCAGCTTCCGCAGGACCCTGGTGAACAACGAGATCTGGCTGCCGGCCGAAGCCCAGTACAAGGTGGTCGGCAAGACGCTCGTCTTCAGGAAGTTCGCGCTCGAGTCGACGACGCTCTACTCCGACTACCGGAAGTTCAACGTCACGACGAGCGAGGGGGTCGCGGACAAGCCCTTCTGAAGTCTGAATTCAGAATGTTCACGTCGTCACGTGCGGTGCGGATCCGCGCGCCACGCGCCGACGGCGCGCTTGATCGCGTCCGGGCGCAGCCCTTCGGTGACGGCGCGCTCGAAAAGGGCCGGCAGTTCGGCATCACCGGCAAACCTCAGGGCGGCGATCTGCTTCGCGCTCAGTTGTCCCCACCGGGCCATCTGCGACGGGCTCAGCAACGCGCTGGCACGCAGCCGCTCCTCCAGCATGATGATCCGGTCCTGCAGCTTGGTCGTGTACAGCCGCCCCATGGCCAGTAGCACGAACAGGCAGAGCAGCACGCCCGCCCACGCCAGCGTCGGTCCCCACGCATAGCCGAGGTTCGTGGCCACGACGCCAGCCAGCGCCGCCGCCCAGAGTGCGGTGCCCAGCAGGGTCGGAAGGGGCCGGTGCGCGTGGTTGGCGTAGTCCTGCTCGTTCATGAGGGCTCTGGCATCGAGGAATGGTGGAGGACGACGGGCTCCGGGCTCTTGCGGCGCAGCCGCATGTTCAGCAGCTCGATACCCAGGGAGAAGGCCATGGCGAAGTAGATGTAGCCCTTGTCGACGTGCTGCCCGAACGCCTCGGCCACCAGAATGACCCCGATCAGGATCAGGAACGCCAGGGCCAGCATCTTCATCGTCGGATGCTTCTGGACGAAGTTGCTGATCGGGCCGGCAAAGATCAGCATCACCCCGGCGGCCAGGACCACGGCCACCATCATGATCGGCACGTGCGGGGTCATCCCGACCGCGGTGATCACCGAGTCCAGCGAGAAGACGATGTCGATCAGCATGATCTGGGCGATCACCCCGGCCATCGTGGCTCCGGCCTTGCCAAGCCCGCCGGCATGCGCGTCCTCGTCCCCCTCGAGCTTGTCGTGAATCTCGAAGGTGGCCTTGCCGATGAGGAAGAGGCCGCCGAGCAGGAGAATGAGCTGCTTGCCCGAGATGTCCTGGCCGAACACGCCAAACAGCGGCTGTGTCAGCCCCATCACCCACGAGATGCCGAGCAGGAGCCCGAGTCGCGAGATCACGGCCATCGCGATGCCCAGCTTGCGGGCCTTGGGCTGCTGCTCGGCCGGCAGGCGCCCCGACAGGATGGCGATGAAGATGACGTTGTCGATGCCGAGGACGATTTCCAACGCCGCCAGGGTGGCGAGTGAAATCAGGCTGGCCACACTCCATAGCGGCGCGGCGGCTATCAAGCCTGCCGAGGGGGTCGCCTCGCTCAGGGCGAGCAGGCCAGGCCATACGGCAGTCATCGACTCGATCACGGACAGGTCCTTTCAGGCGCGCCACGCAGCGGCACGCGAGTAGGCATTGTACGGGATGGTAAGGCCGCGAACCGCCCCGCCCTAGGCGCTGGCGCGCTTGCGCGGCTTCTTCTCGGCGGCGTCGCCCTTGGCCGGGCTGAGGGTCGCCTTGGCCGTCGTCTTCTTGCCGGAACTGACCGTCTCGAGGCTGCGGCGTAACGCCTCCATGAGGTCCACCACCTTGGCCGGCGCCTCCTGCTCGGTCTCGACAATCTCCTCGCCAGACACCTTGGCGTCGATCAGGGTACGCAAGGCCTCCTGGTAGGTATCGTGGAAGCTCTTGATGTCCAGGTCGCTCTCGAAGGTGCCAATCACCTGTTGCGCGAGCTTGACTTCTTCGGGCTTCAACTTGACCGGCACGCCGTCGAGTTCTTCAATCTGCGACATGCTGCGGACCTCGTCGGCCGACCGCAGCGTGTACATCACCAGCCCGTTCTCGCGCGGTTGCACGGCAACGATGTACTCGCGGCCGTACAGCGCGAGCTTGCCGATGCCGGCCTTGCCCTGCATGCCCTCGCGGATCACCGCAAAGGCTTCAGCCGCCACCTTGCCGTCAGGCGCCAGGTAATACGGGCGCTCGAAGTAGATTGGGTCGATCTGGTCAACGGTGGTGAACTGCGTGAGGTTGATGAGCCGCGTGGACTCGGGGCGCACCTTGGCCAAATCCTCCTCGGGCACGGTCACGAAGCGGCCCTTGGAGAACTCGTAGCCCTTCACGATCTCGGTGTTGGCGACCTCGCGCTCGCAATGCGGGCACCACTTTTTCTGCTGGATGCGGGTCTGGCAGACTTCGTGGAGCTGGTTGAAGCTGATCGTCGCGTGTGCATCGGTTGCCGGGAACACCCGGATCGGGATGGTCACCAGACTCAGCTTGAGATGTCCCTTCCACGTCGCTCGTGCTGCCATGACTCGTCCCTCTTGCAAACTGGTGGCTCACCGCCGGTGCCCGGATCCTTGCTATCGGTCGGTCCGCCCCCGATGATTACGCTTCATGGCCCGCCCGGTCCAGCTCTGGCACGACCAGGCGCCCCCGGCGCCGATGTTGGCCACGCCTTGCGAGTTGTCCGTCCTGCAACTGGACAACTCGTCGATGCTCTACGAACAGAAGCTGGACGGCATACGCGCCATCGTCATCGTCGAGCCCGGGCATCCGACCGCGCGCGTGCGCCTGCTCTCACGCAACGGCAACGACAAGGCGGCGCAGTTTCCCGAGATCGTGCGAGCGCTTCGCGAACTGGCCGCCGACGTGTCCACCACCGTGATTCTCGACGGCGAGATCGTGGCGCTGGACCGACGTAGCCAGCCCGCCTCGTTCACGGCCCTGCAATCGCGCATGCACCTGAAGGGGGCGAGCGACATCGCGGCCAGAACAGCCACCGTGCCCACCGCTCTCGTGGTGTTCGACCTGTTGCGGGAGGGGCGCGAAGACCTCCGGCCGCTGACATTGGCGGCACGGCGGGCCCGCCTGGAGCACCTGCTGCACGTGCGCACCAGCGAGCGGCTCCGCGAGGGCCTGTACACGGCAGGCGACGGGCGCAGCGTGCTGGCGCAGGCCGAGCGCGAGGACTGGGAGGGCCTCATCGTCAAGGACGCCGACGCGCCCTACCTCTCGGGCGTGCGCTCGCGGACGTGGCGCAAGGTCAAGCTGCACAAGCGGGCCACCCTCGTCGTCGGCGGCTGGACGGACCCCAAGGGCACGCGCACCGGATTCGGCGCCCTGATGGTCGGCGGTGTGACTGACGTCCGTGGCAAGCCGGCGCGGCCTGCTCCTGGCTCCGATGCCACGCTGTGCTACGCGGGAAACGTCGGCGGGGGCTTCAGTGATGCGGCGATCACCGATGTCCTCGCGCGCCTGCGGCCCCTGGCCCGCCCCACGTCGCCATTTGTGGATGCGCCGCGCCTGCGCGGCCAGCACTGGGTGGAACCGCGGCTGCTGTGCGAGGTGCGCTTCAGTGAGTGGACGCCGGAAGGGCGCTTGCGGCATCCCGTGTTCCTCGGGCTGCGAGACGATGTCGGCATGGACGCGGCAGACGGAGTCGCCAGCGCCGGGGGTCGACCGAGGGGCGCCGATGGCAAGGCCGGCGGTCGCGGCCCGGAGAGCGACGCCCTGCCGGTCACCCGCGTCGTCGAGCAACTCCAGTCCCTCGAGGACGCCGGACGCGACGGGACTCTGACATGTCCGGACGGCACACTGGAGGTGACCAACCTGCGCAAGATCTTCTGGCCAGCGTCCGGGCTCACCAAGGGCGACCTGCTGCGGTACTACGCGCGCATCGCGCCCTGGCTGTTACCGGTCCTCAGCGATCGACCGCTGGTGATGAAGCGCTATCCAAACGGCGTGCTCGGCAAGTCGTTCTACCAGCAGCGCGCGCCCGACGCGCCGCCGCCCGGAGTGGACGTGCAGACGGTGGACGGCGAAGAGGACGAGGACGGACCGATACCGCGCCTGGTGGGAGGATCCCTGCTGACGCTGCTCTACGTCGCGCAGCTGGGCGCCATCTCGCTCGACCCGTGGTTCTCGCGGGCCGCGTCGCCGGCCACAGCTGATTTTGCCGCCATCGACCTGGACCCCATGCCGGGCGTGCCGTTCACGCAGGTGCGCGACGTGGCGCGGTGGGTCCACGAGGCGCTGGTGATGCTCGATGTGCCGGCAGCACTCAAGACGTCGGGCTCCTCCGGACTGCACATCCACATCCCGCTTGCGGCCGGGACGTCGTACCAATCCGGGCAGTTGCTCTGCCAGGTCGTCGCGACCGCCGTGGCCTCGCAGCACCCCAACGTCGCGACGGTGGAGCGCGCCGTCGCCAGGCGGGGGCGCACCGTCTACGTCGACTACCTGCAGAACATCGAGGGCAAGACGCTGGCGTGTGCCTACAGTGCCCGAGCCAGCCAGTTCGCCGGGGTGTCCACGCCCCTGCATTGGAGTGAACTGGACGAGGATGTCCGCCCTGAGGACTTCACGCTCGAGAACGCCATCGCGCGCTTCGTGTCGGTCGGTGACCTGTGGAACCCAGTCCTGCAAGGGCCGCCGGCCGACCTTCACGCGGTGCTCGACCGACTCGGAGGATGAACGCGTGGGCGGCGTGTCGCGCTACGGTCTCGTCGTGCCGCGGACCCGCACCCGCCTGAACTCCGCCGTGTCGTCGAACGAACCGACCCCGGCGCGGCCCCACCCCAGCGTCGAGTCGGTGGCCACCATGATCGCCGCCTCGCGGTCGTCCACGAAGCCCTCGATGACGCCGCTGGCCGGCCTCCGATCGACGCGGGCGCGGTGCCAGGCCTGGTCCACGAGGGGCGTGACGTCGGAACGCGAGTCGATGCGCCGGCGATCGGCGTCGTTGACCACGAAGATGCCGTTGTGCACGTCGTCGCGGGCTGCCGAGAGGTGCACGTAGTAGAACCGGCTCGGCGACTGGTAGCCCACGACCAGCAGCGCGTCGCGGCGGGGGGTGGTCGGCGGCAGCGCCGCAGTCGAGCGCAGTTCGACCTCCAGCGTGGCGTCGGTCAGGTCCGGCCCGGTGACGACGGCCAGGGCGGACGGGCGGCGGATGGGACCGCCCGGCGTACCGGCCCGCAGCAGGGCGAGCACGCCGTCGCGCACGTCCCAGGCGCCCGAGCCGTCGAGGGTCCACTCGGTGCCGAGTGAGCGAGGGGAGAGGGTCGGCGTGATCTCCACGCGATCCGCAGCCAGGAGCGTCACACACAGCCCAAGCCCGACCGTCGCGACCCGCACGCCGCTATGCCTCGCCAACACCAGTCGTCGCATGGGCGGCATTATGCTGGATCGGTCCGTGCATTAGACCAGGCAGATATTGGGTCCCGGGCAGCACGTCGCTGCCGGTTGACACGTGCTGGGAGGATTGCACAATGGGTATTCTTGGTTGGATCATTTTCGGGTTGGTCATCGGCGCCTTGGCCAAGCTGGTGATGCCGGGTCGCGATCCCGGGGGCATCATCGTGACGATGGTCATTGGCATCGTCGGCTCGATTCTGGGCGGATTCATCGGCCAGGCAATGGGCCTGTACGGGGCCAACGACCCCGTCGGATTCCTCATGGCCCTGCTCGGCGCGATCCTGCTGCTCGTGATTTACCGCATGGCCACGAGCCGCGGACGCGTCACGACCTAAAATACTGCAGGGCTGCATCAACACCTGACACCGGCCGGAATCGCTGCCTCCCTGGTCTCACGACCCCGGGAGGGCCAGCGGCTCCGGCCGTATCTATTTTGAACAGCGTTGGCGAGGGCTCCACGCCAGCCACGACCAGCGGGCGCATGCCCAGCCGGTGCCCTCAGTCGGCCAGGCCAAGCATCCGCAGCAGCTGGAGCGCATTGCCGGACTGCGCCGGCCCGGGCCGCAGGCGATAGTCAAACGTCATCCCGATCCCGGGGCCGCTGCCAACCAGGGTCTCCTGCAGGTGGACGCTGTCGGCCTGCGAGCTGAAGCCCGGGTCACGAGCCAACTCGAGATCATGCGTGGTCACGGCGCCAATCGCCGCGCAGCCGAGCAGATGATCGACCACGGTCTTGACGGCAATCTGGCGCTCGGCGCTGTTGGTGCCTTGCAGGACTTCGTCGAGCAGGAAGCACACACGCCGCTCCGTCGTCGCGCTTCGTGCGGCCGCCACGATCTGCTGCAGTCGCACCAGCGACGCCATGAACAGCGAGAGTCCCAACTCCAGCGAGTCGGACACCCGCATGCTCGTGTGCAGCGCCAGCCGCGGCGTCGTGAACGCAGTCGCGCAAGTCGGCCCCCCTGCCTGCGTGAGCACGACGTTGAGGCCGATGGCGCGCAGCAGCGTGCTCTTGCCCGACATGTTCGAGCCCGTGATCAGCAGGAAGTGACCGGGCGGCCCGAGACGCACGTCGTTGCCCACACGCACCCGGTCGGCCAGCAGCGGATGACCGACGTCGACGCCGTCGATCACCGCAGACGTCTCGTCGAGGACCGGGAAGGCCCACGATGGCTGGTCGTAGGCGAGCGAGGCCAGGCCACCGGCCGCATCGACGCGGCCGACGGCGTCCAGCCAGCCTCGCACCTCTGCCCCGTAACGGGCCCGCCACCGCTCGATCCCCCACCAGACGTGCAGGTCCCACAGCGTCAGCGTGTGCAGCGGCACGAACAACCAGGCCGAGTGGCGCACGTCCGAGACGGCGACCAACTGCTCGAGCGCCCGCAACGCCGCAGGCGCCGAGTCCACGTCGCGCCGCGCCGCGGCCAGCAGCGGCGAGTCGAACCGCGCCTGGTGCACGTGGTCGATGGCCGCGCTCCACGGCCGCAGTCCCTGTTGGCCCGACGCCCCACCGACGGTGCGCTCGAGCGGCTCTCGCACCCACCACCGCAGCACCCAGCCAAGCGTGCCGGTCAACAGGAACCACGACCCGGTGACGAGGCCAGTCAACGCACCGACCGCGCCCGCAAGCGTCACCACCGCCAGCCCCACGGCGGCCAGGGGCACCCAGTGACGGCCGTCGAGTCCACTGGGCGCCTCTGCCCAATGCACGGCGGGCGGCAACTCGCGCTCGTCCGCGTTACCGGACTCCTCCGGCAGCAGCCGCGCCAGGGCGGACAGGTGCTGTCGGAAATCGAGTTGTGGCACCAGCTCTCGCACCGCCTGCTGCCGTTGCTGCACGTCACCGACGGAGGACGCGCCGCCTTGCAGCAGCCAGTCCGCCAGCGCGCGGCGACCGGTGGGCGTGCGCACCGGGCCGAGGATTTGCGCCAGCGAGGCATGTCCGAACACGTCCAGGTCGGCCGCGAAGGGGTGGTCATCGGCCAGCGCTGGCTGCCACGGTGACGGCAGCTCATGCCAGGCCCGCGCACGACGCGCCAGAGCCTGCCGGTTCAACGTGGCCATGGCGAGGGCGGCGTCGCGTCGCAGTTCGATGCGATCGTGTCGTACGACGAGCCACAGGAAGATGGCGACCCCGAAGCCGAGCACGACACTGGCCGACACGGCCTGCGATCGGAAGACGGCGATGAGCGCCACCAGGCTCACGGACGCCGCCAGCAGGCGGGCCCGTGAGTACCTCCGCGATCGGTGGTCCTCCCGGCGCGCCGCGGCGTCGTAGGCCACCACGCGCGCCGTGTAGGTGTCTTCTGGTGGCGAGGGGAGCGGCGCGTCGGCGATGGCCACGCCACAACTCTATCGAGTTTGCGCGGGCGGTGGCGCCATTCCCGCTGCGTTTCGGCCATCGGTGACGCGGCCCTGCGGCGTTTCGGTACACTGACCCGCGTTTGCAGAGGAGAACATGTCGATGCTCGGATTGAAGTCCGCGAAGGACTCACGGCGGGGAATGGCAGTCGGCGGCGCTACCTGGGCGCTCGTAGTTGCCGCGGCAGTCACACAGTTGTCAGGCGCGGCGCAGGGACCCCGCGAGTGGCGCGACTACGCAGGTGGGCCCGACAGCTCCCGGTTCGTGGCCGCCACCCGGATCACCAAGGCCAACGTCGGTCAGTTGCAGGTGGCCTGGACCTATCCCGACGGCGACACCGACTTTAACCCGCTGATGGTCCGCGGCGTCATCTACACGCGGGCGCGCGGCAATGTCCTGGTCGCCCTCGATGCCGCCACCGGCAGGCAGCTCTGGGCGTCGAGTGAGATCAAGGCGTTCTCGATCCGCGGGATCAACTACTGGGAGAGCGCCGACGGGCGCGATCAGCGCCTGCTGTTCAGCACCCTGAACATGCTGCGCGCAATCGATGCCCGGACCGGCACGCCAGTGACCTCCTTTGGCAAGAACGGCATCGTCGACCTGCGCGAGGGACTGGATCGCGATCCCGCACAGGTCGAGCAGCAGAGCCGACTGCCGGGCCGCGTGTTCGCCAATCTGCTGATCCTCGGCTCGGCCACCAACCGCGAGTACACCTCGGCGCCCGGCGACATCCGCGCCTACGACGTGCGCACCGGAGCGCTGGTGTGGTCGTTCCGGACGGTGCCGCGCACCGGAGAGGACGGTGCCGAGACCTGGCCAGCCAACGCGCGCGCGACGGTCGGCGGCGCCAACAACTGGGCCGAGTCGTCGGTGGACGTGCAGCGCGGCATCGTCTACGTGCCGACCGGCAGCGCCAAGTACAACTTCTATGGCGGCTACCGGCACGGCGACAACCTGTACTCTGACAGCCTGATTGCCCTCGACGCGCGGACGGGCCGTCGCCTCTGGCATTTCCAGACCGTCCACCACGACATCTGGGACGTGGACAACAACTCCGCCCCGCAGTTGACGACGGTGCGCCACGACGGACGCCGCATCGACGTGGTCGCGCAGGCCAGCAAGACCGGCTACCTGTACGTGTTCAATCGAGCCACGGGCGCGCCGATCTGGCCCATCGAAGAACGACCGGTGCCGCAGGGCTCGACGGTGCCTGGGGAGAAGTTGTCGCCGACGCAGCCCTTCCCCACCAAGCCTGAGCCGTTCGCGCGACAGTCCTTCACAGCCGACGATCTCAACCCGCACATCCTCACGGCGGAGGAACGCGAGCAGTTCCGGCAGCGGATCGCCAAGGCCCGCAACGAGGGCCCCTTCACGCCGATCGGCTTCGAGGACGTGGTCCACATGCCCGGCAACCAGGGTGGATCCAACTGGGGCAGCACCGCCGCTCACCCGACCGATGGCCGGGTCTACGTGATCGGCTTCAAC
>Ga0136633_1001806_pt1 | contig 15330 bp, 13 predicted proteins | sample AntDrymeUQ832206_2_FD_105494 | JGI IMG/M metagenome (GOLD analysis project Ga0136633, IMG submission 105494) | Polar desert sand microbial communities from Dry Valleys, Antarctica - metaG UQ83 (22.06) | ecosystem: Environmental > Terrestrial > Soil > Desert | place: Antarctica: Dry Valley...
ACACCAGGCCGAGCACGAAGAGGATTCCGAGAAGCACCGGACGGTTCACCATCCAGCGCAGGAGCGCGCTGACCCGGGTGTGGTCGCGCACGTCGTCGGTCGCGGCGTGGCGCCACTCGCCGTCGAGCCTGCCGCGTCGTTCGAGCACGCGGTCGAACGGGATGGTGGCGTACGGAACGATCGCGGTCGCGACCGCGGCGACGATCAGCCGCATGTTCCAGCGCTGGTTGACGCCCACGAGCACGGCGGTCATCCCATAGGCGATGAAGACGAGGCCGTGGGCGAAGCCCCCGATCCGCACCCAGATGTCGCCCGCCTGCGCGACGTACTTGAGTAGCAGGCCGGCGATCAGGAGCGTCCAGGTCACCGCCTCGGCGATGGCGATCGTGCGGTAGAACAGGCGGGGAGTCACGGCGGCATCAGTCCAGTCGGGGGAGGCGGGGGGAGGGGGAGCTTCGATCTTCGCAGGATGCCGGGGCGCGTGCGGACCGGGAGGCTGGGTCTTTCGGCAAGCGCCGCGATCCGCCTGCCCTTGTCTGGCAGCATGGGGGAATGACGTATGTTCCCTCAGACACCAGATACGAGTCCATGCCGTACCGGCGAACCGGCCGGAGCGGCCTGAAACTCCCCGCGATCTCGCTCGGCCTGTGGCAGAACTTTGGCCATGACAAGCCGATCGACACGCAACGAGCGATCCTGCGCCGGGCCTTCGACCTCGGAATCACGCACTTCGACCTGGCCAACAACTACGGACCGCCGCCCGGCAGCGCCGAGACGAACTTCGGCCGGATCTTCGGCGAGGACTTCTCCGCCCACCGTGACGAAATGGTCATCTCCAGCAAGGCCGGCTACGACATGTGGCCGGGGCCGTACGGAAACTTCGGGTCACGCAAGTACCTGCTGTCCAGCCTCGACCAGTCGCTCGGCCGGATGGGCCTCGACTACGTCGACATCTTCTACTCGCACCGCGCCGACCCCGAGACCCCGCTCGAAGAGACCATGGGCGCCCTGCACACCGCGGTCACGAGCGGCCGGGCGCTGTACGCGGGCATCTCGTCGTACTCGCCGGAGCGCACTCTGCGGGCGGCGGAGATCCTCGCCGAGATGGGCACCCCACTGCTCATCCACCAGCCGTCGTATTCGATGTTCAACCGGTGGGTCGAAGGCGGGCTGCTCGACACCCTCGGTGAACTCGGCGTCGGCTGCATCCCGTTCTCGCCGCTGGCGCAGGGACTGCTGACCGACCGGTACCTGACCGGGGTGCCGCAGGGCTCCCGGGCGGCGTCCGCCGGCTCGATGAGCCGGGACATGATCAACGACGAGACGCTCGGCCACATCCGTGCGCTCACCGAGATCGCGGCCGGCCGCGGGCAGTCGCTTGCCCAGCTCGCGCTGGCCTGGGTGCTGCGGCGCGACGAGGTGACGTCGGCGCTGATCGGCGCGTCATCCGTGGCGCAGCTCGAGGCGAACGTCGCGGCCACCCGGAACCTCGGCTTCGACGCCGACGAGCTCGCCGCGATCGACGAGCACGCCGTCGACCTGGACATCAACCTCTGGGCCAGCTCGAGCGACGTCTAGCCGACGCTCGCGCGTCGCGTCGCGTCGCGGCACCCGCCCGAGCTGCGCGGGTGTAACGCCGCTGCGCGGGTGGCACGCCACCCGCGCAACGGCGCACTACCCGCGCAGCTCATTGGGCGGCCGGAATAGGTCAGCGGGAGACGAGCGTCCGCTCGATCACCGAGGTGAAGAAGCCCAGCCCGTCGATGCCGGAACGCATCGCGTCGGCGGTGTCGGGGCCGAAGCCAGGTTCGACCGCGTGCTCGGGGTGCGGCATCAGGCCCACGACGTTGCCGCGGGCGTTCGAGACGCCGGCGATGTCGTTCAGCGAACCGTTCGGGTTCATGCCGACGTAGCGCACGACGACCTGGCCTTCGCCCTCGAGCCGCTCGAGCGTCTCCGCGGAGGCGATGAAGCCGCCCTCGCCGTTCTTGAGCGGGATCGTGATCTCCTGGTCGACAGTGAAGCCGCCGGTCCAGTCGGTGCCGGTGTTCTCGACCCGCAGCTGCTGGTCGCGGCAGATGAACGAGCCGTGGTCGTTGCGGATCAGCCCGCCGACGAGCAGGTGGGCCTCGGCGAGCATCTGGAAGCCGTTGCAGATGCCGAGCACCGGCATGCCCTTGTTCGCGGCGTCGATGACCTCGGCCATGATCGGCGAGAGGCTTGCGATCGCGCCGGCGCGCAGGTAGTCGCCGTAGCTGAACCCGCCCGGCAGCACGAGCGCGTCAACGCCGTGCAGATCGTGCTCGCCGTGCCACAGCGCCACCGGCTCTGCGCCGGCGAGGCGGATGGCGCGCTGCGCGTCCCTGTCGTCGAGCGAGCCGGGGAAGGTGACGACGCCGATGCGCACTAGTGCGTCTCCCCGGCCGGAGCCTCCAGCACGTGGATGCCGACGACGTCTTCGATCACGGAGTTGGACAGGACAGTGTCGGCCAGTTCCTGCACCTCGGCGAGGACGGCGTCATCCGCGTGTCCCTCGACGGTGATCTCGAACCGCTTGCCGACGCGCACGCCGGAGAAACGGGTCTTACCGAGCCGACCGAGGGCGCCGGCGACGGCTTTTCCCTGGGGGTCAAGCAGCTCGGCCTTGGGCATAACTTCTACGACGATTGTTGGCATAGCTCACTCCGGGGGCGTCGGGCGGTGGATGCCCCAATTCTACAGTCAGCCCTGGGCGTTCACTCCCGGTGCATGCATCCGGCGTCCACGCAGGGCGCTCAGGCCTCGGCGGTGAGCCCGCTCTGCCCGAGCAGGATGCCCCGCAGCACGTCCCGGATCGCCGCGACGCCCTCGTACGTTTCGACGAAGCTCGTGCTGAGCGGCGACAGGCCGATCCGCAGGCCGTCCGGCCCGCGGAAGTCGGGGATCACGTCGTGCTTCCACAGCGTCGTCGTCACCTGGCGCATGGCCGGGTGATTCACGGTGACGTGCCCGCCGCGGTGGGTGTGCTCGCGCGGCGACGCCACGGTCACGCCCATCGGCGCCAGCCAGGCGTCCACGAGGGTCAGCGCGAATTCGGTCAGGGCCACGGATTTCGCCCGGAGCTGCTCGATCCCCGCCTCGTCGATCATCGCGATCGTGTCCTGCATCGCGAGCATGCCCACGACGGGCGGCGTGCCGCTGATGAAACGACGGATGCCGGTCGCCGGCACATACCCCGGGCCCATCGTGAAGACGTCCTTCACGCCCATCCAGCCCTGGATCGGCTGGGTGAGCACGTCCTGCAGGTCGCTCCGCACGTAGCCGAACGCGGGGGAGCCCGGCCCGCCGTTGAGGTACTTGTACGAGCAGCCGACCGCGAGGTCGACCTCGCAGAGGTCGAGTTCGACGGGCACGGAGCCGACCGAGTGGCTGAGGTCCCAGAGCACGAGGGCACCCTCGGCGTGCGCAATCTGGGTGATCGTGCGCATGTCGGCCAGGAAGCCGGAGCGGTAGGCCACGTGGCTGAGCAGCACCAGCGAGGTCTTCGGGCCGACGGTTCGCCGCACCTGCTCGGCCGTCACCCCACCAGACGGGTCGGGGCGGATCCAGCGGAGCGTGAGTCCACGTTCGGCGGCGATGCCCTCCAGCACGTAGCGATCGGTGGGGAAGTTGTCGCTGTCGAGCACGATCTCGGTGCGGTCGGGGCGCGAGTCCACGGCTGCCCTGGCGAGCTTGTAGAGCAGCACGGTGGTCGAATCGCCGACGAAAACCTGGCCGGGGGCGGCGCCGAGCGCCGCATGGCCGAGGTCGTCACCGATGGTGAACGGCAGCTCCATCCACGCCTCATCCCAGCCGCGAATGAGGCGGCTGGCCCAGGGCCCGGTGAGGAACTCGGTGATCCGCTCCACGCTTGCCAGGGTCGGCCGGCCGAGCGAGTTGCCGTCCAAGTAGGCGACGGGATTCGCCAGCGGGGCGTTCGGCGGGGCGTTCGGCCGGTCGTCAGGCTCCGTGCCGACGAACCGGGCCCGGTAGTGCGCGAGCCCGTCGATGCGGTCCATTCGCCTGGCGAACGCGAGGTGGGTGTCCTGGCCTGCGACGGCAGCGGAGTTTGGGGTCATGCGTATTCCTCGAGTTCGGACCGGCTGAGGGCGTGCGCGGCGCACACCCACTCGGCGAACCCGGCCGGATCGGTCGGGCGCTCGCCGGGTACTACGCTAACCGTGCCGTGCCCGATCGCGCTCACACTCGCGGAACCGGAACCGGAGCCGGAGCCGGGGAACGTGGAGGTGAGCGCGCCGAGGACCTCGTCCGGCGACATCCCGATGCGCAGCAGCGCGTTGATTTCCCGGCGGTTGAGTCCGACCGGGAGAGGCCCGTTGCCGAGGTCCGTGCCGTAGAGCACCCGTCCGCCGTAGGCGTGGAAGCGGCGCAGGTTGTCGCTGGCGCGCGCGAAGTCGTCGTTCTCCTCACCCCACCCGTGGATGTCGAGGGTGCTGATCCAGGTCATCCGGCCGGCCATGGCATCGACGAGTTCGTCGACGAGGCGTTCGCTGAACGGCGTGTGGGCGAGGGCGTCGACGCCGGCGCTGAACGCGCGCACGGCCTGGCCGACGCCCTCGGCGTGGGCGACCACGGGCGTGCCGCGCTCCCCGGCCCTGGCGACAATCGCCGCGAGCACGTCGGTGGCGAGCACCGGGCCGGCCACCGAGTTGAGGGTGACCTTGATGACGGATGCGCCGCCCGCGAGCTGGCGGTCGACGGCGGCGGAGGCATCCTCCGTCGTCGCCACCTCGCACACGCTGCCCTCGGGGGCCCACGACGTGGCACTCGGATACCCGCCGGGAGCGGCGATGAACTGGCCGGCGTGGGCGACGCGCGGCAGCGGGGAAGCGGTGGTGCCGCCGCCGGCGCCGGCCCCCGGGGTCCAGCCGCCGAGGTCGACGACCCGGGCGATGCCACCGGCCGCGAGGCTGGCGGGGTCGATCAGCGAGAGGTGAACATGCGCGTCGAGGAATCCGGGCAGCACGGTGCCGCTCACGCGCCGACCTCCGTGCGCACGGCGAAGAGCTCGGGGAAGAAGGTGAGCTCGAGCGCCTTCTGCAGGAAGGCCGCGCCGCTGGATCCGCCGGTGCCCGATTTCATGCCGATGATGCGCTGCACGGTCTTGAGGTGACGGAAGCGCCAGAGCTGGAAGTTGTCTTCGAGGTCGACGAGCTCCTCGCACGCCTCGTAGGCCGCCCAGTTGTCGGTGGCGTTCTCGTAGATCAGGCGGAACACCTGCACGAGCTCCGGGTGCAGCACCCAGGCCTCGGTGACGTCCCGCTCCAGCACGGCCGCGGGGATGTCGTAGCCGGCGCGGTGCAGGTAGCGGAGGAATTCGTCGTAGAGGCTCGGGGCCTCCAGCATCTCGGTGAGCAGCGCGTGCGCATCCGGGTCACTTTCGAAGACGCTGAGCATGCGGCGGTTCTTGTTGCCGAGCGCGAACTCGACGGCGCGGTACTGGTACGACTGGAATCCGGAGGAGTTGCCGAGGAATCCGCGGAACTGGGCGTATTCCGTGGGGGTCAGCGCGGCCAGAACCGACCACTGCTCGGTGAGGGTGCGCTGGATGTGCTTGACCCGCGCGACGGCCTTGAGGGCGGGAGCGGGCTGGTCGGTGCGCAGGAACTCGGTCGCCGCGCGGAGCTCGTGCAGCACAAGCTTCAGCCAGAGCTCGGTGGTCTGGTGCTGGATGATGAAGAGCAGCTCGTCGTGGTGCTCCGGCTTGCTCACCGGATTCTGGGCGCTGAGCAGTGTGTCGAGGTCAAGGTAGGAGCCGTAGCTCATCTTGTCGCGGAAATCGGTGACGATCTCCGGGTCAAAATCGCGCGTGTTGTTCTCAACCGGCATGGGGGTGTCCATTTCCGAACCGGCGAGCTTGTGGCCACGATGCCAGGTTCCTTCCCTTGCATTGTCGGGGCTGGCCGCCTCACGCGCAACATGAGCGCCGGTAAGTCCAGGCATCGGAGGACCCCCTCCGTGAATCGGCGGGAAGTGGTCATAGACTCAACCCCATGACTTCTTCCCCACGCAGCCCGCAGGAGGGGGCTGCTCCGCGGCGCCGCGACGCGAGGCAGAACCGCGATCGCCTCATCACGGAGGCGCGCGCGATGATCGCGCAGGATGGCGTCAACGCATCGCTCGAGGAGATCGCCCGGCGCGCAGACGTCGGCGTTGCCACGCTGTACCGTAACTTCCCGACCAGGGACGACCTCGTTCGCGCCCTCTATGACATCGCGCTGACCCAGCTGGAAACCGTTCGCGAGGAGATCGTCGCGGCGCCCAGCGCATGGGACGGCGTGGTCGTCTACGCGGAACGCGTTGCGGAATGGCTCGTCGCCGACCCCTCGCTCCCGCCGATCCTGAAACGGGTGGCGAGGATCGATCCCGCGCGGCCGGCCGTTGATTTCGACAAGTTCATCGCCACGCTCGTCACCCAGGCCAAGCGCGACGGGGACCTGCGCCCCGACATCGAGACCGTCGACCTGGCATTGCTGATGACCATGGTCGGCTCCCTCGGGGGCCTGGGCGACGGCTACGCCGGGCAGTGGCGTCGCCAATTGGTCATCGTGCTCGACGGCTTGCGCGCCACCGGCCGCGAGCGGCCGAAGCTCCCGGGGAGGCCGCTCAGCCCGAGCGAGTTCCAGGCGGCCGTGCACGGCCTCACCCGCCGGGCCAGACGCGCCCAGTCGCGCCGGTCCGCAGCGCCGAAGGATGCCGGCGCCTGATGAATCCGTCCACCGTCTACGACGTCGCCGCGCATGCCGGCGTGTCAATTGCGACGGTCTCCCGGGTCCTACGGCGTCCCGACGATGTACGCGCATCCACCAGGGAACGGGTTCTCGCCTCCGTGCGGGAACTCGCCTACGTGCCCAGCGCGAGCGCGCGAAGCCTCGCAGCCCGACGTACCGGCGTGCTCGGCCTGTACTTCCCCGGCTTCGACGCGATGGAGCAACTCGGTGACGCCGAGTTCGAGCAGGTGGCTCCGGTGGACGTCATCGTCGACATGCCGGACACCGGCGAGATGCGCCCGTCGAACCTCTACTTCGACGAGGTGCTGCGGGGGAGTGAACTCGAGGCCTGGCGCCGCGGTTTCGCGCTCCTCGTCGGCGTCGGTCGAGGAGAGAACCCCGAGGCGATGGTCAACGACATCGCCGGCCGCGTCGACGGGGTGGCGGTACTCGCGCGGAGCGTGCCGGACGATCTGCTCGAGCACATCTCACGGCGGATCCCGGTCGTGCTTGTGGCCGGCCCGCGTCGCGGCGACAACTTCGACCATGTCAGCGTGAGCAACGTCGAGGGCATGCGCGCCCTCACCGAGCACCTGATCGACCGGCATGGCGTGAACGCCCCGGTCTTCATCGCCGGCCCGGTCGACTCTCCGGATGACGCCGAGAGGTATGAGGGGTTCGTCCAGGCCGTGCTGGCCAGGGGCATCGACCCTGGGGCGCTTCCGCTGCTGCGCGGTGACTTCTCCCGCCTCCAGGCGCGGTCCATTGCCGAGTCCCTCGTGGCATCGGGACGCCTGCCTCGTGCGGTGGTTTGTTCGAACGACCAGATGGCGCTCGGGGTGCTCGACGTGTTTCGCGCACGCGGCATCCGGGTGCCGGAGGACGTCATCGTGACCGGATTCGACGGGATCGAGGCCGGGCGCCAGTCGACGCCGCGGCTGACGACCGTGCACCAGCCGATGGTCGACCTCGGCCGCGCCGCCGTGCGGGCGATGCTCAGCCGACTCGAGAATCGTGACCAGCCGCCCATCTCGCTGCGGTTGCCGGTGCGGGTTCAGTTGCGGGAGAGCTCAGAGGGATCGGCGTAGCAAGACACGTCTTGACCGCAGCCAATGTATGCGCATACACTGAGCCACACGCGATTTCGCGCCCTGTTCCCGGCCTTCCTGCCGGCCGCAGCTGCACCACGGTCAACGTCGACACGAAGGAAGTTCACCTGCAATGAAGCATCTGAGAGGGCGCATCGCCCGCACGGCATTGGCCGTTATCGGGGTGACTGCGGTGCTGGCAACCAGCGCGTGCAGCATCGACGTCAAGAACAGGGCCAACACGGATGCCGGCACGAGCGACGGCTCCATGCTCGTCGCCGCCGACAACGGCTCACCCACCTTCGAGAAGAACTTCAACCCGTTCTCGCCGAGCAAGCGCGTGGCCACCACCTACATGTACGAGCCGCTCGAGGTCATCAACACCCTCGACGGCAAGGCCACCCCGTTCCTGGCGACCGGAAACACGATGCCCGACGCGAAGACCGTCGTGTACGACATCCGCACCGGCGTGAAATGGTCTGACGGCACCCCCTTCACCCCCGCCGACGTGGCTTTCACGTTCAACCTGATCAAGAAGACGCCGGCCCTCGACGTGCAGGGCGCCTGGCAACACATTGACAGCCTCGAGGTGAAGGGCGACACCGTCGTCTTCCACCTCAAGGCCGAGGATGTTCCGGCCGCCGCGATCATCGACCAGCAGCTGATCGTTCCGGAGCACATCTGGAAAGACGTGAAGGACCCGCTGACGTTCACCAACGAGGAGCCCGTCGCCACCGGCCCCTACGTGCTCGACACGTTCAAGCCCAACGAGTACACCCTGAAGAAGAACGAAGACTACTGGCAGGCCGACAAGGTCGCCGTCGAGAAGCTCATCCTTCCCGCGGCCAACAGCCAGCTCGACGTCGTCAAGAACGGCTACGACTGGGCCTACGCGTTCATGACCGACGTCGACGGCACGTGGGTCAACGCCGACGAGCAGCACAACAGCTACTGGTTCCCCCCGGGCGGAACGATCGCCCTGCTCCCGAACCTCACCAAGGCGCCCTACAACGACGTCAACTTCCGTGAAGGACTGAGCTTCGCGCTCGACCGGGACAAGATCGCCCAGGACGCCGAGCAGGGCTACGTGGAGGCGGCCGGCCAGTCCGGTCTGCTCCTGCCCAACCAGGAGGCCTGGCTGAACCCCGATCTTCCGAACAGCGGCGCGATCGGCCAGGACACCGAGAAGGCGCTCGCCGCCTTCGAGAAGGCCGGGTACACCAAGAAGGGCGACCAGCTCGTCGACGAGGCGGGCAAGCAGCTCACCATCACCATCACCACCGCCAACGGCTACACCGACTGGCTGCAGGGACTGCAGACCGTCCAGTCGCAGCTGAAGACGCTTGGCATCGACGTCAAGCTGAGCCAGCCTCAGCCGGCCGCGTACTACAAGGCCCTCAACAACGGTGACTTCGACGTCGCCATCACGGGCTTCGGTGGAACCGGCAGCGTCTTCGAGGACTTCAATCGCCTGCTGAACAGCGAGTTCGCCACCCCCGTCGGAACGTCGACGACCGCGAACTTCCAGCGTTTCTCTGACCCGAAGGTCGACGCGCTCCTGGCCGACCTGAAGGCCGCCACGGGCGAGGAGGAGCAGAAGCAGATCGCCGCCGAGCTGCAGACCACCGTGTACGAGCAGCTCCCCGTGATCAGCATGTTCTACGGCGGGCTGTGGGGCCTCTACAGCGACAAGAATTTCACCGGCTGGCCCAGTGCCGACGACGCGTACGCGCCGCCGAACACCTGGAACTCCACGCCGCTGTTGATCCTGACGAACCTCAAAAAAGCCAACTAGGCCCATCGGCCGAGGCGTGGGCGGGGCAGCGATCCTGCCTCGCCCACGCTCACGCCTCTTCTCCCCCGCCCCGATTCACCGGCGTTACCGCCAGACTCCAGAACGAAAGGAGATCCCCGTGCGCTTTGTGCTCAACAAGGTCGGGCTGCTCGCGCTCACGCTCTGGGCGGCGATCACACTGAACTTCCTGCTCCCGAGGCTCATGCCGGGATCCCCGGCCGACGCCGCGCTGGCCAAGCTCGCCCAGAACGGCCCGGTCAGCCCCGCCACCAAGGCCGCCGTCGAAGCCCAGCTGGGCGTGCCCACCGGAAGCATGCTCGAGCAGTACGGGCACTACCTGGGCAGCATCGCCCGGTTCGACTTCGGGGTTTCCTACACATTCTTCCCGCAGAGCGTCTCCAGCCTCGTCACCGCCGCCCTGCCGTGGACCATCATCCTGGTCGGGCTCGTCACCATCATCGCCTTCATCTTCGGCACGCTGCTCGGCGTGCTCGCCGCCTGGAAGCGTGGCACCTGGCTCGACACCCTGCCCACCGTCGGCGGCACCTTCGCCAGCGCCTTCCCCTACTTCTGGACTGCCCTGCTGCTCGTCTTCTTCCTCGGCTACGTCGGCGGCTGGTTCCCCACCTCCGGCGCCTTCAGCCGGTCGGCGACCCCCGAGTTCACCCTCCCCTTCCTGGGCGAGGCGCTCTACCACGCGGTCCTGCCGGCCACAACGATCCTGGTCACCTCCCTCGGCGGCTGGATCCTCGGGATGCGCAGCACGATGATCAACACCCTCGGCGAGGACTACGTCACCTTCGCCGAGGCGAACGGCCTGCGCCCGCGCACCGTCGCACTGCGCTACGCGGCCCGCAACGCCATCCTGCCCAACCTCACCTCCTTCGGGCTCGCGCTCGGCGGCGTCGTGGGCGGTTCGCTGCTCGTCGAGCGCGTCTTCGCCTACCCCGGCGTCGGTTACCTGCTCTACACCGCGGTGACCAACCAGGACTTCCCACTCATGCAGGCGCTGTTCCTGATCATCACGATCAGCGTGTTGCTGGCCAACTTCATTGTCGACATTTTGTACGGCATCCTGGACCCGAGGACACGGCGATGACATCCACGACCCCCTCCGTAGCCGCCCGGGCGGAGATCGACGGCCCCGCCAACCCGCTGCGCGTCGTCTGGCGGGCCATCGCAACGATCTGGAGCGTACCCAAGGCGCGGATCGGCGTCGTTCTCCTCGGCGCCTTCATCGCCATGGCGGTGTTCGCACCCCTGCTGGCGCCCTACAGCCCGACCGACAACAGCTTCGGCCGCAGCGAAGACTCGAGCGCCGCCCACGTGCTGGGCACGACGGCCGCCGGGCAGGATGTGCTGTCCCAGATCATCTCCGGCGCCCGCGTCTCCGTGTTCGTCGGCTTCGCCGCCGGACTGTTCGCCACGATCATCGCGGTGCTCGTCGGCCTGAGCTGGGGATACATCCGCACGGCCGCCGGAGACGTGATCAACTTCGTGGTCAACCTCTTCCTGGTGATCCCGGCGCTGCCGCTGATGATCGTTATAGCCGCGTACCTGCAGAACGGCGGGATCGGGATGATCATCCTCGTCGTCGTGATCACCGGCTGGGCCTCCGGCGCCCGGGTGCTTCGTTCGCAGACGCAGTCGCTGCGCTCGCGTGACTTCGTGACCGCGGCCGTGTTCAGCGGCGAGAGCCCGGCTCGCGTCGTGTTCCGCGAGATCCTGCCGAACATGACCTCCCTGATCGTGACGAACTTCTTCGCCGCGGCCACCGCCGCGATCCTCGCGGAAGCCGGGCTGGAGTTCCTCGGCCTCGGCGATACCACCATCGTGAGCTGGGGCACCATGCTCTTCTGGGCGCAGAACAGCAACGCCCTGCTGACCGGCCAGTGGGTGGTCCTCTTCGCCCCGGGCCTCTGCATCTCCCTGCTCGCCACGTCGCTGAGCCTGATCAACTTTGGTGTCGATGGCCTGAGCAATCCGCGCCTCCGGGAAGGAGCCTCACGATGAGCCTCATGAGCGTTCGCAACCTCTCCGTCGTCTACTCGTCGAAGGGGGCAGAGCCCGTCGCTGCCGTCAAGGGCGTTTCCTTTGACCTCCAGCCGGGGGAGTTCGTCGGCCTCGTCGGCGAATCCGGCTCCGGCAAGTCCACCCTCGGCTTCGCGCTGACGCGGCTGTCCAAGCCGCCGGCGGGGATTGGCGGGGGCAGCATCCTCTTCGACGGCGTCGACATCGCCGAGATGGACCCCAAGGCCGTGCGCCTGCAGCGCCAGGGCGGATTCGCCATGGTGCTGCAGTCCGGGATGAACGCGCTGAACCCCGTGCGCAGCGTCCGGAACCACTTCTTCGACATCTTCGACGCGCACGGCCACGTGTCCAAGCGTGACCGTGAGGCCCGTGCGGGGGAGCTGGCCGGCAAGGTCGAACTGCCGGCCACCGTGCTCGACCGCTTCCCCGGCGAGCTCTCCGGCGGGATGCGGCAGCGCGTCTCGATCGCCCTCGCGCTCTCCCTCGAACCGCGGCTGATGGTCTTCGATGAGCCGACCACGGCCCTCGACGTTCTCGTGCAGCACGCCGTGATGGACACCATCCGCGAACTGCAGAAATCCATGGGCTTCACGGCCGTGCTGATCAGCCACGACCTCGGCATCGTGCTTGAGGTGACGGAGCGGGTCATGGTCATGCACGAGGGCCGCATCGTCGAGGATGCGCCCTCGCAGGCTATCCTGCGCGCCCCCCAGCACGAGTACACCCGGATGCTGCTCAGCCACTACGGCGACCCGCGTGCCGAGGTCGTCGAGGTACCGGGCCTGGTGTCCCGCGGCTCGGTGGCCATGCCCGTCGAGCCCCTCCCCCCGCCTGTCGAGACCCACGTCGCGACCGCCCTGCTCGAACCGGCCGAGACCCGGGAACCGGCCCAGACCCGCGCTCCCGCACGCACTCGCGAGGGCCGCGCGGCCCATCAGGCGATTGTCGTGTCCGGCGTTTCCAAGCTCTACCCGCGGCCCAGCCGTGCCGACCAGCCGGTGCTCGCCGTCGACAACGTGTCGTTCACCCTCGAGCCCGGGGCGTCGATGGCTCTCGTCGGGGCCAGCGGCAGCGGCAAGAGCACGATCGCCAAGATGATCACCGGGATCGAGCATCCGACATCCGGCAGCATCACCTTCGGCGACCACCAGATCGACCGGGTCAAGCGTCGGGGGCTGAAGCGCCTGCACCGCGAGGTGCAGATGGTGTTCCAGGACCCGTACGCGGCGCTGAACCCGCTGCACACCGTGGAGTACACGCTCACCCGTCCGGTTGTGAACCACTCGGGGCTGCGCGGCCGCGACGCGCGCCGGCGGGTGCTCGAGCTGCTCGAGACAGTGGGCCTGACCCCGGTGGAGCAGTTTGCGGCCAGGCTGCCGCACCAGCTCTCCGGCGGCCAGCGGCAGCGCGTGGTCATCGCCCGGGCGCTCGCCAGCGACCCCCAGGTGATCATCGCCGACGAGCCGGTGTCGATGCTCGACGTGTCCCTGCGGGCCGGCGTGCTGGCCCTGCTCGAGGACCTGCGTGAGACGTGGGGCGTGAGCATGCTCTACATCACCCACGACCTGCTCAGCGCGAGGCTGGTCACGGACCAGATCATGGTGCTGAACAAGGGCCAGGTCGTGGAATCCGGCAACACCGCAGCCGTCTTGCAGAACCCCCAGGACGACTACACGGTGCGACTGCTCGCTGCGATCCCCAACCCTGGGCGGACCGACCGAGGCGGAGCAGCATGATCGCCCTGTACGACCCGGCCGAGCCGTTCGGCCGGTTGCCGCTTCCGGCGGAGGTGGAGGTCCTCGGGCTCTTCCTGCCGGTCGGGCGCCTGACCGCGCTGCACTCCGCACCGGTCGGTGCCGAACGCGGCGTCGTGCTGTTCGTGCCCGGATTCACCGGGTCGAAGGAGGACTTCCAGGGCTTCCTGCCTCTGGTCGCCGCCGACGGATGGGACGCCTGGGCCTACAGCCAGCGGGGGCAGGCCGACTCGTCCGCCCCGGTCGACGCAGCGAATTACACGCTCAAGGACTTCGCCGACGACCTTGTCGCCGTCGCCGAACTCGTCGGCAACGGCCGGCCGGTGCACCTCGTCGGGCACAGCCTCGGGGGGGTCGTCGCTCGCGCCGCGGCGATTGCGTCTCCCGCCACCTTCGCCGACGTCGTCCTGCTCTGCTCCGGGCCCCACGGCTGGCCGGGGCGAAACTCGAAGAACGCGGCCCTGGTGCGAGAGTCCGGATCGTCGGCATGGTGGGACAGGGATAACCCCGACCTCGTCGGCCGGCCCGACAACGAGCTGACCCCCGACCAGGCGTTCACCCGACTGCGCTTTGCGAGCACCAGCGACGACAACCTTCTCGGCGGGGTCCGCATCCTCGCCGATGAAACCGACACCACCGTTGACCTGGCTGCCACCGGCCTTCCAGTGCTGGTCGCCCACGGCGTCGACGACGGGGCCTGGCCGCAGGACTGGCAGCGTGACATGGCTGCCCGACTCGATGCGCCGTACACCGTCATCCCGGGCGCCGCGCACTCGCCGCAACGCGAGAACCCGGGCGCGACGGCCGCCGTGCTCACCGACTTCTGGGGGCGCCAGGCGCCCGCAGCATCCGACCCCACCGACCCGATGAGGGCGCGTCCGGCATCCGGGCAGTCCAGATAACAAGGAGCACCATGCAGAACTTTCCCGAAGGATTCCTCTGGGGCGCCGCGACAGCCGCGCACCAGATCGAGGGCAACAACGTCAACAACGACTGGTGGGTCAAGGAGCACGCGGCCGGCACGCAGATCGTCGAGCCCAGCGGTGACGCGATGGACAGCTACCACCGCTACCGGAACGACATGAAGCTGCTCGCGGATGCCGGCCTGAACTCCTACCGGTTCAGCATCGAGTGGAGCCGCATCGAGCCGGCCCCCGGCGAGGTCTCCCGCGCGGAGATCGACCACTACCGGCGCATGGTCGACACCGCCCACGAATTCGGCCTCAACCCGGTCGTCACGCTCATGCACTTCACCGTGCCGCAGTGGATGTTCGAGCGCGGGTTCTGGCGCAATCCGGAGGCGCCCGACCTGTTCGCCCGGTTCACGGAGGCCGCTTTGCCGATCGTCGCCGAGGGCGTCGACTACGTTTGCACGATCAACGAGCCGAACATCGCGGCCATGCTCGCCGGTGGCGAAACCGCGGCGAACCTTGTGGCGTTCGGCCTGCCACGGCCCGACCTGCAGGTGGCGGATGCCCTGCTCGAGTCCCACAGGCGCTCGCGCGAGGTGCTGTCCTCGGTGAGCGGGCTGAAGTCGGGCTGGACCGTCGCCACCCAGGCCTTCCACTCCACGGGCGAGCCCGGCGCGGACGAGAAGCTGCGCGAATACGCCTACCCGAGCGACGACTGGTACCTCGAGAACGCGGCCGGGGACGACTTCATCGGCGTGCAGGCGTACACGCGCACCTTCATCGGCCCGGACGGGCCCATCCCCGTTCGCGACGACGTCGAGACGACGCTCACCGGCTGGGAGTTCTTCCCGCCGGCGCTCGAGCCCGGCGTGCGCGCGGCCTGGGAGCTGAGCGGGCATGTCCCGGTCATGGTCACCGAGAACGGCATCGCCACCGCCGACGACACCCGCCGCATCGCCTACACCGACGGCGCACTGCGCGGCCTGAAGGCGACCATGGACG
>Ga0136633_1001807_pt1 | contig 15319 bp, 11 predicted proteins | sample AntDrymeUQ832206_2_FD_105494 | JGI IMG/M metagenome (GOLD analysis project Ga0136633, IMG submission 105494) | Polar desert sand microbial communities from Dry Valleys, Antarctica - metaG UQ83 (22.06) | ecosystem: Environmental > Terrestrial > Soil > Desert | place: Antarctica: Dry Valley...
ATGCTGGTGCAGGCGGTCGCGATCGCGGCCATCGCGATCGGATCCTCTTTCACCGTCTGGCTCGCGGCTGCCGCGCTACTGGGCCTCGGGACCGCGATGGTCTACCCAACGCTTCTCGCGGCGGTCGCAGACGTTGCCGACCCAGCTTGGCGCGGCTCCGCGGTGGGTGTCTACCGGTTGTGGCGCGACCTCGGCTTCGCCGCGGGCGCCCTCGTCGCAGGCCTCCTCGCCGACCGGTTCGGGATGCCGGTAGCGATCGGTGCCGTCGCGGCGATCACGGCCGTGTCCGGCCTCGTGGTGTTCGTCCGGATGCGGGAAACGCTCGGTCGCTAGGCATCTGGTTCGACGTTCGGGTGGGCGGGCAGCGAGAAGCCCACCTCCGTCCCGCCTCCGTCGCGCGGCCGCGCCCAGATCTGACCACCCATCGCTTCGACGAGCTGGCGGCAGACGAACAGCCCGATCCCCGCGCCGGCGGCCTGGCGGGACGCGACGCGCGACCGGTAGAAGAGCTCGAACACCTGCTCGGCGTCGTCCGCGGTGATCCCGATCCCCTCGTCGAGAACCCGGACGATGACTTCGCCCTCGCCCGGCGCGGCACGAACCGTCACGACGGCGCCCGGGTCGCTGTACTTCGCGGCGTTCGTCAGCAGGTTCCGGACGGTCTGCTCGACATAGGTCTCCTCGCCCAGGACGATGGGCACGTGCTGGTCGACCTCGAGCGAGAAGTGGCGGGTGGGCCAGCGGGTGGCCTCCGCGTCGATCGCGCGGCGCAGGATGTGGGTCAGGACGATGGGATCGCGGGCGATCTCGACCCGGCCGCGCTCCGCGCGGCTGAGCACGAGCAGGTCCTCCACCAGGCGGTAGAGGCGATCCGATTCGGCCTCGACGTCGCCGATCAACTGGTCCCGAACCTCCGGCGCGAGCGAGTCCTGCCGCTGGCGGAGCATCTTGCTCAGCCCGTAGATCGTCGTGATCGGCGTTCGGAGCTCGTGGCTGATCACGCCGATGAACGCGTCACGCAGGGCGTGGGCCCGGCGCTCCTCCGCGTACCGGCTGGCCAGCTCGACGGGCCCCGCGAGCGCACGGACGACCGTCGTGAGGAGCTCGACGTCGGCCTGGTCGAACGCGGCGACGTCGGTCGAGTCGATCTCGAGCAGGCCGATCCCCTGGCCTCGCCGCACGATCGGCACGGCGAGCCACGACCGGATGGCCTCCTCCGCTCCCGCCGTCTTGACGTGGAGGCCCGCGGCCTGGAGGTCGCCGCTGAGGTACGGCTCGAGCGTGTCGATGACGCCCCAGCTGCGCGAGGGGCCGCGGCGCAGGTGCTGCCCGAGCGCGGCGAGCGCGAACGGCCCGATCGCGGCCCGGATGACGAGATCGTCTCCTTCGACGAGGGCGATCGATCCACCCGTCAGCGGGAGGACCGTCCGGAGGCGGTCGAGGGTCTCGAGCAGGATCTGGTCCAGGTCGAGCTCGCCCGCGGCCGCGGTCGCGATGTCGAGGATCAGATCCGCCGTCCTGGCGGACCGCAGGGCGTGGGGGACGGTCGAGTCGCGCTTCCCGTCGCCCACCGCTGACATGACGGGATCGTAGCAGCGGCTATCGATCGAGCCGCGCCGTGTTCCCCAGCGAGTGCTGGTCAGGGCGCGAGCGTCGCCCGGGTCAGCTCGATCGCCGACTCGTCATCGAAGCCGACGACCATCATGACCAGCGGCGGCTCGGTCCAGCCGATCAGGGTGTGGTCGGCGCTCGTGGCGATCCCGAGCGCCTGGCCGTCAACGACATCCCGACGGGCCGTGGCGCCCTGACGCGTCGCTCCCTTGAGGAACCCGTCGAGGTATGCGTCGCTCCCGCCCGCCATCATGCCGACGTCGAGGACGACCAGGTAGCCGACAGGACCGACCTTGTCGAGGATGGCCTTGATGTCGCCAGCCCGGTAGCCCGCGCGGGCCCCCTGCGCGGCGATCGGGTCGAGGAGGGCCTTCCGCGCCTCGTCGGGAGCCGGCCCCAGCCGGTAAGGCGAGGCGATCTGGAGTCGGGCCGCGATCCGCTTCGCGGCTGCCTGAGGGTCGACCTGGGCGGCCGCGGGCGGGTTGGACGCGGCCGCGGGCGTGGTGGTGCTGGCACCGACGAGGTTGAAGAGAAGCAGCAGGGCGGCGATGCCGATAAGCCAGGGCGAGCGGACCGAGCCCTTCCGGTGCCGGAGTCGGAGGTAGGCCCAGCGGAGGAGCGCCGCGAACAGGAGGCTACCGACCAGGTAGCCGGCCACCTCCCCGGTCGCGTAAGCCGTGTCATAGGCAGAGCCACGCCCCGAAGAAGGCTCCGCGAGCGCTCGGGCCGCCTGGACGAGCCTCGCGAGGAGGAAGAGGACCCCGATCCCGACGACCCACACGATCAGCCGGGCGATGCGGCGGGCAGGCCCGTCGGGGGGCACGATCTGGCCCGCCTCCAGCGCCGGCAGGGGTTTCGCCGGTAGATCCCACGCCACGGGCGCCGGATTTGCCTCGCTCACGGGACCTCCGAGTGACAGCCGTCCAATCGAGACCCTATGCCGGTAGCCGCGCGCTCAACATCGGCTGGAGGTCCGGTGCGTCCACGCACGCAGGTACCGATGCCGAACGGGTAGCCAGACTCGGTCGCGCGTGCGAAGATCGCTACCCCTTTGCGAGAGGGCTGCAACGGGCGCTGGAGGCGCACCGTGCCGCCCGATCCGCGGGAGGCGCGTCTCTGGAGTGCGCGCCAGTCGTGCGCGAGGCACAGGTGGCAGGAGGAGGAGCGATGGCCGAGGCGTTCGACCCGACCTTCGCGATACGGCGGGAGACTGCGGTGACGGCACCCAGCCGACCCCGCGCGCCCGTGCGCGGGCCCGGCTCGGGCGGCGGCGGCACATACCAGGACGTCCTCGTCGACCTCGTGGACCGGATCGGCGAACTCGCGGAGCGCGCCCGCGAGGTGCCGAGCTCGAACCAGTCAGCTCGACGCCGGACGACCCAGCTCGCCGAGCACGTGGTCCGCCACGTCCGGCCGCGCGCCCGCGGGCTCGACGCCCCGATCCTGATCCTCCTCGTCGGTCCAACCGGAGCTGGGAAGTCGTCGCTCTTCAACGCGTTGGCGGGCCGCAACATCAGCGCGGCGGGAGTTCTCCGCCCCACGACGCGCAAGATCGTGGCCTTCGCCCGGCCGGGCGACCCCGCGGAGCTCACGGCCGAGGGCGGGCCGCTCTTCGGGATCGACCGCCAGCGAATCCTCATCGCCGAGGATGCGGCGGCGCGGGACGGGGTCGTCCTCGTCGATGCGCCGGACGTCGATTCGGTCGAGCACGCCAACCGCGAGTTGACGGACCGCCTCGTGGAGGCGGCGGATCTGGCCGTGTTCGTGACGACCGCGACCCGATACGCGGATCGTGTTCCGTGGGAAGTGCTCGGGCGAGTGGGGGACCGCGGCCTGCCGCTCGTCGTGCTCGTCAACCGGATGCCCACGGACCCCGAGGAGCGGACCGTGGTCCTCGACGACCTGCGCCGGCTGCTTCGCGACGCCGGCCTCGAGGGCCGGACGGAGATCGACCTCCTCGGCGTCGAGGAGGGAGCCCTGGAGGCGGCAATCGACGGCCTCTCCCGCAAGGCCGTCCACCCCCTCATTGACCGGATCGACGGCCTTGCCAAGCATCGCGAGGCTCGCCTCGAGCTGGCGTCGCGGGCGCTCGCGGGCTCGCTCGCCAACCTCGAGCCGCAGCTCCGCACGATCTCCGAGGACCTGGACCACTCCGCCATCGACTCGGACCGGCTGCGCCGCCTCGCCACCGAGGCGTTCGAGCGCGAGCTGGGGGTCCTCCGCGACGACCTCGCGCGGGGCTCGTTCCTGCGGGCCGAGGCGCTGCGGCAGTGGCAGGAGTTCGTCGGCGCCGACGAGATCACGAAGGCCTTCTCCAGCGGGATCGGCAAGCTCCGGTCCCAGGTGACGATGCTCTTCAAGGGCGCTCCGGCCGCGCCCGTGGCCGAGGTTCGGGAGCAGACGATCGCCGACCTCAAGTCGCTCGCCCACGTGCGGGTCACCGAGGCGATCCGTCGGGCTGCGGCCGCGTGGTCGGAGGAGCCCGCGGCACGCGAGGTGCTCGACAAGGATTCGGCGGCATGGAGCCCGGCCGACGATCTCGACAAACGCCTCGCCGTTCGCCTCGACGAATGGCTTGCCTCGATCGCCGAAGATGTCCGGCGGACCGGCGGGCCGAAGCGCACGCTCGCGCAGGGCGCCAGCGTCGGGGTGAATGCCGCAGGGATCGGGGTCATGCTCGCGACCTTCTCGCACACCGGCGGACTGACCGGTGCGGAAGTCGGGATCGCGGCCGTCACGGGCTTCCTCAACCAGCGGCTGCTGTCCGCGCTGTTCGGGGAAGCGGCCCTCGTCGAGATGATCAGCCGCGCCCGCTACCGACTGATCGAGGCTCTCGGCGAGACGTTCCGCGAGGAGTTGGCCCGGTTCGACTCGCGCGTCCCGGCGCCGGACCGGCTGCGGGGCCTCTCCGCGGAGATCCGGTCGATGGCCGACGAGCTGCGGTCGCTGCCACCTGCCGTGTCGGTCTCGTGCAGGCCGGTGATGATGCCGACGCCGCCGCGACTCACGTTGTCGGAGCCCACGGACATGCTCAACGTGGCAAAGCTCACCTCCGGTCCGCCGGCTCGTCCGCGCTGGTCGCTGGGACGCTGACGAGACGCGTGTGACAGCCACACAGCCGCGGACCCGAACCGATCAGGGCGCGCCGGGAGAAGGCGTGGCCGCCGATGCGCCCGGCGCGAATCCGCGGCCGGGAGTCGCGGCGCCCGAGGAGAACGGGTTCCTCGCCTGGACGATCGGACGTCCGGCCGCGACGCGCGGCATCGCGGTCTGTCTTGCCCGTCTCGACGAGGGCGTGTCCGCGGGACGTCGGCTCCGGCTGGACGTCGCGGACGCGGAGAACGTCCGCGTCGACGCGGATCGCCGCCTCGGGTTCCCATCCGACCTCTCCGTCGTGGCACTCGTGGGCGGCACGGGCGTCGGCAAGTCCACGCTCCTCAATGCGCTCGCCGGCGGCAGCGTCAGCGAAGCGTCCGCGAGGCGGCCGACGACGGACAAGCCCGTCGGTTGGGTGCCGCGCAGTGCCGGCGCGGAGATCGACGAGCTCCTGGGCTGGCTGGGAACGACGAACGTCCTTCGCCACGAGGACAAGGCTCTCGGCAGCGTCGCAGTCCTCGACCTGCCTGACCTGGACTCGATCGAGCCTGCGAACCGGGCCAAGGTCGAGCAGCTGCTGCCGCGCGTCGACGGCGTCATCTGGGTGACCGACCACGAGAAGTACCGGGACGCCGTCCTCCATGACGACTTCCTGCGGCACTGGCTGCCGCGCCTCGACCGACAGCTCGTCGTGCTGAACAAGACGGACCGGCTGGGGACGTCCGTAGAGCGCGTGCGCCGCGACCTGGACCGGTCGCTCCGCGAGGACGGCGCGGCAGGAGCCGTCACCCCGCCCGTCGTCGCGACGGCGGCCCTCACCGGCGACACGTCCTCCGTTCGGGACTGGCTCGGGGATCAGGTCGACGCGAAACGGATCGTGTCGGGTCGCATCGCGGCGTCGATTCGCGCCGCCCTCGACGACCTCGCGGAGCAGGCCGGCATCAACCCGAGCGTCGAGGCACGTCCGTTGCTCGACGCCGAGGCCCGCACCCGCGCGATCCAGGCAGCGAACCGCGAGATCCTGCGGCTGGTCGACATCCCGACGGCGCAGCGGCAGGCGATCGCGGCCACTCGGGCGGCCGCCCGGCCGGTCGGTGCCGGGCCCATCGGCTGGCTGCTCGGCCGGGTCTACAAGGCGAGTGGCAGGCAGACGCGGTCCGCGGACCCGAAGTGGTTCCTCGCGAACTGGCACCGGCGCGGCTCGCTGGCACCGGCGATCGGGGCTCTTCGCGGGGTGACCGACGGTCCGCTTCGCGAGGCGCCCTCGAAGATCCGCCCGGTACTCGCCGCCACGGTCGACGCGCCGCGGATCAGCGGCCGTCTCCAGGGAGCGGTCGACGGTGCGATCGCCGCGCACGAATCCCTCGAGCCGCCACGGAGCCGGCTCTGGCCGATCATCGGCATCGGCCAGACGATCGCGACATTCGGAGCCGTGATCAGCGCGGCGTGGCTCGTCGTGACGATCCTCCTTGGCTCGGGCGCAGACACGTTCACTCTGCCGATCCTCGGGCGCGTCCCGATCCCGTTCGGGCTCCTCGTCGGCTTCCTCGTCCTCGGCTTCGTTCTCGCCCGCGTGCTGAGCGTCCATGCCGGCTGGCGCGGCAGGAAATGGGCGAAGCAGCTGGGAGCGGACGTTACCGGGGCCGTGGAAAGGGCTGTCGCCGAAGAGGCATTCGGTCCGCTCGACCGGATGGAGGACGCGAGGCACTCGCTGTGGCTGGCCATTCGCGGGGCGCGGGAGGCGTGCGGGCCGTCGTGAATCGGGCCGCGACCATGCCCGCGACCTTCCGGGCGTACGTCGCGGAACGGCTCGAGGACCGGGTGGAGCGCGGGGTGCGCGACCTGTCTGCGGACGATCTGCCGGCCGGCGATGTTGTCGTCCGGGTCGACTGGTCCGGCGTCAACTACAAGGACGGCCTCGCGACCCGCTTCGACGGCAAGGTCGCCCGCATCAGCCCGCTTATCCCCGGGATCGACCTGGCCGGCGAGGTGGTCTCGAGCGACGACCCGTCGATCCGCCCGGGTGACGCGGTCCTTGCTCACGGCTACGACCTTGGCGTGGCGCGCCACGGTGGGTACGCGGAGTTCCAGCGCGTCCCGGCGGGCTGGGTCGTGCCGCTGCCGGCCGGCCTCTCCGCGCGCGACGCGATGGCGATCGGGACTGCCGGGTTCACCGCCGCGATGAGCGTCGCCGCGCTCGAGGCGCGGGGGCTCGAGCCTGCGGCCGGGCCGGTGGTGGTCACGGGAGCCTCGGGCGGCGTTGGAACGACGGGGATCGGGATCCTTGCCGCGCGTGGCTACGAGGTGTGGGCCGCCACCGGCAAGCCCGAGGAGCACGACCGGCTGCGGGCTCTTGGCGCGGCGGGGTTCATCGGTCGCGAAGAGATGGCCGCCAGTCCGCGGCCGCTCGAATCGGCTCGCTGGGCGGGCGCGATCGACGCCGTCGGTGGGCCGGCAATGCCGTATCTCCTCAGCACGCTGATGCCGGGCGCGGGGGTCGCGTCGGTCGGGAACGCGGGCGGTCCCGCCTTCAACTCGACGGTCCTGCCCTTCATCCTGCGGGGCGTTGCGGTGCTTGGGATGAACTCGGTCCCGGTCCCGATCGAGGAACGTCGCGCGCTGTGGACGCGGCTCGCCGGCGAGTACCGACCGCGCGGCCTCGGCGAGGACGCCACCGAGGTCACGCTCGACACGCTCGATGGGGCTCTCGACGCGATCGTCGCCGGGCAGGCCCGCGGCCGGTGGCTCGTGCGGGTGAGCGGGTGAGCACGCTCGACCGCGCGGCCGCGGCGGACGGCACCGAGCTCGCGCTACGCCATTGGGCAGTCCCCGACGGGCGGCGGCCGTGGGCCACGCTTCTGCTCGTCCACGGGCTGGGTGAGCACAGCGGCCGGTACGAGCACGTCGGCAGCCGGCTGGCCGAGGCGGGCATCGACGTCTACGCCTACGACCAGCGCGGGTTCGGCGCGTCCGGCGGCCGGCGCGCCTGGGTTGACCGCTGGTCGCGCTTCCACGACGACCTCGCGGAGCGCATGACCGCGGGGCGGACCGCCGCCGCCGGTGGCCCCGTCGTCCTGTACGGCCACTCCCTTGGCGGGCTCGTGGCGCTCGGGTACGCGCTGTCCGACCGCCCGAAGCCGGACACGCTCGTGCTGTCGGCGCCTGCCCTCGACGCCGAGATTCCGGCCTGGAAGCGAGCCCTCGCGGGTGTCCTGGGCGTCGTCGCGCCGACGCTGGCGGTCAAGAACGCGCTCAATACGGCCGTCCTGTCGCGCGACCCACAGGTCGGCGTGGCCTATCTGGCCGATCCGCTCAACCACCACTTCACGACCACCCGCCTCGGGGCGGAGTTCATCCGCGAGCAGGCCCGCTGCCGCGCGGCACTCACTGACCTCCGGGTGCCGACCCTCGTCATCCACGGCGAGGCGGACCGGCTCGTCCCCACGACGGCCAGCGCCCCGCTCGCCGAGGTTCCGGCCGTCACCCGCCGAACGTATCCCACGCTCCGCCACGAGATGCACAACGAGCCCGAGTGGGCGTCGGTGGTCGACGACGTGATCGGCTGGCTGCGGGAGCGGGTCGGCGGTCGGTGATAGACTCGGCGGACAACCGAATATCGCCTCCGGGGAGCGCCCGCGCGCTGAGAGTGTGGCCCAGGCCACAGACCCGCCGAACCTGATCTGGCTCATACCAGCGAAGGAAGCAGGCCGAACTGACTCGATGCCGCCCGTGATCCGGGGCGGCGTTTTTCGTTTCTGAACGGAGCCCCGAGTCAGTGAATCGCCTCCATCGCCTGCTTGCCCTCGCCGCGGTCGTCGCGCTCATTGTTGGCGCCTGCGGCACAGGTCAGGCCAGCCCCAGCCCGCGCCCTGCCACGGTGCGCCTGGCCCTCGACTGGACCCCGAACACGAACCATCTCGGCTTCTATGTCGCCCGCCACGAGGGCTGGTATGCGGACGCCGGCATCGAGCTGAAGGTGCTGCCCTACACCGGCACGACCCCGGAGGCGCTGCTCGTCGCCCACCAGGCCGAGTGCGGGATCGCCTTCCAGGACTCGATGACGTTCGCCGTTGCGGCCGGCGCAAAGGTCAAATCCGTCATGGCAATCCTCCAGCACACGGCCCAGGAGATCGCGGTCCTCGCCGATTCCGGGATCACCCGGCCGCGAGACCTCGACGGAAAGATCTACGCCGGCTTCGGTTACCCGAACGAGGAGCCGACGGTTCGGGCGGTCATTCAAGCCGACGGCGGCAATGGCGAGTTCAGGCCGGTCCTGCTCGGTGACGCAGCGGCCTACCAGGCGCTCTACGCCAAGCGGGCCGACTTCGCGATCGTATTCACCGCCTGGGAGGGGATCGACGCGCAGCAACAGGGCATCGCGCTGCGCCAGTTCGCCTTCACCGACTACGGCTTCCCGGACTTCTACCAGGTCGTTCTCGCGTGCGACGCCGACTGGCTCGCCCGCGACCCCGATGCGGCCCGCCGATTCGCCACCGCGACGCGGCGCGGGTTCGAGGAAGCGGCGAAGAATCCCGCCGGCGCGGCCGCGACGCTGGTCGAGGAGAATCCCGGCGTGTTCGACGCCAACCCGAAGCTGCCACTCGCCAGTGCGGAGTTTCTCGCGAAAGGCGGGTTCTGGACGGACGAGCAGGGGAACGTCGGGCGCCAGACCCTCGAGAAATGGGCCGGCTACTCGGGCTTCCTGTACGAGGAGGGTCTGCTGGTCGACGCGGCGGGCAAGCCACTGACAGCGCCACCCGACTACGCGGCGCTGTTCACCAACGACTTCCTTCAGTGACGCTCGCGGGGCGGCTCGGGCCGCCGGTGCTGCTCGTCGCGATCCTGCTCGGCGTGTGGGAGGCGTACTGCCGGGTCGCCGCGGTCAGCCCCATCCTCCTGCCGGCTCCGTCGCGGATCCTCGAGCAGCTCTGGCTGTTCCGCGCCGACGCCGTTCGCCACTCGCTGCCCACGCTGTGGGAGACGTTCGTCGGGCTCGCGATCTCGATCGGCCTGTCGATCGGCGCGGCGGTGGTCATGGACCGGTTCGTCACGGTTCGCCGGGCCGTGGGTCCGATCCTCGTCGCGTCGCAGACCGTACCGGTGGTAGCGATCGCGCCGCTGCTCGTCCTGTGGTTCGGGTTCGGGCTCGCCCCGAAGGTCCTGATGGTCGTGCTCGTGACGTTCTTCCCGATCGTGATTGCGCTCCTCGACGGGCTCGCAGCCGCGACCGGCGAGGCGACCGACCTCCTGCGCTCGATGGGCGCGGCCCCGCGGCAGATCTTCCGCAAGCTCCGCTGGCCGGCCGCGCTGCCATCGCTGTTCACGGGCCTGCGAATCGCCGTGACCTACGCGGTTATCGGCGCAGTGTTCGGCGAGTACGTCGGCGCGTACGAAGGACTCGGGATCTGGATGCAGCTGTCGCAGAACGCGTTCCGGACGGACCTCGTGTTCGCGGCGGTACTGCTGACCGCTGCGCTCAGCGTCACGCTGTTCGCGGTCGTGGTCCTCATCGAGCGCCTGGCGATCCCCTGGTACGCGGCCTCGCGACGGGGGATTGGCACCGGCTGAACGTTTGGCCTCGGCCGCCACTCATAGTTGTGACGGCCGATCCATTTCGGCCGCAGCACCGTGGGGTCAGGTGGACAGGAAGCTCGTCGAACTGGCACGAACCGGCGACCGCAACGCGTTCGGAGCCCTCGTGAACCAGGTGAAAGACCCGCTCTTCGCGATCGCGTTCCGGATTCTGCGCGACGCCGACCTTGCCCAGGATGCCTTCCAGAACGCGTTGATTGCCGCGTGGCGGCAGCTGCCGGCGCTCCGGGACCCTGACCGGTTCGAGGCATGGGTCCGGCGGATCCTTGTCCACGAGTGCTACGCGGAGTCGAGGCGTCGCACGCGCTGGACTTCCAACATCCGGATATTGGAGATCGACGCCCCGTCGGTCGTAAACGCGGAGCTGTCGATCGACGATCGCGACGCGCTGGAGCGCGGTTTCCGGCTCTTGCCGCTGGAGCAGCGCGCCGTGTTCGTTCTCCACCACCACGTCGGCCTGCCGCTGGTCGACATCGCCGCGACGCTCGGCATTCCTGCCGGCACCGCGAGGTCTCGGCTGCACTACGCGACCCGGGCGCTCCGCGAAGCCCTCGGCGAGGACGAGCCCCAGGCCGCGACCAAGGAGCGATTGGCATGACCGAGCAGCAATTCGAGCGACGCGCGCGGGCCTGGCTCGAGCTCGGCCCATCGCAGGCGCCGGCCGGCTCGGTGGAGGCCGCGCTCACCGCGATCGAGACGTTGCCGCAGGTCCGCCCCGCGGGCAGTCGCTCGAACCGTCGATTCGTCTACCTGGCGGCCGCGGCGGCACTGGCGGCCGCGCTCGGCGCGGCGTTCATGATCGGCACGCAGCAGCCGCAGCCGCCGACGCCCACGCCGATGCCCTCGGCCCCCGTTTCCCTTCCGGACATCGCCGCACTCGCGGCAGCCCAACCGCCAGCCACGATCCGAATCGAGCGCAGCGTCGGCCCGGCTGACGCGCCGGTGTCGAACTCGACCACCACAAACCGGATCGAGCTCGGTCCCGTGCGCCTAATTCACGGCTACTTCGTGAGCTTCGCGTGCCTCGGACCTGGCGACATGATCGTCAGCGTCGTGGAAGGCGGCCGCACGGCGCTCTCCGACATTCCGTCGCAGTGCGACGGTGGAAGATTGGCGCTCGACTTTCCCCTCCAGGTAGCGAACAACGCCGGCTACGACGTCAATGTGGTTGTCACGGTGGCGGACGGGGCGTCGTGGCGCCTGGCCCTCGGCGAATACCTCCTCGAGGCAGAGACCGCGCCTGACTTCGCGGACCCGACTCTCACGGTCGGCTGGCACTTCGTGCAGGACGTCCCAGCGGTCCGCGGCCCCCTGCCTCCAGGGACGGGGCCCGGTTCGAGCGCCTCTCCCGGCGGAGCCGCGGCTCTCCTGCAAATCCCCCAGGCGACAACCCGAATCGGGATCTTCGTCCAATGCCAGGGCGCATCGAACGTCACTGTCACCGCGAACGACTCGTTTGCGACAGATGTCGAGTGCCGGGAGGACGGCACGGCGCGCGTCGAGTTTCCGGTCATCGGCGGCGAGGAGCTGGCCGTTCGAGCCGTTTCCGACCGCCTCGCGTGGATTCGCCTCTCCGTGGAATCGGACGGTGAGATCGCAACGACCTATCCGACGGCGCCGCCGCTGCCCGATGCCGTAGCGAGAACCCCGTATGCCAACGCGTCGCCGGACTTCCTCGCGATGGGAACCCTCGGCTCTAACCGCCAGGGCCTGATCCCCGTCCGTGGGGCACAAACAGGCCTCGCCGGGAATGACTTTGTGGCGGTCGTCATCCCGGACGAGACGTCGGGGACGCGGCTCGACCTGTTCTCCGTGTCGGAGGCGACTGTCATCAACACGCTCGCCGAAGTCCCAGGGCCTGGACGGCTGGTGACCGGTGTCGTCGACGCAGTCCACGGCCATGTCTTCTACCTGATCGGCCGCGCCGACGGAACAGCCGAGTATCGCCGAGTCGGTCTCGATGGCACAGGCGACCGGGACCTCGTGGCCCTCCCTGGCGAAGGGATCTCTCTCGCCTCCAATCTTGCCCGTGACGCGTCGACGTTCGTGATCGAGTTCTGCCGGGACACCACGACGTGCCTCCGCCACATCGTCGACGCTGCCACTCTGGAGTTGCGAACAGTCGATGTCCCGGCACTGCCCGTGTGCCGCATCGATGCGGTGATCGCCGGCCAGGTGATCGAGTCGAGCGGCGGCCCGTGCGGAGGTGCGGAGACCCCGTACGCGACCTGGGCAACGCCGCTCGACGGGGGGGAGCGCCGCCTCCTCGTCGAGGGAGCGGTCGAGCGGTACGTCGTGGAAACGACGACGGGTTCGAAGCTCGTGTTCTCAACGGGCTGGACGCCGGCCGCCGGCAAGAGGTTTGAGATTCTCGACGTCGCCTCCGGCGACACGGAGGTCCTTGTCTCCTACGAGGCGGACTCGCCGCGTTCGGCCCTGGCGATTGGACCCGCGCGCCTACCGGCGGGCTGGATTCTCCTGGCCGGACTACTCAACGAGTATCCGGCCGGACGCCTGGCCCTGGGAGCGGCGCCGCTCTTGATCCACGTCGAGACCGGCGAGCAGATCGAGCTCGTCAACCTCCCGCACAGGCAGCCCTAGCGATCGCGAGGTTCACGGCGGCCGCCTTCCCCGTATCCTGTGGGGGTCATGGATGCACGTGAGACGAAGAACGTGAGCCTCGGGCGCACGTCGCTGGTGGTGGCGGCCAGTGACGGCCCGGGTGGATGAGGCCGACCCGAGACCCCTCCCGCAGCTCGCCGCTTCGCTCCGTCGCCGATGACCTTCCCGCCCACCTGACCGCCCGCCCGCGCGCCGTGGCGGGCTGACGATGGACGTCTTTCTTGCCGGCGGGATTTTCCTTGTCGCCTATGCGCTGATCGCCTCAGAGCGCTTCGATCGGACGCTGATCGCGCTGCTCGGCGGCCTCCTCGTGGTCGCCCTCGGCGTCATCGACCAGGAAGAAGCCTTCGCGGCGATCGACTTCAACGTCATCTTCCTGCTCGCCGGGATGATGGTGTTGGCGGGCGGCCTCAGCAAGACCGGGTTCTTCGAGTTCGTCGCCGGCTACGCGATCCACTTCTCGCGCGGTCAGCCGTTCCGGCTGCTGATCATCCTCTCGATTCTGACCGCGGTCCTTGCGGCGGTCCTCGACAACGTCACGACGGTTGTCCTCCTGACCCCGGTCACCCTCTCGATCGCCCGGACCCTGAAGGTATCGCCGTTCCCGTACCTGATCAGCCAGATCTTCGCGTCGAACATCGGCGGCACGGCGACGCTCATCGGCGACCCGCCGAACATCCTCATCGGCTCGGCCGCCGGTCTCGACTTCGGTGACTTCCTGGTCAATCTCACACCGGTCGTCGTCGTGATCATGGTCGCCTTCGTGGGGATCATGTGGCTTGCCTTCGGCCGCAACATCGAGGACGACGCCGATGAACTCGACGTTCTGGCGGCCGTGGATCCGGCGGCGGCGATCAAGGACCGCCCGCTGATGATCCGGGCGCTGGTCGTGCTTGGGCTGACCATCGTCGGCTTCCTGTTCCACTCCGCCCTCGGGCTCGAGGCCGCCACGGTCGCGCTGCTCGGTGCCACCGTCCTGATGATCGTCGGGCGGCTCGACCCGCATGAGGCGCTGCGGGACATCGAGTGGAACACCCTCTTCTTCTTCGTCGGGCTGTTCATGCTCATCGAGGCGGTGGTGCACGTCGGCATCGTCGGCGGCGTCGCTGACGCCCTCGCCGACGCAACGGGCGGGCGGCTCGACGTGGCGACGATGGGGATCCTCTGGTTCTCCGCATTGGCATCCGCGATCGTCGACAACATCCCCTACACGGCCACGGCGATCCCGATCGTGGAGCGCCTCATCGAGGGTGGACTCGGCGGGGATGTCCTGTGGTGGGCGCTCGCCCTGGGGGCGTGCCTGGGTGGCAACCTCACGATCGTCGGTGCCTCGGCCAACATCGTCGTGGCCAACCTGGCGGCGCGGGACGGCCACCCGATCACCTTCATGCAGTTCTTCCGTCATGGATTGGGCGTCGTCGTGGCCTCGCTCGTGATCTCGACCGTGTACCTCTGGATCCGCTATCTCATGTAATGGACAGGCATGGCGACGCTGTTCGCGCCCCCGCCTGGGCCGTCCGGCCCCGATAATCGCCATCGGACCAGGCAGGAGGACCGATGACCGACTCGAAGACGATCGTCTTCTTCCCCGAGGGCGCCTACGGCCCGACGAACAACTGCGTCGGCATCGGCGACGTGCTGCGACGGCGCGGGCACCGCGTGGTGTTCATCGTCGAGGAGTCGTTCGCGGGCACGCTCGAGGCGAAGGGCTTCGAGGAGCGCCTGATGCGCCTCGGACCGAAGCCCGAGATCGAGGAGGTCCCCGGCCAGTTCTGGATCGACTTCATCCGCGACACGTCCCCGATCTTCCGCAAGCCGACCATCGAGCAGCTCGGCGAGTTCATCGTCCCCACCTGGCAGGCCCTGATCGATGGCTCGAAGTACGTGAACCCGCGGCTCGAGGAGATCTTCGAAGAGCTGCGGCCCGACGTCATCGTCGAGGACAACGTCGTCGGGTTCGCGGCGGTCGTGGCAAGCGGGCGGCCGTGGGTTCGCATCGTCAGCTGCAACCCGGCCGAGCTGAAGGATCCGGACGTCCCGCCGTTTTCGTCCGGCTACCCAGTAGCCGACAAGGCACAGTGGCCGGAGTTCATCTCCGAGATCGACCGGACCCACCGCGGGATGTGGCAGGACTTCGACGCGTTCGTCCGTGAGCATGGCGCACCGGCCCTCACGTGGGTCGACGACGGGCCGGACTTCATCCACGGGTCGGACTGGCTCAACCTGTACGTCTATCCGACCGAGGTCGACTACGACCGAACCCGCGATCTCCCCGCGACCTGGCACCGGCTCGACTCGTCGGTCCGCGCGACCGAGGCCTCGTGGTCGCTGCCCGAGGACCTCCGCGACCGGCCGGGCGCGCTGATCTACCTCTCGCTCGGCAGCCTCGGCTCGGCGG
>Ga0136633_1001808_pt1 | contig 15317 bp, 17 predicted proteins | sample AntDrymeUQ832206_2_FD_105494 | JGI IMG/M metagenome (GOLD analysis project Ga0136633, IMG submission 105494) | Polar desert sand microbial communities from Dry Valleys, Antarctica - metaG UQ83 (22.06) | ecosystem: Environmental > Terrestrial > Soil > Desert | place: Antarctica: Dry Valley...
ATGCTCTCCCGCACCCTCCAGCAAGCCGCCACGGACACGGGCGAGCCGACGCCGTTCGTCGGCCACGTCGGTGGCGACGACTTCGTGATCGTCTGCGGGCAGGAGCAGGCCGAGCCGCTGTGCGCACGGGTGGTGAAGGAGTTCGATCGTGCCGTCGTAGAGCACTACGACGCCGAGGACGTGAAGCGCGGGTACCTCGAGACGCCTGACCGCAGAGGTGAGCTGCGACGGCATCCCGTCGTCACCGTGAGCATCGGGGTGGGCGTGTGCAGCGGTGGTGACCAGGATCACCGGGCTGTCGTCGCAGCTGCCAACGAGATGAAGGGCGTGGCCAAGACGCAGCCCGGGTCGGTCGTCATGGTGGACCGCCGGGCCTAAGATCGGCAGCGTGGACACCGACGCGGCGATGCGTCGTGCACTGGAGCTGTCCCGCGCCGTCCTGGGCACAACCAGCCCCAATCCACCCGTCGGCGCCGTGGTGCTGGACCGCCACGGTGATGTCGTCGGTGAGGGCGCCACGCAGCCGACTGGCGGTGCCCACGCCGAAGTCGAGGCGCTCAGGGCGGCCGGTGGCCGGGCCGCTGGTGGAACGCTCGTCGTCACGCTCGAGCCCTGTCGCCACACCGGTCGCACGCCGCCCTGCACTGATGCGGTTGTCTCAGCCGGCATCGCCCGTGTTGTTGTGGCGTGCGCCGACGCGACGGAGCCGGCCGGCGGGGGCGCCGACGAGCTGCGTTCGGCTGGCCTCGCCGTTGACCTGGGTTGTCTTGCCGACGAGGTGGCCCGAGGCCCGCTGGAGGCATGGCTGCACCTGCAGGCGACCGGCCGTCCCTTCGTGACCTGGAAGTACGCCGCGACGCTGGATGGCCGTTCGGCTGCGGCCGACCGGACCAGTCGGTGGATCACCGGCGAGCCGGCCCGCCAGGACGTGCACCGGCTTCGGGCCGAGGTCGACGCCGTCGTGGTCGGAGTCGGAACGGTGCTCGCCGACGACCCGCAGCTCACGGTCCGCCCCGACCCGGGACATCAGCCGCTGCGCGTGGTCCTCGACCGGTCGGCGCGCACTCCGTCGTCCGCTCGGGTGCACGACGCCGAAGCCGAGACGCTGGTGCTGTCCGACGACCTGCTCGCGGTGCTGCAGCTGCTGCGTGATCGCGGTGTCGTCAGTGTCCTGCTCGAGGGCGGACCGACGCTGGCCGCTTCTTTCCTGTCCGCCGGTCTGGTGGATCGGGTCGTCGGGTACGTCGCCCCGGCGCTGCTCGGCAGCGGTCCCGCGGCCATCGGCGACCTGGGCGTGGGAACGATCAACGACGCGCTCCGGTTGCGTCTGGACGAGGTCATGCGGGTCGGCGACGATCTACGGCTGACGCTGAGGAGCGCCTGATGTTCACCGGGATCGTCGAGGAGCTGGGCGAGGTGACGGCCTGGCAGGAGCTGCAGGACGCCGCGCGCATCACGGTCCGCGGGCCCCTCGTGACCTCCGATGCCGGCCACGGCGACTCGATCGCGGTCAACGGCGTGTGCCTCACCGTCGTACACGTCGAGCGGGACAGCTTCACCGCCGACGTGATGCAGGAGACCCTGGACCGTTCCTGCCTGGGGGCCCTGCGGCTCGGCAGCCCGGTCAACCTCGAGCGGGCGGTGCGGCTGCAGGACCGACTCGGCGGGCACCTCGTGCAGGGCCACGTCGACGGCACAGGTGAGCTGCTCGGCGTGACGCCCGACCAGCACTGGACCGTGGTGCGGGTGGGCATGCCCGATGAGCTTGGTCGGTACGTCGTGCACAAGGGATCGATCACTGTCGACGGCGTCTCGCTGACCGTCAGTGCGGTAGACCGGTCGTGGTTCGAGGTCAGCTTGATCCCGACCACGCTGTCGCTGACCACTCTGGGGCGCAAGGTCGTCGGCGACCCGGTCAACCTGGAGGTCGACATCACCGCGAAGTACGTCGAGAAGCTGCTCGCAGCCGGCGTCGTCCCCGTTGTTGCTGTGGGGTCAAGAGCGTGAGCGCCGAGCTGCACCTGCCCACACCAGGGTTGGACTCGATCGAGCGGGCCATCGCCGACATCAAGGCCGGCAAGGCGGTGGTCGTCGTCGACGACGAGGACCGCGAGAACGAAGGCGACCTGATCTTCGCGGCGGAGATGGCCACCCCCGAGCTGGTCAGCTTCATGGTGCAGCACACCCCCGGCTACATCTGCGTGCCCATGACCGCCGAGGCTGCAGACCGACTCGAGCTGCCGCTGATGGTCAGTGCCAACCAGGAGCGGATGCGTACGGCGTACACGATCACGGTCGACGCCCGCGAGGGAGTGAGCACCGGTATCTCGGCGGCAGATCGCGCGCGCACCATCCGGGTGCTCGCCGATCCGGCCACGACGCCGTACGACTTGACCCGACCCGGTCACGTCAACCCGCTGCGGGCCATGGACGGCGGCGTCCTTCGCCGTGCTGGGCACACCGAAGCAGCCGTGGACCTGTGCCGGCTGGCCGGTCTGCACCCCGTCGGCGTCATCAGCGAGGTGGTCAGTCAGAAAGACGTCCACCACATGGCGCGCCTGGACGAGCTGAAGGTCTTCGCCGCGGAGCACGACCTGGCCGTTATCTCCATCGCCGACCTGATCGCGTGGCGGCGGCGGACCGAGAGCCAGGTGCAGCGGGTCGCCGAAGCCACGATCCCGACGCGGCACGGCGACTTCCAGGCGGTCGGCTACACGAGCCTGTTGGACAACCGCGATCACATTGCCCTGGTACGCGGGGAGATCGGTGACGGCCAAAACGTCCTCGTGCGCATGCACTCGGAGTGCCTGACCGGCGATGTCTTCGCCAGTCGCCGGTGCGACTGCGGTCCGCAGCTCGACACGGCGCTGGCTGCCGTCGCGGCCGAGGGTAGAGGCGCTGTCGTCTACATCCGCGGGCACGAGGGGCGCGGTATCGGGCTGATGCACAAGCTGCAGGCGTACCAGCTGCAGGAGAGCGGTACCGACACTCTCGATGCCAACCTCGAGCTAGGGCTGCCGGCCGATGCGCGCGACTACGGGACAGGCGCGCAGATCCTCGTCGACCTGGGCATTCGCACGATGCGGCTGCTCAGCAACAACCCGACCAAGCGAGCCGGGCTCGAGGGGTACGGCGTCGAGATCGTCGGTCGCATCCCGCTGCCGGTGCACGCGACGCCGGAGAACCTGCGCTACCTCAAGACCAAGCGCGACCGGATGGGCCACGACCTCCCCGGTCTTGCGGCCTTCGAGGACGAGCCCACCGAAGCCAGTGCAGACGACCCACATCCGCATGAGGAGCCGTGAGTGGTGCGGGAGCCCCGGCGGTCGAGGCGTTCGACGCGGCGGGCCTGACGCTCGCCATCGTCGCGACCAGATGGCATGAGCAGATCACCGGCGCGCTCCTGACCGCAGCCGTCTCCACGGCGGCGGAGTGCGGCATCGCCGAGCCCACCGTGGTGCGGGTCGCCGGCGCCGTCGAGCTGCCCGTCGTTGCGCAAGCGCTGGCCGAGCAGCACGATGCGGTCGTCGCCTTGGGCGTCGTCATCCGCGGCGGTACACCGCACTTCGAGTACGTCTGCGACGCCGTGACCGCCGGGCTGACCCGGGTCGCGCTCGACAGCGGCACGCCGGTGGGCAACGGCGTGCTCACCTGCGATACCGAGGCTCAAGCGCTGGACCGGGCCGGGCTGCCGGGGTCTGCGGAGAGCAAGGGTCGCGAGGCCGTCCTGGCCGCTCTCGACACCGCTCGACTGCTGCGGGTCGTGCGCGCGTCGAACTGACCGCGACAATGGATCTGTCCGTTCCCTGACCGAAAGGCGCTCCGTGCTCTCCCTCGTCCTGCCCAAGGGCTCCCTCGAGACCCAGGTGCTCGAGCTCTTCGCAGGCGCCGACCTGTCTGTCATCCGTGGGGGCGAGCGCGACTACGCCGCCCGCATCGACGACCCGCGGATCGACCGGGTCCGCTTCCTTCGCCCGCAGGAGATCCCGACGTACGTCGAGCAGGGCATCTTCGACCTCGGCATCAGCGGCCGCGACTGGGTGACCGAGACGGCTGCCGATGTGGTCAGCCTCGGCGAGATCGGCGGCGGTCGCGCCGGCGAGTCCGTGGTCAGCGTCGTGTTGGCGGTCCCCAGGGAGTCGCCGTGGAACAGCGTTCGTGACCTCCCCGAGGGGGTGCGCATCTCAACCGAGATGCCGGAGACCACCAAGCGGTTCCTCGAGGCACACGGCGTCAAGGGCAAGGTCTTCACCAGTCACGGCGCGACGGAGGCCAAGATCCCCGACATCGTCGATGCGATCGTCGATCTGACCGAGACCGGTTCGTCGCTGCGCAAGGCCGGCCTGAAGGTCATTGACACGTTGCTGACCAGCCGGACCGAGCTGCTTGCCCATCGTGCTGCCTACGAGGACGCGGACAAGCGGGCGGCCATGGAGGACATCGCCCTGCTGCTGCAGGGATCGCTGCGCGCCCGCGGTCACGTGCTGCTCAAGCTCAACGTGCCGATCGCCTCACTGGCAGCGGTACTCGAGGTGCTCCCGTCGATGTCGTCGCCGACGGTCATGCCGCTCGCCGATGGGGAGCAGCGCGCCGTCGAGACGGTGGTGCCCAAGCGGGGCGTCAACACGCTGCTGCCTGCTCTGCGCGCTGCTGGTGCCCGCGACATCCTCGAGCTGCCGATCTCGAAGATCATCGAGTAGGTGGACCGGAGCACTCCGGCGCTGGCCGTTGCCGGGCTGTCCGGCGCCCTCGTCGCTGTGCAGACGAGGGTCAACGGCGGCCTGGCCGACGAGCTGGGTGACGCGTTGCTCGCGGCGGTGCTGTCGTTCGGCACGGGCCTCGTCGCCGTGGCGCTTGTCGTCGCGGCCAGACCTGCCGCCAGGAGCGCCCTCCGCGACGTACGTCGGGTGCCGTGGTGGACCTGCCTGGGTGGCCTGGGTGGAGCGACCCTGGTCGCCGTGGCGGCGTTCGCCGCGCCGCGGATCGGCGTCGCGTTGCTCAGCATCGGGATCGTGGCCGGGCAGACCACCGGGGGGCTGCTGGTCGACCGGGCCGGCCTCGGCCCAGGCGGCGGTCACCGGCTCACCCTGCCTCGCCTGGTCGGGGCGGTGCTGTCCCTGGTGGCCGTCGGCGTCAGCGTGGCCGGTCGCGGTGCTGGAGACGCCAACCCCGTCCTCCTCGTGCTGGCCGTCCTGGCCGGTCTTCTCATCTCCGTGCAGCAGGCGCTGAACGGGCGGGTGCGCCGGATCACCGGCAACGCAGCGGTCGCCACCCTGGTCAACTTCGTCGTCGGGCTGGTCGCTCTGCTGTTGGCCTACTGCGTCGTGGGCCTGTTCCGGGACTTCGCCGTCGACAGCTGGCCGGACAGCTGGTGGCTCTACACGGGCGGCGTGCTCGGTGCCACCTTCGTTGCCGTGGCCGCGGTCGTCGTACGGACCCTCGGTGTCCTTCGCCTGGGGCTCGCCGTGATCGCCGGGCAGCTGCTCGGCGCTGTCGTCCTGGATGTCGTGACGCCCGCCGCCGACAACGGGGTTGCTGCAGCGACCCTGATCGGCGTCGCACTGACGTTTATCGCGGTCGGGATCACCGGTCGCGGCGTGCGGACACCGGCATGACGATGGTCGGGCGGCTGGTCAAGCTGATGGTCGGCCTGTGTCTGTTCGGCGTCGGGATCTGGCTGGGCCTGCAGGCCGACCTCGGCGTCGGACCATGGGACGTCCTGGCCGGCGGCCTCGCCGACAAGCTCGACACACCCTTCGGTCGTACGGCGATCGGCGTGTCCGTCGCTGTGTTCCTCGTGGGTCTGGCGGCCAAGGTGCGACCGGGGATAGGCACGGTCCTCAACGTCGTGACGATCGGCGTGGTCATCGACATCCTGCTCGCCACGTCCCTGCTGGACGAGCTCGGGGATGGTGCGTTGGCGGTGCGCCTGCTGGCCACCGTCGGGGGCATCGCGGCCGTCGCGTGTGGCTCTGCTCTCTATCTCGGCGCGCACCTCGGACCGGGGCCGCGCGACGGGTTGATGGTTGCCATCGCTGCGCGGACGGGCTGGCCGGTCGGTGTCGCCCGCGCGGCGCTGGAGTGCACCGTTCTCATCTTCGGGATCCTGCTGGGCGGCCCGGTAGGGGTGGGCACAGTGCTGTTCGCCCTCGGCATCGGCCCAGCGGTCCAGGTCGCCTTCCGCGTGTTGCGGCAGACGCCGGTACGCCGCACTGTGGAGGCACCGCCATGACCGATCTCGTCGTCCGCCCACGCCGGTTGCTGCTGGTCTGCCGCCTCGCCGCCGCCGTGCTTCTCGCCGTCTTCGCCGTGCTCGCCATCCTCCTCCCGCGCGGTGAAGCCGGCGGGCAGGTCTTCTCGCTGGCGGACCAGATCGCCTTCTTCGGGATCGGCGTGCTGCTCGCCTGGGCGGTCTTGCAGTTCACCCGTGTGCGGGTGCACGCCGACAGCAGCGGCCTGCGGATCCGCAACTACGTGGGCGAGAAGGTCCTGCCCTGGCAGGTCGTCGCCGCCGTACGGATGGACGAGGGGTCGCCGTGGGCGAGCCTGGACCTGCACGACGACGACACCGTTGCGCTGATGGCCGTCCAGGCAAACGACGGGGCACGCGCCGTCGACGCTGTTCTGGCGCTGCGCCGACTGCTCGCGACATCGCGCGAATCCGGATCAATCGGCGGGTCTGCCGGACAAGACGGCCAGGACAGCCAAAACTGACCTCGGCGCTGCTCCACCCGGTCAGGCCGTCCGTCGACATCGGAGCAGTGACCGTGCGCCGTCGTACCTCCCTCGCCCTGTCTGTGCTGAGCGTCGTTTCGCTGTCCGGTACGGCGTGGGCTGTCCAGCCGCACGACACCTCCGCGCAGCGTCTGCCCGTCACGGCCGGGGTGGTCGTTGCGCCGACGGTGGTCCGACCCGCAGCGGCGTTGCTGCGCGCCGGGAGTCCCTCCGCGGATCTCGGTGAGCGGATCCGCACCGCCCTCGCTGCGTCGGGTGCGACCACGGTGTCCGCTGCGGTCGACGTCGACGGCCTCGGCGAGGTCCTGCGTCACGATGCTGCGCACGCGCTCCCGCCCGCCTCGACGCAGAAGTCGTTCCTCGGGGTGGCGGCGCTGCTCGGCCTGCCACCGAAGGCGCGCTTCACGACCGAGATCGCGGCGCGGACGACGCCGACCGCCGGTCGACTTCCCGGCAGCCTGTGGCTCGTTGCCGGCGGCGACCCGTACCTGACCAAGACCGGCCTGCGTGCCCTGGCGCGCAGCGTGCGGTCTTCCGGGATCACCTACGCCACAGGCGACCTGTTGCTCGACGACAGCCGCTACGACGCCAAGCGTCGGGTCTCTGGCTGGAAGGCCGAGTACGTCCCGGAGCAGTCGGGTCCGCTCTCGGCTCTGGTCGTCGACCGCAACGCATGGCGTCGCGACAGCGCCTTCCTGTCCGATCCGGCGGTGCCGATCACGTTCCTGTTCCGCGAGTACCTCAAGGCGGAGGGCGTCACGGTGCACGGCGTGATCCGGCGCAACCGCAGGCCGGTCGACGCCCGCACCGTGGCGGCGACCGCGTCCGGGCCGATTGCCGACGTCCTGCGTCGGGCCCTCAAGAGCTCCGACAACTTCGCCAGCGAGCTGGTCCTGAAGGAGGTCGGAAAGGTCGTGAAGGGGGAGGGCAGCTCCCCGGCGGGGTCCTCCGCGGTCGCGCAGCTCCTCGGTGGTCAGGGGGTGCCCGTCGGCGCCGGCACCGACGGCTCCGGATTGTCCTCACTCGACCGACAGACGGCGTCCGGGCAGATCGCCCTGCTACGCGCGGCGGAGCGGAGCGCCGACGCCGGAGCGGCCTTCCGACGGGCACTGCCCATCGCCTGCCGGGACGGAACGCTGGAGAAGCGGATGTGCAGCAGCGCGGCGTCGGGGCGGCTGTCCGCCAAGACCGGGACGCTGCCGGGGGTGCGGGCACTGGCCGGCTACACCACGACGGCGAGCGGTCGCAAGGCGTGGTTTGCGTTCCAGCTGACGGGGGTGCGGGACGGGCTGGCCGCGCGCAACGCCCTCGACCGCGCCGCCATCGAACTCGCCGCCGCCCCCGAGTAGCCGCCCCCGAGTAGCCGCCCCCGAGTAGCCGCCCCCCGAGCAACCTGCCCCCACCCCACCTGACGCGGTACGCGGGACTTCCACCTCGGGACGCGAGTGCACTCGTGAGACTGCTGACGCACGCCCCGCCGCAGACTGGAAGTCACCCGTCCCAGCGTCGGGGACGTTTGGGCAACGGCTGGCGGCTCGTAGGGTTCGGTGGGTGAGCGATGACGGGGCCGCCGACCCGCGGCTCGCGGCCGCGCTCGCCGCCCACGAGGCTCACGAGGCTCACAAGGCTCACAAGGCTCACAAGGCCCACACCGGCAGCACCGCGACCCACGCCGAGGTGCTGGCGGCCCTGGCCACCGCCCGGCTGTTCGTGGCGATCACCGCCACCTCGACCGCGGAGCACATCGAGCACAGCACCGGCCTGCGGGCAGAGTCGAGCGCTGAGATGGCGTTGGTCTCGCTCGTGTCCGCAACCGGCACCCGGGCGCTCCCGGCTTTCGCCGACCTCGCGTCGATGCGCCGCTGGCGGCTCGACGTCCGCCCCGTGCCGGTGGACGCCACCTACCTGTGCCAGGCGGCCCTGGACGACGGCGCGGTCGCGGTCGTGCTCGACCCCGCCGGTGCCCACCTCGTCCTGGACCGGGCCGAGGTCGAGGCGCTTGCAGCCGGCTACGTCCCGGTCCCCGGGTCGGCCCTGTCAGCCCGCCGTACGACGGAACAGCTCACCCACCCGGCGAGCGACCCTCACCCCGAGCTGATCAACGCACTGGCGGCCGCCCTCAAGCCGGAGCGCCTCCGCGGCGCACGCCTGCTCGAAGGATCGGCCGGCCCCGTACTGGGCGTGGTGCCCCGGCGTCCGATGAACCCCGCCGAGCTCGCAGCCCTCGCCGCACGGGTCGTGCAGCGGCTCGGTCCCGCGCTGCCGGTCGACGGATTGGATCTCGCCGTCGTACCTCCGAAGGGGCCTGGGGTCGAGGTCAGACCGGGCCGGTGAGCTTCTCGCCCGGGCCCTCGCCGGGGTCATCGGGCACCGTCGACGCCTCGCGGAACGCGCGCTGCAGCGACTGCAACCCGTCGCGCAGCGGCGCCGCATGCAGGCCCAGGTCCGGCCGGGCCGCGGTCACCAGCCCGGCCAGCGCCGTGATGAGCTTGCGGGCCTCATCGAGATCGCGGTGGCCGGGCTGGTCCAGGCCGCACTTCACGGCGGCGGCGCTCATCAGGTGCACCGCGGTCGCGGCGATCACCTCAGCGGCGGGTACGTCGGCCAGGTCGCGCGCATGATCCACCCTGCTACCCTTGCAGAGCGACCCGACCGCTGCTGTCTGGGCGGTCGCGCAAGCGGAGTTCCCACTCCCACCCGAGCGACCGCAAGGTTTCTGGGTCCGGTCGGCCCCGCCCCGTCCTGCGACGGGGAGCGGGCTGTGCTGCTGTGGGCCCTGCGCATTGCGCGGGGCCCTTCCTCGTGAAGGGCCGGGGGAGCACCACCAGACGCTCGAACCAGGAGGCCCCATCAGCGCTGAACCCCGCATCAACGACCGGATCCGTGTCCCCGAGGTACGGCTGGTCGGTCCAGCAGGCGAGCAGGTCGGGATCGTCGCGATCCATGAGGCACTCAAGCTGGCGCAGGAGAGCGATCTCGACCTCGTCGAGGTGGCTCCCATGGCGCGCCCGCCGGTGTGCAAGCTCATGGACTACGGCAAGTTCAAGTACGAGACCGCCCAGAAGGCGCGTGAGAGCCGCAAGAACCAGGTGCTCACCGTCATCAAGGAGATGAAGCTCCGCCCGAAGATCGACCCGCACGACTACGCCACGAAGAAGGGCCACGTGGTCCGCTTCCTCAAGGCGGGGGACAAGGTCAAGATCACGATCATGTTCCGCGGACGCGAGCAGTCCCGGCCCGAACTGGGCTTCCGACTGCTGCAGCGACTGGGTGAGGACGTCGCGGAGCTCGGCTTCGTGGAGTCCGCACCGAAGCAGGACGGCCGCAACATGATCATGGTCCTCGCGCCGCACAAGAACGCGGCCGACCTGAAGAAGGCAGCGCAGGCGACCGACAAGGCCGGCAACGCGCTGCCCGTGACGGCCGATCCGGCGGATGCGATCGCGGACGAGGTCGCCATCGCGACCGGGGATGCGACCAACAGCTAGAGCCGCTCCAACCCGCACCATCGACGAGAGAGACGACGGCAGCCATGCCCAAGCAGAAGACGCACAGCGGAACGAAGAAGCGCGTGAAGGTGACCGGCAGCGGAAAGCTGCTGCGCCAGAAGGCCGGGATGCGCCACATGCTCGAGCACAAGCCGAGCAAGCTCACCCGTCGCCTGAGCGGTACGACGGAGTTCGCGCCCGCGGACCGCAAGCGCATCAAGAAGCTGCTCGGCCTCTAACCCGATCTCGTCCCCGCGCCCGGGTCTCCGGGCGTCTCGATCTACGAAAAGCAGGTGCAGTTGTGGCACGCGTGAAGAGGGCAGTCAACGCCCACAAGAAGCGGCGCGAGATCCTCGAGAAGGCCAGTGGTTACCGGGGCCAGCGCAGCCGGCTCTACCGCAAGGCCAAGGAGCAGCTGCTCCACTCGGCGACGTACGAGTTCCGTGACCGCAAGAAGCGCAAGGGTGACTTCCGTCAGCTCTGGATCACCCGCATCAACGCCGCTGCGCGCGAGAACGGCATGACCTACAACCGCCTCATCCAGGGCCTCAAGCTGGCCGGCGTCGAGGTGGACCGAAAGGTGCTCGCCGACATCGCCGTCACCGACGCTCCCGCGTTCACCGCGCTTGTCGAGGTTGCCCGCGCGGCTCTGCCGGCCAACACGCCGGCGCAGAGCCCGGCAGCCTGACGCTGCAGATCACCTCGACCCGCTCGCCGCGGGTCGTCGCAGTACGGCGTCTGGACCGGCGCTCGGCCCGGGTGGCCGAGCGCCGGTTCGTCGTCGAGGGACCGCAAGCCGTGCGCGAGGCGCTGGCCGCCGGCGGGCTGCTCGAGCTCTTCTACGAGCCGGGGCGTCATGACGAGCTGGTCGACCAAGCCCGTGCGTCCGGTACCGAGGTGGTCGAGGTGACCTCGGCGGTCCTGAGCGCCATGGCCGACACCGTGACCCCGCAGGGACTTCTCGGTACGGCCCCGCTCCTCGACGTCGCGCTGGCCAGCATCGGCTCGGCCCGGCTGCTGGTCGTGCTCGACCAGGTCAACGACCCCGGTAACGCCGGCACCGTCCTGCGCACGGCAGACGCCGCCGGTGCCGACGCGGTGGTCATGACCGAGGGGAGCGTTGACCCCCACAACGCCAAGTGCGTACGCGCCACAGCGGGCAGCCTGTGGCACCTGCCCGTCGTCAGCGGTGTGCCCCTGCAGGACGCCGTACGACGTGCGCGTGCGCTCGGGCTGCAGGTGCTCGCCACCAGCGGCTCCGGCGACGGCGACCTCGACGACCTGGCCGACTCCGGGGTTCTGGACCTACCGACGGTGTGGTTGTTCGGTGGCGAGGCGGCTGGCTTGCCGGATTCCGCGCTGTCGCTCGCCGACCACTCCGTGCGCATCCCGATGCGGGGTCGAGCGGAGTCGCTCAACCTGTCCGCCGCGGCCGCGGTGTGCCTGTTCGCGACGGCGCGCGCGCATCGCCGCCTCTCACCACAGCAGGCCACACGGTCCTAGAGTGGCCGCGTTCGCCGATGCCGAGGGGAGGACTCGTGCCAGACCTGGACAAGACGGCCTACGACGAGCTCCCCGACGGCGTCCTGGTGGCTGACGAGACCGGCACGGTCGTGGCCCTGAACCCCGCCGGCGAGCGATTGCTCGGCCGCAGCGCCGACTCGGCGATCGGCAGCAGCTTTCGGGATGTGTTGCCCCTGGTCGACGAGCAGGGCCGCGACTGGTGGGCCTGCACCGATCCGTACGGCGGCCTACGCAGTCGCACCCGGCAGCCAGAGCGCGTCTTGCAGATGGGCGATGCCGGTCCGGAGGGCCGGGATCTGCTCGTCACGGCGTCGTACGTCCGCGAAGGCGGCCGCCTGATCCGCCTGGTGATCGGCCTGCGCGACACCAGGACGCGCGAGCGGATCGAGCGCAGCCGGGCCGATCTCGTCTCGACAGTCGCGCACGAGCTGCGCTCGCCGCTGACCAGCGTGAAGGGCTTCACGGCCACCCTGCTGGCCAAGTGGGACCGGTTCAACGACGAGCAGAAGAAGCTCATGCTCGAGACCGTCAACGCCGACGCCGACCGCGTCACGCGACTGCTCACCGAGCTGCTCGATGTCAGCCGGATCGATGCGGGTCGGCTGGAGATGCGCAAGCAGGTCGTTGACCTGGCGAAGGTCATCGACAAGTGCATCGCCGGCCGCGTTGCGAGCGGCGAGCCGAAGGACCGCTTCGACGTCGCCGTGGATGACGGGCTGCCCGAGTTGTGGCTTGACCCGGACAAGATCGAGCAGGTCGTCGGCAACCTGGTGGAGAACGCCCTGCGGCACGGTGAAGGCACCGTGACGATCCGGGTCAGGGCCTTCGAGATCGGCGCCGAGGTCACCGTTGGCGACGAAGGTGAAGGCATCCCGGAGGAAACGGCGGCCAGGGTGTTCACCCGGTTCTGGCGGGGCGGCAACCGCCGCGGCGGGACGGGCCTCGGTCTCTACATCGTCAAGGGCCTGGTCGAGGCGCACTCGGGCACCATCGAGGTCGGCCGATCGCCGAGCGGCGGCGCGCAGTTCCGATTCGTGCTGCCCGCCGGCAAGGCCCCCTTCGAGGTCTGAGTCCGGCGGGCGCACCTGCGAAACTGTGCCGACGAGACAACCTTGGAGCTGTTAGCCCGTGTCCGCCCCTGATCCGACCTTGCTCGACCAGGCCTCGCTCGAACAGGCCCGTGACGAGGCCCTCGCAGCCCTGGCAGCGACGAGCGCCCTCGACGACCTCCCCGCCGTACGCACGGCGCACCTTGGCGACCGGTCGCCCATCGCGTTGGCCCGCCGCTCCCTTGGCTCCTTGCCAGGCGCGGAGAAGGCTGAGGCGGGCAAGCGCGTCAACACGGTGCTGCAGGCCGTGCAGTCGTCGTACGACGCGCGCAAGGTCGAGCTCGAGGCCGATCGCGATGCGCGCGTGCTCGTCGAGGAGGCGATGGACGTCACGGTCCTACCGCACCGACTGCCGGTCGGCGCGCGTCATCCGCTGACCACCATCCAGGAACGCATCTGCGATGTCTTCGTCGCGATGGGCTGGGAAGTCGCCGAGGGCCCGGAGATCGAGCACGAGTGGTTCAACTTCGATGCGCTCAACTTCGGCGGCGACCACCCGGCCCGCGAGATGCAGGACACCCTGTTCGTCGCGCCCGAGGGCAGCGGGCTCGTCCTTCGCACTCACACCTCCCCGGTGCAGATCCGCTCGCTTCTCACGCGCGACCTTCCCGTCTACGTCGTGTGCCCGGGCCGCACCTTCCGGGCCGACGCACTCGACGCCACGCACTCGCCGGTCTTCAGCCAGGTCGAAGGGTTGTGTGTCGACAAGGGCATCACCATGGCCCACCTGCGCGGAACCCTCGACCACTTCGCCTCAGCGATGTTCGGTGAGGGGCTTAAGACGCGCCTGCGTCCGTCGTACTTCCCTTTCACCGAGCCGTCCGCCGAAGTCGACCTGCAGTGCTTCGCGTGCCGTGGAGCCTCGGCACAGTCCGGGGGTGAGGCCTGCCGGGTCTGCTCCTCGGAGGGCTGGATCGAGTGGGGCGGCTGCGGCATGGTCAACCCGGCTGTGCTCGTCGCCTGTGGCGTCGATCCGGACGTCTACAGCGGTTTCGCCTTCGGCATGGGCATCGAGCGGACGCTGATGTTCCGCCACGGCATCACCGACATCCGCGACTTCTACGAGGGTGACCTGCGGTTCACGCTTCCCTTCGGCATGGAGGCCTGACGTGCGTGTCCCCGTCTCCTGGCTGCGCGAGCTCGTACCCGGTCTGGACGCGACCGCCGAGGAGATCGGCACTGCCCTGGTCCGGGCCGGTCTGGAGGTCGAGCAGGTGCAGCGGTACGGCGACGACATCACGGGCGTCGTCGTCGGCCGCGTTGTCGATGTGCAGGAGCTGACGGAGTTCAAGAAGCCGATCCGCTACTGCCACGTCGACATCGGCTCACGGGTCCACGAGGTGGTCTGTGGCGCGACCAACTTCGCGCCCGAGGACCGGGTCGCCTTCGCGACGCCCGGATCACAGCTGCCCGGCGGCTTTGCCATCGGCACCAGGCAGACCTACGGACACACCTCGGACGGGATGATCTGCTCCAGTCGGGAGCTCGGTCTGTCCGACGAGCATGACGGGATCCTCGTTCTCCCTGCGGACAGCCAGATCGGCGCGGACGTCGTCGAGCTGCTGCAGCTGCGTGACGAGGTCCTCGACATCGCCGTCACACCAGACCGCGGCTACACCCTGTCCATGCGCGGGATGGCTCGGGAGGTCGCGACGGCCTTCGGCCTGGACTTCCCGGACCCGGCCTCCGTCGACGTCCCGACCGCTGGTGGCGGGTACTCCGTTGTCCTCCAGGACACCAGCGGCTGCGACCGCTACGTCGCGCGCATCGTCACAGGGCTGGACCCGACCGCGACGTCACCGTCCTGGTTGCAGCGACGGCTCACGTTGTGCGGGATGCGGTCGATCTCGTTGGCTGTCGACGTCACCAACCACGTGCTGATGGAGCTCGGCCAGCCGCTGCATGCTTTCGATCTCGACGCGCTGTCGGGGCCGATCGTCGTGCGACGAGCTCAGGCCGGCGACAAGCTGGGAACGCTCGACGGGCAGGTGCGGGCGCTGGATCCCGAGGACCTCGTCATCTGCGACGACAGCGGCCCGATCGCCCTCGCCGGGGTCATGGGTGGGGCGGCGACAGAGGTCACCGCGACAACGAGGTCGCTGCTGATCGAGTCCGCCCACTTCCTGCCGGTTCCGATCGCCCGCGCTGCCCGCCGGCACAAGCTGCCGTCCGAGGCGAGCAAGCGCTACGAACGCGGTGTCGACCCTGCCCTTGCTGGTGTCGCTGCCGAGTCGGCAGTGCGGCTGCTCGTGGCTCTGGGCGGGGCGACGGGAGGCGAGGTCACCGACGTCGACCAGACGCCGACTGCGGCTGCGCTGCGGCTACCCGTCGTTCTGCCCGGGGAGGTGGCCTGCCGTCCCTACGAGCCAGCCGTCGTACGCCGTCGTCTCCACGACGTCGGCTGCACCGTGGAAGGGGAGGACACCGAGACCGCCGTGCTCCGGGTGACTCCGCCCAGCTG
>Ga0136633_1001809_pt1 | contig 15317 bp, 14 predicted proteins | sample AntDrymeUQ832206_2_FD_105494 | JGI IMG/M metagenome (GOLD analysis project Ga0136633, IMG submission 105494) | Polar desert sand microbial communities from Dry Valleys, Antarctica - metaG UQ83 (22.06) | ecosystem: Environmental > Terrestrial > Soil > Desert | place: Antarctica: Dry Valley...
CGCGGCACCGATCTGATAGTGAAGCCCGAGCCCGGCGTTACCGTCGAGGAGGCGACGGACGACGTCACCGCCCTCATGCGCGGGCGGCGGGCGCTCAAGGCAAATGCCAGGAACAACTTCGAGCTCGTCACCCAGGACCGCCTGATGGGGATTTACAACCAGCTGTTCGGGACCTTCTTCGTCGTCGGGATCGCGCTCTCGTCGGTGGGGCTGCTGGTGGGTGGCGTGGGAGTCGTGGCGATCATGATGATCAGCGTGACGGAGCGCACTCGCGAGATCGGCGTCCGGAAAGCGCTCGGCGCGACGAGGAGCGAGATCCTGTGGCAGTTCCTCGTCGAGGCGGCGACGCTCACGAGCATTGGAGCGTCGCTCGGGCTGGTGCTCGGGATTCTGGTTGCGTTCGGAATCAAGACCGCATTCCCGGCCATTCCCGCGTCTACGCCCCTGTCCGCGGTGCTGGCGGCGCTCGCCTCCAGCGCGTTCACCGGCATTCTCTTCGGCATTCTCCCAGCGGCGCGCGCCGCGCGCCTCGATCCCGTCGAAGCACTGAGGTACGAGTAGCGCTGCTTACGGGATCGCTCCGCCCGCGCTAGACTCACCGGATGAACGGAACCCCAGCGGGCCAGCGTTACGAAGCGTTGAGGGTCGCCGCGTTCGTCGTGGGACTCGCCGTCGTTCTGCTGCTGCTCTGGCACACCCGCAATCTCATACTCACCGTTTTTCTCGGAGTGCTGTTCGCCCTCGCGGTGAGCTCCGGAGTGGACCGCCTCCAGCGACACCGTGTTCCCCGAGGAATCGCCGCGCCGCTTCTCGTATTCGCTTTCCTCGCGCTCCTTGGAGTTTTCGGAAGCTGGATAGGACCGACGGTGCGCACGCAGACCAGAGAGCTGAAGACCAAGCTTCCAGAGGCGCTGGAGAAACTGGAGACCTGGGTACACTCACGAGGGGGCGGAGTCATCGCCACCATTACCGGGCTCGACGATACCGACACCCCGGATCGCCAGGCGGCGGCCGGGTCCGACTCCCTTACGGTGGTGGTGGCTCCGGGACAGGCGGGAGAAAGCTCGAGCCTCCGCGACCGGTTGCTGGGGCAACTGGGAGGAGCCACGCGCTTTTTCCTGCCCGTCCTCAGCTCCACACTCGCGGTATTAGCGGGCCTCGTTCTGATTCTCTTCCTGGCGATTTATCTGGCAATCGATCCCGGACTGTATCGCCGGGGGGTGTTGCGACTCGTTCCCAGCCGCAACAGACCCGGGGCGGACAAGTTGCTGAGGGCGATCGCCGCCACTCTCAGGAAGTGGCTCGTAACGCAGCTGATCGCAATGGTCGTGATCGGCGTTGTCACCACGCTCGTCCTCCTTGCGCTGAACGTGCGGGCGGCCGTACCGCTTGGGATCCTGGCCGGGCTGCTCGAGTTCGTTCCAACACTTGGGCCGATCCTCAGCGCGCTGCCGGCCATCGCCATGGGCTTCGTCGATTCCCCGGAAAAAGCGCTCGCCGTCACGATCGCCTACGTCGGCATCCAGTTCATCGAGAACCATCTGCTGATTCCGATCCTCATGAAGGAAGGAATCGACGTACCTCCCGCACTGACCATCGTCATGCAGGCGCTGATGGCGATCGTCTTCGGTTTCCTCGGTTTGCTCGTCGCCGTCCCGCTTCTCGCGACGATCATGATCGCGGCGCGGACCGCGAGCGGCGAGGACACGACGCGATCCGCCAATGGCGAGGCCTCACGGCCAAACGCATCCGGAGAGGGCGCGGGCTGAAATAGGGCGATGCGCTTCGTCGATGTCCTGACCACCGCGCTCGAGCAGCTACGCGTCAACAAGCTGCGCTCCTTCTTTACGCTGCTCGGAATAATCGTTTCGGTCGCGTTTCTCGTCGCGGTCGTGGCGATAATCTCGGGGATGAACGCTTACGTGAAGGAGAACTTGGCGGGCGCTTTGATAGGGCAAAATGTTTTCCAGGTGCGGCGCTCGCCCATCCAGATCGGTCTTTTCGACGACGAGGAGTGGCGCCGGATTCAGCGGCGCCCGCGCGTCACCGAATCCGATGCCCAGGCGGTCATGTCGGCCGTACCCGAAGCGATAGCGGTGAGCCTTCAATCAGGGTGGCCCACTCCGATCTCCGATGTGATCTGGCGCAACAAGACGCTCGGGGGCGTGATCATCATGGGCGTCACCGCGCCGTACCAGGTCGTTCAGGACTACGTGTTCGAGAACGGCCGGCCCATCACCGACGTCGACGTCGACGAGCGGCGCCCGGTCGTCGTCATCGGCGCCGATGTCGTCGAGAAGCTTTTCGAGCAGGTGGATCCCCTCGGACAGGACATCCGGATCATGGGCCACCGGTTCACGATCATCGGAACGATCGCGAAAAAGGGCCGGGTGCTGGGACAATCCTTCGATGGGTTCGTCCTCATGCCGCTCAACAACTTCGAGATGCTCTACGGCCGCCGCAAAACCAATACGGTGTCCGTCAAGATGCCAACCGCGGAGGAAGTCGCGGGCGGGATGAGCAAGGCGGACGAGGCGATGCGGATAGCGCACCGTCTGCGGCCCGGCGAGGAGCCCGATTACTCGATCGAGACCGCGGATGCCCTGGTTCAGTTCTGGAAGAATCTCACCCGCATCCTGTTCTCGGTCATCCCGGCGATCGTCGCAATCGGCGTCGTCGTCGGTGGAATCGTCATCATGAACATCATGCTCATGTCGGTGACGGAACGCACGCGCGAGATCGGCGTGCGGAAGGCGCTGGGCGCGAAGCCGTCGGACATCCGGAAGCAGTTCCTCGTCGAGTCGATCGTGCTCGCCACCATCGGCGGGTTGCTCGGTGTCGCGACCGGGTGGGGATTGGCCGGTCTTGTCAGCCTCGCATCACCGCTCCCCGCTCGCGTTAGCGTGTGGTCCGTCAGCCTGGCCCTCGCGCTTGGCGCCGGGGTTGGCGTAATCTTCGGAGTTTACCCCGCCTCGCGGGCAGCCCAGCTGGATCCCATCACCGCGCTCAGGGCGGAATGACTGCCGCGCCCCCCAATGGCCGCCCTTGATCATCGCTGAACGCATCCGGAGCAATGTCCGCATCGCGCTGGAAACCATCCGCGCGAACAAGCTCCGATCCGCGCTGACGATACTCGGAGTCGTGATAGGTGTTTCCACCGTGATGACCATGGCGGCCATCGTTCAGGGCATCAAGGATCAGATCGTGCGAACGATCGAGATCGCCGGTCCGACGACCTTCTACGTGATCAAGGTCTTCTCCCAGACTCCGGTCAACCCCGACCGGCTGCCGAAATGGATCAGAGTCCGGCCCGATCTCAATAAGCGGGAAGCGGAGCGGATAGCGACACTTCCGGAAGTCGCCTACGCGGCGATCTGGGCGCAGGCGGCGGGCCGGTTGTCGTTCGGTCCGCAGCGTACGCAGCAGACGCTCCTCATCGGTGCGGACGATCGTTACATGGAGATACAGGGCGGCGAGCTGCTCGACGGCAGGTGGTTCACGCACGCCGAGCTTGCTTCGGGCGCGAGCGTAGCGGTGATCGACGAAAACGCCGCACGCCGCCTCTTCGGGAGAGAGAACGCGCTGGAGAAGACGATTCGCGTCGGCGGAATTCCGTCGCGCGTTATTGGATTGTACGCCCAGCCAGGCAACATTTTCTCACCACCCGGGCAGGAGATCGGTGCCATCCTTCCCTACCTGATGCTGGATCGCCACTTCTGGATCGACAAGACCAACGCGCTCTACATTCCGGTCAAGCCCAGGAAGGGCGTGAGCACCGCCGATGCGCAGGAAGCGGTGACGATTGCGCTCCGTGAAATGCGTGGGCTGCGGCCAGCCGACAAGAATAGCTTCGACTTCATCAGCCAGGATCAGATCCTGGACACCTTCAACAAGATCACCGGCGTGTTCTTTCTGGTGATGATCGTGCTGTCGAGCGTCGGGCTGCTCGTCGGCGGAATCGGAGTGATGGCGATCATGATGGTTTCGGTGACCAGCCGGACGCGCGAGATCGGGATTCGGAAGGCGGTCGGTGCCACCCGAAGAGAGATCCTCTTTCAGTTTCTGGTCGAGGCGGCCACTCTCACTGGATTCGGCGGCCTGATTGGAATCGCCGTTGGACTCACGTTCGGACGCATCGTGACCCTGCTCATGAACATTGATGCGGGCGTACCCATCGGGCTGACGCTGATCGCGGTTACGGTTTCGGTGGCAATCGGGCTGATTTTCGGGATGCTCCCGGCGCAGCGGGCCGCGAAGCTGAACCCGATCGACGCACTGCGCTACGAATAACCGCCGCGTGCACGCCCGATGGCGGCGAGGCTAAGTTTCGCCCGATGACATCCATCGACATTCTCGCGATCGGCGCTCACCCCGACGACGTCGAGCTGGTTTGCGGCGGCACGCTGATTCGCGCGCAGATGCTCGGCCGGCGCACCGGGATCCTCGATCTCTCGGCGGGTGAGCTGGGAAGCCGGGGAACCCCCGAAATCAGAGCACGGGAAGCCGAGCGCGCCGGGAAGGTGATGGGTGTCTCGGTACGTGAGAATCTTGGCCTTCCGGACGGAGGAATCGTGAACACTCCGGAGACGCGCGCACAGGTTGCGCTCGTGATCCGGCGTCTGAGGCCGAGTGTGGTGATAACGCACTCGCTGCATGGCCGGTACCCGGACCATCCGGTCGTCGCTCAGCTGGCACGCGATGCATGCTTCGTCGCCGGTCTACAGAAGATCGCCCCGGAAGTACCGGTTTACCGCCCCCGGAAAATCCTCCACGCATTGTCGTTTCGCGAAGACTATCAGAAGCCGACTTTCGTCGTGGACATCTCGGAGGCATTCGAGAAAAAGCTGCAGGCGGTCGCCACCTACGCTTCGCAGTTCGGCGATGCGGTGCAGGCGGGCGAAGTCTACCCGAATGGAGAGCCGCTGCCCGATCTGATGCGCCACCACGCCGCGCACTATGGGTCGCTGATCCGCTGCCGCTACGGTGAGCCGTTCCACACCACCGAGACCATGCGTGTAGAGGATGTCACCATGCTGGAGGTGTCGACGTTTTGAAGAAGACTTCGAAGCCGGCCGCGGCGGAGGAAGAGCTCACCTACGGGTCATACCTCGCGCTCGACGAGCTGTTGAGGCTCCAGCGGCCGCGCTCGACGCCCGAACACCCCGACGAGCTCCTCTTCATCATCGTCCATCAGGCCAGCGAGCTGTGGTTCAAGCTGATTCTGCACGAGCTTTCGGCTCTCGTCGCTCTCCTCGAGGGCAGCGACACTCTCGGAGCGCTGACCTCGGTAAAGCGAGTGAACGCGCTCGTCCGCATCGTCACGGGCCAGCTGTCGGCGCTAGAGACGCTCCCGCCGCAGCGGTTCGCTCAATTCCGCGGCTACCTCGGCACATCGAGCGGCTCGCAAAGCGCGCAGTTTCGCGCGATAGAAGCCATGTCCGGAATGCGCGACGAGCATTTTCTCAAGGTTATCGCGCAGCACGGCGGAGTCCCGCCGCTGGTGCAGAAGGCGCTGGAGAAGCCGACGCTTCAGGCGCTCTTCGATACGCTGCTCGACACACACGGCGTATCAGTCGAGCAGATCTACGCCGAGGCGAACCAGAGGCCGCTCCAGATGCTTGCGGAGGGCCTGCTCGAGTACGAACAGGGGTTTGCGATGTGGAGGTTTCTCCACGTCCAGCTGGTGGAGCGGATCATCGGCCCACAGACTGGCGGGACGGGAGGGACGCTCGGCTCGAAGTATCTCCAGAGGACCATCTCGCAACGGTTTTTTCCGAGGCTTTGGGAGGTGAGGAGCAAGTTCTTTCAGGGCTGACGGGACTTTCGCGTTGTGAGTTGTCCGTTCTTGCGTTTGTGCGTGTTTGCGTTTTACGCAACAACGGTGAACGCATAAACGGTAAACGCATAACGCAATCGCCCTCCCTCCGTCCGCGCTCCCCCCCTAAATTGCCCGTATGTCTCCGCCCGCAACTCCAGCTCTGGTGTACCTCGACCACGCCGCGACCACCCCCGTGCGAGAGGAGGTCCTCGAGGCGATGCGGCCGTTTCACGACCAGCGCTTCGGGAACCCATCCAGCTCTCACCGCTGGGGCCGTGAGGCGCGAGCCGCGCTCGACGAAGCGAGGGAGCGCGTCGGTCGCTGCCTGGGCGCGCGGCCCGACGAAATCTCCTTCACGTCGGGCGGTACCGAAGGCGACAACCTCGCGATCCTGGGGTCGTGGCGCGCGATGAAGGCAAAGGGTCGGCGCGCGATAGTCACGACGCCGATCGAGCATAAGGCTATTCTCGGAGCTGTCCACCAGGCCGGCCGCGAAGGAGCGGAAGAGCGCGTGCTCGGAATGACGTCAGAGGGAGTGATCGATCCGGCCTCGTTCGACAGTCTCGTGGATGAGGATGTAGCGGTCTGCTCGATCATGTGGGTCAACAACGAGATAGGCTCGATCCAGCCGCTGCCCGAGCTTGCCGTCAGGGCGAAGGAGCGCGGGGCGGTGGTGCACACCGACGCCGTTCAGGCTTTCGGCAAGATCCCCATCGATGCGAGGACCCAGCATTTTGATTTTCTGACCATCTCCGGACACAAGTTCGGAGCTCCAAAGGGAATTGGAGCACTCTTCATCCGGCGAGGCAGCGCGCTCGAGCCATTGATGCACGGCGGCACACAGGAGCGTGGGAGACGGCCGGGTACCGAGAACGTCGCGGCGGCCATCGGTCTCGCCCGTGCGGCGGAGCTCGCCGTCGCTGAATGCAGGAGTCACTGCGACAGGCTCGAGCGGCTGCGAGCGCGACTCGAGGAGGGAATTCTGGAGCGGGTCCCCGACACCGTCATCCACGGCCGGGGAGCGCGGCGAGCTCCCCACATTCTCAATCTGTCCGTACCCGGAACCGACAGTGAGTCGCTGTTGATGGCGCTCGACCTCAAGGGGATCGCGGCTTCAGGCGGCTCCGCCTGTCAGAGCGGAAGCATCAGCCCGTCCCATGTGCTGTCTGCACTGGGCGTCCGTCCGGACTTGGCGGGCGCCGCGATTCGCATGAGCCTTGGAACCCTCACCACCGAAGCCTGCATCGACCGCGTTCTCGAGGTGTTCCCTTCCCTCGTCGCCAAAGCGCGCACCCTTGCCGCGCAGTCCGCATGAAGGGCGAACGGGTGCTGGTCGCGATGTCAGGCGGTGTGGATTCGTCGGTCGCGGCGGGAATCCTCGTCGAGCGGGGCTACGACGTCGTGGGCGCCACGATGAAGCTGTTCTGTCATGGAGAGGACGTTCCCGACAGGCCGTGCTGCTCGCTCGATTCGGTGAACGATGCGCGACGCGTATGCGAGCAGCTCGGGATCCCGCATTATGTCCTGAATCTCGAGACGCGCTTCGGGCACGATGTAGTCGACGACTTCGTCTCCGAGTATTCGCGGGGCCGGACCCCGATCCCGTGCGTTCGGTGCAACACCTTCACCAAGTTCCGTGACTTCGTGAGAAAGGCGAACGCGATCGACGCCAGCTGGGTGGCCACCGGCCACTACGCCCGTGTGTCGAACACGGGGCTGTTCCGCGGCGTCGATGAAAACAAGGACCAGACGTACTTCCTCTGGGGAATCGATCGCGAGGTACTCAGCCGTCTGATCCTCCCGGTTGGAGATCTCGACAAGGCCGCGACGCGGCGCCGCGCGCACGTGATGGGACTCGAGGTAATCGCGGAGAAAGCCGAAAGCCAGGAGATCTGCTTCGTCCCCGACGGAGATTACGCGAGAATCCTCGAGCAGAAGCTCCCCCCCGATGCGCCCGCTTTGTCGCCCGGCCCGATCGTTACGTCCGGCGGCACGGTTGTAGGAGAGCACCGCGGCTTCGCCCGCTATACGATCGGTCAGCGACGGGGAGTGCCGGGTGGATTTCCGTCCCCGATGTACGTCATCGCCATCCGCCCCGGGGACCGCGCCGTCGTCATCGGAAGCCGCGACGAGCTGCTCGGCAGCGGACTCGTCGCGAGAGAGCTGAACTGGCTGGCGCCGCCGCCGGCAGTCGGCACGGCGGTGTCTATTCGCGTCCGACACAGAGCGCCACTCGCTCCGGCGCAGATCGTGCGACTCGATGACGGCGCGATCGAGCTGGCCCTCGACGAGCCTCTTGCAGCGATCACACCCGGCCAGTCGCTGGCGCTTTATGACGGAGATCGGGTTCTGGGCGGAGGCGTGATCGACAAGGCGACCGGAAGACGCGCCTCGCTTCCGGTGCTCGCCGCATAGTCGACGCCGGTACCTCAACCGAAAAACCTTTCATGCGCCTGCTGACCCCCGCCACAACCGGCTTCATCCTCTCCGTCGCCGCATGCGCTCCACTTCCCCAGCCGCCCGTGCTCGGGCGTCAGGCGGTGGCGGATGACCCTCATTCCCATGCTCGTCCGGCAGAGGCACGGGTCACACATGTCTCGCTGGATCTGGCGCCGGATTTCGCGGCGCGGCGCATCAGGGGAGTGGTGCGCCTGACGGTGGCGCGCGCGGCTGACGCCGACAGCATCGTGCTCGATGTGCGGGATCTCACCATCCGGCGGGTTACGGACGCCAGCGGCAATCCGCTCGGACATCGGACGGGAGAGTCAAAGCAGTTTCTCGGCGCACCGCTCTCGATCGTCCTGCCCCGCAACGGCGACGTGGTCGTGATCGACTACGAGACCTCGCCCGACGCCGCGGCGGTCCAGTGGCTTTCGCCCGAGCAGACCTCCGGGAAGAAGCTGCCATTCATGTTCACGCAGGGACAGGCGATTCTCACCCGGACCTGGATTCCGACCCAGGATGGCCCCGGAATCAGGCAGACGTACGATGCTACCATTCGGGTGCCGGCCGGGATGCGGGCCGTGATGAGCGCGGAGCACGCTGGCGCCGGTGGCGAACGTGACACGCAAGGCCGAGCGGTCTATCGCTTCCGCATGGACAAGCGAATTCCGCCGTATCTCTTCGCGCTGGCCGTCGGCGACATCGCCTTTCGGCCCATCGGAACCCGCACGGGCGTCTACGCCGAGCCGGCGGTGGTGGACCGTGCCGCGGCGGAGTTCGTGGAAGTGGATCGGATGATCGAGACAGCGGAGCGCCTGTACGGACCGTACCGGTGGGGACGCTACGACATTCTCGTCCTGCCGCCATCCTTCCCGTTCGGAGGGATGGAGAACCCGACCCTGACCTTCGCCACACCGACGGTGCTCGCCGGAGACCGGTCGCTCGTCAGCCTCGTCGCCCACGAGCTCGCGCATTCGTGGTCGGGCAACCTCGTGACGAACGCGACCTGGGATGACTTCTGGCTCAACGAAGGCTTCACCACCTACATCGAGAGCCGCATCATGGAGGCGCTCCGCGGGAAGGAGTACGCCGATATGCTGCGAGAGCTCGGCCGCCAGGGGCTTCGCGATGCGGTGGACGAAGTGGGCGGTCCGCAGTCACCCGACACGCGCCTGCACCTCGACCTCAGCACGCGTGATCCTGATGTGGGCTTCACCGACATCGCGTATGAAAAAGGGGCCGCGTTTCTGGAGACGGTGGAGTCGGTGGTCGGGCGGGAACGGCTCGACGCTTTCCTCCGCGACTACTTCGACCGGTTCGCGCTCCAGCCGATGACCTCGGAGACGATGCTCGCCTACATGAGGGAGAAGCTGTTCCGGACCGGCGAGGAAAACCGCATCGGTCCGACCAGCTGGATCTACCAGCCGGGTATCCCCGCCAACATTCCGCCAATACGCTCGGAGGCATTCCGGGCTGTCGAGCGTCAGGTCGAAAGCTGGAAAGCCGGCGCTCCGATTCCGGCGGCGGCGACCAGCAGGTGGTCGACCCACGAATGGCTGCACTTTTTCCGCTCGCTGCCGGACACGATCCCTGCCGCACGGATGGCGGAGCTCGATGCGACCTTCGAGCTGAGCTCGAGCGGAAACAGCGAGATCCTTTTTGCATGGCTGCGTAAAGCCATCGCCAACCGTTACGAGCCCGCCTTCCCCGCGCTCGAGCGTTTTCTCACCTCTCAGGGTCGGCGCAAATTCCTCGCTCCGCTCTACACCGACCTCTCGAAAACGGAATGGGGCCGTACCATGGCTGCGAACATCTACCGCCGGGCGCGCCCAACCTACCACTCGGTTTCGACCGGCTCGATCGACACCATTCTGAAGTGGAACCGGAACTGAGCTAGTACTTCAGCCCTCCGGCCTCGGCGAACTCCTTCATCATTCGCTCCTGCTCCTCGGACAATTTCTCCGGGACGGAGATCGAGACCTCGACGATCAGGTCGCCGCGGGTTTCGCCTTTCTGAATTCCCTGGCCTTTCACGCGCAGGCGCTTCCCCGACGGAGTTCCGGGCGGAATCCTGATCGCCACTTTTTTTCCATCCAGAGTCTTCACGCTGATCCTGGTGCCAAGTGTAGCCTGGGCGATGTTCAGCGGAATCGTCGCGATGACATCGAGGCCATCCCGGCGATAGAAGGGATCGGGTTGAACATTGAACGTGATGATCAGATCGCCGGGCGGGCCGTTCGCCGAGCCTTTGCCGCCCTGACCTTTGAGGCGGATCTTCGAGCCCGTATCAACCCCCAGCGGAACGTTGATGAGAACTTTCCGGCGCGCGCGGATTTCGCCGCTCCCACGGCATGTTGGACACGGCTCGGTCGGAATCTGTCCGCGGCCGAGGCAGACAGGACATGGGCGGTTAACGGCGAAGCCTCCCTGTCCGAACGACATTACGCCACGGCCATTGCATTGGGAGCAGACTTTCAGCTGTGCTCCCGGGGCCGCGCCCGACCCGTGACAGGTGCCGCACTCCTCGGTGACCTCGAGCTCGATCGGAACCTTGCCACCCCGGGCGGCGGTGCGGAACGGAATATCGAGCGAGGCTTCGATGCTCTGTCCCTTCTCCGGCCCCGGCTTTCGTGCGCCCGGTCGCGAGGTAGTACCGCCGAACATAGAGCTGAAGAGATCTCCCAGCCCGCCCAAGCCACCGATGTCGAAGTCCTGGAACCCTCCCTGCGCCCCTCCCCGGGTGCCGGGCCGTGAGCTGCGCCCACCGCCGAACCCCACCCCGTCGAACGCCCCCAGCCGGCGCATCTCGTCGTACTGTTTACGCTTCGCCGGGTCACCGAGGACGTTGTTCGCTTCGGAGATCTCCTTGAAGCGCTCAGCGGCCTTCTGATCACTGGCGTTTGCGTCGGGATGATACTTCTTGGCGAGCTTCCGGTAGGCCTTCTTGATCTCGTCCTGCGTCGCGCTCGTGCTGACGCCGAGCACGGCATAGAAATCCTTCGTTGGTGCCATGGCTTCAGCGGGTGAGAACGGTCAGCCGTTCCACTGCTTTACGACTACGCGCGCGGGGCGAAGGAGCTGGGTGTTGAACACATATCCCGGCTGATAGACGCGCGCGACGACGTGATCGTCTTCGCACGCCGACGTCGGCTCCGTCGCGACCGCCTCGTGCAGCGCCGGGTCGAAGGTTTCCCCAACGGGGTTGATCACCTGAAGGCCCGCCGAGCCCAGAGCCTTCATCATCTTCCTCTCGACCATGTCGACGCCCTGCACGATGGTGTCGGCGTCAGTCGAAGTCGGATCGACGTGCGCGAAACGGGCAAGATCGTCGAGAGCCTCGATCATCTGGCGCACCAGGTCCGCCTGAGCGCGCGCCCCCGCATCCGAGCGCTCCCGCGCCGAGCGCTTTCGAAAGTTGTCATACTCCGCGGCCAGGCGCAGATACTTCTCTCTCTCGGAGGTGAGCTCCGAGCCTGGGTCGCCTTCGGTAACAGCTGCGGGCGCAGCCGAGGAGCCATCCCCGTCCGCCGCCGCGGTTGCGGACTGAGCGTCGTCCTCCAGCGCTGGCGCGTTTCCCCCCGGCGCGAAATCATCCTCAGACCCCATGGCGTCCTGCTCGGGCAGCGGATCCTGGGTGCCCTTCTTTCTCGGGTTCTTCATGCGCCAAAGTTAACCGGTTTCCAGCGCGCGCCGCACCGTGTCCAAGGCCGCCTGGACCGCGCGCTGGCGGATCTCCGCCCGGTCGCCGCTGGTGTGGATCCGACGGGCTTTTCTCTGCGCGCCATGAAAGCCGATCCACACCAATCCGACGGGCTTCTCGATCGATCCCCCGCCAGGACCCGCGACTCCAGTGATCGATAGACCGATATCCGCTCGTGTCCTCTCGCGTGCTCCGGCCGCCATCTGCAGGGCGACTGTCTCGCTCACAGCCCCGTGAGCATCCAGATCCTCCTGCCGCACTCCGAGAGCGTCGCGCTTTACATCGTTGTGATAGGCGATCACCCCGCCGCGGAACACATCGCTCGAGCCGGGCACGCTCGTAATACGCTCTCCAAGCATCCCTCCGGTGCAGCTTTCTGCGACCGCGAGCGTGACGCCGAGGGCCCTGCATTTATCCAGAACCAGAGCGGCAAGATCCGAATCATCTTCGCCGTAGGCGTAAGAGCCGATCCGGTCGCGCAGTCTGGCGATCGCCTCCTTCACCAGCTGCTCCGCCCGGGAATGCGGGAGACCTCGAGCGGTCACCCGCAAGTCGACTCCCGCGACGCCGGGGAGATAGGCAATCGGGAGCCTGCCGGCGTCCGTTCCGGGAGCGCCGAGAAAATCCTTCCCCAGGAGATCAGCGATCGCCGATTCGGCGATACCGGTCGTGCGGAGAGTCGTTGACACGATCGCGGCCGGCTGTCCCTCAGAAGATCTTCCTTCCAGAGCGGGGAGCAGCTCGTCCTCCAGCATCCCGCGCATCTCGCGCGGTACTCCCGGGAGCATTGCGACCCAGCGGCCGCTGTCATCCTCGAGCCAGATCCCGGGTGCCGATCCGTGACGGTTGGTGAGGATGCGCGCGCCGACGGGAACCTCGGCCTGAGCGCGGTTCGACGCGGGATACCCGCTCTGCGGAAACCGCGCGCGCCAGCGCGCCTCGAGCTCCGAGGCAATCCCCTCATCGAGGCGCATTCCCCGGTTGAACAGCTTCGCGATCGCAGGCTTGGTCAAATCATCGCTTGTCGGACCCAGCCCACCGGTCGTGATCACAGCGCCCGTTCGCCGCAGCGCGTCCTGAACCGCGCTGGCGATTCGCTCGGCGGTGTCTCCGACTGTCGTGCGCCGCACGACCTCGATGCCCCGCGCTGCGAGCGCGCTCGAGATATGGGCAGCGTTGGTGTCGATCGTGAAACCAAGGAGGAGCTCGTCACCTATCGTGATGATCTCGACCCTGAGGACACTCACGGGCGGCTCATGCCCCGGTCGTGACCAATGCTTTTCCGATATCTCGCGCCACAGGATCTCAGAACGCGAACACCCTCGTGTACCGACTGAGGTAAAGCCCCAGAGAGTAGATAGTCAGCACGACGGCAGCAACCATCGTCACGGTGCCGACGATTCCGTTGAAGTAGGCGAACGCCTGCCACGCCCCGCCGGTCCAGCCCCGCAACGACGCCGTCGTCGCGGCGAAGAACCAGAAGTAGGCGGCGCCCACCCACGTGCTCTGAAACCCTGTCTTCCATTTCGCCGGACCGATCGCGGAAATGACCACGCCGCGTCGGGCGGCCGCCTGACGGAAGACCGTCATGAAGACCTCACGTCCTATCACGATCGCGACTACCCACCAGGGGAGACCGACCGGGCCGAGCGGTGTGAGAAAAGGCATCAGCGTCGCCTGAGCACTCTCCGCGCGGGTGGGAGCGAACGGATCACCGGGAGGCGCCATCAGGACGAACATCGGAACCAGGGTGGCGAAGAGAAGCAGCTTGTCCGCCAGGGGATCGAGCAGCCGGCCGAGGTCGGTGGTGAGATTTCTGGTGCGAGCCAGCTTGCCGTCGAAGTAATCCGTTACCGCTGCAACGATGTAAAGCACAAAGGCGGTGAGGCGCACTCCGGGCGAAGCGATGAACGGCAGCGCGGCGATGAACGGCGCCGCGAGTATGCGGCCGGTGGTTATGGTGTTCGGAAGATTCAACCGCCCTCCTTTCCTACGCCAGCGCCTTCAACACCAGCTTGCTGACCGCCTTGAGCGTATCGAACACTCCGTCGCCCTTGATCGCCACGGCCTCGAAGTATGGAGCGCGCTCCACCCACTCGCCGCCGGGGAGCTGGTCGACGAGATTCTCGCCGGCGTGGTATGGATCGGGGGCGACGCGGAACTTGGTCGCGTCCTCCACTTCCCACCCCGGATTCAGCGCTTCCTGCAGCTCCGGCACAGGCCCGGCGTTGGGGAGATCGCGTTTGTTGTACTGGATCACGAACGGCATCTTGGTCAGATCGTATCCGTACTCCGACATGTTGTCGTACAGGTTCTGCATCGACTCCAGATTCGCTTCCATCCGGCCCGCCTGCGAGTCTCCGACGAAGACGATCCCGTCCACGTTCTTGAGAATGAGCTTGCGACTGGCGTTATAGTAGACCTGACCAGGCACGGTGTAGAGATGGAAGCGGGTCTTGAATCCCCGAATCGTGCCGAGATCGACGGGCAGGAAATCGAAGAACAGCGTGCGCTCGGTCTCGGTGGCGAGAGAGATGAGCTTCCCTCTCGTCTCCGGCTTCACCTTGCCGTAGATGTGCTCGAGGTTGGTGGTCTTGCCGCCAAGCCCGGGACCATAGTAAACGATCTTACAATTGATCTCGCGCGAGGCGTAGTTGATCATCGACACGTGAAGCTCTTCCTCAGTTGTTGAAGAGTTTGTCGATCTCTTCGTCCGCGCCCGCGAGCAGGCGCTCGGCTGGGGCGCCGTTTCGCCCACGCGAAAATACGCGGTCGACCAACAGCGTCAACTCGTCGAGCTCGGCCTTCATTCTCAGCCGGACGAGTCCGACGGTGGTGCGCGAATCAAAGATTACGACCAGTATCCAGCGACGGGCGACATCGGCGACATAGATGGATTTCTCACCCTGGTGGAACAGGCTCGCAAAATCCTTCTCGCCCACCAGCTTGGCGAGCTGGTCGTTGGCGCTGTAGTCGGCTGCCGTGAGGGTGGCAAACGTAGTGGTGTCGATGCCGGCGGAGTCGCCAACGGTCGTCACCAGCTGTCCGGAACGGTCGACCAGCAGAGCGCAGATCGAGTTGGTTTCGGTCAGAAAACGTTTCAGCGATGCGGTCATCGCGCTGAAATCTTCAGGCGTGAACGACCAGCTCGCACTGCCGGCGGTCATTGTCCTCCGATCATAGCGCTGTCTCGAGGGACTTGAGGATGCGGACACCCCGCTGACGCAGGATGGCGTGCGGCTCCCACGCTATGTATTCCTTCAGGATTCGCGCAGTGCTGACACTCGGACGCGCTCGGAGGTATCCCAGCGCCGCCACCCTTCTGAGCGGGGAGCGGTTGAAAAGCTCGCGGCGGCA
>Ga0136633_1001810_pt1 | contig 15316 bp, 20 predicted proteins | sample AntDrymeUQ832206_2_FD_105494 | JGI IMG/M metagenome (GOLD analysis project Ga0136633, IMG submission 105494) | Polar desert sand microbial communities from Dry Valleys, Antarctica - metaG UQ83 (22.06) | ecosystem: Environmental > Terrestrial > Soil > Desert | place: Antarctica: Dry Valley...
CGCAGAGAGCAGCTTGTGCTGGGCGGTGTCCCTGTGGCCTTGCTGGTCCGCGAGGGCGACCGCAACCGACAGGTCGGTGTAATCGGGGAGGAACTCGTGCAGCGGCGGGTCGATCAGCCGGATGGTCACCGGCAGCCCATCCATCGCCTCGAGGATGCCGACGAAGTCCTCGCGCTGTGACGGCAGCAGCTCGGACAGTGCCTTCTCCCGCTCGTCGTTGGTCTCGGCCAGGATCAGGTGCTCGACCAGCGTCTTTCGCTCACCGAGGAACATGTGCTCGGTGCGGCACAGTCCGATTCCCTGGGCACCGAACCGGCGCGCCCGCGCAGCATCTTCAGGGGTGTCCGCGTTTGCGCGCACGGCAAGCCTTCTTGCACCGTCCGCATGCGCCATGACCCGGGCAACGGCGGCCACCAGCTCGTTGCCCTCGGCCTGCTCGTCACCCTCGAAGTGGCGCACCACCAGCGAGTCGACGACCGACACCTCACCCACGAAAACCTCACCGGTGGTCCCGTCGATGGAGATCAAGTCGCCCTCGGAGACAACCACGCCGTCGCTGCTCGTGAACTTCTTCTCCTTCACATTCACATCGAGCGAGTCCGCTCCGCAGACGCAGGTGCGACCCATGCCGCGAGCGACGACCGCCGCGTGCGAGGTCTTGCCGCCGCGACTTGTCAGGATGCCCTTCGCGCAGACCATCCCCTTGAGGTCATCGGGGTTTGTCTCGCGGCGGACCAGGATCACGTCGTCACCACGGTCGGACCACTCGACAGCCGTCGTAGAGTCGAACACCGCTCTACCCACTGCGGCACCGGGCGAGGCGTTCATGCCCTTCGCGATCAGGTTCCTGTCGGCGTCGACGTCGAACCGCGGGAACATCAGCTGGGCGAGCTGGTCCCCGTTCACCCGTCGTACCGCCTCATCCATGTCGATCAGGCCCTGGTCAACCAGCTGGCAGGCGATCCGGAAAGCGGCCTCCGGCGTACGCTTCCCGACCCGGGTCTGCAGCATCCACAGCTTGCCGTGCTCGATGGTGAACTCGATGTCGCACAAGTCCTTGTAGTGCTCTTCGAGTGTCAACATGTTGCCCATGAGCTCGTCGTAGGACACTTTGTCGATGCCCTCGAGATCGGCCAACGGCACGGTGTTGCGGATACCTGCCACAACGTCCTCGCCCTGAGCGTTCTCCAGGTAGTCGCCGTAGACACCCGGTGCACCCGATGCGGGGTCACGGGTGAACGCGACACCAGTACCCGAGCCACTGCCACCGTTGCCGAAGACCATCGCGACGACACTCACCGCGGTGCCGAGGTCGCCGGGGATCCGTTCCTGCCTGCGGTAGAGCACCGCACGCTCGGTGTTCCAGGACTCGAACACCGCACGGACGGCCAGGTCGAGCTGCTCACGTGGCTGTTGCGGAAAGTCTCGGCCGGTGTGGTCCTTGATGAGCTTCTTGTACGTCGCGACCAGCTCGCGCAGATCGTCGACATTGAGGTCGAGGTCGTTCTGGGTGCCCCGGTCGTGCTTCAAGGAGTCGAGGGCGGAGTGGAACAGTTCGGCCTCGATGCCCAACACGGTGGCCCCGAACATTGCGAGCAGACGGCGGTAGGAGTCATAGGCGAACCGCTCATCTCCGTTCGCCCTCGCCGCAAGACCCTTCACCGACTCGTCGTTGAGGCCCACGTTGAGGACGGTCTCCATCATGCCGGGCATGGAGAACTTCGCCCCGGACCGAACGGAGACCAACAGCGGGTCATCGTGCTGCCCGAGCCGTTTGCCCATGGTCTTCTCGAGGGCCGCGAGATGCTCGCTCACCTCGTCGGAGAGCGCGTCGGGCTCGCGACCCTCGGCGAGGTAGGCACGACAGGCCTCGGTGCTGATGATGAAACCGGGCGGGACCGGCAGCCCGAGGTTGGTCATCTCGGCCAGGTTGGCACCCTTCCCCCCGAGAAGGTCCTTCTGGTCCCTGCTGCCTTCGGAGAAGTCGTATACGTACTTCGTCATGAGCCGATCATGCCCCACCCGGCTACGTTCGGTCAGTCCTTGGTCTGCTCGGCCCAGAGGTTGATGCCGGCGTCGACCGCTTCCTCGTCTATCGCGGCGAGCTCCTCCTCTGTGAACGGCGGGCCGGACATCGCGTCGAGGTTGATGTCGAGCTGCTCCACTGACGATGCCCCGATCACCGCCGAGGTGACCCGCGGGTCACGCACCGCCCACTGCAGCGACATCTGGGCAAGTTTCTGGCCCCGACCCTGCGCGATTTCGTTGAGAGCCCGCACGCGCTTGAGCACCGAGTCGTCGAGATGCTCGGGCAACAACGACCCACCCCTCGCGCCGCGCGAGCCCTCGGGAACGCCGTGGAGATAACGGTCGGTCAGCAGCCCCTGCGCAAGGGCGGTGAACACGATGCAGCCCATCCCCTGCTTCTCGAGCTCATCGAGCAGGTCTCCCTCGATCCAGCGGTTGAGCAAGGAGTACGACGGCTGGTGGATGAGCAACGGGGTGCCGAGCTCACGGGCGATCGTCGCGGCTTCATGCGTTTTCGTCGCCGAGTACGACGAGATGCCGGCGTACAACGCCTTGCCCGACCGCACCGCATGGTCGAGCGCCATCATCGTCTCCTCGACCGGCGTATCGGGGTCGAACCGGTGGCTGTAGAAGATGTCGACGTACTCCAGCCCCATCCTCTTCAGAGACTGGTCGAGGGAGGCCAGCACGTACTTCCGGGAGCCGCCACCCTGGCCGTAGGGGCCGGGCCACATGTCCCAGCCGGCCTTCGTCGAGATCACCATCTCGTCGCGATAGGGCGCGAGGTCCTCGCGCAGGTAGCGGCCGAAGTTGATCTCCGCCTGGCCATACGGCGGGCCGTAGTTGTTGGCGAGGTCGAAATGGGTGACACCGCGGTCGAACGCACGACGCAGGATCGCCCGCTGGGACTCCTCAGGCTTGTCGTCACCGAAGTTCTGCCACAGCCCGAGCGAGATCACCGGAAGTTTCAGTCCGCTCCTCCCCGAGAAGCGGTACTCCATCGTGTCGTAGCGGTCCGGGGCTGCTTCGTAGTCGCTCATGGACTGCAGTTTTCCATCACCGGCGACCCGGTTCAAACCGTGTCCAGAGCCGGTGGGTGGGGTCACACGCGGAAGGACAGCGCGTCCCGCACCGCCATCTGTGCGAACGCGATCGTGTCCCGTCCTCGTCGTGCGGGATCCGCGTCGTACTCCCCCGTGGTGCCACCGGTCTCGCGCACCACGAGTGCTTCTCGGATGACGGGGTGCCAGCGCGCGTCGAAGGCGTCGAGGGCGTAACGCCCGGCACCGGACTTCGAGGTCAGCGCGTCGGTGGCCAGGAGGTGGTGCAGGCGACTGATGCCGAGCACGAACCAGGCCACGATGTCCGGCTTTGCCGCCTCGTCCGGGAACTGCTCCACCGCTCCGGCCTCGTGCTGCCAGTAGGACCGAAGGTTGTCGTGGGTGTACTGCCGCAACACCGAGTTGTCGGTCCAGATCTCGATCTCGCGCAGATCCGGCCCGCGGACCACGACGCCGTGCCGGGCCAGCTCGTGCCAGGTCACCGGGTGCACGTCCAGACGGGCCTCCCCATGAAAGTAGCCACCCTGGGTGCACGGGACGTCGGGACAGTCGTACGGCGACACGGCGAGGTCGGCCCAGGTGATGTGGAACCCGTCGAACGGTGGCAGCGGGAACTGTGTGGCGATCTCGGCGTGGACCCGTTTGAGGGCATCGACGGTCGCGTCGTCGGGTCGGGAGGCGAGTACGGCAACGTAGTCGATGTCGCTGCGACCGTCGTACCACTCGCCGAACCCGAGCGACCCGTGCAGGTACAGCCCTTCGATCACACCTGGCAACGCGTCATCGGAAAGGGACAGAAACGACCGCGTTACCTGATCCACCTCTGGCGGCAGGCTCATCGGCCTTCCGACCGGCGTGCGCGGCTCTCGAGGACGCGAAAGCCCTTGGCGCTCGCGAGGCGTTCGGTCGGGTAGCCCTGCTGCCCGAGCCAATCCTGCAGCGAGTCAGCCCCGAGGTTCTTGCCGACCACCATCACCGCGCGACCCTCCGCGCCAATGCGAGGAAACCAGGTCAGCAGAAGCTCGTGCAAGGCCTGCTTGCCGATCCGGATCGGCGGGTTCGACCAGATCTCGTCGAACACCAGATCGGCCGGCACGCCGTCCGGTGTCACAGCCGTGAACCGGTCCGAGACTCCGAGCGCTGCGGCGTTCTCGTTGGCCAGCAGCACGGCTCGTTCGTTGACGTCGACGGCCCACACGCGCGCAGCCGGGACCGTTACGGCCAACGCGAGGCCGATCATCCCGTAGCCACAGCCCAGGTCAAGGAAGGTCCCGGGCGAGGGTGGCTTGGTCTCCCGAAACAGGATCGCGGTACCGATGTCGAGTCGTCCCTGCGCGAACACGCCCGACCCCGAGGTCAGGCTCAGCTCGTGTCCCCACACCGAGGCCTCGACCGGCAGGCGTTTGAACGGGACAGACGGGTCCGCGGAGAAGTAGTGCTCAGCCATCGACGATCGCCTGCCCCGCCATAGAGCGCTTCGCTCGCGCCGCCCGAGCCCACCCGGCTAGCTCCCCGTCGGGTGGGTAGCGGACTTCCTCCAGCGTCAGCCCCCGCGCCTGTACGACGGTCACCTCGGCGTCGCGTTCGCCCCTGTCCAGCACCTCGCGTGCCCACGCAGGGGAAAGTCGGCCTTCTCCGACGGGGAGCATGCAACCCACCAGCGAACGGACCATGGTGTGGCAGAACGCATCAGCGCGCACGAGCGCCACCGCTATGCCCGACTCGTCGCGCGACCAGTGCAGTTCGAGCAGGGTCCGGATCGTCGTGGCTCCAGCACGTTTTCGACAGAAGGCGGCGAAGTCGTGTCGACCCTTCAAGCGTGTCGCCGCCTCGTTCATGGCATCGAGATCCAAAGGACGGCCCCAGGCCAACACCTCGTGGCGCCGCAACGGGTCCAGCAGATGCGGGGCGTCGGCGATCCGGTACGCGTAGCGCCGCCACATCGCGGAGTACCGCGCGTCGAAACCATCGGCTGCGACCGACGAGTGGAGGATCCGGACGTCCTTGCCCAGGACCCCGTTGAGCCGCCGCTGCAGCGCCATCACCGGGGTCGATGTGCCCCTGGTGGCCAATGCCTCAAGGGCGTCCTCGTCGACGTCGACGTGGACCACCTGTCCCCGTGCGTGTACGCCGGCGTCGGTTCGTCCAGCGCAGGTCACGTGCACGTAGTGGGACCGGAGGACCAACGCTAGTGCTGCCTCCAGGCTGTCCTGCACGGTGCGGAGGGTCGGCTGTCGCGCCCAGCCGTTGAAATCCGTGCCGTCGTAGGCAAGGTCGAGTCGAAGACGCACGCGGCCAATCCTCCCAGACCGGAAAGCAGAGAGGCCCGCCACCGTGAACCGTGGCGGGCCTCTCGATGACTCACAGGGGCGAAAGGGTTACTCCTCGCCGGCCTTGGTGAAGCCTGCAGCCTGTGCTGCGTCCTCGGACTTGAACCACACTTCGGCGGTCGTGTTCTCGTACCACTGGCTGTCGGGCGTGTGGTACTTCATCGAGTCCTCGTTGCCCTTGATCGCAAAGCCCTCGGGGGCCTGCGCGACGTCCTCGAGCGGGACGTGCGAGTCAGCGTATTTGCCGGCAAACCCGCCCTCAGTCTCCTCGAACGACTCGGTGTCGGCACCTTCGACCTCAACAATCGTCTCATTCTCGATCTCGGCTGGCTCGACAGCAGGCGCGACCGGTGCAGCCGCAGGAGCGGTCTTCACTGTCTTGGCCTTGGCTGCGTAGTCCTCGAGCACGAGCTCGATGACCGCCATCGGGGCGTTGTCGCCCTTACGGGGGCCGATCTTGGTGATCCGGGTGTAGCCACCGGGACGCTCGGCGTACCGGGGACCGATCTCCTCGAACAAGTTGTGCACGATGCCTTTGTCGCGAATCGTCCTCAGCACGAGACGACGGTTGTGCAGATCGCCGACCTTCGCCTTGGTGATCAGACGCTCCGCGAACGGACGCAGGCGACGTGCCTTCGCCTCGGTCGTGGTGATCCGGCCGTGCTCGAAGAGGCTCGTCGCAAGGTTCGCGAGGATGAGCCGCTGGTGCGCCGGGCTACCGCCTAGGCGGGCTCCCTTTGTTGGGGTAGGCATTGTCTTTCTCTTCTCTTCCGGGCCGTTTCAGGTACCCGGTTAGATGGTTGGTGAATCAGTACTGTTCGTCTTCGACGCTGATCAGTACTGTTCGTCTTCGACGCTGATCAGTACTGTTCGTCTTCGACGCTGATCAGTACTGTTCGTCTTCGACAAAACTATCGTCGTCATCCTCGTACGCCGCCAGGGCTGCCTGCGGGTCGAAGCCCGGAGCGCTGTCCTTGAGGTTGAGGCCCATCTCGACCAGTTTGGCCTTGACCTCGTCGATCGACTTGGCGCCGAAGTTGCGGATGTCGAGCAGGTCCTGCTCCGAGCGTGAGATGAGCTCGCCCACGGTGTGGATGCCCTCACGCTTGAGGCAGTTGTACGACCGAACGGTGAGCTGGAGGTCCTCGACCGGAAGAGCCAGGTCTGCGGCCAGCTGCTCGTCGACCGGCGACGGGCCGATGTCAATGCCTTCGGCTTCGACGTTCAGCTCGCGAGCCAGACCGAACAACTCGACCAGGGTCTTACCGGCGGAGGCGATCGCGTCGCGCGGACGAATCGACTGCTTGGTCTCAACGTCGAGAACGAGCTTGTCGAAGTCCGTGCGCTGCTCGACACGAGTCGCCTCGACCTTGTAGGTCACCTTGAGCACCGGGCTGTAGATCGAGTCGACCGGCATCCGGCCGATCTCCACGTCGCCAGCCTTGTTCTGCACCGAGCTGACGTATCCACGCCCGCGCTCGACAACAAGCTCCATCTCGAGCTTGCCCTTGTCATTGAGGGTGGCGATCTTGAGTTCCGGGTTGTGCACCTCGACACCGGCCGGGGGCGCGATGTCTGCTCCCGTGACGTCACCGGGGCCCTGCTTGCGCAGGTACATGGTGACTGGCTCGTCGTGCTCGGAGGAGACGACGAGGCCCTTCAGGTTCAAGATGATCTCGGTGACGTCTTCCTTGACACCTTCGATCGTCGAGAACTCGTGCAGCACCGTGTCGACCTTGATGCTGGTCACCGAGGCGCCAGGAATCGAGGACAGCAGGGTGCGACGCAACGAGTTGCCGAGCGTGTAGCCGAAGCCGGGCTCCAAAGGCTCGATGACGAACCGTGACCGGAACTCGTCGACAACTTCTTCCGACAGGGTCGGGCGCTGAGCAATAAGCACTTGGTTTCCTTTCCGAGCCGCCCGCTATTTGACGGACTCGAACTAAAGGGAAATGGAGGGATTACTTCTTGGAGTAGAACTCCACGATGAGCTGTTCCTGGACCGGGATGTCGATCTGCGCACGAACCGGAAGCTGGTGCACAAGGATGCGCATCCGGTTCGGCAGCGACTCGAGCCAGGCCGGTACGACGCGTTCGCCGTGAGTCTCGCGAGCCACGATGAACGGGGTCATCTCGAGCGACTTCTCACGAACGTCGATGATGTCGTGGGCGGTCACCTGGAAGGACGGAATGTCCACCTTGTGGCCGTTCACCATGAAGTGCCCGTGGTTCACGAGCTGACGGGAGTGGCGACGCGTGCGGGCGAAGCCTGCGCGGTACACCACGTTGTCGAGACGGCACTCGAGCAGCTGCAGCAGGTTGTCGCCGGTCTTGCCGGCACGACGACTAGCTTCCGCGTAGTAGCGGTGGAACTGCTTCTCGAGAACACCGTAGGAGAAACGAGCCTTCTGCTTCTCACGAAGCTGGAGCAGGTACTCGCTCTCTTTGATGCGGCCGCGGCCATGCTGGCCGGGCGGGTAGGGACGACGCTCGTAAGCTTGGTCGCCACCGACGAGGTCGACACCCAGACGGCGCGACTTCTTCGTCATGGGTCCGGTGTAACGGGCCATGGTTTCGAAATCTCCTTAACAGATAGGTGGTCGGGGTGTCAGACGCGACGGCGCTTGGGCGGCCGGCATCCGTTGTGGGGCGTGGGCGTGACGTCCGCGATCGTGCCGACCTCGAGGCCGACTGCACCGAGCGAACGGATCGCCGTCTCGCGGCCCGAACCCGGGCCCTTGACGAAGACGTCGATCTTTTTCATGCCATGCTCCATCGCCCGACGACCAGCAGCCTCGGCTGCCATCTGCGCGGCGAACGGGGTGGACTTACGCGAGCCCTTGAAGCCGACGGTGCCGGCTGAGGCCCACGCGATGACTGCGCCCGTGGGATCAGTGATCGTGACGATCGTGTTGTTGAACGTGCTCTTGATATGGGCTTCGCCCTGAGCAATGTTCTTTTTCTCCTTGCGGCGCACCTTCTTGGCGCCGGCCGCCTGACGGCTCTTGGGAGGCATTCAATTACTCCTGAGGATTTCTGGTAAGCGATTCGAGGGAAGTGTCCAGGTGAGTGAGCATGCTCAGGGTCACTTGGTCTTCTTCTTGCCGGCGACGGTGCGCTTGGGGCCCTTGCGGGTCCGAGCGTTTGTCTTAGTGCGCTGACCGCGGACGGGCAGGCCCTGACGGTGCCTGCGGCCCTGGTAGCTGCCGATCTCGATCTTGCGACGGATGTCGGCCTGGACCTCACGACGGAGGTCACCTTCGATCTTGAAGTTGCTTTCGATCGCGTCGCGGAGCTTGACCAGCTCCTCATCACCCAGAGCGTGAACACGCATGTCCGGGTCGACCCCGGTCGTGGCCAAAAGTGCCTGGGCGCGGGTACGGCCAATGCCGTAAATGTAGGTAAGTGCGATCTCGATGCGCTTGTCGCGCGGGAGGTCGACACCAACGAGGCGTGCCATGTAGGCGGTTTCCCTTCAATCGTTGGAGGTATCAGTTCGTGCCGCGTCCTGCATTGAACACAGCCCGCCTCGGCTGTGCTGTGATCAGGCCCCAGCCTCCAGTCCGGGGGTCACATCGTGCGGTGGTCGATCCGTCGTACGACGGACGTGGTGCTCGACTACCGCAGATGAGCGGTCACGATCGAGAGCCCGAGATGTCTCGAGCCCTTATTCAGTTGTTGTTCACAAGGAGCGAGCGAGCTGTCTCAGCCCTGACGCTGCTTGTGGCGCGGGTTCTCGCAGATCACCATGACGCGGCCGTGGCGACGAATCACCTTGCACTTGTCGCAGATGGGCTTGACGCTCGGGTTGACCTTCATTTTCGAAGCTCTTCCAGTTGAGTTACTCCGCCGCTCGCGCAACGGGAGTAAGGAGTTGGCTGACGGTGTTACTTGTACCGGTAGACGATTCGACCGCGGGTCAGGTCGTACGGCGAGAGTTCCACCACCACGCGGTCCTCAGGGAGGATCCGGATGTAGTGCTGTCGCATCTTGCCGCTGATGTGGGCGAGAACTTTGTGCCCGTTGCTCAACTCAACCCGGAACATCGCGTTGGGGAGAGCCTCGACAACCGAGCCCTCGATCTCGATCACGCCTTCTTTCTTCGCCATGTCCTCCGCAATCCGTTGTTAGACGTCTACCGTTGGCCCGGGAACCTCTCGACTCGCGTCAAGTGGACCTCGCAATGCCCGTTCAATGACCCCATCCCGGGCGCGACGTCACGACTCAACTGAGTCTGACGCGTCTTTGCCGGGCAGCCGCGGGGCACCACAAAACAGGCCCACGTTGGGCCGACCTACGAGTCTAGGGCAATCTCCCGCCTGACCGTTAATCTCGGTCCGCTGCGGTTACCGGCCGCCGAAGGGGACGCCGAGCTCCTTGAGTTTGGACTCTCCTGCATCGATCGCGGTGAGGATCCATGTCCCCTGTTGTGTGAGGGTGAAGGTGTGCTCGAAGTGGGCGGCCAAGGAACCGTCGTCGGTCATCACGGTCCAGTCGTCCGCAAGGATGTGCGTGGACTGGTCGCCGATCACCACCATCGGCTCAACGGCAAGGGCGAGACCTTCGACGAGCCTTGGACCCTTGCCGGGGCGACCGAAGTTCGGGACGTTCGGAGGCTGGTGCATGGCGGTGCCGATCCCGTGACCGACGTAGTCCTCGACCACCCCGAAGTCGCCCTGGCTGCGGATGTAGGACTCGACCGCATGAGAGATGTCGGTGACGCGGCCACCGATCGCAGCCGCACCGATCCCGCGCCACATTGCTTCCTCGGTGACGCGCATGAGCTCGAGCGCGTCCTGACCCACGTCGCCGATGGCTACGGTGATCGCGGCGTCACCGTGCCAACCGTCGACGATCGCGCCGCAGTCGATGGAGACGATGTCACCGTCCTCGATGACGCGTCCGCCGGGGATGCCGTGCACAACCTCGTCGTTGACAGAAGCGCAGATGCTGCCGGTGAAGCCGTGGTAGCCCTTGAAGGACGGGGTTGCTCCAGAGGAACGGATGTTGTCCTCGGCGACCCTGTCAAGCTCCAGCGTTGTCATGCCGGCCTTGACTGTCGCGCGCAACAGCTCCAGAGTCTCGCCGACGACGAGCCCGGCAATGCGCATCTTGTCGATCTGCGCGGGCGTCTTGATCTCGATACCGCGCTCACCAAACATCAGGACAGCACTAACGAGCAGTCTGGCCGCGTAGCTTGTCGAGACCAGTCATGACGCGGGAGGTGACCTCATCGACCTCGCCCATGCCATCGACCTCGACGAGGCGTTCCCGGCTGGCGTATACGGCCAGAAGCGGAGCGGTCTGCTCGTTATAGACGTCTTGGCGCCTGCGGATGACCTTCTCGCTGTCGTCGCTGCGACCCTCGACCTGGGCGCGGTGCATCAATCGCTGCACGAGCTCATCGTTGTCGACGGTGAGTACGACGACCGCGTCGATGGCGTGAGCTGAGTCTTTGAGCATCTGGTCGAGCTCCTCGACCTGCGCGACGGTGCGGGGGTAACCGTCGAGCAAGAAGCCGTCCTTGGCGTCCTCCTCGGCGATTCGGTCGCGCACCATGGCGTTGGTGACCTCGTCGGGGACGTAGTCGCCGGCGTCCATGAATCGCTTCGCCTCGAGCCCGAGCGCAGTCTCCTCGGATACGTTTGCCCGGAAGATAATGCCCGTGGAGATGGCAGGCACTCCCAACCGATCAGCGATGACCTTGGCCTGGGTGCCCTTCCCGGCACCCGGCGGACCCATCAGGATTATTCTCATCGCCGGGGTCCACGAGGAACCGTGAGCGGAGCGAGCGATTTCTTGGGGTGGTTCATTAGCGCAGGAATCCTTCGTAGTTGCGCTGCTGGAGCTGGCTCTCGATCTGCTTCACCGTGTCGAGTGCAACACCGACCATGATCAAGATGCTGGTGCCACCGAACGGGAAGTTCTGGTTCGCGTTGATCAGGACGAAGGCGATGAGCGGAACCAGCGAGATCAGGCCGAGATACAGCGCCCCTGGCAGCGTGATGCGGGACAGGACGTACTGCAGGTATTCCTCAGTCGGCTTGCCCGCCCGGATCCCGGGGATGAAGCCGCCGTACTTCTTCATGTTGTCGGCCACCTCGTGAGGGTTAAAGGTGATCGCGACGTAGAAATAGGTGAAGAAGATGATGAGCGCGAAGTAAGTAGCCATGTAGAGCGGGTGGCCACTGTCGACGAAGTACGTCGTGATCCATCTGGTGACCGCGGAGTTGCCGGTCTGGTCGAACTGGGCCGCCATCGCTGGGAGGTACAACAGGCTCGAGGCGAAGATGACGGGGATGATGCCCGCCTGGTTCACCTTGAGTGGGATGTACGTCGAGGAGCCGCCGAACATCTTGCGTCCGACCATCCGGCGGGCGTACTGCACGGGAATCCGGCGCTGCGCCTGTTCGATGAAGATGACCGCGGCGACCAGGATCAGCCCGATCACCAGCACGAGCCCGAAGACCCACCATCCGTTGGTGCTCTTGACCGCCCACAGCGACCCGGGGAAGGTCGCGACGATCTGGGTAAAGATCAAGATGGACATCCCGTTACCGATGCCGCGGTCGGTGACTAGCTCGCCGAGCCACATGATCACGGCCGTGCCCGCCGTCATCGTGATCACCATGACGAGCATGGTCATCAGACTGTCCTCGTTGTGCAGCAGCGGCTCCGCACAGTTCTGAAGGAGCGCACGGTTGCGGGCGAGGGCGGTGATGCCGGTCGCCTGAAGGATGGCGAGCGCCAGCGTCAGGTACCGGGTGTACTGCGTGATCTTCGTCTGACCGGCCTGGCCCTCCTTCTTGAGGGTTTCAAGGCGCGGGATGACGACCACGAGCAGCTGCAGGATGATGCTCGCGGTGATGTACGGCATGATGCCGAGCGCGAAGACGGTGAGCTGCAGTAGCGCGCCACCGGAGAACAGGTTGATGAGTCCGTAGAGGCCATCGTTCTCGATCTGCTGGAAACACGCCTGCACGTTGGCGACGTGCACACCGGGGGTCGGAATCTGCGAGCCCAACCGGAAGATCACGATGATCAAAAGCACGAACAGCAACTTGCGTCGCAGGTCCGGCGTCCGGAACGCGTTGGCGAAAGCGCCTAGCACCTGGTCCTCTTTCTTCACATGCGAGTTATCCGGCTGTTTGCAGCAGGAACCCGGAAGCCTAACAGGGGCCCGAACACATGGACTGGCGGCTAAACCGCTGCTCCTTGTTCGGGCCCCTGCTTTGTGAGCCTTACTTGACGATCACAGGTCGGTGGTGCTGCCACCGGCAGCTGCGATCTTCTCCCGGGCCGAGGCAGAGAACGCGTTGGCGCTCACCTGCACGGCAACGGAGATGTCACCCGACCCGAGAACCTTGACCGGAAGGCCGCTGCGAACAGCGCCCTTTGTCACCAGTTCCTCGATGCCGACCGTGCCCCCCTCGGGGAAGAGCTCGTTGAGGCGGTCAAGGTTGACCACCTGGAACTCCACCTTGAAGGGGTTCTTGAAACCCTTGAGTTTTGGCAGGCGCATGTGGATGGGCATCTGGCCACCCTCAAAGCCGGCCGGCACCTGGTAACGAGCACTCGTTCCCTTGGTACCGCGACCAGCAGTCTTGCCCTTGGAGCCTTCACCACGACCAACACGGGTCTTGGCTTTCTTGGCTCCGGGGGCAGGACGCAAGTGATGCAGTTTGAGCGTCATATCAGTCGACCTCCTCGACGACGATCAGGTGCCTGACCGTCGCGAGCATTCCTCGGATCTCCGGGCGATCCTCCTTGACGACAATGTCGCCGATGCGCTTGAGACCAAGCGTACGGAGGGTGTCCCGCTGGTTTTTCTTGCGACCGATCGTCGATCGCTTCTGCTCGACTTTGAGGAGTCCCATTACTGGGTCACCTCAGCGCGAGCCCTAAGCAACGCAGCCGGCGCAACGCGCTCGACCGGCAAGCCACGGCGTGCGGCAACGGCCTCGGGCTCCTCGAGCCCCTGCAGGGCAGCGACTGTCGCGTGCACGATGTTGATCTGGTTCGACGAACCGAGCGACTTGCTCAGCACGTCGTGGATGCCTGCGCACTCCAGCACTGCACGCACCGGGCCACCGGCGATAACACCGGTACCAGGAGCGGCCGGACGGAGCAGTACGACGCCTGCAGCCTTCTCGCCTTGCACGGGGTGCGGGATCGTGCCCTGGACGCGGGGAACCTTGAACATGGTCTTCTTGGCTTCCTCGACACCCTTGGCGATCGCCGCGGGAACTTCCTTGGCCTTGCCGTAACCGACGCCGACCATGCCATCGCCGTCGCCGACGACCACGAGGGCGGTGAAGCTGAAGCGACGACCACCCTTCACGACCTTGGCGACACGGTTGATCGCGACGACACGCTCGATGTAGGCGGTCTTCTCCGCAGCCTGGCCACCACGACGGTCATCGCGGTTGCCACGCCGCTCGCCACCGGCACCACCACTACGGCGCTGGGGTCCGCTCATTCGAACTACCTCTTCTCGTTCTCATTTAGAGTCTTAAGTCTGTCTGCGATCAGAACGCAAGGCCGCCCGAGCGGGCGCCCTCAGCTAGGGCGGCAACGCGCCCGTGGTACTTGTTGCCGGCGCGGTCAAAGACCACGCCCTCCACGCCAATTGCCTTGGCGCGCTCAGCGAGTAGCTCGCCGACCTTTTTCGCCTTGGCAGACTTGTCGCCTTCGAAGGAGCGGAGATCCGCTTCCATCGTGCTTGCGTACGCGACCGTCTTGCCAGCCACGTCGTCCACCACCTGCACAGTGATGTGCTTGGAGCTGCGCGTGACGACCAGACGCGGCCGTTCCGCGGTGCCCGCAACCTTCTTGCGGCCACGAACCTGACGACGCATGCGCGACGCCGTACGAGCGCTGGTGTGTTTGCCAGCTCTGAGTGCGATAGCCATCGTCACTTACCAGCCTTTCCGACCTTGCGACGGATCTGCTCACCCGCGTAGCGAACGCCCTTGCCCTTGTAGGGCTCCGGCTTCCGCAGTTTGCGAATGTTAGCGGCGACCTCGCCGACCAACTGCTTGTCAATGCCCTGAACGCCGAGCTTCGTCGGGCTCTCGACCATGAACGAGATGCCCTCAGGGGCGTCGAACGTGATCGAGTGCGAGAAGCCGAGCTGGAACTCGAGCTGGGTCGGGCCCTTGGAAAGGACCCGGTAACCAACGCCGACGATTTCCAACTTCTTTTCGTACCCCTCCGTCACACCGGACACCATGTTGGCGATCAGCGTGCGGGTGAGACCGTGCAGGGACTTGCTGATGCGCTCGTCGTTCGGGCGGGAGACCTCAAGGGCCCCGTCCTCTCCACGAGCGACCGTAATCGGGGCAGCAACGGTGTGCGACAAGGTCCCCTTGGGGCCCTTGACCGTCACCAGTCTTTCCTCGACGGCCACGTCAACACCGGACGGGACCGTGATGGGGAGTTTGCCAATACGCGACATGCTTAGTTCTCCTCCTGGTCCTTCGTCACCAGACGTAGGCGAGGACTTCCCCACCTACACCCTTTTTGTTGGCCTGTCGGTCGGTCAGCAGGCCCGTGCTGGTCGAGATGATCGCGACGCCGAGGCCGCCGAGCACCTTGGGAAGACCAGTGGACTTGGCGTACACACGCAGACCGGGCTTGCTGATCCGGCGAATGCCTGCAATCGAGCGCTCACGGTGCTGGCCGTACTTGAGGGTGAGGGTCAGCGTCTTGCCGACTTCTCCCTCAGCGGGCTCCTCGGACGCCCAGGAGGAGATGTAACCCTCCTGCTGAAGGATGGCGGCAACGCCGACCTTCAACTTGCTATAAGGCATCGACACCGTGTCGTGATACGCCTGGTTGGCGTTGCGCAGACGCGTGAGCATGTCTGCGATCGGGTCAGTCATCGTCATGGCCTAA
>Ga0136633_1001811_pt1 | contig 15307 bp, 14 predicted proteins | sample AntDrymeUQ832206_2_FD_105494 | JGI IMG/M metagenome (GOLD analysis project Ga0136633, IMG submission 105494) | Polar desert sand microbial communities from Dry Valleys, Antarctica - metaG UQ83 (22.06) | ecosystem: Environmental > Terrestrial > Soil > Desert | place: Antarctica: Dry Valley...
ATCTGGGGAAGGGAAAGGTCGAGGAGCTGCGTCTTGCTATCGAGGAAAAGAATGCGTCGTTGATCGTGTTCGACGACGAGCTGTCGCCATCGCAGGGGAAGAACATCGAGGATGCGACGGGGCAGCGGGTGATGGATCGGGCCGAGCTCATTCTCGACATCTTCGCTACGCGTGCGCGGTCGAGTGAAGCGAAGATGCAGGTCGAGCTGGCGCAGCTTCAGTACATGTTGCCGCGGCTAACGAGGATGTGGGCTCACCTCGAGAAATTCCGCGGAGGTATCGGAGTTCGCGGGCCTGGTGAAACACAGCTCGAAACAGATCGAAGGCTGATCAATCAGCGGATCAAGCTGCTGAAGAATCGGCTCAATGACGTGCAGAAGTCGCGCGAGGTGCAGCGCTCCAGGCGTCGCGAGGCGTTCCGCGCTTCACTCGTAGGATACACTAACGCGGGCAAATCCTCGATATTGCGCACGATCGGCAACGCGCCCGAAGTATTCGTGGAGGACCGGTTGTTCGCGACGCTGGATCCCCTGACGCGCGAGATAGATCTCGGGGAGAACTCCCACGTCCTTCTTACCGACACCGTTGGGTTCATCCGGAAGCTTCCGCACAACCTGGTAGCGAGCTTCCGCGCGACGCTGGAGGAAGTGAATGAGGCCGACCTGCTGCTGCACGTTATCGATGCCAGCCACCCGAACTGGGAGGAGCAGCGGGATGTGGTGGACCAGGTGCTCGCCGAGCTAGGCGCGGCCGAGAAGCCAGTGCTCTACGTGTTCTCCAAGCTCGACGCCGTTCCGGCAGTAGAGGTGGCGGCGCTTCGGGAGCGGGTTGGCAACCTGATTCCGAACTCCGTGTTTGTGAGCTCGGTCAGCGACGGAGGTCTCGATCAAATGCGGGATGCTCTTCTGGTCGCCTCCAGGAACGGGAGCAGGGTGGGCGAGATCCACCTCCGCAACACAGATGGGCGATTGCTGGCGCAGATTCACCGCGAGGCAACGGTCCTCGAGCAACGCAGCAGCGACGGAGAAATCATCCTTCTGGCGAGGATCAGTGACTCACTCGCGTCACGACTGGCCCGGGCTGGGGCCAAGGTGCTCGCCCCGGCGGGTGTTCCCGCCGCTCCTGGTCGGGGCTCGACCGAGCGGTGAGCGCGCCTATGCAAGAAAGCCTCGACGCAGTTGTCCAAAAGCTCGCGCTTTATGTCCAACCCGAAAACAGCGCGGACCTCGGGATATTCTCCAATGTCGCAATCGCGAACCGCTTCGTTCCAGGGAAATACGAGCTCGAGATCGACCGGACGAAAAAGCGTTGGAATCTTGCGCTCAAGGGCGGGACGTTTTCAGATAGCGGAAGCGTAGGGGATATGCTGGTGCTTCGCATCGGGAAAACTGACCGGCGGATGGCTTCGGCGAAACTCGAGCTCGTTGACCGTCTTCCCGTGCGCGTACTCGGCGCGGTTCTGAACGGTGTCGAGCTCAGGGGAGTTCGAGTACTACAGGTACTCCGAGGGGTATGGGGTTACCGACGAAACGAGTACGGCGCTGGTTCCCTAAGCCTAGTCCATCAGATGGCGTACTTCGCGTGACGTCTGGTCCGCGCATCGTCACGGCGCTCGCGACGGAAGAACATGCCAGTGCCGTTGCCGCCTTCTATAGGGAGGTCTGGAATCCGGCGGCGACCACCGAGTCGGTAGTGGCGGCGACTCGACGAAGCGCCGCGCGAAACGTCGCAGCACCCGGAGAGCCGACCCCCACTGCTCTCGTTCTCGCTGGAAACCGCGTCGTCGGATACTGTGGGTCCATCCCGCAGCGACTCTGGGACGGCGTCCGGGAGCGGCCAGCCTATTGGGTGAAGGGCCTGATGGTGCTGCCCGAGTATCGCAACGGACCGATCGGGTATCTGGTCGTGAAGGAGCTGTCGCGGCATCTCGAGTGCTCCACCATTCTCACTGTGGCGCCTGCCGCCCGCCGCCTGTTCTCCGCGCTGGGATACACCGACCTGGGCGCCGTCCCTAACTGGACGAGACCGCTGCGCCCGAGCGTCATGGTCGAGCAGCTCGACTTCGACGCCCTGGGCCTGAACAGGCTACCAAACTGGGTGAGCGCGGGCGTTAGCGTCGGGCGTCGCACGGGCATCGCGGGGCTGACTGCGAAGCTGGCCGGCCTCGGGTTGGATGTGGCAACTGGTCTCGCGCGCCTGCCTACGGCGCACCTCGACACGACTGGACTGGGAGCGCCATCACGGGTTGAGCTCGACGAGCTCTGGATAACCGCGCGCGAGAATCTGAAAGCGAGCCCGTTACGGGACGGTACTTATATGGACTCGCGGTTTGGAAATGGCGGGGAGCAGGGGGAGGCGGAAGAGAATGCAGGCAACCCGTATACCTTCGTCACCACCCGCGATCGCGGACGCCTTGTTGGCGTAGCTGTCGTGCGTAGGCCGCGTGCGACGTCGGACGCGCGTCTAAAGGGGATTCGCGTGGCAACTGTGTCCGAGCTTGTGTTTCCCATCGATCGTCCCGACGCCGGGCTTGCCACTCTCGGCGCAATTGAGCGTATGGCGCGCGCCGCCGGTGCGGACGCCCTGACCTGCATGTCATCGCATCCGATCCTCTGTGGTCTGCTGCGGCGGCAGGGCTATTTGCGACTCACTGGAAATGTGCATTTCTTCCTTCGAGACGTGAGCGGCTCGGATCGGCTCCGGACCGACCTCGGGGCCTGGTGGCTCGCGCGCGGCGACGGCGAATCCGATACGTCTTTCTAAACGCAGAACGCAGACAATGATCACTGATCGCGACGCGAAGTTGAACGAGATCGTAAGCGCAGTGCTGGAGCTTCCCACCGGCACGGACGTCAGTCATGTGCGGCAACTTGGGGTCGAAAGCTGGGACTCGCTGGCCCACGTGTCGCTAATGCTTGCGATCGAGGGCGAGTTCGGCGTGACGATCGACATCGCCGATCAGATTGCCCTCACCTCGGTGCCAGCGATCCGACTCTATCTCGAGGAACGCGGCCTGTGAAGGAGGCGGTCTTCGAGGTTACGGTGAGCTTGAACGACGCGCTCGCCTTCGCCTCTCTTTCCGGAGACTGGAACCCGTTGCACACCGATGAAGAGTTTGCTGCGCGTAGCCAGTTCGGCCGCCGGATACTTCATGGAGCATTCTCCGCGGGACTCGTGTCGCGGATGGCCGGCATGCACATTCCGGGGAGCGATTGCCTGCTACATGGCATGCGGCTCAAGTTCTTGCAACCAATCCTCCCGCCCGCACGTCTGCGGGTGAAGGGAACACTGGTCGTTGAGCAGGGCGACACGGGCCGCGTCGCGGTCGATGTCTCCGACGCGGAAAGCGGCAGGCGATACGTAGAAGCATGGTACGAGTACGGAAGCCAGCGGCCTGCCGCCACGGCGGACGCCGTTTCACACCCCACGACGACGGGCGAGCCCGTGATCCTTGTAACCGGCGCGTCCGGAGGGCTTGGCAAGGCCCTTCTCGCGCGTTTGGGCCCGCGGGGCATCGGTCTGTCGCGCAGTGGCGAGGGGGCGGTGCCTGCGTTGCTCGAGGTTGCCCATGTCGATGCGCTCACCGGCGGAGCGCCGATTGCCGGCATCGTGCACTGTGGATGGCCAGCACCTGATAACACCCGGCTCACGAAGCTTGGCGACGCCGCTGCTGCGATTGAGTACAACCTTTCGCAGCCTTTGCACCAGTCGATCGCGTTGAGTCGGGTTTTAATTGCGCGCGGCACCCCCGATGCAATACTGCTCCTCGTCGGGTCTACCGCTGCGCAGCCAGGACGACACAATTATCGGATGCCCTTGTATACGCTGGCGAAGGCGCTCATTCCCCCTCTTTGCCGAATTCTCGCCATTGAGCTGGGGGCCTCGGGGCAGCGTTGCGCCGCGGCAATTTTCGACGTCATCGATACGGGTATGAACAAGGCCATGAGCGCGCGCGCACGGCTCGCGCACGAGGACCGCTCCCCAGTCGGCCGTATTGCGTCCGCGGACGACGCGGCCGCCCAACTCGACTGGATGATCGCAAACCGCAGCTTTCTGCTGTCGGGGGCGACGATCACCCTCTCGGGTGGGGCGCTGCCTTGAATTTCCTCGAAGCGAGACGCCTGCTCGACGGGTTCACTGGCGGACCGCCGCTACCCTTCCTCTTCGCCCTCTCCGGTTCCGTGGAGCCATTCGATTTGTACCTGCGCGCCGCCGCGGCAAAACACGGTCGCCTCGCGGTGCCCCGCGTGCTCCCATTCAACACCCTCGCTCAGAGCCTGCGTCGGGAGCCAGAGCGAGGCGTGGTCGAAGTGTTCCTGTTGTTGCCCTGGGATTTTGCTCCGGAGGCTGACTGGCGCTCCGCCGCACTCGAGCGCGCGGACGAGCAGGCATTCCGCGAGCGGGCGATGGAAATCGAGCAGTTGCTGTCGCGCCGCGGAGCGCGGCTACTTTACGTTCCCGCGCCGCTGCCGCCGCTCTTCGCCAATCATCATCGGAACGCGGCCTTCGAGCTTGCGCTCGAAAGCCTTGCCGTTGGGCTGGGTGCGCGAGTGCTCTCACGCGAGACCTTCTCCCTCCCGGGATATTTCCTGAGCGGCTGCCCCGTCAGCGGATCGTCGATCGGTAGCGTGGCGGAGGCTGTCGTGGATCTCGCAAGAGAGGCGCTACCCCAGCCAAAGAAAGTTCTCGTCACCGATCTCGATAACGTGTTGTGGAGCGGAGGCATCGGAGAGGACGGCCTGCAGGGCATCGCCTTCGAACAGCAGGGAAGAGGCTATCCGCACTTCATCTATCAGGGATTGCTGCGTCGATTACGAAGCGAGGGCGCCCTGCTCGCTGCGGTGAGCCGCAACGACGCGGAGATCGCCATGTTGCCTTTCCGCACGGGCCGGATGCCGCTGCGCGAAGAGGACTTCGTCGCCATCGTCGCGAGCTACCACGCCAAGTCGGCGCAGATCTCCGAACTGGCTTCGCGGCTCAATCTCGGACTCGACGCGTTTGTGTTCGTGGACGACAACCCGGTGGAGCTTACTGAAGTGTCGCAGGCGTTGCCGACGGTGCGCTGCGTGGCTTTTCCTCATCAGGCCGATGCGCTCGCGGGCTTCCTATCCGAGCTGTCCCGCCTGTTCGGCCGTCATGAAATCACGGCCGAGGATCGTGATCGCACGGACCTCTACCGCCGGCGCCTGGAGGGGCTGACGCCAAGTACCACGAGTGGCGCGGACATCAGCCGCTTCCTCAGGGACCTGGAGATGACACTAACCCTGCACGACCGTTCACACGATGATCGCACGCGTGCAGTCCAACTCATTAACAAGACCAATCAATTCAATCTGAACGGTCGTCGTGTGACCGAGCCGGAAATCGCCGAGGTGGTCAATGCCGGCGGCCGCCTGTACAGCGCCTCTCTGAGCGATCGAAGCGGCAGCCACGGCGAGATACTCTCTTGCCTCGTCAACGTCGATGGCGTCATTACCGCCTTCGCCATGTCGTGCCGCGTCTTCCAGCGTCGCGTGGAGCACGCCTTCCTCGCGTGGCTCGCGTCGCAGGCCCACCCGCTCGCGGCGATGGACTGGGCGAGCACCCCGCGCAATGAGCCTTTTGCGCAGTTTCTTCGGGAGCTAACCGGCGCTGAGGCACCGGCAGCCGGGACAGTGATCATTTCATTCCCCGAGGTGTGCGACCGATTCTCGCGGGACACCGACCTCTTCAAGATCGTGGCGGGCACCACCGCCGCGTGACTCCGCCGGCGGTATTTCCCGGAGGCGCACGCTTCGCCTTCACGATCATGGACGATACCGATAACGCCACGGTCGAGAACGTGCGGCCGATCTACCGGTTGCTCGAATCGCTGGGCATGCGCACGACCAAGACCGTGTGGCCTGTCCGATGCGAGGAGGGGAGCGAGATGTTTGGTGCGGCGGAGACCCTCGACGACCCGGGATACCGGGACTTTGTTGTCGATCTCAGCCGGCGCGGTTTTGAGATTGCGTTCCACGGTGCCACGATGGAGTCGAGCCAACGTGAGCGCACTATGCGCGGGCTCACGCGGTTCGCGGAGATGTTCGGTCCGCCTCGTGTGCATGCCAACCACTCATTCAACCGCGAGAACTTGTACTGGGGGGTGGATCGCATCGACGATCCCATTCTGCGCGCGGCGTACCGCACGGCCCTTGGACATCCTGACGACTTTTATCAGGGGCATGTGCCTGGCTCCGCGTTCTGGTGGGGTGACCTCTGCGCGGCACAGATCAAGTACGTGCGCAATCTGAGCTTTGACGAGATCAACTTGTGTCGCGTGAACCCGTCGATGCCGTATAGCGACGAACACCGCCCATACGTGCCCTGGTGGTTCTCCGCCTCCGACGCTGAGAATGTAGATGCGTTTGTTGACCTGATAAGTGTCGGGAATCAGTCACGCCTGGAGGCGGAGGGCGGCGTGTGTATCGTCGCCACGCACCTGGGCAAGGGCTTCTGCGTCAACGGCGCGGTACGGGACGACGTCCGACAACTGCTCGTCCAGCTTGCCGAAAGGCGCGGCTTGTTCGTGCCGGTGGGACCGATGCTCGATGAGTTACGGGCACGGCGCACCGGGGGGGCACTGCCCCCGGGGGAGTGGCGGCGCATGCAGTGGCGATGGGCGCGTGATCTTGTGTTGCGGCGACTCGCCACACGGCGCCGAGCGCGTAAGCGCAACCGTTCTCAGAATCAGCGTCGTGTAGGCTCCCAAATGTGATCCTGGCGGCGCGCCAGCACTCTCCACAACGCCTCGATTACGGCCAGATTCGCGCCGACGGCAAAGGCGGGCAAGGAGACAATTCGTGGTGCTCGTCGCTCGGAAGGCCAAACCGTTCCGATCGTCGCCAGCATGGCGACAACAGCGCCAACTGCCAATAGTAGGCGCGCCCACCAATGCGACGATGCTAGTAAGACCAAGCCGACCAATCCGGGAATCATCGCTAGGGGCAGCAGCCAGCGGCACACCTTGTGGCTGAACAGCTTCCAGGCAAAAACGCCGTAACGAATCGGGTCGAGAAGAAAGCGATGAACGTACAGCGTTTCAATGCCTCGGCTGATCGTTCGCACCTTTCTGCGGTATTCCTCTCGAAGCGCTGAGGTGCGAGGCACGAAGCAGATCGCGCGGTCAACGGAAAGAGAGCGGAAGCCATGGGCTCGCGCGGTCAGGGCTGCGGAAAAATCCCGACTGAGATCGTCGCGGACCGGAATCCTGTGAAGCTCGGCGCGAATCGCGTAGCAACTGCCGGATGCGCCGACAATTCCGCCCGTCAACGTCTCGAGGGCGCGCACACGCATCTCGTAATTGACGTATCCGGCTTCGGTGATATTCGCCGCATTGTCCTGCGAGACGCTGATATCACGTCCTGAGGTAACTCCTACGGTGGGGTCGGCCATGTGCGCCACCAGTTCGCGCACCGCGGAGGTTTGCAAACGAATCGAGGAGTCGGAGTTGACAACAATTTCCCCGCGCAGGAATGACATCGCCGTGTTTTCCGCCTTGGTCTTGCCGCCTCGATCAGGAAGGCGGAACAACTCTACACCACGCGATTCATATTCCCGAACGATTTTATCCGTGGCGTCGGTGGAAGCGTCGGAAAGAATCAGAATCTGGAGTCGGTCCTTAGCGTAATCCTGAGCTAGTAGAGCGTCGATTGCGCCGGCGATTTGCTTTTCTTCATTGTAGGCGGGGATCACGACGCTGACGAAAGGCCAATCGGCGTAGTGCATGATCGCTTCACGTCCGGATTTGTGGGAAGCGATCCATAGTACGAGGGGGTAAACGATGTAGGCATAGATCGCGACCGCGACAGGAAGCGCTACGAGAGAGAATGCGAAAGCTGTCAAAAACGATCTCTTGCAGAACTGGCGTTCCTATAGATGCGATCATATGACTCGAGCCAGGGCGTTGGCGCGAAATCAGTCTCGAGCCGATTTCTGGCACGCGTCGCTCGGATGCGGGCTTCGGCTGGTGCGTTGACGACGCTACGGATGGCACTAGAGAGAGCCGCTGAATCTCCCGGCGGAATCAAAATCGCCTCAGCTTGCGAGATCACGTCGGGCACACCGCCGACTAGTGTTGCTACGACTGGCACATTCGCATGCATCGCCTCGAAGAGAGTGATCGGAGTCCCTTCCGTCCGGGAGCTGATGACCAGCAGGTCGAATGCTGGCAGCAACCGTGATGCTCTCGGCACCTCGCCAGCCCATGAGATTCGGCGATCGAGCTGAAGCTCTGTCGCTCGACTCTGGAGCTTCGGCCGCTCAATGCCGTCGCCGATCATTGTGACGTGGATTGGGAGATCCCGCAGAGCCGATAGCGCCTCGATCAGAATATCGGGTCCCTTTTCCCGGCTCATTCGGCCTATCCAGGCAATGTTGAATTTCTCACGTGAGAGCGCGGGCGGGTGAGGAACGAGCTCGCTCGCAAGAAGTGAATCGGGCGCAAACCACGCATTGGGCAGCGCCGATAGTTTGGTCCGCAAGCTTTTCGTAGACGCGAGCTCCTCGGCGAGCTTGCGCGAAACCGCCACGACTGCATCGAAGCGGTGATACGAAACCCGTTGCATCCATTGATAGATCCGGTTACGGAAAGTTCCTCCAGTGAACCCATGCGCAGTGCTGATACGTGTCGCACCACAGGTGGCCCCAAGTGACGCGGCCAACACGTCCGGATGAGAACCATGACTGTGAAGCACGTCAGGAGCTAGCCGAATACAGATTTCCTGAAGTGCTTTCCGTTGAGCCTGGTATGCACGCGGGTGTTGGATTATGGGAATCACCTGAACACCGACGTTTCGTAATTCGGCGATGAGCGACGGCTCGGTGGTGTCAGTTTCGAGAATTGGAAGGACAGCGACCTCATGCCCGCTTGCCTTCTGCCCGGCGGCAAGTGCAAACACGACCCGTTCGAGGCCGCCAAACGGGGCGGGGGCCAATAAGTGGAAAATCTTCACATACCCGCCAGTCGAAGGCGAAAACCATTGAGCGACAGGCCCGACGAGATGCTTAGCCGCGGTAGTGTGTACGACGGAAGCGATAGGGATGGTTGGAGCCAGCCTCCGTCAATCCGGAATGCCCCCAGATATCCAGCCTTTGCGATGGCTCCTTTTACGGACTCGTTGTAGAGTCCATACGGATAACTCAGCCAGGGGACCACGGAGGAAAAACGCGATTGCAACCATTGATTGGTCCGGCTTAGTTCCGCTTCAAGATCGGCCTGCCCCAACGCGCAGAGGTTTGGGTGAGACCAGCTGTGCGATCCAATTGTGATACCTCGCTGGGAAGCCGCGAGGGCCAACTGAGAGATCGTGCCTATCCGCGGCAAGTCTGGCCTTGAGCTCGTGACGAGAGATTTTGATCTTGCCCAGCGAAGGACCGAATCGGCGCTGCCGCCGAGGGTTTCGAGAACGTGCTTTCTCAGCTCACCGGAGATGGCTCCGTGTGTTCGTTCTGCCAAAGTGTCCCACCATGAAACCGAGTCGATGAGACCGGGAGCGACAAAGATTGTCGCCGGCATCCCACGCTTTGCCAACTCCTCAACACCAACACTCAACGCGCCCATGTACGCGTCGTCGAATGTGATTACAACGCGCGGGCGAGCTGAAAGCGGTGAGGCGTGTCCGATCGAATCGATCGGAATAACGTCGTGTGTTTCGGCAAGAGCGTCCAGCTGAAGCGAGAACTCCTTTTGCGGCAGGTGCAGGTCTTTATCGCCTGAAACTGCCTCGCCATTTGGCACCACGTTATGATATGCAAGTACCAGCGTCCGTCCCCGCCGAGTGCGACGCGCGAAGCGCTCCACCCCCGAGCGAACAAGTGCTCTCTCCGCCAGATGCTTCAACGCGGGGTTCACCGCGGAAAACACCTTCCAACAATTTCAGTGACTGCTTCCAATTGTCGTTCTTGCGTGAATCGATCCGCGACACGCTGGCGTCCGGCGTACCCGAGCCTTGCGGAGAGCGCTGGGTCGGTAAGGAGACAACCTAGCGCCTCAGCCAGCGCGTGCTCGTCAGCTGGAGGTACCAGAAGTCCCGTGACACCATCGTCGATCATTTCAGGAATTCCCCCCACTGAGGTGCCAATTACAGGCTTTCCTGCCGCCATTGCTTCCAGGACGCCGAGCGGAAACGCTTCCGGCCATACGGACGGAACCACGCAGATGTTCGCTTCAGTGAGAAGACCGGAGGCATCAGTGCGATAGCCAAGAAAAGAGATATCGTCGCGCGAATCCAGACCGTCGCGAATCTCCTCGAGTCCCTGGCGCTCAGGACCATCGCCAATGTAAACCAGCACCGGCCTTATCGCCGTTCGCGGAAGTTTCTTGAGCGCAGCGTCGAATGCGCGCAACAGGTATGCAACTCCCTTTACCGGGTGGGCTCGGCAGCAGCAGACGACCAGGGGGCGATCTGCGGCGACGTTAAGCAGCTCACGCAGTCCGGACGCCGGTGGAGCTAACCGCGCCGGAACTCCATTCCATATGCGCACTATCCGTCGTGGCGGAGCACCGTCGCGGGCAAGTATGGCGCGAGAGATGAAGTCGCTTACCGTGATGACAGTGTCTGCGGCGACTCCCGGGAAGCGAATGATCACGCGTTTGGCTAGCTGCACGAGAGGATGACGAAGCGGACGCTCCCCAGACATGTGGTCGTGGACCACGATAGATCGTACGCCAGCCAGCCGAAGCATTGGGAAAAACAATGAGCACGCGGCCCGATCTGTCAGATAGACCGCGCGAATGTTGTTGGCCCTGACGAAGCGGAGGGTATCAAGTCCTCGCCGCAGCGTGTCAAATCGGAAATCAAATTCCACAGGCACAGCGGCGCTGCCGGCGAGTGAACGCGGTTCGCCATCTAGCTTCGTATAGGCGACAAGGGTCTGCACCCCTCTTGTCGCCAGTCTCTCAGCAACGCCAGCATATATTCTTTCGATGAAATCCCACGCAAACCCCGTGTTGGACGGAAAGTTTGAGATGCAGGCCAGGGTGGGCGGACGAATCGATTGGGTTGGGGAAGCAGCTGCCGTAGTTTTCACCTGCCGAGGATCCAGTTCAAACTTTCCCGAATGAACGGTAGAGGATCACTGAGACGCAGCACTTCTGATTGTGTTCCTGTCTTTAGCGCCCGAACAAACTCGGCGATAGCGGAAAGGCGGGCCGGGCGTCCAGACGGAAGAGCAAGCCTGTCGGATGAGTGAAAGAGTACCGCCAGAAGGTTGTCGACATCGCCCCACTCCCACTGCGAGCGAACTCCGATCCGGTACTTCGTCACCGGAGTTGAAGGCAGGCCCAGGGCGGCTTCCACTAACAGGACGGGGAAGTCAACTCCCGAATCAATCGCGAGCTGCAATGAGCCCCAGAGTCTCCCGTTGATTTCCATCAGGTAATTGGTGCCGGTGGTCGTTTCATGTTTGTACTCGAGCATGGCGACGCCTTGCCATTGGAGGTCTTTTAGCAGGCCTACCGACGTCTTCAGCAACTCGTCGTTGACAGGAATGCTCTCGCGGAGCACACTCACTCCCCCAGAGGGAGGCTTCTCACGAATACGCTGGTGGCAGAACGCCGCCCGCAGCTCCCCGTTCCATATGAGTAGCGAGACACCAACCCCAGGTCCCACAATGCGCTCCTGTAGGAGCACTGGGAAGGACGAGGTCGGGAGGCGCATCAGCGTCTCGCGCAAACCGCGTTCATCGTTCGAGTAGGAAACAGTATTTTTCCTCCGCGCTGTTTCCGGACCGCTCACCGAACGACTCGGCTTGACGACCACCGGGAAATGCAATGAAGCAAAGTCGTCACAGGCCGTCGGGAAACAAATCTCCTTTTGGATTGGCACCGCGATACCGCGAGCGTTCGCAACCCGCAGCACTTCTGCCTTGTCACATATACGTTTGAATTGATCGGCCGACGCAAACGGGATGTCACAGTCAAAAGCCTGACGGACGGGAAGTACGGCAAGCAATGACGCCTCAGTCACCGGCAGAAGAACGTCTACTCTTAGAGATGCCGCGAGACGCACTACTTCCTCAGCGAATCTGACAGGCTCACTTAGCGCGTCCGAAACTCTCGTCTCGGTTGCGCAATACCGGGAGCGCCCGGCAATAGAATGTCCGCTTGAAGAGCAGACATGCGCGGTATATCCCGCCGCTCCGAGGGATCGAACCGTGGCCAGGGACGCGCGTTGTTCTCCGTCTGTGATCAGTATGCCTACAGGTATGGTCATTTTCAAAGTGTAGGATTGCGAGAAAACCGGGGATGGTCACGATTGTCGAGGCATTGGCTATAGAGCTCGCCATATGATTGGACCTGCCGATCGAGAGTAAAGCGGGTCTCTACAACCTGCCGGGCGGCTTTTGCCAGGCGTTGGCGCTCGTACGAGTCGGAGCGAAGTCTGACAATCGAGCTCGCAACTGCTTCCGGCGATCCGTTTGCCACGAGAAGGCCCGTGATCCCATCTTCGATGATTTCTTCCGGACCCCCACAGCGTGTGGCCACCACCGGGAGCTCGGCAGCCATCGCTTCCAACAAAGACAGCGGAAGACCTTCCGTGCGCGATGTGAGTGCGTACGTGTCGAAGGCAGCAAGGGCACGATGCGTATCGCTTCGGTAGCCAGTCAGTACGACATCGTTGGTGAGTCCGCGAGCATCGCGGCCCTTGATCAATTCCGCTCCGCGTCCGTGATCCAACTCACCCACCACGACAAAGCGGCAACCGGGTGACTGCGTCTTGAGAATTGCTGCCGCGTCGAGCAACACGTCGAGACCCTTGGCAGGGCCAGGATTGGCGATGGTTCCTATCACAAACTCCGTCTGTGAAATACCAAACTCCTGCCTGAAGTGCGTTCCCTCACCCGATGAAAAGCGCTGCGGGTCGATGCCGTTGTGGATAACAGTTGTACGGTTCGGTCGAAGCGGAATGGCCGCGAGGAAGGACCGACGCAGCAGTTCTGAGACGAAGACGACGCGATGCAGTCCGCAATTGACCGCAGCCACTTTCAGCCGCCGAAATCGCTCGTTCGATTGAAGGTCAATGGTTCCGTGCAGCGTTGCGACCGCCGGGATTCTGCATACGAATGCCAAGAGTGCCGCTCGGACAGCCGATCCGAAAAGGTGGGCTTGGATTATTTCGATCCCTTCTCCGTGGATTATCGCCGCCAGTCGTGCGAAGTATCCAGGATCGAAAGAATTGCGCTCGCTCATCACGATGGGCTTGACACCGATATTGGTCAGCTGCTCGAATAACCAGCCACGCGTCGGAATCACAGCAACGTGTCTCCAACGAGTGTGGTCGAGATCGCGAATGAGATTCAGGTATACAGTTTCCGCTCCGCCAATGCCGCCGGTGTCAATCATGTGCAGTACTGTGTTCACGAAACTACCTCAAGGATACACGCCAACACGTCTTCCAGCAGTCGAAGGATCTGAAAGCGGAACAGAACCATCGTCTCGGAGCGCATTCAGTGCGGAGTTGTTTAACGTCACGGTCATCGCGAAATTGATCCAAAAGAAGGGATGGTACGGCACGCTAATGAAAAAGTCGCTGACCATGAGTCCCACAAAGCGAGCCATCCAGGCCGCGCGCCATGCAGAACACAAACTTGCCCCGATCGGATAAACGATTGACAAGCAGCAGAGCGCGCCGATTGATCACGAACGCAGCTGCGACCATAGCCAGGAACGCGAGCAAGCCTTGGTAACCCACTTCCGATCCCGCCTGAATAAAGATGTTATGCGCCAGGAGGCCGTGACCGCCGTGAGTGATATCGTGATATTCTGTCCAGTTAGCGTATCCGACACAAGCATGAGATAGTCTCGCATCATTTCCAGGCCGTGCTTCCACATCGTTGTACGTGAGACTGAGGTTGCGTCGACTCCTACTTGCTGAAAGCGCAATTTTTGTTCGGACGGAGTGATGACATACACCAGCCAAACGAGCACAATCGCCGCGATAGGCGCACGGCCTTCTTACGGCTCGTCGAGATCGCCCACAACAGAAGCCCGCCTAGACCCCCCGGAGCGCCGCGGGATGACGACGGGACGATGCCGGTAATCGCCGTGCTCGCGACGGCCCCAGGCGTACCGAGCGTTATGCGAGCCATTGTTGTTTAGACATTACTTGCAACCAGAAAGAGCTTCATACGTGAGATCGCGTGGGCTCGCAAAACTGCGCGCTATGCGAAACGCGCTGAAGACGACCCAGCGACTTTCCGCGAAACAGGCGGAAGGTTGCGGAGGATTGACCCTCAATGACGACTCCATCAGGGCTAGATCGTCCCTGCAATTTGCCAGCGGTGACGAATCCCAGCAACAGGGAACTGGCGCGAGCTGAAGAAGCATCATCGCAGTGGCAAACAGGGCCCTGGACCCGCGGGTGCCCTATCGCGTGGAGCACTAATCCGATAATAATGGCTGGTGCTGCAATCGTTCTCGTGCCCTTGACCCTGATTCTTAACTACATCTTCATTCCGCGATTTGCGATTTATGGCGCCGCTGGGGCGACCGTAGCTGCCTACGCCGCTCGCTTTTTCTGGATCTATTACTTTGCGCAGCGTTATTACCCGATCCGATATCAGTGGGCCAATATTGCAAAGCTGTACGGCATCCTCGGAGCTGCCGTGGCGCTAGCGTTTGCATATCATCCTGAACACTTACCGGCTTCAATCGGCTGGAACACGGTCCTCCTTCTAGCATCGATTGCTCTAGTCAATGCACTCGTTCTCTCTTCTAACGATCGAAGAGCCCTTGGAACCGTTTTCGCAGGAGGTTTTCCGACGATGATACGTCGTCTGATGGCAAATGCCGGTCGGCTATGAACCAAATGTTCACTGCCTGTCAATCGCAGATGCCGAGAGGTCAATCAGTCTTGGGGAGTATTTCTTGGCGAGGAGGATGAGGTGTTCGCGACGTGTAGCTTCTAGGATGGCGGATCGCGAAGGCGCTCAGTCCTTATGCCGCGCTCTTGTCGCCGAGGCAGGACTTGAGTTCCACGTTAGATTTGTTCCGGCGGCCTCCACCCTCACGTTATGACATACACGGAGATACTCTCACTTTGTAGGCAGGTAACGCCCTCGATACCTAGAGAATCGAGATCACCCCCGTGTCGGGTTCGTCAGGCGTGGTTGATAGCATGAGCAGCTGTTCGTGTCGGATCATTCGCCCCTCAGTCTTCCCGGTTTGTTCGGGTATCCGCAAGGTCGATTTTAGTAGTTTTCCCTCTCGCATTTAGCGTGCGATACTGAGCGATTCTGGCATGGTACATAATTCGTATATGCCGAAAGTCTATCACCTGAGGGTCAG
>Ga0136633_1001812_pt1 | contig 15306 bp, 13 predicted proteins | sample AntDrymeUQ832206_2_FD_105494 | JGI IMG/M metagenome (GOLD analysis project Ga0136633, IMG submission 105494) | Polar desert sand microbial communities from Dry Valleys, Antarctica - metaG UQ83 (22.06) | ecosystem: Environmental > Terrestrial > Soil > Desert | place: Antarctica: Dry Valley...
GAGCTCTTTGAGGGCGAATTCCGTCATGGCGGGGTGGTCCGTTGGACGTCGGACCACGACAGTCCGCGTTGTACGTCGATGTCGTGGGGCAGGCCGAGGACGCGCTCGGCGATGATGTTGCGCTGCACCGCAAACGTTCCGCCACCGATGGTGAGCGCCTGAGCGAACAGGAACCCAAAGGGCCAGAACGACGGGCTCTCGCCGAAGGGCCCGGTGTTCGCGAGCATCCCGTGAGCGCCCGCGAGGTCAATGGCGAGGTTCGTGACCTCCTGTCCGAGGTCGTCGGCCATGGCCTTGCGCACGCTCGCCTCGGGCCCGGGCTCCTTGCCGGAGATCTGTGCCGCAAGGGTCCGGCGCCGGACGAGGTCGAGGACCTCCGCCTTGGCCCAAGCTCTGATGATGCGATCGCGCAGCACCGGCGTGGGCGCACCGCCGGCGGCCCGTACGGCGTCGACGAGGTCGCCCGTGGTCGGGCCCTGCCCCCAGATGAGGCCCCCACCCGACAGGGAGACACGCTCGTTCGACAGCGTCACCTTGGCCAGCCGCCAGCCGTCGTTCACGTCGCCGACGAGGTTGGCCGCGGGAAGCCTCACGTCGGTGAAGAACACCTCGTTGAAGGTGTGGGACCCGGTCATCTCGATGATGGGGCGCACCTCGATGCCAGGGGAGTCCATCGGGCAGATGAAGTAGGACACACCTCGGTGCTTGGGCGCATCAGGATCAGTGCGGGCTATGAGGATTCCGTACTGCGAGAAGTGGGCCAGCGAGGTCCAGATCTTCTGCCCGTTCACGATCCACTCGTCGCCATCGCGCACGGCACGGGTGCTGAGGCTCGCCAGGTCGGACCCGGCCCCAGGCTCGGAGAAGAGCTGGCACCAGATCTCTTCTGCCGAGAGCAGGGGCGGGATGTAGCGCTCGCACTGCTCGGCCGAGCCGGCGTGGATGAGCGTGGGGCCGGCCCAGCCGATGCCGATCTGGTTGCTGGGACGCTTCACGCTTGCCCTGCGCAGCTCGTCGTCGATGATCAGCTGATGCACGGGATCGGCACCGAGTCCCCAGGGCTCGGGCCAATGGGGAGCGACGTAGCCGGCGTCGGCGAGCTGTCGAGCGGTGGGATCGGGGCGCTCATCGAGCCAGGTCCTGACCGCCTGCCGCCGTGGATCGCTGTCGTCCGGCAGCCCCAGGTCCATCCTTCTGCCCATCGCCGGGAACCTAGCCGTGCACGGGCCCGGGTCCTCGTTCACCGCGGGGTCGCCCTAGTGTCGCCGCGATGTCACTTCGGCACCGCTTCCCAGGTCTCGCAGACGGGTGGGCCCGGTTCGACGGGCCCGCGGGAACGCAGGTGGTGGACACCGCCATCGCCGCCGTCGGCGCAGCCATGGGCAGCCCAACCACGGCGAATGGGGGCGGCGCGTTCCCGCAGAGTGCGGGGGCCGACGCGATCATCCAGGACGCCCGGTCCACCATGGCCCGCTTCCTCGGCTCCGGCGACGACGGGGCCGGGATCGTGTTCGGGCCCTCCATGACCGGGCTCACCTTCCACCTCACCCGGTCGATCGCGGCGACCTTGCGCCCGGGCGACGACGTGATCGGCACACAGCTCGACCACGACGCCAACGTGACGCCCTGGGCCGTGGCCTGCGCGGCGGCGGGGGCATCGCTCCGGCTGGCCCGCTTCGATGTGACGAGCGGCCGGCTCGATCTCGACCACCTTCGCTCCCTGCTGTCCGACCGCACGAGGTGGGTGGCGGTCACCGGGGCGTCGAACGCCATCGGCACCCGGCCTGACGTCGCCGCCGTCGTCGAGGCGGCCCACTCCGCTGGAGCCCGCGTGCTGGTCGACGCTGTGCACCTGGCGCCTCACTGGCCCGTCGACCTGAAGGCTCTCGGGTGTGATGCTCTCGTGTGCAGCGCCTACAAGTGGTATGGCCCGCACGTCGGGGTGATGTGGCTCGCCCCCGACCTCCTCGAGAGCCTGACCCCGGCCAAGGTCCGACCGGCGCCGGAGACCGGGCCCTCACGCTGGGAGCAGGGCACGCCCGCGTACGAGGCCCTGGCCGGCGTCGCCGCCGCAGGCCGCTTCATGCTCGAGGTCGGGGTGGAGCAGATGGCCGCCCAAGAGGAGGCCGTGTTCGCTCCCTTGCTGGCCGGCCTCTGCAAAGGCCCGGGCGTCACCGTCCACGGCCCGGCCGACCTGAGCGACCGCACTCCGACGGTGGCCTTCAACGTCACCGGCCACAGCAGTGCGGAGGTGGCCCGTCACCTGGCCTCGAGGCGCTGCGCCGTCTGGCACGGCAGCTACTACGCCGTCGAAGCCATGGCCGCCCTCGGCCTGAGCGACGGCGGCGCGGTGCGAGCCGGGGTCTCCTGCTACACCACCCCCGAAGACGTGGACCGGCTCCTAGAGGCGGTATCAGAGCTGGCCTGAACCATCCCGGACCGTCACGTTGAGCCGGCTACGAGCCCGAGCGGCGGGCACCGTCTGCCTCGTTGGTCTTTCGGGATGTCGGAGCCAACTCGCTCGAGATGACTCCATCGTTGTGGCGCCACCCGGGAATCGAACGGAACCGGTCAGGATCAAGGGCCAGTCTTCCCTACCGCCGCGTGAGGTTTCGAGACCCCTTGAGTGGCTCGCGGGCCATGTTCACCACGAACGCGTCACTGACCGCCTTCACCGGCTCACACGTCGAGTCCTGCGACATCCCGGTTCTTCGGCAACGGGCGCTGACGCGCGCCGACGATTTGTCGCCGTCCGGTCCAAGTTGTTCTGATTTGTCGGTGATTCGCCGACAAATCGCAGCAAGTTCAGAGGCGCGACGACAAATCGGGACGCGGCCGCGCCCCGTCTCATCCTCGCTACCGGGCAGGGGTCAGGCGCGCCCCACCGCGATAGCGAGCGCTTCACACATCTCTCGCATTCGATCGTCACTCAGCCTTCCGAGACGCTGGACCAGCACGGCGACCGACACGCTCTCCACCGAGTCGAGGTTCGCCGCGCACCGTTGAGGCACAGCGTCGTCGCCTGGCTCGAGCACGACCTCGCTGGCCAGGTGCCGGATCGTTGTCGTACACGGCGCGACCAAGGTGCGTCGGAGTCTAGGAATCGCTGCATCCCGGGATAGAACGACGACGGGCCGGCGGCCGATCTCCGGGAGCTCGCACCACCAGACCTCGCCGCGAAGCGGATCGCTCAAGACGCTGCGGCGGCGGCTCGGAACGACGCGAGGTTGCCCCACTCGTCGGGAGTGTCGATCGGCATCTCGTCGTACGCGCGGTAGCTCGCATCGAGCTCAGCACTGCGCTGACGAGCCAGCAGCGCCTCAAGTGCTGCGTCGATCAACGCAGCGTCGTTGAGGTCGCTCCGCAACGTGCGCGCCGTCGTGAGGAGGTCCTTGTCGACGGTCGTGCTCACCCTTATCCGAGGCATGCCACAACTATGCCATGGATACGCCACGGATATGCCACCGCAGGCAAGCGTTCCCAATTGTCAGGAGAGGGTGAAGCCTCACGTGGACAAGGCTCGCTACGGCGCACCGGGCTCTGACTCCGCATCGGCCGGGACCGTCACATCGAACCAGGCCCGCTTACCGGTGCTCGTCGGCTCGATGCCCCAGGCCTTGGTGAGGGCGGCGACGAGAGCAAGGCCACGACCGGTACCGGCCGTCCTCTCGCGGCTGCGGATCACGGGCAGCACTGCCGACTGGTCGTGGACTTCGATCCTGACGATGTCCTCTGCGTCGATGACGACGACCTCGACCGCGGTGCGGGCGTGGATCTGAGCGTTCGTCACGAGCTCGGTGAGCGGGAGGTCGAGCTTCTCCGAGCCCAGCGGGTGGCCCCAAGCGATGAGGACCTCGGTCATGAAGCGACGAGCCACCCTGGCCATGTCGGAACGTTGCTCGATCCGGATGGACATCATTCGTCGCACCTGCAGCTCGGGCAGGGCCCCGATGGGCACGGCGGCCGGATCCAGGCGGTCTTCCAGCGCTCGCCCGTGGAGCGGCCTGTAATCGCCGGCATCCGTGCCGGCGCGGAGCTGGCGGGTCACCTCGGAGAACCACGCGGTGGTGGCCGCTATCGCCCGCTCGTCCTCGGGCAGGGTCAGCAGGTCTCCCCTCTCGCTGAAGTCCGACACCAGAACCAGCAGGGCCTGGAGCTCCTCCAAGGCGGCTGCTGTGATGGGAGCGAGCAGCCCCTCGGCTGTGAAGACGGGCCGACCGAGGAACGAGGCCAGCTCGGCCTGGTCGCGGAAGGCCGCTCGGGCATCAGCGAAGCGCTCGAGGATGCCGCCCAGGACACTCAGGACGCGCTGCGGATAGGTGGCCGATCTCCCGCCCTCGCCCAGACGGACCAGCTCGAGCTCGCGGAGGAGCTCGTCGAAGTGCTCGTCCATCCTGATGGCAGCTGCCGTCGGGGTGCCCTCGACGCGCACGTGCACGAGCTCTGCGTCGGCCGGCGGGACCTGCGCCATCAAGAAGGCGAGGTCGTCGCGCGGCACGCCCTGCTCGAGGGCGTCCACGGACGCAAGCACAGCAGCCGCGGTCACCTCCGCTCCCGACCCGACAGTGGCCCGCAGGACCTGCTCGAGGAGGTGCGGGGCAAAGGCGCCCGAAGGCGACCGGGCCTCGAGGAGCCCGTCAGTGAAGGCGATGAGGGCCTCGCCCGGACCGATCCTCGTCTCCGCCTCGGGCCACTCCCCATCCGGGAAGATACCTAGGAGAGGTCCGGACTCCCCCAGGGGGACAGCGTCACCGTTGAGCCGGCGATGCACAGGGAGCGGGTGGCCGCCGGACGCGAGCCGGACCCAGGCCCCGGTCCCGTCCGGATCGACGGTCATCAGGGCCACAGCGGCGGTGGCGAAGCGCTCGCCCAGCTCCGCATCGAGCAGGACCTCGTTGCACATGGCGAGGACCGAGGCGGGCGACGGCTGTGCCTTCGCAGCCGTCCGGATCGTCCACCGCAGAAGCGCGGTGACGGCGGCCGCCTCCGCGCCCTTGCCGCACACGTCAGCCACGACGAGCATCCAGGCCGGACCAGAGCCCCCTTCGACCAGAAAGACGTCGTAAAGGTCGCCGCCCACGTCGCCCTGGCCCACCGGGCGGAACGCCACGGCGAGGTCGAGGCCGGGTACCTCAGGGAGTCTCGGAGGCAAGAGTCCTCTTTGGAGCGCCTTGGCCTGAGCGTCGCGCTCGGCGTGAGCGAGCGCGTTCTCCACGGCGATGGCGGCCCTCTCGGCGAGATCCTCGAGGACGTCGAGGTCGTCGGGCGTGAAGGCGGGGCGCCCCTCCGCACGACCCAGTGTCATAACCCCCATGCTCCGACCATGACTGCGGAGAGCGACGACCAGGCCCGATCTGAGGCGAAGCCGAAAGAGCTCAGCTAGGTGCGCTTCGTCATCGGCGACCGTCTCCCATGTCTCGGGTGGGATGTCGGCGCCGAGCTGTGAGACTCCGGTGCGGGCGACCTCGAGCATCGTGGGGTCAGAACCGGAGCGCAGGGCCCGTGCGTGGAGCTCGTCCATGGCGGTCTGCCCGTCCGGGTCGACGTGCACCTGGGTCACGAGCTCCAGGACTCCTCGGGTGACCAGGTGCACTGACGCGCTATCGGCTACCCCGGGTACGAGGAGCCTGGTGAGCCCGCTCAGGGTCAGGTCAAGGTCGAGCGACCCGAAGAGAGTGCGACTGGCCTCGCTGAGGAAGCGCTGCCGCTCGGCGGCCCGCCGCTCGGCCTCCGCCAGCCGCGCCCGCTCCAGCGCCATCGCGCACTGCCGGCCCACGGCCAGAAGCACCTCCTCTACGTCGTCGTCAAGTACCACGTCGTCCCCGGAGAAGCCCACCGCGAGAGCACCGAGCGCGGTGTCGTCGTCAAGTAGCAGCGGCACCACGACAAAGGCGCGGTCCACGGTGACGGAATCCTTGAAGACCGGGTAGCGCTCGTCCCGATCGGCGAGCGACCGCAGGACGACGGGCGCCCGGGTGCGGATGGCGTCGCAAGCCGGGAGCTGGTCCTCCAGCGCAAACTGCTGCCAGCGCTGGACGGTGCCGAGGTCCATCGACCGTTGGGCGACGAGGTTGACCTGCCCGGTGACCGAATCCAACAGACAGACGCTCGCGGTGTGGCCGTCGAGGACGTCGGCGCCGACGTCGATGGTGAGGCGCACGACCTCGCCGACCATGCGTGCGGAGGCCAGGTGGGAGGTGAACCGCTGGAGCGCAGACATGCGGCGGCCGGTGGTGACCACACGCTCGTGCAGGAGCGCTCCCTCCAGCGCGAGTCCTGCCCGGACACCGATCTCCGCCACGAAAGAGACATCCTCAGGGCCGAAGCGACGGGTCAAGGCCGAGGTCGTCAATAGCGTGAGGCTCCCGAGGACGCCATTTCGGCCCGGCATGGCGACCGCCACTGCGGAGACAGGGGCAAGAGCAAGAGCTGCGGCGCGCCGCTCTGGGCCCCCGGGCGTCGAGGCGAGCAGGCGGTCGCGGTCGATGCTCCCGACGAGCAGCGGACCGTCGCCGCGCAGGGCTGCGGCCGCAGGGCTCGAGGGATGCGGGACCTCCGGGGCCGTTCGCTCGAGCAGCTCCGCGTACTGACGGTCCTCCGGCCTCGATGTGATGATCCGGCGTCGTACCGTTCCGTCCGCTCTGAGGAAGTCGATGATGGCCTGGTCGGCATGGCGGGGGATCAACAGGTCGCCCAGACGCTGGAGCACCTGCTCTGCGTCCAGTGCGCCGAGCAGGGCGCTACTCAGCTCGCCGAGGTCTTCCAGCTTCATCGAGGCTCAGCGCGGGCGTGTTGCACCGCCCATGCTACGAGCGGCACCTGCAGCGGGAGCCGAAGCCACGCCATCGCTCCTCCCAGCGAGGCAGCGGGCGAGCCGCTGTCGACGGCCATCTGCACATTGGCGGGGAAGATGGCGACCAGCACCGCGGCGGCGAGGTAGCCGCCGCCGTGGCGAGTCCGCTTCGAGGCCAGCATCAGTCCGGCGAAGACCTCCAGAGCGCCCGACAGGTAGACCAGCTCCCGGGGTCGACCGAGCTGCTTGGGCACGATCCTCTCGTAGGTGGCGGGGATGACGAAGTGAAGCGAGCCACCGACAACGAGCGGAACGACGACGAGCATGCGGGTCACCCAGGACGGTTTCATCTGGCGGCACGATAGGTTCCCCCGGCCATGACGGACGTCTCACCCCTGGTGCTGGCCCAGGAGGCGAGGGTGTGGCTGGAGGAGGTGGGCGCCGAAGCGCCGCCGGACTGGGGGCCGATCATGCCGCCCGAGGAGCGGTCCGTGGGGATGGCCTGGCAGCGCCGTCTCCACGCTGCCGGGTTCGCGGCGATCCACTGGCCCGATCACCTCGGCGGGCGCGGCCTCACCCGGGCTCACACGGCGGCGTGGACCGAGGCCTGCGCCAGGGCCGGCGTCCCGTCGGTTCTGAACATGGTGGGGCTCGTCCTCGTAGCCGAGGCACTCCTGGCCCACGGCACGCCCGAACAGCAGGCCGCCCACCTCCCGGTCACGGCGCGCGGCGAAGTCGTGTGGTGCCAGCTCTTCTCCGAACCGGAGGCGGGAAGCGACCTGGCATCTCTCAGCACGCGCGCCGACTCCGACGGAGCGGGTGGCTTCGTGATCAACGGTCAGAAGGTCTGGAGCAGCGGAGCCCGGGCGAGCGACCGGGGGATCCTGCTCGCCCGCACCGATCCGGAGGCTCCGAAGCACCGTGGGATCTCCGCGTTCCTGATCGACATGGATGCAACCGGGATCGAGTGCCGCCCGCTCCGCCAGATGACCGGCGGGTCCGAGTTCGACGAGGTCTTCCTCACCGACCTGGAGCTGCCGCCGGACTCACTGCTCGGTCCCCTCCACGGGGGATGGGGAGTCGCCATGGCCACGCTCACGAACGAGCGCGGCCACATCGGGGCCTCGACGGTGGGTCTGGCCAGGCGGGTCGACGCCTTGGTCGTACAGGCGCGCGACCACGGCGACCTGCGGACCGTCGACCGCGACCGCCTCGTCGACGACTGGGTCCGGGCCCAGGTGCTGCTGGCCCTGGCCGCCAGGCAGGGACCGATCGCGTCAGTGGCCTCGTCGTTGCTCAAGCTGGCCATGACCGAGCTCTCGGTGACGGTCGCCGAGCACAGGGTGAGCAGGATCGGTCTGAGGGCAACGCTCCTGGGCGAGGCGGCCTGCCAGACCCTGCTCGCCTCGCCCGGCGCCCGCCTGGGCGGCGGCACCAGCGAGGTCCAGCGCAACATCTTGGGCGAGCTGGTGCTCGGCCTACCCCGCGAACCGCGCTAGCGGCCGGCCGCGAAGACCGTCTCCAGCTCGGCGGGGACGGCCGTCTCGAGCTGGTCGTAGGTGCAGGTCCTCGGGTCACGGTCCGTGCGCCAGCGGTGGAACTGGCCCGCGTGACGAAGGCGGTCGCCCTGGAGCTGGTCGTAGGTGATCTCGACCACACGCTCCGGGCGCAGCGGGACGAACGACAGGTCCTTCGCTCCGTTCCATCGGCTCACGTGACCTGGGAGCCTCTTGCCCTCCGCCCGAGCGTCCTCCACGATCTCCTGCCACCGTCGCCAGGGATGATCTTCTTCCGGGTCGGCCACGAGCGGCTCCAGCTCCCCGACGAGCGCCCGACGCGTGACCATGGGGAAGGCTCCGATGACGCCGATGTGCTGGAGATCGTCGCCCGACCACAGCCCGAGGAGCAGTGAGCCCACAGCGGTGCCCTCATTGCCCTTGTGCCAGCGGAACCCAGCCACGACGCAGTCGGCCGTTCGCTTGTGCTTCACCTTCGTGAGCACGCGCTTGTCGGGCTGGTAGGTGCAGTCGACCCGCTTGGCGATCACCCCGTCGAGCCCGGCCCCCTCGAAGCGGGTGAACCAGTCCACTGCGACTTCGCGGTCCTCGGTCGCGGGCGTCAGGTGCACGGGTGGCCTGGCCTCCGCGAGAGCAGCTTCGAGTCGGATCCGCCGCTCTGCGAAGGGTGATCCGGTGACGTCGGCATCCCCGATGGCGAGGAGGTCGAAGGCCACGAAGCTCGCGGGGTGCTCTCGCGCCAGCATGGCGACGCGGGAGGCCGCAGGATGGATCCGCATCTGGAGGGCGTCGAAGTCCAGCCCGCTGGCGCCGACCACGACGATCTCACCGTCGACCACGCACCGCTCCGGCAGGTTGGCCTTCAAAGCGTCGGCAAGCTCAGGGAAGTACCGGGTCAGCGGCTTGCCGTTCCTGCTCCCGAGCTCCACCTCGTCGCCGTCGCGAAAGACGATGCACCGGAACCCGTCCCACTTGGGCTCGAACACCACGCCACCCGCCGGTGGCAGCTCGGCCGCGGGCTTGCACAACATCGGCAGGACCGGCGGTCCCACAGGGAGGTCCATGGGCCGAGGCTAGAACGTCACGCTGGAACGTCGTTCGGCTCCGGCGCCGGAGGCTCCGGGCGCCGCCGCATCGCTTCGACCGCGGCTGCGGTCAGGTCCAGCTCCTGCAGCTCTTCCAGCGTGACGGGTAGCGGGATGCTCCAGTTGGGTCTCTGGGCGGCGACTGTGCCCGGGAGGTTGGGGCGACGTACCTGGCCGGCGACGTCTTCCAGTGTGGCCAGGACGAGAGCACACGGCGCCTCGGCGAGCAGGCAGTGTGCCGCGGCCACTGCGCCAGCAGCAGTGGCGCTCCGGTCGAGCCGGGCCCAGCCGGCCAGCTTGTCAGCCAGTGCGTCGACAGCTCCAGAGGCCACCGCCGCCCCGGATGCTTCCTGGTCCGCCACGTCCTCACCGGTCCAGGCCCCGGCCACGGTGGGAAGGTCGTGGGTGCTCACCGCCGCGAGGGCAGCCACCGGCCACGCGGCCGGCTTGTCGTCCTCGAACCACAGCAGCTTGGTCCCGAGCACCTGGCGCCGGGCCAGCTCTTCCCGGACGTCTGGCTCGACCGTACCCAGGTCCTCGCCGACCACGAAGGCACCCGACCGGTGGGCCTCCAATGCGAGGATGTCCAAGAGCTCGGATGAGGGGTAACGGAGATAGCAGCCGTCGGCTGCGCTGTCCCCTACCGGTACGACGAAGAGCCGAAAGAGCCCCATCACGTGGTCCATGCGCAGACCGCCCGCGTGGCGCAGACCCGCCCGCACGACCCGGACGAACGGCTCGAAGGAAAGCCGGCGCAGGGCCCATGGATCGAGGGGGGGGAGGCCCCAGTCCTGGCCGTCGGGGGCGAAGACATCGGGCGGCGCACCGACGCGCATCCCGGTCATGAAGGCGTCTGGCCACAGCCATGTGTCGAACCCACCGGGGTCGCAGCCGATGGCCAGATCAGTGATGAGGGCGGGGCCCTGGGAGCCGGCCTTCTCGAGCTGGCGGTCGAGCTGCCACTGCAACCAGGCGTGCATCTCCGCTCGCCGCGCCAGCTCAGCGTCACGAGCGGTGGCTGCGACCAACGTGTCCGCAGTGAGCGCCGCGGGCCATGTCGAGCGATCCGGGCCCACGGCCTCGCAGGCCACGCACCATGCCGACCACGCGACCAACGGCTCCCCCTGCTCCTCCCGGTAGGAGTTGAAAGCCGCCCGCGCTCCAGGGGCCTGGTGAACACTCCACCGGCGGAACGCCTGCTCGAGCACGCCCAGCTTGAGTGACCACACCGCATCGCGGTCGATCGTCTCGCCGGCGTTGAGCTCTTCACCTCGTCTGACGACATCGGTGAGTCCGGGCAATCCGAGCACACCGTCGACGTCAGCCATGTTCAGGTAGATGGGATTGCGGAACACGCGGCTGGCCGGGAAATAAGGAGAGGCCTCCTGCGGGCCCGTGGGGCCCGTGGCGTGGAGAGGGTTTACCAGCACCGCTCCTGCCCCGATGAGCCCGGACCACCGGGTCAACGAGGCCAGGTCACCGAGGTCGCCAACGCCCCAGCTCCGAGACGAGCGCGTGGCGTACAGCTGGGCCGACCAGCCCCACGCCCGAGGCGGGTGGGGGCAGCGCCCCGGGCTGACGACCAGGCGCACCGACCGCTCCTCGTCGAGGAGCTCGAGCTCGTGGTAGCCGAGCGGCAGGTCGACGGGGAGTGGGCCCGACCCTGTCTCCTCCCCGCCGTCCTCGCGGACAAGGCGGAAGCGGCCACCGGCCTCCACCTTCTCGCCACTCCGCACGATCCACACGTCGTGGCCGGCTGACGGTGCGCGGCGAGCAGCCCGAACGCCTCCGTCGTCCATGGTCAACGGTTCGGCTCCGAGGGCTTGAAGAACCCTGGTCACCGTGGCCGCGGGCGCCGGGTGCCAACGCTCGTGGACATCCATGTATCCAGGGTCGACGCCCCAGGTCGACGGGTCAGCGGTGTCGTCCTCGTGCACCGCACGCTTCTACCCCACCCGCGGGCAGCCCACGCGCACCCGCCTACGCTCGCGTCGGTGGCTGCGGCCGGGAGCTGTGAGGTGCTGATCGGCGCATCGTCGTGGGCTGACCGGAGCCTGGTCCGCGACGGCTCGTTCTACCCGCGGCCGTCCATGCGGGCGGCCGAGCGCCTGGCCCACTACGCAGGCAGGCTGCGCCTCGCGGAGGTGACCGCCACCCGCTTCTTCCCGCCCACCCCTGAGCAGTCCCGCGTGTGGGCGGCGCGGACGCCGCCATCCTTCCGCTTCGACGTATCGGCCTGGGGCCTCTTCACAGGGGCCGCCTGCCACGCCACGTCGCTGTGGCCTGACCTCATGGACGAGGTGAGGCCTGAGGCGAGGGAAAGGCCTCGCCTGTACCGGGAGCACCTCTCATCGGACGCCGTACTGGAGTCCTGGGTGCGCTTCCGGACCGCGCTCGAGCCGCTGGCCGACGCCGGCCGTCTCGGGGTCGTCACCTTTCGGATGGCCCAGTGGCTGAAGCCGGGCCGCACCTCGATCGCCATCCTCGAAGAGGCGCGCGCCGCGCTCGACGGCTGGGCCGTGGCCGTCGAGCTTCCCAACCGTCGCTGGCACGAGGGTGACGCGGCCGAGGACACCCTCGCCCTCCTAGAAGACCTCGACCTCGCCCTGGTCTGCGTGGACGGGGCGCGTCGGTCCGACCGTCCCGACCCACTCGTGGCGGCGACCGCGGATGTCGCCTTCGTTCGCTTCAACGGCCGACGCCCGGGCCGATGGCCCTGGCCCTGGCGCTACAGCCAGGCCGAGCTGGAGAGCTCGGTGCCGACGCTCGAAAAGCTCGCGGAAGGGTGTCGCGACCTGCACTGCGTGTTCTCCAACACCGCGAGCGACGACGCCGTGTGCGCTGCCCTAAACCTCCGCGACCTCATCGACCCCCAGCCCACCCAAGGCACGCTCTTCTAAGCCCCTGGCGGCTGCTACTACTGCGGGCGGGAAGCGATCAGCACGGGGATGCGGCGCTCTGTCTTCTTCTCGTAGTCGGCGTAGGGCGGGAACGCGGCGACAGCCCGCTCCCACCAGGCGGCCCGCTCGTCGCCCTCGACCTCGCGCACGCTGACGTCGAAGGGCTCGGGCCCGTCCTGAACCATGACGGACTCGGGGTCGGCCTTGAGGTTGTGGTACCAGACGGGGTTCGTCGGGGCGCCGCCCATCGAGGCGATCAACGCGTACTCCCCGTCGTGTTCGACCCGCATGAGCGCGATCTTGCGGACCATTCCGGACTTGTTACCGCGCATCGTCACGATGATCACCGGCAGCCCGCTGTCTCGCAGCGTGTTCCCCTTCGTCCCCCCCGAGCTCTCGTACTCCTCGACCTGGTCCCTCACCCACGCGGACGGGCTGGACGCGTACTCACCTTCGATCGGCATATGGGCAATCTAATGACTCGCCCGACGATCACCAGCCGCGGTAGACGGCTGCGACCTCGGGGGGCGGAGAGGGCCAGGTTCCTAGGGCGTCGGCGGGGGACGGCGGTACCCGGCGCGGCTCCGGGGGCGCGGGCCACTCCGCTTCCGCGGAGGTGAGCGGGCGGCCCATGCGGCCGTCGCGACCGGGGACCTTGGAGGGGCGGGCGAGCACGAGCCCGTAGAGCGCCAGGGGCGTCATGATGGCCATTGTGATGAGAGCCTGCTGGAGGCTCGATCCGGATGACTCACCGATCTCGCCGGTGCGCAGGATCAGGGCGAAGTCCCAGCCCGCGTGGACCAGGATGCAGGGCCAGATGGAGTGTGTTCGAACCCGGAGCGCCCCGAGCCCGAGGCCGAAGGCAAAGGCCACGTAGACCTGTACCGCCGTCGTGGACGCAGGCTGGCCTGAGATCACGTTCACGCCGTGTAGCAGGCCGAAGAAGGCGGCCGACAAGAGGACCGCCTGCGTGGTCCCCCGGTTGCGGAGGCTCTCGAGGAGGAGGCCGCGCGTCCACACCTCCTCGTCGAGGCCGACGGCCAGCGTGAGCACGGCGATGGCCAGGGTCCGTAGCAGGCCGGACGGGGGGAAGCCCGGCGCGAAGACGAACGCCAGGTAGAGGAGTGGCAGCCACCCGAGCCACAGCCGCGACCAACGCGACGGGGCTCGGAAGCCGACGCGCCGCCACCAGCCCAGGCGGTCGACGATGGCGAGCGCCACCGCCGCTGTGAACAGCTTCGCCCCGATGTTGAGCGGTAGCGGCGGGCCATGCAGGTCGAGACGGCCCAGCACCGCCGAGAGTCCGATCACCAGGCCCACCGCGGCGAGCAGGACCCCAACGACCCGGAGGGGCGAGATGTCGCGGCTGACGGGCACGTCGTCTGCGCCGGGGTCGACGACGCTCGCTGACCCACTCATGATCACGGTCACGACCCCTCCCGCCGGACGAACTTTGGCGGGGGGCTGTTGACGATCGACCCGTGGTGGGCCACGACCCGCCAGCTCCCTGTGTGATCGCGCACGAAGACGTTGAGGGCGGCCACCGTGGAGCCGGCCTGGTCGCCCAGGAGGTTCTCGTCGACGGCGACCCACCCCGTGTCCCCGCTCGTGTGCGCGGTGGCGTCGGTCAGCACGAACTGCAGAGTGCCCGGGGCGTCGAACATGGCGAAGAACGAGGCCTGTACATGAGCCCAGCCCCGCAGGGTCGACCAGCCCGGGTGGGTGCACACGACTCTCGATGTTCGCTCCCAAAGCGCGCTCATGGTGTCGAGGTCCTTGCGCTCGAAGGCGTCGTAGAAGCTCGCGTTGGCCTCGAGGAGGCCGGCGGTGTCGAGGTCACCGTCGCCTTCGGGCACCCGCGCAGGTTAGGGCCTGCCGCCGCGCTCGTCGGTTCGGCCCTGGTCCCCGGCCCGATTGGTGCATGTTGTTCTCGACGGTCGGTTTGGGCGCAAGGTCGAGCGCCCGCCTGCCGATCAGCCCCGGGTGCCGAACACCATCTCCGACGACTCGCTCGCCGCCGCCCGCCTCGGGCAGGGCTGGGCGTTCGAGGGCATCTACCGGGACCTCGGCGGCCCCGTCCACCGCTTTCTGGCCGCGCAGGGCGTCGTCGACCCGGAAGCCCTAACCCAGGACGTCTTCCTGCGCGCCTTCAGGAACCTGGAGCGCTTCAGCGGCGACGGCGAGGCTCTGCGCTCGTGGATCTTCACGATCGCCCACAACCTTCTGATCGACGACAGGCGGGCGGCCACGAGACGTCCCCGGCCCGACTGCGCCGACGACCTGGCCGGCGTGGCTGAGCTCGGATCACAGGACGCTCTCGATGCCGTGCTCGAACGTGGTCGCATCCGCTTCCTCCTCGACGCCCTGCCTTCCGAGCAGCGCCGCGTCGTGGCTCTCCGATTCCTGGCCGACCTCCCGCTAGCCGACGTGGCCATCGTCATGGATCGCTCACTTGAAGCGGTGAAGGCGCTCCAGCACCGCGGGCTGGCCCAGCTACGCCGCCTTCTCGAAGAACTTCCCGAAGAGGCCGCATCCTCGATGCCCATCCCGACGTTCACCACGTTGTGATGGACGACATCGAAGACCTCAGCCCTGAGGTGAGCGAGTTCCTGCGAGAGGCGTCGAACGCCTTCCCGGGCACCGCGCCACGCCCCGGTGCCGAGCTGGCTGCGCTCTTCGCAGGCGGACTGCCTTCGGTCGTGCCCAGCACTCCCACCACCAACCCCTACCCCAGGAGGCCATCAATGCTACGGACCGCAATCACCTCGTTCGCCGGGAAGACGGCGCTTGCCGCGGCCGGAGTCGCCTTCGCCACCGGAGGGCTGGCCTCGGCCGGAGCTCTGCCCGCCCCGATCCAGCTCGCGGCCGCCTCGGTGGCCGACACCGTGGGTGTCACGCTGCCAACGCCCGACGACACCGTCGTGTCCACCGACGTGACGGACCCGACCGCCACCTCTGACGACACCACGGTCGACACCACGGACGACGCCGCGGACGACACCGCCGACGAC
>Ga0136633_1001813_pt1 | contig 15299 bp, 17 predicted proteins | sample AntDrymeUQ832206_2_FD_105494 | JGI IMG/M metagenome (GOLD analysis project Ga0136633, IMG submission 105494) | Polar desert sand microbial communities from Dry Valleys, Antarctica - metaG UQ83 (22.06) | ecosystem: Environmental > Terrestrial > Soil > Desert | place: Antarctica: Dry Valley...
AGAGATCAGGACGACGTACGAGCGGCCGTTCTTGGTGATCTGCACACGCTGATGGGTGCGGTCCACCTCGTCGGCGATCTCCGACAGGCGAGCCTTGGCCGCCGAGAGGGGCAAGGTGTCCATAGACTAGGATTATAGTCCATAGTTCGAGGTTGCCAGCGCTGCCCACCGACACGGCGAACGTCGTCAATCGTCAGGACTACCCCATCGGGCGAACCCCGCTTACAGGTCGGACACCTCTCAGGTGGTGATGGGCGTCGTGCGGGCGCCTCGACCTACACCCATGATGGGCGTGGCCCCTGGAACCGGGTGTCCATCCGGATCCGGTCGGCCTCCAGCGACTGAACGGCTTCTGTCCTTAGAAGCCAACGCTGCTCCCAGTAGAGCTTCCGCCGAATGAATAGCACGCGTGAGTCGTGGGTCAACGCGGCCATCCGATGCTCGATATTCAGCAAGTCGCGAGGGATCACGGCGACCGTGCGGAAGTCTGAGTACATCGGCTCGAAGAGCACACCAACTGGAGGAAGGAAAAAGGTGTGCGCCCACGCGACACGACGCCCAGCAGTCGAGTCAGTATAGCCATTTGCTATCGCTGTCTGATGTTTTTCCGACACCGTCGTCAATCGCCGAACTCGGATTACCAGGAGATTGGGAGGTTCGGTCTTGGCTACGATTTCGCACGACGGATGGACTACCTGACAGCCAGTCCAAGGCTTCCCTTTGGTATCAGTCAGGATTGAGACTGGGCCAAACAAATCACCCTGCCTTACAGGGTAAGAGGAGGCACCAGTATTGTCGACATAGTAGTCCTCGGCCAGCGGATACCAGGCGTCAGTCACGAACCGACTCTTCGTCCATGTCCTCTTCGATTTGTATGTTGGGAATCGTCGTAGGACCAGCCAGGATCTCTTGATCCTGTTCGTCAAGCATGGTGCCTAGCCACTCGCTTGCTTGGAGCCGGTTAATCTCTAGCCAATCAATTAGCTGGTACGAATCTGCCGATTCGTCACCTGATTTGGAAGGACTACCTTCGTCACCATCACGGAGGAGCATTCTCAGCTGATCGAGTTGTTCTTCAAGTTGGTTGATACGAGCTAATAGGTCGCTGTCAGCGGTAACCTCCTTGGAGGTAAGCTTCACAAGTTCCGTTGCGACAGCGACGGAACGGAGACTAGGCGGCTCCAACGGAAGAGTTAGCTCTTCGGCAGGATGCAAGCGATTCAGCTCGAGGTGGTGCGGGGCGTCCGTTATCGAACTATCTCGTAGCAGCACGCTACCGCGCTGCCCTAGAAGCGGATGTCGACCGAACGACTCCTCTTCGTCGAGCCAGGCGAGGTGAGAGCGGCCGGGAGCGAAGCGGCCAGTAGGGCTCCCGGACTCTGAGTCGTTCTCATCAAGGGAGTCGTCCTCATCAAGGGAGTCGTCCTCATCAAGGGAATCGTCCTCATCAAGGGAATCGTCTTCCGATCCATAACTGATCCACGCAGCGATGCTCATGCGTGGTGGTTCTCGATATCGACGACGCGAACGCCGGTGTCACCTGCCAGTTTCTCGAGGGCGGCGCCTTTAGCTATAGCTCGTGCGATCGTTTCCGCTAGAAGCCCGAGAGCGCGATTGTCAATCGTCACATGAAACGTCTGGACCCGCTGATCGGAGTGGTAATCGATTCTGAGAGAGTGGTGGACGACCACGCCCTCAATCGAGCTGGGCGAGGAATCGGCAACAAAGATGGGACGCAGGTCGGAAATGGTGCGTGCATTGCAGAATGTTCGTTCGTCTTCACGATAGAGCAGGTTGGCCCGAGCGAGAAGTGCGAGACTCTCTTCCGCCAGGATAACGTCGTAGCGATCCGCCAAGGCCGTCTGCTCCTCTGAGTCAAGCTTCAGCGCAATGTCCGCAGCGATAGCCTCACCGATCTCGTGCGGTGCTGCTTTGCGTCGTTGCTGAACAGAGTGCGCCCCAAGAAATGCGGTGACAAACGCTTCCGCTTGTTCTCGGTCGTTAGTCCCCGCCTCCGCAATCGCGTCGATCAGACCGGCTAACGAAAGCCCTTCTTTGGCTGTGGCCACCGCTATTACCAGAGATTCAAACTCGCCGGGGGACATCCGTGCAAGCGAACGTACCGTCTCCCGCTGCGCGCCGGGAACGCGAACCGCCCGAGTCATGCGCCGCTCGAGACCAATGCCGGAAAGTTGCCGGAACGACCGAGAAGCGTTGTGTTCATGGGCGCTAAGCGTACCGGTGGCGCTAGCTCGGCGCAGCACCCTTGGCGATCGCACACGTACAGTGTGAGCCGAGTCGCCGCGTCTTCACTTGAAGTAGCAACGAAACTCGTCTCTTCCGGAACGTCTGCGGCTTCGTGATCAGCCATTGTCGGGTGTCGGCAGCTTGCGGCCGATCCCCGAGTACCGCTGCCAGGCGCTGGCGCGGGTGACGCCGAGGAGGTCTGCGATCTGCGCCTACGAGCAGCCCTGGTCCCGAGCCGCTGCCACAGCCTCGGGCAGGCACCGGTCCGCTTGCGCGATGACGCTGGCGAGGAGGTGCAGGCGCACGGAGGCGTCGCCATTGCAGAGGCCCCGACGCTCCCCGAGCGCGGCGAGGACGTGGGCGCTCTCGTCGTCGACCAATGGTGCGAGGTAGACGTTTCGGCGAGCCTCGGTCATCTGTATGGATAACCATACGCCAAGAAGTCGAAGCCATGCCCGGAGGTTTTCGCCGCCAGGCCCTGAGGGCGGGCGTCGCGATCGCGACGACGGCTGCGGGAGAAGCCGGGAGGGGGGCGGGGCCTGCGACTCCCGGCTGAGGCCGGCGTTTGGCGGGGCCAGCCCGGTACCGAGCCGAGCGAAGGCCGTTGTTGACATCGTGCCAGCCCCGTAGCGGCCGAACCGTGAGGGCGCGCCACGGCGTCACTTTCCCCCTTCCCCAGCGAGGCAACGGCCGGAGTAGCCGGCTCGTTGTCGCAGTTGTGCGGTACGGTCGGGGCGTCGTGAGTCGGGCCTCCGCCGGGGCCGTTCCGGCGGTGGTGGGGGGATCATCGGGTGTGCGCCTGGTGGTCCCCATCACCGGGCCCGGCGCGCAAGGCCGGCCGCCGAAGGCAGTCGGCGAAAATCCGACAAGACGCGGCGATGCCGCCCCGGTCTCTGGCTTCTCCCCATTCCTACGGTGCGTGTTTGCAAACAGGCGAGACCGGGGCGGCGCGCTCGGGGGTCGTCGGCTAGTCGCTAGTGGCCGCTCCAGACCTGGGCGGTGGCGACCTGGGCGGCGGCGTCGACGTGGGCGGCGGTGATCGCGTGGGCGATCTCGCGTCCGATGACGTCTAGGTCCAGGCGGCTGAGGCCGTCCAGGCTGTTCGCCCACGTCTCGACCACGGTCTGCTCCACGGCATGCCGGGCGATCACGTCGTGAACTGGGGCGAGGCTGCTGGACAGGGGATCATGCGGCGTCGTCTTCGGTCGGGTGGTCGTCGTCCGTCAGCTTGCTGTGCAGGCTCACGAGGTCGTTCCACGACAGTCCCATGGTTTTGATGCCGTGGCGGTCGCCAGCCCCGACGTCGGCCTCCATGCGCTCGTAGGAGGCCGGGCCTTGCCGGAATAGGCCGAGAGGTCGTTGTCGACGTACTCCTCAGCAGCCGACCATCGGAATCAAACGAGAAGATGCCGGCGTGAGCGCGCCAGCCGGCGTGAACCAGGCCTACAGGAACTCGGCGAGGTCCTCGAGCAGCTGGCCCTTGCCCTTGGCGCCGACGATCTTCTTCTTCATCACGCCGTCCTTGAACACCATGAGCGTGGGGATGCTCATGATGCTGAACCGCTGGGCGACAGCGGGGGCATCGTCGACGTTGAGCTTGGCCAGGCGGATCTTGCCTTCGTTCTCGGAGGCGATCTGCTCGAGGACGGGAGCCACCATGCGGCACGGGCCACACCATTCGGCCCAGAAGTCGACGACGAGCGGGAGCTCGGACGCGCCGACCTCCTCGTCGAAGGTCTCGTTCGTGAGCTCCAGAAGTCCTGCCATCAGCGTTGCCTCCCTAGATTCGAACAGTTGAACGCCGGACGGACCGGCTGCATTCCGGCGGGACCCTCACCACTCGGTGGGGGTGGTGGCGATCGCAGACTCATGCGGCTGGCTCTCCAGCCAGCGCTCGGCGTCGATAGCCGCCATGCAGCCCGAACCGGCGGCCGTGATGGCCTGGCGGTAGGTGCGGTCCTGGACGTCGCCGGCGGCGAACACGCCGTCGACATTGAGGTGCGTGCCCCGGTGGGTGAGCAGGTAAGACGCGTCGTCCATGGCCAGCTGGCCCACGAAAAGGTTGGTGTTGGGGTGGTGGCCGATGGCCACGAACAGCCCGGTGACATCGAGCTCGGACAGCTCACCGGTCCTGGTGTTCTTGATCGTGGCGCCGGTGAGCCGCTCGTCGCCGTGCAGCTCGACGGGCACGGAGTCCCAGACGAACTCGATCTTCTCGTTCTTGAACGAGCGCTCCTGCATGATCTTGGACGCCCGCAGCGTGTCCCGGCGGTGGATGACGTAGACCTTCTCGGCGAACTTGGTGAGGAAGTTGGCCTCCTCCAGGGCGGAGTCGCCGCCTCCGACCACCGCGATGCGGTGGCCCTTGAAGAAGAACCCGTCGCAGGTGGCGCAGGTGGATACGCCGTGGCCGATCAGCCGGCGCTCGTCGTCGAGGCCCAGCATCTTGGCCTTGGCCCCCGTGGCGACGACCACCGCCCGGCCCTGATACTCGGCGTCGCGCACCCAGACCCGGGCTGGGGTGGAGGTGAGGTCGACCCGGTCGATCTTGTCGGTGACGAACTCGGCGCCGAACCGGGCGGCCTGGGCTCGCATGTTCCCCATGAGCTCGGGGCCCTGGATGCCGTCGATGAAGCCGGGATAGTTCTCGACCTCGGTGGTCAGCATGAGCTGGCCGCCGGGCTGATCACCGGTGGACGACAGCGCGCCCTCGAACACGAGGGGTCGCAGGTTGGCCCGGGCCGTGTAGATCGCCGCCGTCAGGCCGGCCGGGCCCGACCCGATGATGATCACATCACGAACTTCGACCATGGAAGTCTGGCTCACGCGTCTCCTGTCACGGCAGGTCGGCCTTCAGTAGGTACGGCCTTCTTCGACCAGAGGAACAGTCCCAGGCCCAGGAATATTGCCCCGAGCACCACGTAGGGCAGCCAGACCTCCCTGGGCAGCACCACGTCGAGGACGCGAATGAGGGCGATGAGGCCGACGATCCCGGTCATCGCACCGAGGATGGCGGCGATGAGGCCGTACACCAGCAGCCGGGCGACCTTGACCAGGCGGTCGGTGGTGTTGCTGCGAACGACGTCGATGTAGTGGTCGAGCCGATCCAGCAGGTCGCTGGACCAGTCCGTGCCCTCCTGAGCCATGGGCGGAAGCCTACCCTCGCGCATGGTTCGTCAGTCCCTGGCCGTCCTCGCCGGCGCCGCCGTGGCCGTGGTGGCGGCCGCCATCCTCGGTGAGTACGGGTTCGACGGCTGGGCCGTGGTCGGCTCGGGCCTGCTCACGGGGCTCTTCGTGGCCGAGGCCGAGGTGGCGGTGGCCCGTGGGGGCAGCCGGCCACTGGCTGGGGCCGCAGCCGTGCTGGGGGCTGCTGCGCTGGTCGGGGCCGGCTGGATCTCGACCGATCACCGCCTCGGGACAGTGGCCTGGAAAGGATGGGCCGCCGTGGCGCTGGCGGCACTGGCCGGGGCGGTCAGGGCCCGGTCGACCGGAGAAGTTCGGCGCAGTCGTCCTGCGCCAGCAGCAGCAGAGTGACAGGCGCAGGGGCCGGGCCCGTGGCGAAGCCGAGTACGACCGCTGCCTCCTGCCCCTGACGGGCCGAGGCGAAGTAGACGACCTCGCCCAGGCGGGGATCGCGGGTCCGAGCCCGCTCCTCACACGGACGGGTGCCCGCTGCGCGGGGCGCGATGGCCCGCTGGTTGAGCGTTGTCGTGGGCGGCTGGACCTGGACCGTGCCGCCCGTCGCCGTGGCGCTGCCCGACGCCCCGGTGCTGCCCGAGTTGGTCACGTTCCCCTGGGGGGCAGCGGCGCCACCCGCTCCTGCTGTGGCGGTGGCGCTGCCGGGGGTCGCAGAGGCGTCCGACGACCGTGCGCTGCTCGCCGCCGGCGCCCCCGGGAGGGCGCGGGCTCGAAGGGTGGCTGCGTCGGGAACGTCGCCCAGGTCACCGACCGGTACCGGGGGGGCGTTGGCCGCTACAGCGCTCTCGGCCTTGTCCGACTGGAGACCCGGACCGGCCAGCGTGGTCGTTTCGTCGTCGGACGAGCGGTAGCTGGAGAGAACAAGGCCCGAGAAGCCGAGCACGCCGACGATGACGGCCGCGACCGCCGGCATGGCCCAGGGCCTCGACGTGCGGGGGCGGCCGGACGCAGGCCGCTCGGGCGCCAGCCGGGGCCTGCCGGGGCCGGCTGCGGCCACCGCCACCGTCGGCAGCTCGGCGGCGCCGTCGCTCGCCTGGAAGCTCTCCACCGCGGCGGCGATGGCTGCATCACGTTCAGCGTCTGACGGGCTCCCGACCGGGAGGCTGACCTCGTTGGACAGGGCTCGGACCTGGGCAGCAGTGGCCCGGCACCCGGCGCAACCCTCGACGTGGTCGGCCCATTCGGGGGCCTCCCCGTCGACGTAGGCGCTCAGGGCCTCGAAATCGGCGTGCTGCTCGGTCATGTGCTCGTTGGACGACCGGAGGAGGGCCCGGAGTTCCGGCCCGGTGCCAACTGGGGGACAAGTGCGCTCCGGCCCCGGGCGATGCGGGACCTGACCGTGCCAGCGGGGATGTGCAGGGCCTGGGCGATCTCGTCGTAGGACAGCCCGCAGACGTCCCGCAGCACCACGGCGGCCCTGTAGTCAGCCGGGAGGGTCTGCAGCGCCCGGTCGAGGTCCACCCGGGTGGTCGAAGCCTCCACGTGGTCGAGGGGCGACGGCACCTCCGCCGATCCCTCCGGCAGACCCGGCTCGGGCCGGCGGCGGCGGCGGCGCAGCTCGTCGAGGCAGGCGTTGGTGGCCACCCGGTAGGCCCAGGTGCCGAAGGCCGACCGTCCGTCGAACCCCGGGAGGCCCCTCACGATGGCCATCAGCGCCTCCTGGCAGGCGTCGGCCGCATCGGCGTCGTCACCGGTCATCCGCCGGCACAGGGCGTACAGCCGGTGGTAGTGGCGACGGAGCAGCAGGTCGAGCGCGTCCTTCTCGCCGGTCTGGGCGGCCTGCACGAGCTCTTGGTCGTCACGTTCGATGCCCGGGAGGGTATGCCGCCCGCGCTATGCGAGGCGGAGCTCCCCGATGCTCACCACCGTGTTGCCCTCGCCGAGGTCGGTGATCCACAGGAGCACGGCACCCCCGGTGCGGCCGGCCAGGTCGAAGGTGGTCGACCCCTCGGCGATGCTCCGCTTGGTGGAGACCGGCTGACCCCAGGCATCCCGGGTGGTCCGGGGGGCGTCGGCCACCAGGATCTCGGCCGACCACCCTTTGCTGGGCGACGTGACGGTGAGCTCCTCGAGCTTGTGGGGCCCGTCCAGCTGCAGGATGACGCCGACACCCGGCTTGAGCCCACCGAAACGGCTGGTGTTGTAGTTCTCGGTCCGCCAGACCGAGGAAGGATCGGCATCGACCAGGAACGGCAGCTCGTCGTCGTGTTCGATGCCACTTCCCGGTGGAGGGTCGAAGGCCAGCGGTGTCGGCGTGGGGATCGACTTCTGCCTGGCGGCGGGCGCCTCCTGGGCATTGTCGAGCAGATTCTTTCCGGTGTCGGAGCGGGCGAAGAGGATGCCGACGACGCCCAGCGTCAGGGCCACGGCCACGATGGCCACCGAGGGCACCATCCACCGTCGCTCTCTCCTGACCACCGTGGGCGGGACGCCCCGGGGCGGGGTGTGGTCCGCCCTGGGAGACGCGACGGGCCGGGGCGGGGCGGCCACCACTCCGGTGGGCTCGCCGAGGGCGATGTCGGCCGACAGGAGGGCGGTCTGAAGCTCGGCGGCCGACTGGTAGCGGTCCTCCGGGGCCTTGGCCAGGGCTCGGAGCACGACCTCCTCGAGTCCACGGGGGATGCCCGCCCGGACTTCGCGGGGAGCGAGCGGATTGGTGGTGATGTGCTTGAGAGCGACGGCCATGTCGGTCTCACCGGTGAAGGGCGGGCGGCCGCACAGCGCCTCGTAGAGCACGACGCCCACGGCGTAGACGTCGGTCCGGCCGTCGACGGCCCGACCGTCCACCTGCTCGGGCGACAGGTACTGCGCCGTGCCCACGATCGTCCCTGTGCCGGTGAGGGCGTCGGAGGGGTGCGGGCGGTCGGGCTCGGAATCCTCGACGGCCTTGGCGATGCCGAAGTCGGCAACCTTCACCCGTCCGTCCGGGCAGATCAGGATGTTGGCGGGCTTGATGTCTCGGTGCACCACACCCGCCTTGTGCGCATAGTGCAGGGCGTCGGCCACCTGGGCGCCGGTGTGGACCACCCGGCCGGCGGCCATCGGCCCCGACTCGTTGAGCACCTGGCGCAGCGTGGGGGCATCGACCAGCTCCATGACGATGAACGTGATGCCGCCGTCGGTCCCGGTGTCGAAGGTGGCGACGACGCTGGGGTGGGCGAGGCGGGCGGCGGCGATGGCCTCGCGACGGAACCGCTCACGGAACGACTCGTCGGCGGCCAGGTGGGGATGGAGGATCTTCACGGCCACGGGCCGGCCCAGGATGTCGTCGACCGCCTCCCATACCTCGGCCATGCCGCCCTTGGCGATCAGCCGCTTCAGCCGGTAGCGGCCCGCCAGCACGCGCTCGGTGTGGACCCCAGCGGCGCCCCCCAACGGTCCTGCCTCACCCAGCGGCCTAGGGTCCGACACCTAGGACACGGTACCGGCCCCGGAGGCGCTCTGGAACGCCACCCCGATGGTCCGCGGCCCGGTATGGGCCCCGACCACCGCCCCCAACTGCCCGATGACGATCTGCTCGCGGGGGAAGTGCGGGTTGAGCAGCCCGAGGAGGGTGTCGACGTCGGAGGCGTCACCGTGGAGCACTGCGAGGTTCTCGACGCCCTCGGACTTTCCCGCTGCTTGCGCGCCCACCTGGTCCGCCAGCCACTGGAGCGAGCGGGAGCGGGTCCGCTGCTTGGGACCAGGCTCGACTTTGCCGTCCACCACCTCGATGCACGGCTTGATCGACAGGATCGATCCGAGCAGGGCCTGGGCCGCACCGATGCGACCGCCCCGCTTGAGGTATTCGAGGGTGTCCAGGGTGGCGAAGATCTTGGTCCGGCAGGCCATGTCCTCGGCCATGGCGACGATCTCGTCGAGGGTGGCCCCGGCCGCGGCCCGGCGGGCACCCTGCACCGCCATCATCCCGTGGCCGAGGCTGACCGACAGCGAGTCGACCACCGTGACCGGCACGACGTCGGCCACGGCTCGGGCCCCGGCCTGGGCCGACTCGCCGGTGGCCGAGAGCTTCGACGACAGCACCACGCACATCACGCCCTCGGCCCCGGCCGCGGCGGCGGCGCGGAACACCTCCTCGAACGCCCCGGGGGCCGGCGCCGCGGTGGACGGCAGCTCGGCCGACGTCGCACAGCGGGCCCAGAACTCGGAGGGGCTGAGGTCCCGGCGGTCGACCAGCTCCTCCGACCCGAAACGGATGGTGAGGGGCACGACGTCGATGCCCAGCTCCGACACCAGGGCATCGGGCAGGTCGCAGCTGCTGTCGGTGACAATTTTGACTGTCATTCCTCGGGAACCAGACCTCTCGCTCGGCGGCCCTTCATGGCGTTGCGTCCCCACCAGACGGCAAGGAAGGTGGCCGCCCCCATGGCCACGATCAGGCTGGCGCCGGAGGCGGCGGTTGACCGTACCGTGATGCGGGCCCGTCCGACCACCAGATGGCCATCCGGGGACGTCAGGGTGATGCGAATGGGGAATGCCCCCGACGCCCGGGCCACGACGGGGAAGCGCTGGGTGGTGTTGAGCCGGGTCAGCTCCAGCTCCTGCACCTCGCCGCCCGGGAACTCCAGCTTGTCGCTCTGGATCGTGACCACCACCCGCACGGGCTTGCCCGTGTTGTTCTTGAACGTGACCGGGATCTCGCCCGTCCGCGCGGTCAGGGTGAACGACCGGCCCTCCGGCATCTCGATGGCGGCGAGCTGCGCCTGTATCTGGCGATCGGCACTCGCGACATAGGGGTCGCGCAGGCGGCGGGCTTTGAGGTCGGATGACTCGGCCACGAGCAGTTGCTCCTCGATCACCGCCGAGGCGGCGTTGCCGGAGCCGAGCACCGAGCCGAGGGAGTCCAGGTTGCGGCGGGACTCGGCCAGGTCGGCGGCCACCTCGGCCAGGCTGCCGGGGGCGAGGATCATCGGCTTGCGGACCATGATGGCGCCGGTGTCGTCCCGGGCGGTGGGAACGGCGCCGAAGAGCGTCTCCACGGATATGGCCTCGACGATGGGCGACATGGCCAGGCCGGTGGTGAGGACGTCGAGGAACTGGCGGGTGGGTCGCCAATCGCGCGGGGCGATGGCGGCCACGCCCCGGCGCTCGTCGTCGCCGGGACGGTCGAGGTAGAGCACCGCGAGGTCGGCCAGGAGATGGTGGGCGGCGAGGGACTGGTTCTGCGAGGCATCGAAGTGGGCGGCCAGCCCTCCGTCGGCGGCCACGGCCTGCACCCGGGTCTTGCGCCCGGTCAGGACGAACGGGCGGGTCAGGGTGATCTTCTGGTCGGGAAGGGTCGCCAGCATCGGCTCGCTGGTGAACATCCGGTCGAAGCCCCGCCCGGCGAGCGCGTCGATGACCTGCGGGTCGAGGGCCTCCTCGGCCAGCCACGTGCGCCCGTCCAGGCGGCCGCCCAGGATGTCGGTGAGCGTGGCCGCTCCCCGCCCGAGCTGGCTGGCCACCTCGCCGTCGAGTCCCGCCCCCGTGAGGGCGGCGAGGTTGGCGGGCACGAACGGGCCGGTGACAGGGGCCCGCTCGGCGGCGGCCGCCTTGAGCGACGCCACCAGCGCCTTCGCCTTGGCATCGGGACTGGCGGCCAGGGCAGTCAACGTCTCCGGCGTCGGCGCCAGGGCGAACGGGGTGGGGCGCACCGCCTCGACGCCCTGGGCCATGGCGGTGAGGGCGTCGCCGTCGGGAAGGATGCGGGTGCCGTCGGGCTGCAGGGCCGGAGGGGCGTGGACCGGGAACACCAGCGACACGCCGAGCTTGGGCGTGGCGTGCACCTCGGGCATGTGCAGGAGGTGGGTGACGAACTTGTCGACCACGGATCCCGCCAGGCGGTCCCGCAATTCGACCCGCACCGGGTAGACGCCGTCGCGCGGAGGCAACAGGACCCGGGTCGGATCCCGGGGCAGCGCTGGGTCGCGTATGCCGATGCTCAGGACCACGTCGCCGTTGGACTCGACGCGCTGGTTGGCCAGCGCGATGGGCTGCAGGGCGACAAGGGGGGCGTCGCCCTGGCGGTCGGCCAGGGTCTCGCCGAACTCGGAGCGGGTCGACACGGCTGAGAAGACGGTCATGACGAATTCGAGGTTCGACGCCCCGGTCGGCCGGTCGACCCGCACCCGCAGGAGGAAGTCGCCACCGGCCCCGACCCAGGGGCTCTGGGCGACGAAGGTCATCCGCCCACGCGCCGGTGCCGGTGGCTGTTGGGCGACGGCGGAGGGGCCCAGGGCCGCCACGAGGGCCAGCGCCAGCAGAAAGGCCCCGCCGAGGCGGGCCCGGGCGGTCAACCCAACCGCCGGTGGAGCACGGAGAGCTGGATGGGCTCGTGCCGGAACCCGAGGGAGAGATACAGCGCAAGCGCTGGTTCGTTGCCGAGCTGGGTGTTGACCACGGCCTCGGACACCGCCTTGCGACGCAGCCACCGGAGGCCGTCGAGGGCGAGCGCCCGGCCGAGGCCCGCCCGACGGTGATCCGGGCGAACGGCCAGCCGCTGCAGATACCCCTGGTTCCCGCTCAGGCCGGTGACCGCGTAGGCCATCACGCCGGGGGCTCCGCGCCGCTCTGCGGCCACCCGGAACCTGGCGGTGGGGGTGGCGTCGATGGCTTCGCTCAGTCCACTGGCGTCGAGCCGCCAGAAGGGGGCGAACGCCGATGCGTCGACGGCCAGCACCGCCGGCCAGTCGCCGCCCCGGCCGCGGTGAAGCAGCTGCGCGGCGTCCTTGGACGGGCGGGGCACGTCGCTCAAATCGTGGCTCAGTAGATGGAGGCGTTCGTACTCCTCGAAGCCGACGGCGAGGAACCCACGCTGTTCGGCGGGCGCCAGCGCGCTGGTCACCACCCGGGTGAAACCGCGGGCCGTCAGCGTGTCAATGCAGCGGTGGAGGAAGTCGACCGACGGCGCGCCGGCCGGCGCCAGCGGCGCCAGGTAGGCAATCTGGCCGTCACCCCGCCAGGGCCCGGTGCGAGCCCGTTCCCAGCCCCATTGCAGGACCTCGGCGGCGACTGTGGTCATTCCTCGGGTCATCGTACCGGCGGAGGGCCCCTCAGGACCGGCCAACCCGGCTGCGCCGGAAGTACACATCCAACCCGGCTGCGCCGGAAGTACACATAGCGTAGGTGGTCGATGATCCCCGAACGCCTGCGACCTCTCCTCGAAGAGACCGCGCCCCTGGCCGAGCGCTTCAGGGCCGCGGGCTGGCGCCTGTACCTGGTCGGCGGCAGCGTTCGCGACGCGATCCTGGGGAAGGAGTTCGCGCCCGACGACGACCTCGACCTCACGACCGACGCCCGCCCCGACGACATCGAGGCGGTGGTCAAGGGCTGGGCTGACGCCATGTGGGACCAGGGCCGGCGGTTCGGGACCATCGGGATCAAGAAGGACGGCCGGACCTACGAGATCACGACCCATCGGGCCGAGGCGTACACGTCGGACTCCCGCAAACCCGAGGTGCAGTTCTCCGACGCGGTCGAGGCCGACCTGTCGCGGCGCGACTTCACGGTCAACGCCATGGCCCTGTCGCTCCCGGACGCGGAGCTGATCGACCCGTTCAACGGGCTGGACGACCTGGCCGCGTACCGGCTGCGCACGCCGCTGTCGCCCACCGAGTCGTTCACCGACGACCCCCTGCGCATGCTCCGGGCCGCCCGGTTCATCAGCGGCTACCACTTCCTGCCCGACAGCGAGCTCGTCGCCGCGGTGAAGGAGCTGCGCGGCCGGCTGGAGATCGTCTCCGCCGAGCGCATCCGGGACGAGCTCGACAAGCTCCTGGTGGTCGAGTCGCCCGAGGAGGGGCTGTGGTTCCTGGTCAACACCGGTCTGGCCGAGGAGTTCCTCCCCGAGCTGCCGGCGCTTGCCCTGCAGCAGGACCCGGTCCACCGGCACAAGGACGTGCTGGCCCATACCATCGCCGTGGTCGAGAAGACCAGCCCCGACAAGATCCTGCGCCTCGCCGCCCTTCTGCACGACATCGGCAAGCCGAAGACGCGCTCGTTCGGCAGGGGTGGGGTGTCGTTCCACCACCACGAGGTCGTCGGCGCCCGCATGGCCGAAGAGCGCATGCGAGCGCTGCGGTATCCCGAGGACGAGATCGCGGATGTCCGCCGCCTGGTCGAGCTGCACCTCCGCTTCCACGGCTACGGCGACGACCTCTGGACCGACAGCGCCGTCCGTCGCTACGCCACCGACGCGGGTCACCTCTTGGACAAGCTGAACGAGCTGACCCGCTGCGACTGCACGACCCGCAATCAGCGCAAGGCCGCCGAGCTCTCACGTCGCATGGACCTGCTCGTGCTGCGCATCGCCCAGCTCGAGGAGCAGGAGCAGCTGAGCAGGATCCGGCCGGACCTCGACGGCAACGAGATCATGGAGCACCTGGGGATCGGCCCCGGCCCCGACGTGGGCAGGGCCTGGAAGTTCCTGTACGAGCTGCGACTCGAGGAAGGTCCGTTGGGCGAGGAGGAGGCCCGCAGCCGTCTCGACGAGTGGTGGGTGTCCCGACAGACCTGATACTCCGGCGGGCGTAGCAGGCGGGCCTCCCGTCGACCGATGACGGGGCGACGACCCTGTCCTACCGTGGAGCGGTGACCCGTCGACCGTGGATGGGCGACGTCGGCCTGGCGCTGGTGATCGGCGTCGTCCAGGTGGGCGGCACCTACCTGGCCAGCCGGCACCAGGCCGGCCGGGAGTCCTTCGACGTGGTGGCCGGCGCCCTGCTGGCGGCGGGGCCCGCAGCCCTCGTCGTCCGCCGGCGCTTCCCCGTGCCCGTCTACGTGGCCGCCTTCGCCACGACGCTCACCTACGTCGCTCTCGGCTACCCGCGGGGCCCGATCTTCTTCGGCGTCATCGTCGCCTTCGTGACCACCGTTCTGCGCGGGCATCGAGCCGTGTCGTGGCGGCTTCTGGCCCTCGGTTACGTGTCGTTCCTGTTCGCCGACACCCTGTTCCTCGACGAGCCAGGACCCGGTTGGATCCCTGCGTTGGGGCTGGCGGCGTGGCTCATCGTGCTGGCCGGCGCCGGCGAGGGCGTACGCGTGAGCGCATCCGGGGCGAGGAGGCGGTGCGGACCCGGGAGGAGGAGTCCCGGCGGCGGGCGAGCGAGGAGCGCCTGCGGATCGCCCGGGAGCTGCACGACGTGCTGGCCCACAACATCTCCCTGATCAACGTGCAGGCCGGCGTCGCCCTCCACCTCATCGACGAGCGGCCCGAGCAGGCCCGCACCGCTCTCACCGCCATCAAAGCGGCCAGCAAGGACGCCCTGGGCGAGCTCCGGTCGGTACTCGACGTGCTCCGCCAGGTCGACGAAGGGCCGCCGCTCTCTCCCACCGCCGGCCTCGACCACCTCGATCGCCTGGTCTCGGGTGCGGCGGCGGCCGGGATCGACGTGCGGGTCGTCACCGAGGGCACGCCCCGGTCCCTGCCTCCACCCTGTCGCTGGCCATCCATGAGCGGACCCGTGAGCTCGGCCTGCTGCGGGCCGTCGGCCAGACCCGGCGTCAGCTCCGGTCCATGGTCCGGTGGGAGTCGGTGCTCATCGCTTTGTTCGGCACCGTGGGTGGGTTGGGCCTAGGCGTGTTCCTGGGCTGGGCTCTGGTGCAGGCCGCATCCGCCGAGGGGTTCGCCACCTTCGCCGCCCCGTCCGGCCAGCTTGGCGTCGTGTTGGTAGCCGGGGCGGTGGCCGGTGTCCTGGCCGGCATGGGCCCGGCCCGGCAGGCGGCCAAGCTCGACGTGCTCAAGGCCATCGGCACCTAGCGGGAGTTTCCTGGCTACAGCGCGGCGGTGCGGTGTTCCCGCAGGTGGGAGGCGGTTTTCGGGCGCTCGCCGTGTATTACCTAGGTGACGGCGATGCTGAGATGATCGATGGAGTTGA
>Ga0136633_1001814_pt1 | contig 15292 bp, 13 predicted proteins | sample AntDrymeUQ832206_2_FD_105494 | JGI IMG/M metagenome (GOLD analysis project Ga0136633, IMG submission 105494) | Polar desert sand microbial communities from Dry Valleys, Antarctica - metaG UQ83 (22.06) | ecosystem: Environmental > Terrestrial > Soil > Desert | place: Antarctica: Dry Valley...
CGTGGATCCCGCGACGCTGCAGCTCGCCCCGATGTTCGACGTCCTGCGCGACGCCGCCGAAGACGATCCCGTGCTGAGCGAGTCGATCGCCGGCGAGCTGATCTCCTCGGAAATCGAGATCCGCTCCGGCAAGGGCGACGACGTCGGTCAGGCACGCGAGCGCCAAGACGACTGCCGCCGCCGCCTGTTCGCGCTCGCCGAGCTCCACGGCGTGGCACTGGGCGCCACGGGGACGCACGCGCTCTCGAGCTATCAGGACCAGCAGATCATCGACACGGAGCACTACCGGCGGGTCGAAGAAGGCCTGCGCTACGTCGCCTGGCGCAACAACACGTTCTCCCTGCACGTGCACGTCGGCGTCCAGGGCGCCGAGCGGGCCGTGCGGGTCTGCGACCGCCTGCGCCCCGTGCTGCCCACGCTGCTGGCGATCAGCGCGAACTCTCCCTACGTCGACGGCCGCGATTCGGGGCTGCATTCCGCCCGCACGCAGACCTTCACCAAATCCTTCCCGCGCTGCGGGATCCCCGACGCGTTCGGGACCTGGCGGGCCTGGGCGCAGTACGTCGACCTGCTGGTGCGGACGGACTCGATCGTCGAGTTCACCCAGCTCTGGTGGTCCGTCCGGCCCCACCACGCTTTCGGAACGGTCGAAGTCCGGATCTGCGACGCGCAGATGACGGCGGCGGAATCCGACGGGCTCGCCGAGCTGATCGTCGCGTGCGTGGCCCAGGCGGCCCGCGAGGTCGACGCCGGCCAGACCCCGCCCGATCTGCCGCAGCGCCTGATCGAGGAGAACATGTGGCGCGCGATCCGCTACGGGCTCGACGGACGGCTGCTGGACCTCGAGGGTCCGAGGATCGAGGAATACGAAGCCGCCGAGGCGCTCGAGCGCCTGTGCGCGTGGACCGGCGTGCCGGTCGCGCTGCCCGCGCTCAACGGCGCCCAGCGTCAGCGGCGCATGATCGACTCCGGCGCGACGCCCGCCGAGGTGTACGCCGAGTGCGTGCGCGAAACCCAGGCCACCTATCGAGAAGCCGACGAGGAGACCGTCCGATGAGCATGCCCGACGAACCCCAGATCTCCGAAGAGGAAATGCGCGCGCTCGAAGCCGAGCTCGAGCGCATCCACGTCGACGATGTCCTCCTGCAGACGGTCGTCTCGTTGATCAACCTCGGGGCGCGCAAGGCCGCGACCGGGCATCCGGATCAGCTGCACATCGCCATCGAAGGCGTCCGCGCCCTGCTGCCGGTGATCGAGACGCGCCACGCCGACAAGCTCGCGCCGATCCGCGACGCGCTGTCGCAGCTGCAGCTGGAGTTCGCCAAGGGCGCTCCGGCGGGTGCCGGCGCGGGCGAACGTGCCCCCGGTACGCCGGCCGACCCGGCCTCAGCACCCGCGCAGCCGGGCCCGCAGCCCGCCCAGCCGAGCCGGCTGTGGGTTCCCGGCCAGTAGCCCGCCCGTAACCAAGGCGAGGGTCCGGGGGTTGTTCCGCCCGGACGGGCGATAGACTGCGCCCGCTCTGGCGGTGGTCACGATTCCGGCTGCCGCTCCATGAACTTGAAAGACGTGTCGGGACCCACGGGTTCCGGCCATTGATCCAAGAGGGGTTTCCTTGTCCGACTTCCTGACCGATAGCGGGGCCATCTTCGCGCTGCTGTGTGCGGCGGCGGCGCTCGTGTACGGCGTCCTGACCGCCCAGCGGCTGCTCAAGCTCTCGCCCGGCAACGAAACGATGCAGTCCCTGTCGTTGGCCATCCAGGAGGGCGCTTCCGCCTACCTGCGCCGCCAGTACAGAACCATCGCCATCGTCGGCGTGGTCCTCTTCGTCATCCTGATCTTCCTGCAGAACATCGAGGTCGCGATCGGCTTCGCCATCGGCGGCCTGGCTTCCGCGGCGGCCGGGTTCATCGGCATGAACGTGTCCGTGCGGGCCAACGCCCGCGTCGCCGAGTCCGCCCGTAGCGGCATCGGCCCGGCGCTCGACGTCGCCTTCCGCGGCGGCGCCGTCACCGGCATGCTCGTCGTCGGCCTCGCCCTGCTGGGCGTGGCGGGCTACTACTTCATCCTCGTCGACATCGTCGGCACCGACCGCAAGGACGCCGTCGACGCGCTCATCGGCCTCGGCTTCGGCGGTTCGCTGATCTCCGTCTTCGCCCGTCTGGGCGGCGGCATCTTCACCAAGGGCGCCGACGTCGGCGCGGACATCGTCGGCAAGATCGAGGCCGGCATCCCCGAGGACGACCCGCGCAACCCGGCGGTCATCGCCGACAACGTGGGCGACAACGTCGGCGACTGCGCCGGCATGGCCGCCGACCTCTTCGAGACCTACGCCGTGACCGCGGTGGCCGTGATGCTCCTGGGCATCCTGTCCTTCTCGGGCAACGACGCCGAAGCCGTCGTGCTCTACCCGCTGGTCCTCGGCGGCGTGTCGATCATCGCCTCGATCGTCGGGACCTTCTTCGTGAAGTCCAAGACCGGCAACGTCGAGCGGGCCCTCTACCAGGGTCTGCTGGTCGCCGGCCTGATCGCGGCGGTCGCCTTCTACCCGATCACGCTGTGGATGATGGACGGCGTCGCCCTCAAGGACGCCGGCGCGCAGACCCCGGGAGTCATGGACTTCTACCTCTGCGCCCTGATCGGCCTCGGTGTCACGGCGCTGCTGTTCGTGATCACCGACTACTACACCTCGACGCGCTTCGGCCCGGTCAAGAAGACCGCGCTGGCGTCGGAGACCGGTCACGCGACGAACATCATCCAGGGCCTCGCGCAGGGCCTGCAGGCCACGGCGCTCCCCGCCCTGGTCATCGTGTTCGGCATCTTCGGGGCCAACGAGCTCGCCGGCGTCTACGGCATCGGCATCGCCGTCATGGCGCAGCTCTCGCTCACCGGCCTGATCGTCGCCCTCGACGCCTTCGGCCCGATCACCGACAACGCGGGTGGCATCGCCGAGATGGCCAAGATGCCCGAAGAAGTCCGCAACGTGACCGATCCGCTCGACGCCGTGGGCAACACGACGAAGGCCGTCACCAAGGGCTACGCCATCGGCTCCGCCGCGCTGGCCGCCCTGGTGCTCTTCGCCGCGTTCAAGATCGAGCTCGTCGAAGAGCTTGGGCGCCCCGTCACGTTCGAGCTCGACGACGCGGAGGTCCTGATCGGCCTCCTGCTCGGTGGCCTGATGGTCAACCTGTTCGCCGCCTTCTCGATGGAAGCCGTCGGCCGCGCCGGCGGTGCCGTCGTCGAGGAGGTCCGCCGCCAGTTCCGCGAGAAGCCGGGCATCATGGACGGGACCGAGAAGCCCGACTACGGCCAGTGCGTGGACATCGTGACCAAGTCGGCCCAGCGCGAGATGATCATCCCGTCGCTGCTGCCGATCGTCATGACGGTCGTCGTCGGCGTCATCTCCATCAAGGCCCTCGGCGGCCTGCTCATCGGCGTCATCGTCGTCGGCTTCTTCATGGCCGTCCTGATGACCGCCGGCGGCGGCGCCTGGGACAACGCCAAGAAGCTGATCGAGGACGGCGCCCACGGCGGCAAGGGCTCCAGCGCCCACGAGGCCTCGATCACCGGCGACACCGTCGGCGATCCGTTCAAGGACACCGCAGGCCCGGCCATCAACCCGATGATCAAGGTGGCGAACATCGTCGCGCTGCTGATCATCCCGCTGATCGCGTAGCCGATTCGTCTACGAAGCTGTGCCGGCGGGCGCCCTCAGGGGCGCCCGCCCTGCTTCAGGGGCCTCGTGTTCGGGTGCTCAGCGCCGGGCAACCGTGCGAAGAAGCCGCATCGGCCGGAAGACCTTCACGCGGAAGCGGCGATGGTCGTCGGCGTGCCAGACGCCGACTCTTGGCCAGTCGTGAGGGCGCGGCCGGAGGGCGTGCAGTGAGGCAGCGGTCTCGTAGCCGGCTGCGGCGGCCGCGGCGCAGACCGCCTGGTTGCGATCGCCGTAGGGGTAGGCGATCGAGCGGCACGGCCGTCCGAGCGCCACTTCGACCGCGGTGCGGGAGTCGCGCAGTTCGCGGTCGAGCGTCTCGGGATCGAGTCCGGTGAGGTGGGGATGGTTGACGGTGTGCGAGCCGACCTCCCAGCCGGCGCCGGCCAGGTCGCCCAGTTGGTCCCAGGTCAGCGGCGTCATCTCCGGCGCGTGCGGTGTGGCCGCCCAGTGGTCTACGCCGGCCCAGCTCATCGGTCGTGGATCGTCGGCGAAGGCGGTGACGGTGAAGACGGTTCCGACGAGGCCGAGCTCGTCGAGGATCGGCTTGGCGAGATCCAGCACGGACCGGTACGCGTCGTCGAAGGTGATGGCGAGCGTACGCGGGTGGGGCGGGGCGGTCACCGCGTCCGAGAAGCCGGTCCCCCGGAAACCTCGAGAGACGAGCGTGGACAGCTGCTCGCGCATGGCGTCCGGTGTGACCGAGAGGTCGGCGGTCCAGGTCGGGCTGACCGCGTGGTAGCAGAGGACGAGAACGTCGGTCACGCGCCACGAACGTACCGCCTGACGCGGGCGGAAGCTGTACGGCGTCGTGCGGTTCAGGCCGCCTGGAGCCCTAGGATACGCCCGATGCTGCCCCGGCCCGGAGCGCGCGCGTGACGCTCGAAAGCGAGGAGGCGCCTTCGGGCGCACCCCAGCGGTCCCCGTCGCGAACCTGGATCCTCCCGGCCCGCAGTTCCGAGGGCCTGGCCCAATATCTGTCCGTCGTCCGCGAGGCCTGGTGGCTGGTCGCGCTCACCCTCGTGGCCGCGCTCGGTGCGGCGGCGCTCTATCTGTCCCGGGCGGAACCCGTCTACGAGGCGCAAGCCGACATCCTCGTCGAGCCGCTCGGCCGCGACACGTTCGAAGGCCTCGGGCTCGGCCTGATCCGCGAGTCCAGCGACCCCACCCGTGACGTGGAGACGGTGTCGCGGCTGGTCACCACCTCGGGTGTCGCGCGCCGCGTGATCACCCGGCTGAAGCTCCAGAAGCGCCCCCGCGACGTGCTCAAGAAGGTCTCGGCCGAGCCGGTCGCGCAGTCGAACATCGTGTCGGTGACCGCCGAAGCGGATTCCGCGAAGGGCGCCGCCGCCCTGGCCAATCGCTTCGCGGAAGAGTTCGTGGGCGCGCGCACGGACGCCCTGCACAAGCGGCTGGGCGACATCCTGCCCTCGCTGAGCGCCACGGCCAGGCAGCGCCCGGTGGACGACCCGCAGCGTGCACTGGTGGCCCAGCTGGAGATCTACGCCAAGCAGGACGACCCGACCGTCCGGGTCGAGACGCCCGCCGAGGTGCCCCAGAACCAGGTCAGTCCGCGACCGGTGCTGACGATCGCCGCGGCGCTGCTGGGCGGCACCATCCTCGGCATCGCCGCTGCATTCCTGCTGCAGCTCCTGAGCCCGAGGCTCCGGCGCGAAGAGCAACTGCGCGACCGCTTCCGCCTTCCCGTCATCGGCCGCGTGCCGATCGAGCGCGGCCGCCGCCGCGGCCGGGCGCTGCTGCCCACCGAGCTCTCGCTCGGGACGCTCGACGCCTATCAGTCGCTGCGGGCGAGCCTCAGCACGCGCCGGCGCGAGGCGCTGGCCAGCCACGTCATCCTCATCACGAGCCCCTCGCCGGGTGACGGCAAGACGACCGCCGCGATCAACCTCGCCTCCGCGGTCGCCGCCGCAGGCAAGAAGGTCATCCTCGTCGAGGCCGACCTGCGGCGGCCCGCGATCGGCAAGGCGCTCGGGCTCCGTGCCGAGGCCGGCAAGGGCCTGGCCAGCGTCGTCTCGCGCCGCACCTACATGGTCGACGCCCTGATCCCGGTGGGCGACGAGAACTCGAACCTCAGCGTGCTGCTGTCTTCACCGGACGAGGAGTCGCCGAACGACCTGCTCGCCCGGACCAACGTGGACACGCTGCTGCTGACCGCCAAGCGGCTTGCGCGCTGGGTGATCATCGACTCCCCGCCGCTCAACCACTTCGCCGAGACGCTCGCGCTGGCCCGCCAGGTCGATGACGTCCTGCTGGTCGTGCGCGTCGGCAAGAGCAACCTCACCGACCTCGGGGAACTGGGGGAGATGCTTGCCCAGCAGGACATCGAGCCGACCGGGTTCGTCATCGTCGGTGGAACGGGTCGCACCGGCTACTACTAGTGACCGCCTCGTAGTGGTGACCGCCTCGTTCGACCGGACGACCGTGCTGCTGGCGCTGACTGCGGTCGCTGCGGCCCTGCTGCTCGGCCTGGTCGCCGCGGTCAGCCCGCCGCTGGCCCTCGCCGGCGGGATCGGGATCGCCTTCGCCCTGGTGGTGATCGCCGACGCGTCCATCGGGCTGTGCCTGTTCGCGGTGGTCTCGTTCCTGGAAGCGCTGCCGGGCGTCGGCGAGGTGTCGCTGGCCAAGCTCGCCGGCGGCCTGCTGCTGGTCTCCTGGCTCGCCGTGACGGCCGCCCGGCGCGAGCACGACCGGCAGTTGCTCGAGGACCATCCCGTGATCGCGGCCTGCGCGCTGCTGTTCGTCTGCTGGGCCGCGGCCAGCGCGCTCTGGGCCGAGGACTCCGGCAAGGCCCTCGGCAGCGCCGGCCGCTTCGCGCTCAACCTCTGCCTGCTGCCGATCGTCTACACGGTGGTGCGCGAGCGCAAACACATGCTGTGGTTCGCGTGGGTGTTCGTGATCGGCGCGATCCTGTCGGCGTCCTACGGCCTCGTCGTGGCGCCCGGCGACGCCGATGCCGCCGCCGAAGGCCGGCTGACCGGCTCGGGCGTGGATCCCAACTACCTCGCGACCTCGCTCGTGGCCGCGTTCGCGCTCGCCGTCGCCCTCGCGTCGAGCAGGCGCAACTCGGGCGGGGCCCGCATGGTGGCGATCGGCTCCGGCATCGTCCTGCTGATCGCGGTGATGCTGACGGTCTCGCGCACCGGGCTGGCGGCGCTGGCCATGGCGCTCATTGCCGGCGTCGCGCTCGCCGGGCCGCGCCGGCGCCTGCCGCTGGCGGCGATCGGCGTCGTCGTCTTCGCCTTCGTCCCGCTGTACTTCGCCGCGCTCGCTCCCACCGGGGCCGTCGAGCGCATCACCGAGGTCAGCGGCGGAACCGGCCGCACGGACATCTGGACGATCGGGACGCGCATGGTCGAGGCCAACCCGGTGCTCGGCGTCGGTTCGGGCAACTTCCCGATCGCCTCGATCCACTACCTGATCGCGCCCGGCGTGCTCGAGCGCGACGACTTCATCGTCGACACCCCGAAGGTCGCCCACAACATCTACCTCGAGACGCTGGCCGAGCTCGGTCCGCCCGGACTGCTCCTCCTACTGGCCATCGTGGGCTCGTGCATCGGCTGCGCGATCGTGGCCGCGCGCCGCTTCGCCGACGTCGGGGACTCCCAGCTGGAGATGCTCGCGCGCGCAGTCGCCGTCGCCTCGCTTGCCATGCTCACGGCGGCGTTCCTGAACTCGCTCCAGTACCAGAAGCCGATCTGGCTGATCCTCTCGCTCGGCCCCGCTTTGCTGGCCATGGCGACCCACGAGGACCGGATGCACATCTCCCGGATGTCCCGTGCCTGAGCCGCGGCCGATCAAGGTGCTGATGGTCGTCGACCGGCTCGACGACACGGCCGGAGGCGGCGAGAGAGCGGCCGCCGGGCTCGCCTGCGCCCTGCCACGGGAGCGCTTCGAGGTCTGGATGTGCACGACCCGCCTGGCGGGTGGCACGCCGATCGATGACCTCCAGGCCGCCGGCGTCCGTCACGTCCACCTCGCCCGTACCGGGCCGGTCGGGGTCCGCGGGCTCGTCGCGCTCAGCCGGCTGATCCGCTCCCAGCGTTTCGACGTGATCCACGGTCACATGTTCGGCTCGAACCTGTGGGTCGCCCTGCTCGGATTCCTGTGCCGGGTTCCGGTCGTCGTGGCCCACGAGCAGACGTGGTCGTACATCGGACAGCCGGTCCGGAAGGCCCTGGACTTCGCCATCGGCCGGCTCGTGGGGGCGTTCATCGCCGTGTCGAGCGCGGACGCCGAGCGCATGGAGCGGCTCGAGCGCGTTCCGCGCCGCAAGATCCTGATGATTCCCAACGCCTGGATCGCGCGGGCACCGAGCGCGACCGACGTCCGCGCCGAGCTGAATCTGAGCGCCGACACACCGGTCGCCGTGACGGTGGCGATCATGCGCCCGCAGAAGCGGCTCGATGTGCTGATCGACGCCTTCGCGCTCGTCTTGGAGCGGCTCCCGCAGGCACGGTTGCTGCTCGCCGGCACGGGCCCGGAGCGCAAGGCGACCGAGGAGCGCGCGCGGACGCTGGGGCTGGCGGATCGCGTCGTGTTCCTCGGCGTGCGCCAGGACATCGATGCCGTCTTCCGCGCCGCCGACCTGATGGTCATGAGCTCGGACTTCGAGGGCACGCCACTGGCGGTGGCCGAGGCGTTCGCGGCAGGCATCCCGGTCGTCGCCACCGACGTCGGGGGGATGAAGGACCTGATGACCGACGGCCGCGAGGGCCGCCTGGTCGCGCCCCGCCGCCCCGGCGAGCTCGCCGACGCGGTCGTCGGCGTCCTCACCAACCCGGAGCAGCGCGCGGCGATGAGCGCCGCGGCGCGCGAGCGGGCCACCGAGCTGACCTCCGAGCGGCATGCTCAGCGGATCGGCGACCTCTACCGCCGCCTGCTCGACGGCGGCCCAGTGGCCGAGTCCTAGGAGTCTCGCCGCGCGCGCAGGCAGCGCCGGTAGCGCACCGGCAAGACGCGGCGACCGGAGGCCGTCACCCGCCGGCAGCGGCGCGAAACCGGCGGGGTCGTCGCCGCCCGCTTGAGCACCGGCACGGTCTTCGTGCCCGGCGCGACGTCGGGACCGGCCGCCCAGCTCCCGACGACACCGGCGCAGGAGGAGCCCTCGCCGAGCCGGACGGCTGCCGTGCCGGCGGTGACCACGAGGGGAGCATCGGCTTCGACGTTGCCGCGCGATGCGAACCCGAGCGGGCGCGCGACGGCGTCCTTGCGGGTCCCCGACAGGCAGTTTGCGCTCGCCACGTTGCCGGCGCCGACGCGGTCCCCCCAGTAGCTCGCGACGCCGTGGTCCCGCGTCGTCCCGGTGATGATGTTGCGCTCGACGACGTTGCCCGACGACGCCAGCTCTCCCTCGCCGGCGAAGATCACGCCGCCACCGTTGCCGGTCATGACGTTCTCGGAGACCCGGACGCCCTGGGAGTTGGGGTAGAGGTGGACCGCCCACGCCGAGGTGCCCGTGAAGACGTTGCGGGAGATCTCGCCGCCGCGGACGTTCTCGGCATAGATCGCGTGGTCGAGCATGTCGTGCGCCGGATCGCCGCAGTCGCGGAAGGCGTTACGGCGGATGACGACGTCGACGGCCTTGCCCCAGCCGCGGTTGGAGCCGAGCAGCATGCAGGACTTCAGGCGCCGGTTGGTCAGCGTGTTGTCCTCGAAGACGACGCCGGCGGCCATGATGTGGACCGACGGGGTGCTCGCGGTGGCCCAAGAGGCGCGTCCGTCGATGTCCAGATTCGAGAGCACGACGTTCGGCGAGTCCCGCGGCACGTAGACGACCCCTTCAAGACGCGCTCGCTCGCCCGGAAAGCTCCGGATCGTCACGGGCTGCCCCACCCGGCCGCCGTGCACGACCTTCAGCACGTACCCGCCGGCGCCGCGTTGGTCGTAGGTCCCGGCCCGCAGGCAACCCATCTGGCCTGGGCCGAGCGAGGCGGCGAGGCGCTGTGCCGTGCGGAACGGGGCGGCCTCGGTCCCGCTCGCGCGGTCTGAACCACCGGGGGCCGCCACACGCGTGCAGTCGGCCGCGGTCGCCTCGCCCGGGCCGCCGCAGGCAGCGGCGAACCACCCGATCGCGAGCAGCGGGATCCAGCGGCTGGAGAAGCGAATGGCCAAGTCGAGGAGGTCGAGCGGGGGGCGGTCGGGCCCGCGGTGGCGGGCGTCTCCCCTGATATCGGCGCGGATTCCCGTCGCCATGACCGGCCCCGTCCTCATCCGGACGCCCCGAGCCTGCCCCGCACCGCGGCTGACGCGGCACGCAGGTCGGCCACACTCACCTCGCGGGCCGCGACCAGGACACCGAGGAAGGCGGCGGACCCGAGCACCCCGCCGCCCAGCCACTCGAGCACGGACAGGTCGCGCGTCCCGAACACCCACAGCGCCGCGGCCATTCCCGCCGCAGCGACCAAGGAGCGGGTGAGAGTCCCCGCCAGCGGTCGCAGGCGCACACCAAGGAGGCTACGACAGAGCCAGAGGTGGCCCCCGACGTAGACCGCGTAGGCGACACTCGTGCCGATCGCCGCGCCGGAGACGCCCATCTCGGGCAGCAGGATCAGGTCGACGACCGCGTTCACGACGACCGCGGCGACCGCCACCGGCACCCGCCGTCTGGCTTCACCGAGGAAGTTCAGCGACAGCGAGACCAGCGGGGCGATGCCCTGCAGGAAGATGAAGGGCGCCATGAAGCGCAGCACGTCGACCGAGTCCGTGTAGTCGGGGCCGAGCACCAGGCGGACGATCGGGTCCGCCCACACGATCACGGGGGCGATCATCGCCGCCTGGATGACCAGCAGGATCCGCAGCGCCGACTGCACCTCGGCGCCGCCTCGCTCGCGACCGTCCTCGGCGGCGACCCGCGGCGTCACGGCGTTGGCGATCGCCAGGCCCGGGTAGTGCAGCAGGAAGGTCAGGCGCAGCGGCGCCGAGAACTGCCCCACGGCGGCGATGCCGAGGATCGACCCGATCAGCAGGATGTCGATCTGGTTGAAGACGGTGTAGGCGCCGTTGACCACGAACAGCCAGCCCGCGTAGCGGCCGATCGCCATCAGCTGCGGGCCACCGCGGCGATGGACCGCGGCGGCGCCCCGTCCGAACAGCCGCATCGCCATCCCGAGCCCGATCAGCGCGCCCGCGGCGTAGGCGATCCCGCGCCCGAAGGCGGCACCGGCGGCGCCCGCGCCTGTGGCCACGAGCGCGACGCTGATCGAGAGCTCCGCGCTGCTCTCCGAGACGACCATGCGCAGGTTCGATGCCGAGCGCCCTGCGGCGATGAACAGCTGCGAGAACATCGTCATCACGCTCATGGCGGCGAGTGCGAGCGCCATCCCGCGCAGCGGTCCGACCAGCTCCGGCCTGCCGTATCCGTCTGCGATCGGCCCGGCGAGCGCCGCCAGAGCCAGCGCGACGGCGCCGGCCACGATCAGCTTCAGGCGCGTCGCCGCGGCGAAGATCCCGGCCATCGCCGCGCGATCGCCGCGCTGCTCGGCCATGAAGCGCGAGGCCGACGCCCCGATCCCCAGATCCGCCGGCAGCGTCAGCAGGCCGGCGATCCCGAACGCCAGCGAGAACAAGCCGAACCCCTCCGGACCCAGCGCGCGCGTCAGATACACCGTCAGGATCGCCGTGAAACCCGCGGTCCCGGCGTACGTCAGCAGGATCAGGGCGGTGCCGCGCGCGACGCTGTCGGGGCCGTCGCCGCGTCCGCTCATCGGGCGCAGTATGGAGCGTGGGGACGACGGGCCGGACCCTCCGCGGACTCGATCAGGTGTCGAGCCGTCGCGGAACCGGTCAAGTCTTCGGTGAACGCGGCCGATCAGGCTTCCAATGGCTTCCACCCGCATTGTGCGGCGCGTAGAACCGCGTCCCTACCCATCGCTGCTCGCGGCGGCCACTCGCTGGGGCCAGGGCGTCCTGGCGGCGGTCGCGCTGATCGTGCTCGCCCTCCCGATGGCCCTGATCGCCCTGGCCGTGTGGCGTAGCTCGTCCGGCCCGCTCTGCGAGCGCCATGATGGCGAACTGCGCTTCCGCACGCACCTCGACGGTGCCCGCACCGCGGCCCACCGCCGCTACGGGCAGATGCTCGGCGCCGTCGCCTGCGATGATCATCCGGTCACACCGGTCGGGCGGGTCCTCGAGCGCACCGGCCTGGACCGGCTGCCGGGCCTGCTGGACGTCGTTCGCGGCCGCTGAGTCATTTCCCCGCCGGAGTAGTCTGGCTCCATGAGCCCGATCCCCGGTGAGCCGCTGGACCCCAAGCCCCAGGAGCTGACGACGAGCGACGGCCGCAAGTTCAAGCTGAAGATCCCGGGCCTGGAACCGCGTCTGAAACCCCTCGGCACGGAGGAGCGCGGCGCCGCCGATCCGCCGCGCGATGACCCGCGGCCGCCGCTCGACCCCAACCACAGCGGCTTCTGAGCGCCTTCCGACCCGTAGACTCGCGCACCTGACCGTGCGACCGCCCATCCCACGTACGCTCCACGTGGACCGGGCATGCGGGATCGACGAGGTCGCCGCAGACTGGGCCGGCCTGCACGCGCGCCATCCGCACGCGACGCCGTTCACCTCCCTCGGCTGGGCGCGGGCCTGGTGGCCGCACTGGGCCGCCGACGCAGAGCCGTTCCTGCTGCGCGTCCGCGAGGGCGACCGGACGATCGCGCTCGCACCGCTCGTGCGCCGGCGCACGGGTCCTCTGCGGATCCTGGAGCCGGTCGGCTCCGAGCCCGGCGACTACTGGGACGTGTTGGCCGCCCAGGAGGACCGCAGCGCGGCGTGCGAGGCCCTCGCGCAGGCCCTCGCGGCGCGCACGGGCGGCTGGGATGCCCTGATCCTGCGCCTACTGCCGCCGGATTCGCCGCTTCCCGAGGCCGTCCGGGCGGCCGGGCTGGCGACGCTCGAGCGTCCGGCCGCCCGTGCTCCGGCGGTCGAGCTCCCCGCGACCTTCGATGCGTACTTGAAATCGGTGTCGGGCAATCGGCGCCAGAACATCCGCCGCCATCTCAAGCGATTGGACGGCGGCGAGGTCGAGCTGACGGCGATCGAGGACCCGGAGCTGATCGCCCCAGCGCTCGAGCGCTGGCAGGACTTCCGTCGCGCGCAGTGGGACGCGCAGGGCAAGGACATCAATCCGGAGCACCTCTCACCGCGCTTCAAGGCGTTCATCGGTGACCTCCTGCGGGAGCTGATCCCGGCCGGCCAGGCCCTCTTGTGGGAGTTCCGGGCCGACGGGAAGGTCATCGGCACCTACGTCAACTTCGTCGACGAGCACGCCTTCTACTGGTATCTCGGCGGCTTCGACCCCGAGGTGGCAGCGCTCGGTCTCGGGAAGATCGCCATCACGCACGGCATGCGCACGAGCATCGACGCGGGACGGACGCGCTACGACTTCACGCGCGGCCCCGAGCCTTACAAGTACTGGTACGGAGCCCAGGACCGGCTGCTGCCGGCGCTGGTGGTCGGGTCGGCGTCGGTGCGGTCGAGGGCTGCGCTGGCCGGGGCGAGGATCCAGCTCGCGCGCCGCGACCGTAACGCCGCGACTGACGCCGAACCCGCGGGCGCCCCTGCGTGAACGAGCGACTCGAGTGGATCGAGGACGCCGCGCGCCTGCGCGCGATCGCCGCCCCCTGGCAGGCCCTGGCCGACTCCGAGGACCATCCGTTCGCCGATCCCGGCTGGTTCGAGGCGTGGTGGGGGGGCTTCGGCACCGGGCGTGAGCTGCGGACCGCGGCGCTCTGGCGCGGCGACGACCTGCGAGCCGTGCTCCCGCTGGCGCGTTCGCGCGGCGGCCTCGAGGCGCTGTCGAACTACCACTCGCCGCTGTTCTGCGTCCCGGCGGCCGACGACGCGGCGCGAGCGGCCGTGCTGTCAGCGGCTCTCGACAACAGCCCGTCCCGGCTGTTTCTCCACGGCGTCCCGGCCGGGAACGAGACGGAGCGGGCGCTGCGGGCGTCCTCGCGCAGCCGCGGTCGCATGGTGACGGCCGAGGGCGCGCACGTCTCCCCGATTGTCGACATCGCCGGCGATCTGCAGTCCTATCTGGCGGGGCGTGGCTCGACGCTGCGCCGCCGCAGGCGCAAGCTCGACCGCGACCACGACGCGCGGTTGCGCCTCGACGACGGCGGCACCGACCTCGACGGAGCGCTCAGCGCCGGGTTCGCGCTGGAGGCCGTGCATTGGAAGCGCGACGCCGGGACGGCGATCGTCTCCGATCCGGCAACGGAGCGCTTCTATCGGGACCTCGCGGCGATCTACCGGGCACGGGGCGAGCTGCGCCTCGGCACGCTCGCCGTCGATGGCGTGGACGTCGCCTGGCACTTCTCCCTACAACGGGGGTTGCGCCTGTACATGCTCAAGACGGGGTTCGCCGAGGGCGCGCGCAAGCTCGCCCCCGGCCTGCTGTGCCATCTGATGACGGTGGAGCGCTGCTTCGAGGAGGGGCTCGACGCCTACGAGATGCTCGGGGGCATCGAGCGCTACAAGCTCGAGCTCTCCACCGACGAGCGTCGTCACCTGCGCCTGTGGAGCCACGGACGCGGGCCCTCCGGCCTGGCGCGGGCGTTTGCTCGCCGCCGGCTGGTGCCGCTGGCGAGGGAGGGGCGTCACAGGCTCGCCGAGCGGCGCGCGGGCGGGGGACCGGGCGGGGAACGCCGGATGGACTAGTGGCCAATCCTGGACCACTAGCCGCGACGACGGAGGTTCATGGCCCCCGTCTCGCGGTGCACGGCGACGTCGCGGCGCATCAGGACCGCAGCGGCGGTCCAGAAGAGGATTCGCAGGTCGAACGTGACCGACGCGCGGCTCGCGTACAAGCGGTCGAGCTTGGTCTTCTGCGGGAAGATCCGCTCGCGGTAGTGCCCCATCGGGTCGATCTTGCAGAGGATCGCGCTCTCCTCGGCGAAGGCGATCTGCGACAGGCCGGTGATGCCCGGGCGGACCGTGAGGATGTCTGAGTACTCCTCGGCGCGCTCGGCGACGAAGCCGGGATCCTCGGGGCGGGGGCCGATCAGGCTCATCTCGCCGCGCAGGACATGCCAGAGCTGGGGCAGTTCGTCGAGCTTGGTCTTGGCCAGCAGCTTGCCGATGCGGGTGAAGCGCTCGTCGGTCGCCATGGTCAGCGGGCCGCCCGAGGCGTCGCGGCGCATCTTGCGGAACTTCAGCATGCGCAGCTTGCGGCCGTGACGGCCGACGCGGTCGGCGCGGTAGAAGACGCCACCCGGCGAGTCGATGATGATCACGAGCGCGACGATGGCGACGATCGGCAGCGTGAGCAGCAGGATGCTCGCCGAGACGGCGACGTCGAGAGCGCGCTTGCAGGCTCCATGCCACAGTTCGGCCGCGCGGTCCATGCGCTCGGAACGAGCGGACGCGGGCAGGGCACCAGCCCAGCCCGGGGCGTCGCCGAGCGGCGCCTCCGGGAGGAGGTGCGGCATCTCGATGGTGATACTCGCAGCGCCGGCTTCCGTGCCCACGCGTAGTTCGGTCAGATTCGGCATCCGGCCTCGACTCCCGCTCTCGTACGCCTCGACGACAAGTCCATTAGGTGAACTCATCGGCAACCCTGCCCAGGGCTGA
>Ga0136633_1001815_pt1 | contig 15291 bp, 17 predicted proteins | sample AntDrymeUQ832206_2_FD_105494 | JGI IMG/M metagenome (GOLD analysis project Ga0136633, IMG submission 105494) | Polar desert sand microbial communities from Dry Valleys, Antarctica - metaG UQ83 (22.06) | ecosystem: Environmental > Terrestrial > Soil > Desert | place: Antarctica: Dry Valley...
GCCGCCTGCGCCCTCGGGGCCGAGCCGCTTCCATCGCGGGGCTATAGTAGGCGGGCAGGCAGCCGCGCGTTTTCGCTCCCGCACCGATGCCGAACTCTTCGACCATCCTCCTCGTCGACGACGAGGACTCCATTCAGACGCTGCTGACGTATCCGCTCGAGCGGGACGGCTATCGCGTCGTCCAGGCGCGCGACGGCGAAGAGGCGCTCTCGCGGTTTGCGGAGGAAGCGGTCGATCTCGTCGTGCTCGACGTGATGCTGCCGAAGCTCGACGGCCTCGAGGTCTGCAAGCGCCTGCGGGCCGAGAGCACCGTTCCGATCATCATGCTCACCGCCCGAGGCGATGAGCTGGACAAGGTGCTCGGGCTCGAGCTCGGAGCCGACGACTACATCACCAAGCCGTTCTCCATTCGTGAGTTCCGCAGTCGCGTGAGGGCGCTTCTGCGGAGAGCGGTCACCCCGCACCTAGCGCGCGAGCGGGAGGACCTGATCGAGCGCGGAGAGCTTCGCATCGACCTTCCGCGGCGAACCGTCGAGGTGCGCGAGGAGCCGGTTCAGCTCACGTTCATCGAGTTCGAGCTGCTCGCCGTGCTCGCCTCCAATCCGGGTGTCGTGTTCTCCCGTCGCGAGCTGCTCGAGCGTCTCCGGGGGAGCGCGGACTACCGCGAGCCGCGGACGATCGACGTCCACGTGCGCCACCTGCGGGAGAAGATCGAGAGCGATCCGAGCACTCCCGAGTTGATCCTCACGATCCGGGGGGCCGGCTACCGCTTTAGGGAAGAGTGAGGATCCGATCTTGAGGATCCCCGGTGGGATTCGCGTCCGCATCGCGCTCGCGCTCGTCGCGATCGTGACGGCGGCGCTCGGTGCCGCATATCTGATCGTCATCCCCTCGCTCGAGCAGCGGCTCGTGGATGCGCGGCTCGACGAGCTCCAGGAAGTGTCTGCTCCTCTTGCCCGAGAACTTCCCACGAACCGCTTCAACTGGCAAGAGGCCGTGGACTCGTGGGCGCTCGAGACCAACGCGCGCGTCGTTGCCTACGACGTCCTAACCCGAAATCCCCCGGCGGTAACCGTTGTGGCCGACTCGCAGCGGAGCCGGTCTGCCGATGTCGAGACCGACGATGTCGCCCTGGACGCGCTCGAGAACGGCGAGACGCGCCGCGGGCGTGTGCTAGAGCGGGCTGGGGATTTCGCGGAAGTCGCGGTGCCGCTCGAGTGGGGAGCGGTCGTACTCTTCCGCGCGCCGCTCGAGGACTCGCTCGCCACCGTTCGGCTCGTGCAGCAGCGGCTCCTGCTGGCGACGGCGTTCGCGGTCGCGCTCGCGCTCGCGATCGGATTGTTCGCTTCCGGAATGCTCGCCCGGCGGCTGCTCCGGCTCGAGACCGCTGCGGAGCGGATCGCGGGTGGGGACTTCGGCAATCCTGTGATCGATCGCGGTGACGACGAGATCGGCGAGCTCGCGCGCGCCTTCGATCGCATGCGGGTTCAGCTCGCCCAGCTCGACACCGCACGCAAGGAGTTCGTGGCGAATGCATCCCACGAGCTGCGAACGCCGCTCTTCTCGATCGGAGGCTTTCTCGAGCTCTTGAGCGACGAGGAGCTCGACGACGAGACGCGCGGCAGCTTCCTGGCGACGATGCGCACGCAGGTCGAGCGGCTGTCGAAGCTCTCGACCGATCTGCTCGACCTCTCGCGCGTCGACGCGGGCCAGCTGCGCGTCGCATCCGAGCTCGTCGATCTCGGTGAGGCCGCACGCGTGCTCGTCCAGGAGCTGGAGCACGTCGGTGCTGGGACCCAGCACGTGCTCGAGGTCGAGGTTGACGGCGACGTGTGGGCGCTCGGGGACGAGGAACGGGTGCTTCAGGTCGGCCGGGTGCTCGTGATGAACGCGCTCGTGCACACGCCCGCGGGCACGCGGGTTCTCGTCCGCGCGCGGCGCCGGGGTGGCAGGTCCGTGCTCGAGGTCGAGGACTCGGGCCCCGGAGTACCGCCCGCGCAACAAGAAGCGATCTTCGAGCGCTTCTACCGTGCCGAGGGAGGCGTCGCCTGGGGAAGCGGGCTCGGGCTTGCGATCGCCAAGGAGCTCGCACGGCTCATGGGAGGCGCCGTGGTCGTCGAGTCGCGCCCAGGGCGCACGGTCTTCGCGCTCGAGCTCGAGGGTGAGAGTGCCCCGGCGGTCACCACGCCGACCGCAGCCGTTGCGTTTTCACGTGAAAACGTGCCGCGCTCTCGGGCGTGAGCGCCCCGACGCCAGACTACGATCCTCGCATGGAGCCTGACGGGACTACTGATCTCTCGCACGTCGACGAGGCCGGGGACGTCCGCATGGTCGATGTCGGCGGAAAACCACTGTCGCGCCGCCGCGCCGTTGCCCGTGCGAGTGTCCGCATGTCTCCGGAGACGGCGAGTCGCCTTGGCGAGCTGCCGAAGGGCGATGCGCTTGTAACTGCCAAGCTCGCCGGGATAATGGCCGCGAAGCGCACGGCTGAGCTGATCCCTCTCTGCCACCAGCTTCCGCTCTCGCATGTGGCGCTGACGTTCCAGGTCGGCGACTCGGTTGTCGAGATCGAGGCGTCCGCGGAGACGTCGGCGCAGACGGGCGTCGAGATGGAAGCACTCGTGGCTGTGAGCATCGCCGCGCTGACCGTCTACGACATGGCGAAGGCGATCGACAAGGACATGCAGATCACCGACGTCCACCTCGTCGAGAAGTCGAAGGTCGCGATCGCGTGAACGCAGCCGTGCTGACTGTCTCTGACGGAGTTCATGCCGGCGCGCGCGACGACACGAGCGGCGACCTGCTCGAGGAGCTGTTACGGGAGGAAGGATTCAACGTCGTGCGCCAGGTCGTTCCGGACGACAGGGAGGACATTGCCGACGCGATCGCCGCGCTCGCAGATCGCTCGTTGCTCGTATTGACAACAGGAGGCACGGGATTCGCGCCCCGAGACGTGACTCCGGAAGCGACGCAGAGCGTCATCGAGCGCGAGGCTCCGGGCATCGCCGAGGCGATTCGGGCGGATGCGGTCACCAAGACCCCACACGCGCTTCTTTCTCGCGGGCTCGCGGGACTTCGCGGACCGACTCTTATCGTGAATCTGCCCGGATCTCCGGGGGGTTGCCGGGACGGTTTCGCCGTGCTGCGTCCGGCCCTCGTTCACGGTCTCGAGCTTGCATCCGGAGATACCGCAACGCCGCATCGGCAAACGTGAGCACGGTCGCGGTACCGCTTCCACGCAAGCTCGCGTCGCTCGTACGGATCGAGCACACGGTCTTCGCCCTGCCGTTTGCGTACGTCGGGGCATTCCTCGCGGCCGACGGTTGGCCGGGGCTCGGAGACATGCTGTGGGTGACGGTCGCGATGGTGGGCGCCCGCACGCTCGCGATGGCCTTGAACCGGCTCGTCGACGCCGAGATCGACGCACGCAACCCGCGGACAGCGTCGCGCGAGCTCCCGAGTGGGGCGCTGACGCGCATGCAGGTCCTCGTCCTGTGCGTGGTGGCATTCGCGGTGTATCTCGGCGCCGTCTTCCAGCTCGCCCCGATCGTCCGCTGGCTGTGGCCGATTCCAGTTGCGCTGTTCGTCGTGTATCCGTACCTCAAGCGGTTCACGTGGCTCTGCCACGTCTGGCTCGGGGCGTGCCTCGGCCTCGCGCCGGTCGGTGCCTGGCTCGCCGTGGACGGAGCCGCGCCTTGGGAGGCGTGGGTGCTCGGTGGAGCGGTGTTGCTCTGGGTTGCCGGCTTCGACCTCTTCTACTCGCTATTCGACCTCGAGCTCGACCGGCGCCAGGACCTGCACTCGTGGGCGACCCGCTTCGGCGAGTCCGGCACCTTCCTGGGGGCGCGGGTGCTTCACCTCGGCGTGGTGATCTTGCTCGCGGTCGCCGGTCTTGGGCTCGCGGTCGGCATCTTCTACTGGCTTGGCGTGGCGGCGGTGGCCGCGTTGCTCGCCTATGAGCACTCGCTCGTGCGTCCCGGAGACCTGCGCAGGCTCGACGCCGCCTTCTTCACCGTGAACGGCGTCATCAGCCTCGTCTTCTGTGGCTTCGTGGCGCTCGACGTGCTCGTCTGAGCGGGAGACGGGCGGGCGCCCTCCGGCGGGGGTCCTAGACTTTTCATGTGGGCCGCCTCCGACACGAGGCCGGGCAAACCGTGGCGCTTTTCGCCGTTCTCCTCCCGCTGTTCCTCGGGCTCGGCGCGATCGCGGTGGACGTCGGCTACTGGTACGTCGTCAAGAAGACGGCACAGGACGCAGCCGATGCAGCGGCGCTGGCAGCCGCCGCAGAGCTTCCGGACAAATTCGCTGCCGAGCAGGCGGCGCAGACGTATGTCGGCGCCAACATGCCCGACGCGACGTGGAGCGTGAAGTACCCGGATCCGACCGAAGTAGAGGTGGTCGTCGCGCATCCGACAGAGACGTTCTTCGGACGCATCTTCGGCAGGTTCGAGGGCGCAGTCTCGGGTCGCGCAGTCGCAGAGCGCCTGAACACAGACGGCAACGTAGCGCTGTTCACGTTCTCGGCCGATTGCTCGGACGCCTTGCTGTTCGAGGGGACGAACATGAGCGTCAACGGGTACGTTCACTCGAACGGCCAGTACGCGATCACCTCGGATCCTGACGCGCCGCGCTGGTGGGCCGCAGACGGGACGCGAGTCGACTGCGGGGCGAGCGTAAATCCGCATGGATCAGCTCGTTTCGGGGGCTTCGGGTACGACGATCCGTCCGCCGGCACGCTTCCGCGAGAGCTGTTCGAAGAGCTTGCGTGGCCGACGTGGTACACGCCGTCGCAGCTCGGAATCTCGTGGCCGACCGGCTGTCCGCAGCGCAGGAGCTGGACGAGATCGAACACCACCATCCCGCCGGGCGTTTACTGCGCGCGAGCGGAGATCCACATCGACGCGGACAACGTCACCGGCCGCGTCACGCTCGTTGCCCCCAAGATCACGGTGAAAGGCGATGGTCAGGACCTGGCCCCGTACACCCGGCGTCTCCTCTTCTTCACGCCCCCGAACACCACCCCGAGCCCTGCCGACGATGGGCCGACCGGCTACTGCGAGCCAATGCCCGATATGGAGCTCCGCGGCGAGCGCTACACCTGGGCGGGCACGATCTTCAGTCCGTGCGGCAGGGTGAGGATCGGTGCCGGCGAGGCACGGGCTGGAAGCCCACACGTCGTCGGAACGATCCTTGCACTGCACGTCAACATCTTCGGCGACGACTTCTCGATGATCGGGCGGAGCAACTTCGACGTAAATGCCGAGGTGGCGCTCACCGAATAGTCGCGCTGCTTTCGAGTAGCGTTTTCCAGGTGATTCGTGCACGGGCGATCGAGAAGCGATTCGGGCGAGGGCCTGTGCTGCGGGATGTGTCGTTCGACGTGGAGCGCGGCGGGACGCTCGTCGTCACCGGACCGAACGGCTCGGGGAAGACGACCCTCATGCGGATCGTCGCCGGGCTCGTGGCACCCTCGCGGGGAAACCTCGAGGTCGGCGTCGATCGCTCGAAGCTCGGCTTCCTCTCGCACGAGCCGCTTGTCTATCGGGAGTTGACGGCGGTCGAGAACCTCGATCTCTTCGGCCGGCTCTATCGCGTTCCGGAGCGCCGCGAGCGAATCGGGATGCTGCTCGAGCGATTTGGGCTCTGGGAGGTGCGGAACGAGCGGGTGTCGACCTACTCGCGCGGGATGACGCAGCGCCTCGCGCTCTGCCGCACCCTCCTCCACGAGTCCGAGCTGCTCGTCCTCGACGAGCCGTTCTCCGCGCTGGACGAGGCGGGAGCTGCGCTGCTCGACCGGGAGCTTGAGGAGCTCGTCGGGAAGCGGACGCTCGTGCTGACAACGCACGATCCGGCACGTGTCGAGCGCTACACGACCTCGAAGCTGGCGCTCGCGTGAGCTACGTCTCCGACGTGACGGCGCTCGCGAGCAAGGACCTGAAGGTCGAGCTGCGCGCGCGCGACACGCTGCCCGCGATGCTGCTCTTCGTCCTCTCGACGCTCGTCGTTTTCCGCTTTGCGCTTCCCTCGGACACGCAGGACGATGCAGCCTACGGCCTGCTCTGGGTGGCGATCGTCTTCGCAGCGCTGCTCGGGCTCTCACGCGCATGGGTGCCGGAGCAGGAGCACGGCGTCCTCGACGCGCTCGTGCTGGCGCCGTGCGACCGGAGCGCCATCTGGCTCGGGAAAACGCTCGCGACACTCTTGTTCCTCCTGGCAGCTCAGGTAGTTGCGCTGCCTGCCTTCGCGCTCTTCTTCGCACCGCTCGACGCGACTGCGATCGCCGGCGTGTTGCTTGCCGACATCGGGATCTGCGTCGTCGGCTCGCTCCTCGCCGCGATGGCTGCTGCCAGCCGGGCGCGCGAGCTCCTGCTTCCGCTGCTCGTGCTTCCGCTCTCGATCCCGCTCGTGATCGGCGGGGTCGGCGCAGCGGTTTCCGCCGACGGCGAGCGTTTCCTGCTCTTTCTCGCGCTGTACGACGCGGTCTTCGCGGTACTCTCGTGGGCGTCCTTCGAGTACGTCGTAACCGAGTAGCCCGCTGAGCATCCCCTCCTCGATTCGCAGCGTCCGCCTGCCTCTGCCCGGCCTCGCAGCCGTGGCCGCGGGCCTCATGGGCCTGGCGGTTCTGCTTGCCTTGATCGTCGCTCCGGAGGATGCCGACCAGGGCATCTCGCAGCGCATCTTCTACATCCACGTACCCATCGCGCTGACCGCGTACTTCTGCTTCGGGCTTGGCGCACTGAAAGCGCTGCTCCTGCTCTGGCGGGGAGACGAGCGCTACGACCTCGAGAGCTACGTCGCGATTCATCAGGGCACGATCTTCGGTTCGCTCACCCTCGTTACGGGCGCCCTCTGGGCCAAGGCCTCGTGGGGTGTCTGGTGGACGTGGGACTCGAACCAGCTCGTCCTCTTCCTCGTGCTCTTCCTCTTCTACTGCGCGTACTTCATGCTCCGCTTCTCGTTGCCCGAAGGAGCGCGCCGAGCGCGCTCGTCCGCCGTGTACGCGCTTTTCGGTGTCGTCCTCATCCCGGTCAGCTTCCTTGCGATCAGACTTGCGGAGGATTTCATCCATCCGACCGTGTTCACGCGTGAAGGACCCCAGATGAGCGGCTCGATGTTCCTGACGTTCGTGGTCTCGTGGTCGGCCGTAACCCTCCTGGCCTACGTCCTCTACCGCGTCGAGCTCACCGGAAAGCGCATCGACCGAGATCTCCGCGAGCTGCGCGAGGTGCTGTCATGAGCCAAGGCGAGTACGTCGCTGCCGTCTACGGCGTCGTGTTCGTCGTCGTGCTCGTCTACGTTGCGATCATGGCGGCAAAGCTGGTGCGGCTCGAGCGTGAGATGGCCGAGCTCCTCGAGCTCGCGCGGCGGCGCGCGGCGACAGCTCTGACAGACGAACCGGTGCCAACGGCGTGATCGACCGAGTGCGCATCTATCCTGCGCGCGTGGTGCGCCACCCGGAAGCGATCGACTCCGCTTGACTCGGCACTCGCTCGTGGGGCGGCCGCTGCCCCTCCAGGTTCCGACGGCGTTCGTGCGGATCCGGCCACGCGGCTTGCGGCGCTGTGCTGAGAGCCGCCTTGGTCGCCGGCCTCGGTGCGCGCCGGCGCGCCGACAGCGGCAAGCGTAGCCCGTTTCGGAGCCGTCCAGGCTCCGTTTAGGCTCTCGGCGTGTTCATCACGTTCCTGACCGACTTCGGGCTTCAGGACGACTTCGTCGGAACGTGTCATGGGGTGATGAAGCGGATCGCCCCGGATGTGCAGGTGATCGACATCACACACGGGATTCCGGCACAGGCGGTACTCCAAGGCTCGCTGGTGCTCGCGAACACCATCGCGTACATGCCCGTTGGGGTGCACCTGGCCGTCGTCGATCCAGGTGTGGGCGGGCCGCGGCGGCCGCTTGCGCTCGAGGACGGCGAAGGCCGCCTCTACGTCGGCCCGGATAACGGCCTGCTGCTGCCGGCGGCACGTCGAGCGGGACTCGTGGCGGCGCACGAGCTCGCGAATCCCGCCTACGCGCTCGAGACCATCTCGCGCACGTTCCACGGCCGCGACCTCTTCGCACCGGCCGCCGCGCACCTCGCGCTTGGGGTACCGCTCGAGGAGCTCGGTCCCCCACTCGATCCGGAGAGTCTCGTTTCGCTCGACGTGCTGCCGCCGGAGATCCGAGACGGCATTGCCTTGGCGACCGTGCTCTACGTGGACAGCTTCGGAAACATCGCGCTCAACCTGACGCGCGAGGACGTGGAGAAGATCGGGATCGTCTCGGGAGCACAGGTCGAGATCGAGCTCGCGGGCGAGAGCTATTACGCGGTGGCGGCGAGGACGTTCACCGACGCGCGTCCCGGTGACGTGATCCTCTACCAGGACAGCTACGCGAACATGTCCGTCGCCATCTCCCGCGGCAGCGCGGCTCGTATCCTGCATGCGTCGCCAGGGCAGCGAATTCGCGTCTCTCCCAGGCTCTGAAGGACGCTTACGAAATCGGCGGGCGGTTCTCTTGCCACGGCCGAGCTGCTTCGAGCTGGGCGGCGAGGCGCACGAGCATCGCGTCGCCCGCGGGCCGCCCGATCGCCTGCACACCGATCGGCAGGCCTTCACTCGTCGTGTGGAGGGGCAACGACAGCGCGGGCAGTCCGGTCAGGTTGGCGACCGCCGTATAGGGCGTGAAGACGACGTTCTTGCGCAGCTGGTCCATGCCGTTGTTGGTTCCCACTTCCTGCCAGCCGATCGGGACCGGCGGCAGGGCAAGTGTCGGGGTCAGCACGATGTCGACCTCGTCCCAAAAGGAAACGATGCGTCGCGCGGCGGCCTGGAGGCGCAGCACCGCGGCGGCGTAGTCTGCGGACGAGGTCGAACGGGCGGCCGCTGCCAGCTCGCGATTGAGCGGCGTCAGTAACCCTTGGTCGACCGGAAAGAAGGTCGGGCTCACCTGCCAGACGGTGATGAAGTCGTCGATCAGACCGGCCGAGGACCACGGCGGAGTGGCCTCGACCACTTCGTGGCCGAGCTCGGCGAGGAGCGTGGCAGCGCCTTGGAGGGCGGCCACGCAGTCCGGATGCACCGGATGGTCGACCGGAGGCGTCACGGTCGCGGCGACGCGCAGGTGGCCCGGGTCGGCGCCTACCTCGCCTGCGAAGGGCCGGACGGGCGGCGGCGCCCACCACGGGTCACCAGGCTCGTATCCGGAGAGGACGTCGAGGAACGCGGCTGCGTCGGCGACATGGCGCGCCAGCGGCCCGGAGGTCGACAAGCCTTCGAGAGCCGAGAACGGAGCGCTTGACACGCGCCCGCGCGACGGCTTCAGGCCGAACACGCCGCAGCAGGACGCCGGGATCCGGATCGACCCACCACCGTCGGTGCCGTGCACGAGGGGGACGAGACCGGCCGCAAGCGCTGCCGCTGCGCCACCACTCGAGCCGCCCGGTGTTCGCTCGGGGTTCCAGGGATTCGCCGTGTTTCCGTTCAACTCCGACTCGGTGAAGGCGACCGTGCCGAACTCGGGTGTGTTGGTCTTGCCGAGGATGACGAAGCCCGCCTCGCGGATACGGCGCGCGACGGCCGTGTCGAAGTCAGGGATGTAGTCGGCGAAGGCGCGGCACGAGTACGTCGTGCGGATTCCCGCGGTCGCCGTGAGGTCCTTGACCGCGATCGGGACGCCGTGAAAAGCGCCGCTGCCAGGCGAAGCGTCTCGCGTCCGGGCTTCGGCGATCGCCTCCTCGCCGCAGACGGTGACGAACGAGTTCAGCGCCGGATCGATTCGCTCGATCCGGTCGAGATAGAGCTCGACGAGCTCGACCGACGAGACCTCTCCCGAGCGGACGAGGCGAGCCTGCTCGGTCGCCGGGAGGAACGCGAGCTCCATCCCGGCGACCGTAACAGCGCTAGATCCAGTCGAAGTTGCTCTGGAGCAGCGGAACGAGGAAGTAGAGGGCGAACAACGCGCTCGCGACCCACATGAACGGGTGAACGTCGCGCAGCCTTCCCTGTGCGGCGCGGACGACGACGAACGCGATGAACCCGAAGCCGATCCCGTCGGCGATCGAGAACGTGAACGGCATGATGATGATCGTCAGCGCCGCGGCCAGCCCGATCCCGAGCTCGCTGAAGTCGATCCCCGCGAGCTTGCGGCTCGTCACCCTTCTCGGCGGCCCCGGCCCTTCGCCGCTCTCCGCGTCCTGCTCGATCTCGGCTTCTTCCTCCGCCTCGGTCAGTGCGGTCATCATCAGGAAGCCCACGATGATGAGTGCCGGAGCTGTGGCCTGCGGCGGGACCATGCCGATGATCGGGGCGAAGAACATGAACGGCAGGAAGAGCGCTCCCGCGACGACGGCGACCCACCCCGTTCGCCCGCCGACGGAAACCCCGGAGGCGGACTCGATGTAGGTCGTCGCGGACGACGAGGACGCAGCTCCTCCCGCGACCGCCGCGAGCGAGTCGACGAGCAGTGGCTTCCGGATCTCCGGGATGCGGCCGTCCTCGTCCAGATAGCCGGCGGGCTTACCGACGCCGACGAGCGTCCCCATCGTGTCGAAGAAGTCGGCCATGAAGAGGGAGAACGCCCACACCACCGCGGAGAGGAACGCGAGCTCGGTGAATGCGTCGAGGTTGAAGTTGCCGAGGAGCTCGAGATTCGGGGACGCGTACACGTCGTCGGGGACGGTGGCGCCCGCCGTGAAGCCCGCGTCCTCACCGGACGCCTCGTTGATGATCGTGGCGAGCGCAGTCGCGGCAATGATCCCGATCAGCAGGTCGCCACGGATCCCACGCGCTCGCAGCGCCACGGTGAGAACGAGCCCGAAGATGGCTACGAAGATCGGCCACGTCGTCAGCGGAGCGATGTCCACGAGCGGCACACCCTGGATGACGATGCCGGCGTTCGACAGCCCGATGAATGCGATGAAGAGGCCGATGCCGATCGCGATCGCTTTCTTCAGGTCGAGCGGGATCGCGTCCATCACGCGCTCGCGCAGACCGGTCAGGACGAAGATCGTGACGGCAATACCCTCGACGACTATCAACCCCATCGCGGCTGGAAACGACAAGCCCTCTCCGGCGACCAGACTGAACGCGACCACGGCATTCAGGCCGAGCCCGGGCGCGATCGCGTAGGCGTAGTTCGTATACAGCCCCATCGCGATCGTCATCACGCCCGCAACGAGACAGGTGACCGCGAGCACTCCGTCGAACGGGAGGCCTTGCTCCTCGAGCCCCTCGACACCCGCGAAACTGAGGATCTGCGGGTTCACGAAGATGATGTACGACATGACGATGAACGTCGTGACGCCGCCCATCGTGTCGCGGCCCAGCGTTGTGCCTCGCTCCGAGAAGCGGAACTTTCGCTCCAGCAGTCCGCCGGTGCGGGGCTCTGCATAGTCGGTCATGGTTGCGGCCTCCTTCGCGAATCGGCGCTGACCGCGCGATCCTAAGGCTCGTGAGCGAGACGTCAACCCGCGCTGTTGGCAGAGCGTGCTACACGATGCCGCGTACAGCCCACGCTCGGGCGGCGATCGAGAACGGCGCTGCCGGCAGCAGCTCTCGGCAGCGCTCGCGTAGTCGAGCTTGCCCGCTCGGGTCGAGACCGGCCGTGTAGCCCCCAGCGGGGCCGACCCCGAGCGTGAACGGCTCCCACCACTCCTCGAAACTCGGGTGCTCGACCGTGACGGCGAGCGTGCTGCTCTCGATGTCACGTAGACCTGCTTCGGCGAAGAGTTGTGCGAGATGGCCCTCCCGAGTTCCTGGCAGCTGGGATTCGTCCGACACTCCCGGGTCGAGCTCGCGCGCAGCGCGCCACAGCACGCCGAGCGGCGTGTGATCCCCGGCAAGATCCCAGACGCACGCGGCCACGACACCGTCGGTGCGCGTCACGCGAGCCATCTCCCGCAGTCCGGCGACTGGGTCCGACATGAAGTGAACGACGAGCTGTGCCAGCGCGACATCGAATACCCGATCTGCGAAGGGAAGCTCCTCGGCGGACGCACGCCGCACGTCCACGCCGGGGTGGCGCTCTCTCACCGCTGCGACGAAGGGCGGTGAAGGGTCGACGGCAGATACGGACTCGGCACCCACTCGGCTGACCAGCTGGGTCGTCAGCGCGCCTGGCCCGCAGCCCACGTCAAGTGCTCGGTGGCCGGATCCGACACCGGCGAAGTCGGCGAATCGAGCCGCCAGCGGTATCGAGTACCTGCCCATGAAGCGGTCGTATGCGTCGGCTCCTACGGCGAAGCTCACGAGTGGAATCTACGGTCTCCGCCGCCACCAGAGCGGGTCGCTGAACGCGACCAAAGCGATGGCGAGGGCCGGACTTGAACCGGCGACACCACGGTTTTCAGCCGTGTGCTCTACCAGCTGAGCTACCTCGCCGCGGCCGCTCAGTGTATCGGCGTCCCTCGTGACTTGGGCCAAGCCACCCAGCGACCTTCCGCTCCGCACCACGACCGCGCCAGGATCGCATAGCGTTCCGCGCCGTGAATGCCGACCGGCAACGAGAGGTCGCGATCATCGGTGCACCGCTCGATCTTGGTCAGGACCGGCGAGGCGTCGACATGGGGCCGTCCGCGATGCGGTCGGCTGGTCTCGCGGAGCGGCTGGAGAGTCTCGGTTTTCGAGTTCGCGACCACGGAAACGTCGAGACCGCCGTACGCGAGGCAACCGCGCTCCGGGACGAACGGGCCCAGTTCCTGCCCGAGATCAAGGAGACCTGCGAGCGGATCGCAGCGAAGGTCGCCGAGGAAACGACGGCGGGGGCGATCCCGCTCGTGCTCGGGGGCGATCACTCCGTCGCGCTCGGCACGCTCGGAGGGCTTGCGGCTGCCCACGGTCCCGGCGGTGTGTTGTGGATCGATGCGCACTCCGACATCAACACACCGGAGACGAGCCCGAGTGGAAACGTCCACGGGATGGCGCTCGGTGCAGCGCTGGGCCTCGGCGGCGACGCCTTTGCGAGCGACGCCTGGCCGCTTCCCGCGCTTGACCCGAAGCGGGTTGCTCTCGTTGGCGTCCGGCAGCTCGACGACGGCGAGCGGCACCTTCTGCGGGAAGCGGGCGTTCGCGTGTTCACGATGAGCGAGATCGACCGAATCGGCGTGGAGCGCGCGCTGCGGGAGTCGCTCGACCGTGTTGCGGGTCCGAACTTCGTACACGTCTCACTCGACCTAGACGCCCTCGATCCCGAGATCGCTCCTGGCGTCGGGACGCCGGTGCGAGGCGGGCTCACGTATCGAGAAGCGCATCTCGCGCTCGAGCTCGTCGCCGAATCCGGTCTCGCGGGCTCGCTCGAGGTCGTCGAGGTCAATCCGATTCTCGACCGCGAGAACACGACGGCGCTGACGGCCGTCGAGCTCGTCGCGAGCGCGCTCGGGAAGAAGATCTTCTAGGAACCCGACAGGCCGTCAGGGCGTTCCGCGAGCAGCGCCCAGGCGAGGCCCGGTACGTCCAGCGAGCCGTCCGGGGCGACGTGCGGCGCCAGCCGTCGTTCGGCGCCTTTGCGAAGCGCGCCGACCTGGTCCGGCGTGAGCCGCTCGACGAGCGTCGTGAGCATCCTCGACATGTCCAGCACGACCTCCCACCATTCGTCGACCGAACCTGCGCGCCAGTGCACCGGCACGTTCTCGAGCGTCACGACGCGAAGACCCGCCGCCTCGACGAGCTGACGCAACTCCATCGGGTCGGCAAGACGAAACGGCCCCGGCTCATTCGGCTGGGGTCGCTCGCTCAAGCCGAGCTCGAGTGCCGAGCGACCCGCCGCCGTCATCCAGTCGTTGTGCTCAGCACCGGCCCAGACGCCAATCGCTGCTCGCCCTCCCGGCCTAAGCACACGCGCGATCTCGCAGAGTGCCTGCGCAGGATCCGGGACGAGCATGACGCCGAAGCGACAAACGACGGCATCGACTGCGCCATCCGGCAGCTCGATCCCGGAGGCGTCGACGAGCCGGAACTCGACGTTCTCGAGGCCAAGCTCAGCCGCTCGCCGCCGGGCGGCGGCGACCATCTCGGGCGCGAGATCCGTCGAGAGGAGCCGCCCTTGCGCACCGAGCCGCTGCGCGGCGAGGAAGCCGGTGTCACCGAGGCCGGCAGCCAGCTCGAGCACCGTCTCGCCCGGCTGCGGGTCGAGCAGCGCTACGAGGCGCTCCGTCAGCTCGGCCGTCGCGTCGCGAGCAAGGTCTGCGCGCCGCTCCCAGCCGGCGGCAGCGGCACGCCAGGCGGCAACCTGCTCGTGCTCGGGCGTTGCTACGCGGCCACCCCGGAGAACTGTGGGATGACGTCTCGCCCATACGCGGCGAGCACGTCCTCCTGTCCGTGCGTCATGAGGTAGATGTTGAACTGGTCGACGCCGATTGCCTCGAGCTCCTTGAGCTTTGCCGTCGCCTGCTCAGCCGTGCCGAGCACGCAGAACCGGTCGCAGATCTCGTCGGTCACGAACTCACCGTGCTTGGCGCCGACACGCGAGTGCTCCTCGTAGTCGTAGAACTTGCGGACGCGCACGAACTCTGTGAGCTCCTTCGGGATTTCTGACTCGAAGCCGTAACGCTCGATCAGGTCCATGACGTGGTTCGAGACCATCGCCGGAAACCAGCGCACCTGCTCGCGCGAGTCGGCGATGTCGTCCGAGATGTGGCTCGGCGCGCAGATGATGCACTGGAGGGTGCTCGGGTCGCGGCCGTCCTCCTCGGCCGCCCTGCGCGCCGTGTCCATGATCCACTCGACGATCACGGGGTCGGCGAGCTGGATGATCACGCCGTCGCCGACACGACCCGCCACCGCCAGCGCCTTCGGCCCGTAGCCCGCGATCCACATCGGGATCTCCGGCAGTTCGGGCCGAACCCACTTGAGCTGGAGCTCCTTGTCGTTCCAGTTGACTTCGCGACCGTTCATGAAGTCCTTGAGCATCCGGCAGCGACGCTCGAACTCGGCCATCTTCACGGGCTGCTGGCCGATGGTGCGACGGGCCGAGTCTCCGCGACCGATGCCCATGACCATCCTGCCGTTCGAGATGTCCTGCAGCGTGGCGTAGCCGCTTCCGAGAACCGTGGGCTCCCGCGTTCCCGGATTCGTGACGCAGTGGCCGAGCTTCATCGTCGAAGTCGCCTGTGCAGCGAGCGTGAGCAATGGGAACGACTCCTGCCAGAGCAGGTGCGAGTCGTACGTCCAGCCGTACTCGAAGCCGTGTGACTCCGCGAGCTGGAGCAGCTCGACGAGCCGCTGATGAGGCGGGTCGGGAAGGACCGTGACGCCGAAGCTCAAGGCCATCTGTCTCTCCTTCGCTCGTCGGAAGAAGGATTATCGCCCTACA
>Ga0136633_1001817_pt1 | contig 15280 bp, 12 predicted proteins | sample AntDrymeUQ832206_2_FD_105494 | JGI IMG/M metagenome (GOLD analysis project Ga0136633, IMG submission 105494) | Polar desert sand microbial communities from Dry Valleys, Antarctica - metaG UQ83 (22.06) | ecosystem: Environmental > Terrestrial > Soil > Desert | place: Antarctica: Dry Valley...
ACGGCGTCTCCTTGCCCCGCCACGCGCTCACCACCGGGATGAGCCCGAGCACGGGCACCCCGACCGCCACCCGCTCGAAGTCGTCCTTGCTCTTCACCGAGTCGTCGAGGAACTCCCGGAGGACGGCGAGGCTCAGCCCCAGCACCAGCCCGAGCACCAGGGCGAGGATGCCCGTACGCAGCGGTTGCGGCGCCACCGGGGAGGTCGGGACGACCGCCGGGGTCACGAGCTGGGCTCCACCCTGCTTGAGGGCGCCGTCGACCTGCAGCTGGTCGAGCTTCTGCTTGAACAGCGACTGGGCCTGGACAAGGGAGTCCTTCTGGGCCCCGCCGGGCGCGACGTCGATCTGCCGCTGCAGCTCGGTGATCTTGCCCTGCACCTGCTGGCTGGCGGCCAGGACGTCGTCGACCGCCTGCTTGCGCCGATAGTCGATGTACGACGTGGCGTAGACGTTGGCCAGGCTGGCGGCCTGGTTGGGGTCGGTGCTGCGGGCGGACACCCGGATTATGTCGGTGGAACCGATCGCACTGGCCGAGACCGCCGGGGCGGTACCGACCTGGGCCCGCACTGCGTCGCGCACAGGGGCGCTTGAGAGAATGCGGATCTCGTTCTGCACCTGCCGCACCGGGTCGAGCCGGATGCCGCTGTTCGGGTCGAACAGGGTCTCGCTGGTGCGGGGCTGCAGGAGCATCTCGGCCCGACCCTCGTACTGCGGGGTCTGGAGCAACGAGAACACGACAGCGGGTACGACGGCCAGCAGGACCACGACGACGATCAACTGCTTCCGCCGGCTGACGATCCGTAGGTAGTCGCGGAGACTCATCTCCGAGGACGACTCCGGTGTGGACACTTCGAGCGATTCTAGTGCCCCGCCGGCCGGCGGTTCCATCATGGCGGGACGCTACGGGCCGGAAGGCTGCCCTACGCTGCGGCCGTGCCCCGATCGCGGCCCACAGGCCGCACCGTCACCGCGCGCACCGGCGGCGTGCTCCGTTTCGCCGCCGGCGTACCGCTGGTCGGCCTCCTGGCCGCCAATCTGCCGCTCGTCGCCGCGGCCCTGACTGCGCTGGTGGCCGTGGCCGCCGCCGCCATTGCCAGCCCCGTGGCATTCGTGGCCATGGCGGCGCTGTTCTCGACGGCCGTGCCGAAGGCCGGCTACGTGGTGGGCGGCTTCCCGCTCCCGGTCATGATGCCGGCGCTGTTCCTGGCCGCCCTCCTGCTCCGCTGGCGGACCACCGCCACCCCGTTCGCCCGGCTCGGCGCCCGGCTCGCCGTCATCGCCCTGGCCTGGCTCGCGTACCGGCTCCTGATCCTCCGCCTCGACGGCGGCAACGTCGGGGACGCGCTGGCGCTCGCCGGTTGGTACGGGCTTCCCATACTGCTGCTGCTCCTGGGCCCGGCCTTGGGATCGCTCCGGGGCCGGGACGGGGCCCGGTGGGTGTCCCGGCTCGAGACCGGGATCCTGTTCGCCTGCGGGTTCAGCGTCGTCCAGCAGCTGCTGGGCCTCGAGCAGACCGCCATCCCGGGCATCACGCGCGCCGTCGGGGTCGACTACTCGGCCAAACCGCTCCTGTTCGCCGGCGGCACCAAGATCCCGAGCACCTACCAGAACGGCAACGTCCTCGGCGTCGTCACCGGCTTCTTCTTCCTGGTCGCCGCCGAACGGGTCCTGGGCGGCCGGGGGCGGACGCGGGACGGACTGATCATGGCGGCCACCGCAGTGGCGACGGTGCTGAGCGGGTCGCGCACCGTCGTGTTCGGCCTGGCCATCGGGATGGCGGTGCTTGTCCTCCGTTTGGGACTGAGCCGCAGGACGATAGCCGTGTTCGCCATGGGCGGTTGCGTGCTCGTCGGTGTCCTCGCCCTCTCGCCGGCCCTCGCCGATCGCCTGATCGGCACCACGCCCTCCGATCCCGCACTGACCCAGCGGACCACGGGATGGCAGAGCGTGCTCAGGGTGACGCCGGTCAGCGAACTGGTCACCGGAGGCCCGGTGTGGGCCCAGCACCGGGCCGACCCCGGACAGGCCGAAGGGCTCGTCGGCGCCATCCAGCAGGTGGGGCTGGTCGGGGTGGCGCTGCTGGTAGGCGTCTTCTTCGCCGCCACCAGTTCGCCGGAGCTCCGGCGATGGCGACTCATCCTCATCCCTGTGGTCGTCTCGCTCGTGGTCGACAGCGCCTACCTGGTCTTCCCGACCCTGTTCCTACCGGTCGTGCGGATGTTCAGTCCCCTCCGCCCGGATCAGGCGGAGCCGGACGTGGCGCCCGACGCGGCCGATACGGCGTCGCCGGTATCGGTCTAGTGGTGCGGACGCTCGGCGTGGTGGTCGTCCATGAGCCGGGTATGCCTCTCGCCGACATGCCGGCGGTGCGAGACCTCCGGCCCCAGGTCGACGAGCTGCTGATCGTCCGCAACGGGCACAGCGGTGCAACCGACGGTCTCCGCACGATCACCTTCCCCACCAACCGGGGGACTGCGGCGGCGTGGAACGCCGCCCTCGGCGTGGCTGCGGACGAAGGCCACACGTACCTGTACCTCCTCGACCAGGACAGCATCCCCGGCCCGGACGCAGTCTCCTCGGCGCACATCCGCGCCGGCGCGGAGGCGGCCGCCGCCGTCGTCCAGCCGGCCGCCCGCAGCAGGTTCCGGCTCGACCCCTTCCCCTGGAACACGGTCGCCTCGGGGTCGCTCTACGACGTCGGGATCCTGCGGGCGCTCGGTGGCTTCGACGAGCGGCTCTTCGTCGACGAGGTCGACCATGAGCTGCACGCCCGCCTGATCGACGCCGGCCACACGGTCATCGCCCTTCCGGCGGCCACGATCGACCACCGTGCGGGGACGCCGCGTCAGATCCGGCTGGCCGGACGGCGGGCCGTGCTCTCGGGCCACAGCGTTGAGCGACGTCGCCTCCAGGGCTACAGCGCGGGGCTGCTCGTCCGCCGGTATCTGCGCCGGGACCCCGCCACCTCGGCCCGGATCCTCCTGCGCCAGATCCTCACGATGGTCAAGGACCTCGGCGGCGGCGAGCGGGCCTCAGCAGGCGCACTGGTGGCGGGACTCCTCGCCGGGGCGGCGACGAGCATCCCGCCGGCCGAGGCGGCCCGATGCGCCTGCCCGTACTGCGAGGGACCGCTCGTCGGCCGGTTCGGGGCGGTGCCCGACTGGCGCTTCGGCACCGGCGCGCCCGGCGACGTGTACCGGTGCCCACGGTGTGGCGCCCTGGCCGCCGGAAAGGTTCCGGACGCAGACGAGCTGGCGGCCTGGTACTCGGAGTACTACACCCACACGGTCGAGCCTCCTCCCTCGCGACTGTGGCGCCGGCTCTGGCCCACGCCCCGCCGTCGCCGGGAGATGGACCGTCTGAAGTGGTACTTCACCCCGCCGGCCCCGGCCGGTCGGTTCCTCGAGGTGGGAACCGGCTCCGGGGAGCGCCTCGTCCAGTTCGCCGATGCCGGGTGGGACGTCGTCGGCCAGGATATCGACCCGAAGGCCGGCCACCTGGCCCGGGATCGCGGCATCGAGGTCCACGGGTGTCCGGTCACCGACCTGGTCGGGCGGGAGGAGCCGTTCGACCTCATCGGACTCAGCCACGTGCTCGAACACGCCACCGACCCGGCCGGGATGCTGCGGGCGTGCGCCACGCTGCTCACCCCGAGCGGGCGGATCTGCGTGATCTCGCCCAACGCGCAGGGTCTCGGGCGGTTGCTGTTCGGGAGGTGGTGGTTCGGGCTGGAGCAGCCCCGCCACCTGGCCATACCCACGCTGGACTCGCTGGAGCGGCTCAGGGTGCGGCTCGGCCTCGAGACCGAGCACGCGGCAACCATGGCCACCAACGGAGCGGTGATATTGGGGGGCTCGCTGGCCCGCCCCCTGCACGAGCACCTCCCGTCGGCCGGTTTGCGACGTGGCGTCCGGGCATCGACCGCCCTGCTCGGGCAGATGGTCGGTCGGGTAGCGATCCGCCTGGATCGCCGTGTCGGCGAGGAGGTCGTCTGGACCGGACGGCTGGCCGCTCCGGCGCTACCGCCCGGGGTCGCGGCGCCTGGGGCCGCGACACACCGCGGCCAGGCCGACGGCGCGGCTCATGTCGAGCCCGGGGTCATCGGGCGCTAACCACAGGATGTCCTGCGGGGTCCATTCCCGGCCCGCCCTGGCCCCGCCGACCCTGGACCTGATCCTGGCGACGAGCCCCTCGGGCGTCACCTCACGGGCGAAGGCCAGGACGCCCCGCACGAGTGGCGGCCGGTGGGCCGGCACGAGCTCCGGGAGCGCCCCGAGCGGGAACATCCGGTGCATCAGGGTGACGTCGTCGAAGCAGGTCTGCAGCAGGGCGACAAGTGCCGGAGGGGTGAACTCCATGACGTGGGAGAGAGCCTGCAGTGCGTGCCCCGGCATGTTGTCCCTCGACCAGAAGCGGTTCGGTGTGCCGACGAAGCACGTCCCGGCGTCGCTGACACAGTCGGCCATGGTCCGGACGAAGGCGAAGGGATCGTCGACGTGCTCGATCACCTCCGAGCTGAACACCACGTCGTAGGAACGGGGCTCGAACTCCGCCGGAAGCGGCTCCATCAGGTCGGCCACGAGGAACCGCACACCGGGCCGGGCGAAGTTCGCCTGCGCGTACTCGATGGCGGCGGGAGAACCGTCGGCGCCGTCGTAGGTGCCGCCGGCGGCGGTGACCAGCGCCGAGCCGTATCCCGTGCCACACCCCATGTCGAGGAACCGGGCGCCCTCGCGCACGAGGTTCGCCGCCGCCCACTCGTAGACGCCCTCGTGGCCTGCGGACAGGATGTCCCTGGTCGCGGAGGGGACGTACCGGTCGTGGCCGTCGGCCGTGGCCAGGTCGGCGGTGCCTCCGCCGTTCATGTCGACTCCATGTCGACGGATACTAGGCAGCGACATGTACGAAAACGTCGACCAGCCGGAGGCCCCCGCCGCCGGTGTCGCAGTGATCGTCGTGAACTTCCGCACCGGGGAGCTCACCGCGGCGGCGGTGCGATCCGTGCTCGCCGATCCGGCGGTGCAGGAGGTCGTCGTGGTCGACAACGGCTCGGGCGACGGCAGTGCGGACTTTCTGCGCTCGGCCCTTCCGGGCCCCCGGGTGCAGATCGTGGAGTCGCCGGCCAACCTGGGATTCGGCGGCGGCGTCAACCTCGGGGTGGGCGCGGCCGGGGCCCCGTTCCTCTTCCTGTTGAACAGCGACGCCGTGGCGCAGCCGGGGGCGCTCGACCGCCTCCGCCGAGTCCTGGTGGAGGACGCCGGCGCCGGCGTGGTGGCGCCGGCCGTCTACCTCGCCGACGGCGTCACCCTCCAGGACGACGCCTACGGCCCGATACCCGTCCCCGGCGCATTGCTGCGGACGAACCCCGGCCGGGGGTCCGACGTGGCACCCGGCTGGGTGTCGGGCGTCGCCATGATGCTCCGCCGGGACGACTTCCTGGCCCTCAGGGGCTTCGACCCCGACTTCGTCATGTACCTCGAAGACGTCGACCTGTGCCGGCGGATACGGGCCTCGGGGATGCGGGTCGTCCGCGAGCCCTCGGCCGCAGTCGTGCATCTCGGCGGGCGGAGCGGCACGGGCGGAGCCACCCGGATCGGCCAGTACCACCGCAGCAAGCTCGTCTACCTGCGCAAGGCCGGCGCCGGCCCCGTCCAGCTCCGGTGCGCCGCCGTCCTGGCGGTGATGAGGCTGTCCGCCGAGCGGCTACGAAGCCGCAGTGGCATCCTCCACCCATGACCGCACCCGGGCGTCGAACCGGGCCACGGAGAAAGCCTCGGCGTTCGCCACGCAGGCCTGCGGGGCGTTGAGCTCGAGCGCCCGCTCGAGGCCCTTGGCGAAGCTCTCCACGTCCTGGCTGTCGACCAGCGCCCCGGTCCCGCCGTCGACCACGGTGTCGGCGGTGCCGCCCTCGGCGAGGGCGACCACCGGCGTACCGCAGGCCTGGGCCTCGACCGCCACGATCCCGAAGTCCTCCAGTGCGGGGAAGACGAAGGCACTGGCGGCGCAATAGAGGCTCCGGAGGCGCTCGTCGGATGGGGCCAGCTCGAAGGTCACCGGCACCTTCACGCGGTCCCCGAGCGCCCGCAGCCCCGCCTCCGCCGGCCCCTGGCCGGCCACGACCACCGGGAGCCCCACCCGTTCGGCGGCCAGGATGGCCAGGTCGAGCCGCTTGTAGGGGATGAACCGCGAGCAGGCCAGGACGAAGGGGCCGGCGGGCACGGCACCCGCCGCATCGTCCGGCTCGGCCGGGCGGTAGAACCCCGTGTCGACGGGAGGATGGATGACCCGGCTGGGCAGCCCGTAATACCGGTCGATGCGGTCCTGGACGGCGGTGGAGATGGCCGCGAAGCTGTCGACCCACCGGGAGGATCGGCGGTCCCACCGTCGCAGGGCGGCCCTGGGGCCCAGGCCGGCCAGGCGGTGAAGCCCGGACCTCCGGTCGTGGGGGTCCCACACGTAGCGCATCGGCGTGTAGCAGTAGCAGAGGTGAAGAGCTTCCCGGCCGGGGCGGAAGCCCTTCGCACACGCGTGGCTGGAGGTGATCACCAGGTCGTAGGGACGGCGGGTCACGGTCCGCCAGGCCAGCGGCATGAAGGGCAGGGCCAGCGCCCGTCGGTCCCGCAGCAGCGGGACACGATCGATGAACGTGGTGGCGACAGCGCGCCCGCCCGCATCGAAATCCGGGCCCAACGTGTCCGTCAGCGCGTACAGGTCGGCTTCGGGAAAGACAGCGGCAAGCGCTTCGAAGGTCTTCTCGCTGCCCGCCCGCGCCTGGAGCCATTCGTGGGCGAGGGCCAGCCGGGGCGCGGTCACGATGTCATCCTGGTCCACCGGACACGAGTAGTCTTCCCCGGAAATCTACGCGGGCGCGGGAGGTGGGCAGACATCGTCATGAACATCGGTTCTACGGGACTGCGCTTGTACCCGGCTCCTAACAAGCTCGCCGCAGTGGTTCCGGCCACCACCGACACGGTGGCCGTGCCCGCCGCTTCCTCGGCCTACCGCTTGGCCAAGCGGACGTTCGACGTGGTTTTCAGCCTCGCCGTCCTGATCGTCACCCTGCCGCTCTGGTTGGTGGTGGCGGTGTTCGTCGGGGCCACCTCCCCGGGGCCGATCCTCTTCCGCCAGCCGCGGGTCGGCCGCAACGGGCGGACCTTCACCGTTCTCAAGTTCCGCAGCATGTGTAGTGACGCCGAGGCGCGGCTCAAGGACCTCGGCCTGTACGACACCTATGTGGCCACCGGTTACAAGCTCCCCGTGGCCGACGAGTGCCGGGTCACCAGCGTGGGCCGGTTCCTGCGGAAGACCAGTCTCGACGAGCTTCCCCAGCTGCTCAACGTGCTCCGGGGCGACATGAGCCTCGTCGGCCCCCGCCCCGTGGTCCCGGCCGAGCTCGACTGCTACGGCGACCTGGCCCATTGCTACCTCTCGGTCCACCCCGGGATCACCGGGCTCTGGCAGGTGAGTGGCCGCAGTCACATCCGGTTCCCGGAGCGGGCCCACCTCGACCGCGACTACTTCCACCGGCGCTCGCTGCGCTTCGACCTCCTCATCCTGGCCCGTACGCCGGTTGCCGTCATCCGCGGCAACGGCGCCCACTGAGCCTCCCCGTCGCGCCGGCCTGAGCCGGCGAAGGTGCTCAGGCTCCCGGCGCCACCCGCTCCAGCCCTTGGAGCACCTGGTCGGCCAGGTCCCGCGTCGTCGGGCGGGCGGCGGCCCAGGAGTCCCGGTCCACGCGCGTCCAGTAGCTCCCCTGGTCGACGAGGTCCACGGTCTCGTCGATCGCCTCGCTGATCGAGGCCACCGACCGGGGGTCGAACGTAGGCAGCCCGGCGGGCCCGAACTCGGTGGCCGCCGGCACCGGACTGCTGGTCACGGGTAGCCGCCCCATTAGCGCCTCGGCCACGGGCAGGCCGTAGCCCTCCACGAGCGACGCCTGCACCAGGGCGGTCGCGCCCACCATGGCGTCTTCGAGCGCCGCCGGGCCGAGCGCCCCCAGGACCTTCACCCCCGCAGGCACCACCCCGACCCCCACGGTCGCGAGCTGCGCAACCGTCCCACCCACCAGGTGCAGCTCGCCACCCGTCCGGGAGAAGCGGGAGGCGGTGAACGCCTCGACGAGGCGTGGGAGGTTCTTGTGGTGGTCGAAGCGCCCCACGGCCAGCAGGTACCGGCCCTGCGGCATGGCGGACCGGCGGGACGCCACCCGGGCGGCCACCTCGGCGTCGACCGGCATGCCCAGCACGGTGACCGCGCCCGGGTCGACACCGAACCCGGACACCAGCTCGTCGCGGACCGACGAGGTGATCGTGAACAGGGCACGGGCGGCCCGAACCGACGCCCGGAGCCGGAGCTCCTTGGCCATCCGAACCGGGCGGGAGGGATCCTGGAGCTGGATCAGGTCGAGGATGCAGCTGACCGCCGGCATGCCGTGCACGGGACGGGTCTGGTGCGGGTGGAACGCCCTGTCCGCCCTGGGAACCGAGAAGATCGATCGCTGGCCGAACCAGGCGGCAGGGTTGACCGACGTGGGAACGTGGGTGGCGCCGGGCCAGCCCGTGCCGACCACGGGACCGGGCCCCCACAGCAGCCACCGGCCCGGGGGGGCCGCCTCCGCCAGCCCCTGCAGGAGAAGGCGGGTGAAGGTGGTGGCGCCGGCATGGTGGCCCCAGCGGGCGTCGAAGAGGGTGGTCGGGACCAGAGGCCGGCCGGCTGCCTAGTTCTTCCGGGCCACTAGTGCTTCCGGGCCACTAGTGCTCGGGCCGGCGGAGCACCACGATGACGTACGCCGCCAGCCACGGTGACGGGTGCTTCAGGACGAGGGCCGACTTGGCCCGCTCCAGCGCACGCAACGGCGGGATGCGGTCGTAGTAGCCGTGCCCGATGCCGACCCGGCAGGAGACCACCTCGAAGCCCACGGAGCGGAACCGGCGGAGCTGCGCCGCCGTAGGCCCGAAGCACCAGCTGTACCGGGCCGGGAACTTGCCGTGGTTCCCCCCTTGCCGGCGGGCGGGGAAGAAGTGCTCGAGCAGGCGCCGGCTGGCCGACGAGGGCAGGATCCGGTTGAGCGCGAACGGCAGCGCCGTCGCTGAGGGGAGGAAGTGGACGGCGTAGCCCCCGGGGCGCAGAGCGGCGAGGCAGTTCCGGTGGAAGGTGCGGCCCGACGGCACGTGCTCGCACAGCATCCGGGAGAAGACCAGGTCGAAGCGGTCGCGGACCGGTGGGTCGTCTGCGCACAGGTCGACGCACAACGTCTGCACCTGTGAAGGGGCGCGCTCCAGCTCGCTGGGGGAGACGTCGAGGACGGTGAGCTCGAGCGGCCGGCCGACCATGTCGGCGAGGCCGAGGGTGGGGTTGGCGCCCCCACCCAGCTCGCCCACGGCGACGGCACCAGACTCGGCGACGATGTCGGCGACCTGCTGCTCGAAGTCCTGCCAGAGGCGATACCAGGAGTCATAGGAGATCACCGGGTTTTCGTTTTCTGGGCTTCCGCTGGCAGAGATTCCGGTGTCCGGGCCGTCACCGGTCATGGGCACGACCCACTCTTCCATTACAACCGCGATCGTAGACGCCCCGAACACCCCCCTCGGCGATGCCGCCGGGTCCCTCCCGAGGTGCTAGATCGGCTCGATCGGAGGGTCGACGGGGCCGTCGCCGGTGCGGCGGGCCACGCATATGAGCTGATAGGCGAACAACGTGGGCCGGCGACGGGCCAACCGGTTGGTCGCCGTGTCCCACGACCGGTCGACCGCCTTGCGCAACAGCCGCGGCACCCGGGCCAGCTGATGATCGGCGAGGCCGGGCACCTGCGCCGGCCCCAGCGTCTCGACGACGAGGCCGCAACCGGCGACCAGCTCCAGGAGCGTCTCACGGGTGAGGAACCGGAGGTGCCCGGAGTCGAAGAGCCCGGTGGGCTCGTAGCGCCAGATGCCTCGGAGGAGCCGGAGGCGGGCCTGCCAGTAGGCCACGTTCGGGACCGAGATCACCACCGCTCCCCCCGGCTGGCACAGCCGGGCCACCGACGACAGTGCGCCGGCGGGCTCGGGCAGGTGCTCGAGGACATCGGCACACACGACCACGTCGAAGCTCGACGGCGGAAAGGGGAGATCGTCGGTGACGGGCACGTTGACCACCTCGTCTGCCACCTGCGCGGCGGCGGCTGCCGCCGAGGCGCTCAGCTCGATCCCCGCCCGGTACCCGGCGTGGCCGGCCAGGTGACCGAGCAGGGTGCCCGACCCGCATCCGACGTCGAGCACCCGCCCGCCCACCGGCAGGGAGGCCAGGACCGCAGCGAGCAGGACCGGGTTCTCCGCCTCCCGGTACAGCTCGGCCTTCTCCTCGTAGAACCCCTGATCGCTTCCCATGGCCACCGCCCGCGTCACGCGACCATCGCCTTGGCGAACGCCTCCAGGTAGCCCACGCCCCACCGCTCGTCGGGCTCCAGGTGACAGCCTTCGCCCCACTCGTTCCACGCGTTCACGAACAGCAGCCGGTGCTCTGGAGGGGCGGTCCGAAGCCGCCGGGCGGCCTCGGCCACCCACTCGCCGAAGCGCTCGGGCGTGGAGCCGGTGAGCATGAACGCACCGTACGGGCGCCGGGGGGTGTTGTCCCATTGGGGGGTCACACACGGCAGGCGCGGGAACGCCGGCTGTTCCCTCGCCAGCATCTCCCGCACCAGCCGGTCGTAGTCGAGGGTGACGTACGACGCGCTGGCCGGGGCCAGCTTCACCTTGGCGAGCAGCCGGCGAAGGGGGAAGCGCTGGGCCAGCGTCCACTGCACCTGGCCGAAGGCCGGTTGGAACTCGACGGAGGCGTCGAAGCCGAGGGGCCGGGGATCGCCCGCCTCGAAGTGGCTCTCGACGCGGCACAGGAACAGATCGGGAATGCCGGCCCGCTTGGCCCGCTCCCGCCAGAGCCGGGTCGTCGCCAGCGGGTCGGGCAGCACGCCGGCCCGGTACACGAGGAACAGGGGTTTGCCCCCGACCCGCACGTAGCGCTCGTCCCGGAACGCCTCGATCAGCGAATCGATGTGCCGGCGGTCGTCCTCCTCGCTGTAGTGCTGGTTGACGAGGATGTTGTCGCTGCTGCCGTCCCACGTGCGGGTCCACGGCTCGTTGGCCCAGCACAGGCAGAAGGGAAAGTCGGGGCGGCCCGATCCCAGTACCGCCTCGAAGGGCTGCTCGAGGAGGCGACGGCCGGCGAACCAGTAGTGGTAGTAGCAGAACGCGTCGATGCCGTAGCGGATGGCCAGGCCCGCTTGCGCCTCCCGGACGTCTGGGTCACGCAGGTCGTAGTAGCCCAGCTCGCCGGGCACGTGGGGTTGGTAGTGGCCGCGGAACAGGGGGCGGGCGGGGCGGACGTTGGTCCACTCGGTGAACCCCTCTTCCCACCATTCGTCGTTCTCGGCGATGGGATGGAACTGGGGCAGGTAGAAGGCGATCGAGCGGACGGGGCCGTCAGCGGCGCCGGTCATCCGAGACGCTCCATCTCCGCCCGAGTCTATGCAGGCTCCGGGGACGGTTCGGGAGGACGGTGGGCGCCCAATGCCTCCCGCACCGTCGTCCGCCCGGGCCCGCCGAGCAGGGCCAGGCCGGCACCCGCTCCGACCACAGCGGCCGCACTCGCGGCCAGGAACAGGCTCAGTGCCGGCGAGACGGTGGCCCGTGCCGCCTGGGCCGAGAGCAGGGCCACCGCCCCACCGATCGCGGCAGGCACGAGCCCGTCGCCAACGGTGATTCGGAGCGCCGAGCGGCCGAACTCCCCCCGGCTCACGAGCGGGAGGATCACGAAGTTCATCAGGACGGCGGTGACCAGGGTGCCGATGGCCGCGCCCACCGCCCCGAAGGCGACGACGAACACGACGGTGAGGACGATGTTCACCGGCAGCTCGATAGCCACCGCCCGGGCCATCAACCGCTGGCGCCCCCGGGCGATGAGCAGCGAGGCCAGCCCGTGGACCATGAGATTGGCCAGGCACATGGCACAGAGGACGAGCAGCACGTCCTCGGCCACGTCGTTCGGCCGGCCGAGGAGCAGCTCGATCACGTCGCGCCGGAGCAGGGCCACGAGGGCCAGCCCGATCCCGCCGACGTAGCTGAACATACGGGTGAGGAACACCGTCGCATGTTCCTGGCCGGTCGAGTCGTCGCTGCCGGCGAGGGAGGGGAAGACGACGTTGTACCCCACGACCAGCACGGCTGCGACGTAGAGGGGGACGAGACTCGAGACCTGATACACGCCGACCGCCGCCGCCCCGACCAGCGCGCCGACGGCCACCAGATCCGACACGGCGAACAGCTGTCCGCTCGTGCTGATGAGCAGAAGCGGCAGCGCGTTTCCCGTCACCTCCCGCATGGCGCTCCGACCCGGGATCGTGGGCCGAATGGTGAACCACGGAATGCGCCTGCGGACCAGCCCGGCCAGCACGACGCGCTCGACGACGACCCCGAGCAGCTGGGCCAGTGCCAGTCCGGCCACGCCGAATCGGCCGATGGCGGCCACCGCCACCGCCACCCGCACGGCGACGCCCACCACGGTGGCGCCGCTGCGCAACGAGAACCGGCGGCAGGCCAGGGCCACCGCCGGCAGGGCGGCGGTGGCCAGCTGCAGGGACGTCGCCGCGCCCAACAGGGCCACGGTCTGCAGGAGGTACGGCATGCCCTCAGGGCGGAGGGAACCTGCGATCGCGCAGACGACGCCGGTGACCGCTATCCCGGCCATACCGAGGAGCACATAGGCCCCGTGGGCGGCGTGGACGGTGCCCCGGTACTCGTCGGGGGCCGCGCCGGTTGCGTCGCCCGCCCGGGCCCCGGCCCGCTGCACGGTGAGGCCCAGGGCGTAGTCGAAGATCGTCAACAGCGCAGCCACGGAGGTGACAAGGGCGAACAACCCGTACTGCGCGGTCCCAACCCGGCGCACGGACCAGGCGGCCAGGAAGAACGTCGACCCGCCGGTGAGCAGCAGGCTGAGATAGGTCCAGCCGACGCCCCGCCCGTAGCCGGTGAGCAGCGACGGCTCGGACGGCGGCACAGGGGCGGCGCCGCGGGCGAGCGTGTCTGTCGCCGCCTGAGGGTCCGGTGTCACCGGCTGGCTGTCGGGCAGTGCCGCCACCCGCCGTTACGAGACAGAGGCCGGGACCGGCGGGCGAAGGACGAGGTTCCTCGGAGCGATGGCCGCGTGGGGACGCGCCCGCCGGCGTCGAAGGCGCATCACGGGCATCTCGACGAGGTGGTACGACGCCAGGGTGGCGATCGCACAGCCGGCGAGACCGAGCACCAGCCGTTGGCTCGCAGGGCGGCCGGCCAACCGGTCGGCGACGACGAAGAAGATCGGCACATGCCACAGATACAGGGAGTACGAGGCCTTGCCCAGGCGCACCGCCGGCGACCAGGCGAAAGCCCGGGCCAGCGGCGAACCGCTGTCGAGAACTGACCCCACGAGCAGGACGGCGGCGAGGCCGACGACGGTGAATCCTCCGCCGACGTACAGCCAGCTGCTGTCACGGTGCACCGTCGCCGCGCAGAGGAGGAGCACGGCCAGCGCGCCCGCGCCGACATGACGCCAGTGCTTCGACGGGCGCCAACCCATCCGGAAGGCGACGGCCAGGAGGACTCCCATGAGCAGCTCGTCGACCCGTGCGTCGGTGCGCACGTAGATCGCCTCCCAGCCTGCACCCTGCAGCCACAGCCAGGCCCGTACCGCTGTGGCCCAGACGATGCCGGTGAGAGCGATGACGACGATGACGCGGGTCGGCCGGCGGCCCCGCATGGCGAACAGGAGAAGGGCGGGCCACAGCAGGTAGAACTGCTCCTCGACACTGAGGGACCAGAGATGCCCGAGGCCGGCGGCCAGCGAACCACCTCCCGCCGCCACCCAGTTGGTCCCGTAGAGCGCCACCGCAACGGCCGTGCGGGCCTCGAGTGAGAGGTCGGCGCCGGCCCACACAGCCAGCAACCCGTGCACGGCCAGCAGGGCTCCGACGGCGGGCAGCAGCCGCAGCGTTCGCCGGGCGAAGAAGGACCGCATAGAGACCGTGCCGCTGCGTGCATGCTCCTCGAGGAGGAGGGTGGTGATCAGGAAGCCGCTGAGAACGAAGAAGACGTCGACACCGAGGAACCCGCCCGGAAGCCAGCGTCCGGACCACTCCGGGACGAGCAGGTATGTGGCGTGCACGACGACCACGAGCACGACCGCCAACGCTCGTAGCCCGTCGAGAGCAGGCCGGTACCCGAGGACCGCAGGCGTCGCCGGCGGGTGGGACCCAGGAAAAAGAACCTCCACGTCGGGCCGGGTCGCAACAGCTGTCATGTTCGTCTCCAAACCCAGCCGGCTGGTGCGGGATGTCCGCCGATGGTCTGACGGGTCGCCTGGAGACCCGGTGGGTGGCGTTGTAAGGCGCCGGCGCGCGAGATTGCCTGGAGAACTATCTCACGCGCGGCACCCGGGGTCGCGCCGATCGCCCGCTGGGTGCCTCAGGTGAAAAACCCGGCCACGTCGAAGATCACGTGGGTGGTGTTGGAGGCGTAGAGGCTGATCCGGCCGCCGGTGCCGAGCTTGACGATGACCAGGTTGGGGCGGATCTCCCCGGAGGCGTGGTTCAGGTCCGAGGCCACCGGCTGGGCGGTGCCGGCCGGGAAGATGGTGAGGAAGCCGGGGCCGGCGGGGCTGACCACCGTGGCGTTGAGGATGACCGCGGTGGCATTCGCCGGTATCCCGCCCTGGCCGGTGATCTGGACCTCGACGGTGCTGTTGCCCGGCCGGGGGTTGACGCCGAGGCCGCCGGCGCCGGTGCGGGTGTCCAGGATGCGGGCCGGGTCGAGCGGCGAGTAGACCCCGCCCGTGCCGGCCTGGGCGGCGTCGGTGAACCAGCCGTTGACGTCCACCACGAGGTCGACGTCGCCGGCGTTGTTGTAGAGCGTGACCCGGCCCCCGGAGCCCACCTTGGCGATCACCCGGTTGCTCACGGTGTCGCCGGTGGTCCAGTTCAGGTTGGCGGCCAGGGGACGAGCTACCCCTGTGGGATGCACCGTGAGGTAGCTCATGGAGGTGGTGTTGGTGGCGGCCACGTTCATGACCACCGCCTCGGCACCGGTGACCGGGACCCCTCCGCTGCCGGAAACCTGGAGGTCGAGGCTGGCCCCCGGCCCGAGGCGGACAGCGCTTCCGCCGGTGCCGTCCCGGGTGTCGAGGATGCGGGCGGGCTCGAGTGGCTGGAATCGGCCGTCGTTGCCCGTGGGCGAGTCGGAGAAGTACCCGGCGACGTCGTAGACCACGTGGGTC
>Ga0136633_1001818_pt1 | contig 15278 bp, 13 predicted proteins | sample AntDrymeUQ832206_2_FD_105494 | JGI IMG/M metagenome (GOLD analysis project Ga0136633, IMG submission 105494) | Polar desert sand microbial communities from Dry Valleys, Antarctica - metaG UQ83 (22.06) | ecosystem: Environmental > Terrestrial > Soil > Desert | place: Antarctica: Dry Valley...
GACGTCGATAGGTATTGACAGTAAAGAAGTACGTCGCCCCAGGCGTGACAGCACGACGAAATGTGGCCACGCGGTGATTGTAGTTATTTCGTGCGCACAGCGCACGCTACGCTCGCTAAACTCTTCGGCTTAGACGCCTTTGGGCTATCCAGGCGACATTTGCCGCGGTTGTGGAATACTCCACGGATCTTGTGCAGAATGGCCGTAGAATCAGCAGGGGAAAAACATAGATGAAAAGTGGAGAACCAAGAGCCATCGTGATAGCGGCGATCATAACTGCGCTTGGAACGATTGCTGCCGGGGTGATTCCAAACTCGGATAAAATCTCAAGCACCTTGTGGCCACCGACTGGATACACGCCCGGTACCCCCACGCAAACATCCCCGTTACAACAAGGTACTGTTGCTTTGTCACTCAACGTTCCCGTGGGAATCAAATCAAACACATACGTCGATTATTCTTGATCCCCTCACTGTGCAAGCCGCGCATGGTTTACAAAATAGACCGGGGCGCATGGTTTACAAATTTCTCCCTATCCCATGCCATTGGCCGGGAGGGTTGATTTTCTGGTTTCGCTCATCGAGTACCCCCAGAAGATGAAAGCTATAGCGTACGTCCCACAGGAACTCGTCAATTTGGTTCATGCCGATTGGTTCCTTGGCCAGAATGTCTGAGACATAGACCAGATGACCTTTCCACTTGATTTCGCCATTATGTCGCACCCTTCGGGCCGTCACCTCAGTCCCATACTCCACTGGCGGCAGCTTCGCGGGATAGCACCTGGGCGAGGTCGTGTACAGTTCATGAGGTGTTCGCCGTTGCAACGCTTCATGGCTACGCTCTGCGTTGTACTCGCTGACAAACGCGTTAAAGCGTTGCTGCTGGGCTTCCAGCGTCGCTGCAGGAGGCCTCAGCACGGCTTCTTTCAACGTCCGATGCATGCGCTCATGTCGGCCATTCTGATCCGGCCGGCCGGGTTCAATGCGCTCGGGACGGATGCCCAGACGAATCCACCAGGCCGACAGTCGACTCAACCCACCCACCGCCAGCGATGCAAAGGGGGCGCCGTTGCCGGTCCGAATAGCTTCCGGCAATCCGTGCTCCCGAAAGACCCATTCGAACCAAGGCCGAACCTCAGCCCACGTCGGTCGCTCCAGAGCTCGGCACTGCAACAGGTAACGGCTGAAGTTGTCCGTCATCGTGAGCGGGTAACAGCGCCGGCCATCGCCCAGCACGAAATCGCCTTTGAAGTCCGCGCTCCAGAGGGCATTGGCGCCGTCGCAGTGGAGCAACGGCTCGCTGTGAGGCGGCACCCGCCGACGGCGGCGACGCGGACCCACCAAACCCGCCCGCTTCAGAATCTCACCCGCCGTACTGTCGGCTGGCCAAGCTACCGCGGGATCTTCACGGCGCAACCCATCCATCACCTTCTTCGGCCCAAAACGTTGATGCCGCAATTTGTACTGCACGATTCTTTCGCACAGCGAGATATCAATCGCATTGGGATGATCCTTGGCCGCCCGCGACCATTCCTTGAGCCCATCCAGCCCCAACTGCTGGTAACGCCCGATCCATTTATCACCCGTCGGGCGACTGATCCCATAAAACTCACACAAATCGGTTTTGGTGTACTGCATATCCAGCCAGTCACCGAGAAATTGAACTCGTTGATCCATAGCACAGGTCTCTTTCCACGGCATTGGCGTTTCCTCCTCGCCAATACCATAACGGATGTAAACCATGTGCCCGGTTTGTTTTGTAAAGGACCATACCGGTTTGTACCACGGGCGGGGCAGCAGACACCACACGGTAGTGCACACCGTCCGCGTCTTGACCACCGCCGTCAGAGGCTTAGGATTGCGCCCAGTATCTGATTTGAAAGCCGCTTGGGGTCGTAACACCTCGGCCGCTTCTTTTTTCTAGCGGTCATCGCCGTTTCCCTCTGATTCACCGCCAATAGTGCGGGACGCGAGAAAGCGATCGAGATCGCGTCGGCGATAACGAACATTCCGGCCCACTTTAAAATAGGGGATGCGATAACGCTTGGTCGCCCGCCATACCGACAACGTGCCTGGCTTTAGGCCGAGGTATGCGGCAGCTTCCGGATCATCGAAAAGAGGATCATCGCCGCGAAGCATGGCAGCCCGCACCGAGTGAGATCTGTCAGTCATCATGGTGCTCCATTAAGTCCCGAAGAACGCCGCTACTGAGACATAGCCATTACACACTCCACGTGGCAGCCGGCCTTGCAGCGGTCGACCTGCCCATTCACGATTGGTCACCGCCTCCGGGGCACAGTTGAACTGTGTGACCCACAACGTCTCATCGCGGCGCAATGCGGGAGCCAACGCGTGCAGGAAAGTCGTGGTAGAACGGTCGGCGCTACGAGCCTCCTGCAACGTATGGTGAACCGGGAGGTAAAAGACTTCGCTTCTGATCTCCGATTCCAAAAAGGTTAAGGACCATCAGTTAGAGTCATACCCCCATGACCGTCAGATTCACAAAACTCAACCGCCGCGCGATTCGAAAGCTCAGGGCCGGCGAAAAGCTCATTGACCATGGAATTGCTTTCGAAAGGCTTGTCCTCTGCAAACAACAAGGCAACTCTTTCTCGCCGACTTCGCCCTACATAGCGATGGTTCGCGGAGCTTAATCAGCGGTCGAAAAGGGAGGGGGGAGATGCCGCCTGAGCCATCGCGGGTAGCCACCATGACAGCCATCCCCTCCCGCCGCCTGGCGTCCACTTCACGGTATTGAGAAAGGTAGGGCGCCGTTGATCGTGATCCCCATCGGCAACCGTCTTTTAGCGCTCTCAGAAGCCGAATTCGAGGCCGCGCTTGAGCGTGGCAAGCAGTTGGTGAATCCGGTCGAGCAGCCATATGTAGAGCACACCCCCGAGCCGCTACTGACGGCCGAGGAAGCCGCCGAGCTCACGCGGCTACCCAAGCAATGGCTACTCGAAGCCGCAAGGCAGGGGCGGGTACCGCACTACCGGCTGGGTAAGTACGTGAGGTTTAAGCAGAGCGAGCTGGAGGCAAGCGGCCGCCAAGCGTTATCTACAGGCGGGCGGCGGGCTTTTGCGGTTTGACCAAGGGATAACGGTGAGTCATGCTTTAACCTTCTGATTAGGGGAGCGTTTTGACTGTGTTGCTACCACGTTGATACCTGTACGCACTAGCAGCGAAATGGTAAGATCTAAACCCGCGACGCGGGGCAGCGGGTTACTGCCCCACGCCGCTAACCACAACCACCGATAGGGGTGCTTATGGCTAACTTCATTTTATCTCACCACTGGGATCGCGACCATGGCGTGCGTTAGGCGCCGCCGCGGCAAGTGGTGCCTGGACTACCGTGACCACACCGGCCGCCGCCGTTGGGAAACCACATCCGGCAACCGCAAGACCGCCGAGCGCTTGCTTGCGCAGCGTGTACAGGAAATCGGACGGGGCACTTTTCAAGCGCCGCGTGAGCATGTGAGCTTTGACGAGCTGGCCGAGTCCTTTCTGAGGCACTGCGAGGGCCAAGTTCGCGACACTACCCTTAAAGACTACCGTGGCAACCTTACCCGGCACCTATTACCCAACTTCCGGGGCTGGAAGATCCGCGCGATCCGCCGGACGGATGTTGAAACGTTTAGGGCACGGCTGCTCGATAAGGGCGTACCGCGGACTGTCAACAAGTGCCTTACGCTACTCGGGCAGATGTGCCGTTATGCAATCCGGCACGGCTGGCTTGAGGCAAACCCCGCTGAAGGGACTAAGCTGCGCGCAGGATCGCGCCGTAGCCACGATCTCATCGAGAGCAATATACTGACCCCGCTCGAGGTCCGCGCGTGCGTTGCCGCCTGTGATGCGCGCTGGCGGGCGATCGTCATGACTGCCGTCATGAGCGGGCTACGAGAGGGTGAGCTGCTCGGGCTTCAATGGGGTGATATCGACTGGACGAGCCGGCAGATCCAGGTGCGGCGCTCGTATACGCACGGGCGGTTCTACGAGCCGAAGACACCGAGCTCGCGCCGTAAGGTGGACATCCCGCCGGGGCTCATCGCGACCCTCAAGGAATGGAAGCTCGCCTGCCCGCCGGGGCCGCACGATCTCGTGTTCCCGAGCGGGGCAGGAAATCCGGAGAGCGCCGCAAACCTGTTACAGCGGGGATTCTACCCGGCACTGCGCCGCGCGGGTCTTCGCAAGATCCGGTTTCACGATCTGCGGCACACCTACGCGAGCTTGCTGATCGCCAACAATGAACACCCCAAGCGGATCCAAGCACTCATGGGGCATGCGAGCATTAACGTGACGATGGACGTGTACGGGCACTTGATGCCGCAAGGCGGCGATCAGGTTGCGGATCGACTCGGAGCGCTGGTTTTCGGTGCGGGTGGTAGCAAAACGGTAGCAGCGCTTGAGGCCGAAGAGGGTGAAGAGTCGCAACCTATTGTTTCCTATGGTGCCGGCGAGAGGAATCGAACCCCCGACCTACTGATTACGAATCAGTTGCTCTACCGACTGAGCTACACCGGCGTCAATGCAAGTATACTCAATGGGGTGATCTTATAAAATAACATTACTTATCACGAATCCTTACGATAACATCCACGGCTTCTTGCACGGTTCCAGAAGGCAAAGCCGGAAGCTCCGGAATGTGCAGTTCATCGGGAGCGAGGTCGATCAAAGCGCCCTGGTCTACGTTGTAGAAATGAAAGTGATCGCTAGTATTCGAATCATAAAACACCCGTTCCGGATCGACGATGACCTGCTGGACGATCCCGCGCGCCGCGAAAAGCCGCAGGGTGTTGTACACGGTAGCCTTGGATACCGCTTTGCCGCGGCGCCGAAGCCGCTCGAGCACCTGTTCGGCCGATAAGTGTTGATGCTCTTGCAGCAACAGCAGCGCGATCTCCACGCGCTGAGCCGTAGGCTTGATTGCTTGCCGTTGCAATAGGTGAACGGCGGCGGATTCATCGTGAACGAGCATCGACTGCGCTTAAGGTGCTCCGCTCGAGTGTGATCGTTAGTGTACGCCTAGCGCCGGCTGCTTGCACCCTCCCGGCGCGCGCGCTCAAAACCCGGCCAAGCAAACACTTCCCGATCGACGACCGGCGAGCGTACCAAAATCAAGTCCGCGACTAAGCGCGCCGATCCCGGCGCCAAGGTCACTCCCAATCGATAATGCCCCGTATTCGCATACAGCCCGCGAATCGCGGGATGGGCCGCGATGATCGGTGTGTCGCGTTGTGCATAGGGCCTCAAACCCGACCAATGCCCCGCGAATTTCGTTTGCTCTAGTTCCGAAACCAGTCCGAACGCGGCCGCTTCCAAAACGGATCGAGCCCCCGACGTGACCGACTTGTCGAATCCCACACGCTCAAGCGTGCTACCGATCAGGACACGCCCGTCGGCGCGGGGCACGGCGTAGATTTCCTCGCGCAGCAGGATATGGTGGAAAAGCGGGGTGGGGGTTTCGAAGAGAAGCATTTGACCACGTACCGGCGCCAGCGCCGGGGGAAAGGGCAGTCCGGCGAGTAGTTGGCCGCTCCATGCGCCGGCAGCGACAATGACCGTTTCGCTCGAAAAGCGACCCGCGCTGCTATTCGCACCGACGACCCGATGACGGGACACGGTAACTGAAGACACCTGCGCGTTCTCGTAGATACCAACCCCGGCTTGACGCGTCACGGCCGCGAGGGCACGCAGCAACCGCGGGTTACGGATCTGGGCCACGCTAGGCCACCGCAGGGTCTGGTCGGATGCACGCACCCGCGGTTCCAGAGCCTGTAGTTCCGCAGGGCCGAGGATCTCGCAGCGATCACGGCTATGTTGTGTAGCCCAGGACGAGGTTTCGCTGTTGAGCGCCGCGTCGAGCAGCAGGAGCCCCGATTGCACCCATTCGCAATCGATGCCGGTGAGATCGCGGAGCTCGCGAGCCAACTCCGGATAATGGACCTGGCTCCAGCACAGGAGAGGATCGAGCGCGTTCGGGATGCTCCAAGGCGGCAGCGCCCCGAGTATGCCTGCTCCGGCCCAGGATGCCTCCTGTCCCAGGCGATGGCGTTCGAGAAGGACGACCTTACACCCTGCCTTGGCCAGTTCCCACGCGGTGAGCATTCCGATCACACCCCCGCCCACTACGATGCAGTCAGCAAGCATTCGACGACCGTAATGTATCGGCGTTCGGGAGGTTCAGTCTCCCAACCGATAGGCTTATCGCAATAACGTGATCACTAATCCCGGCGGGGCGCCGCGATGGTCCGAGTTACGTCAGCGTTACGTCCGCAGTGGAACTCTTGGCGAGCTCCCTCGGGAGACTGAACACGACTTGTTCGCGTATGCCGGGCGCTTCCAAAACCGTCCTGCCACCCCATTCCTTTAGCTTTTGCACCACCTGCTCGACCAGCACCTCGGGTGCCGATGCTCCCGCCGTCACCCCTACGGTCTGTTTGTTGTTTATCCATGCATGTTCGATTTCGGTCGCGCTATCGATCAAGTACGCGGGGATCCCTTGCTTTTCCGCGATCTCTTTGAGGCGGGTGGAGTTCGAGCTGGTTTGCGATCCGACCACGAGAATCACGTCACATTCCTTGACCATTCGCTTCACCGCGTCCTGGCGGTTTTGCGTGGCGTAACAGATGTCCTCTTTCTTCGGTCCGATGATTTTCGGGAAACGCTCTCTTAGGGCATCGATAACCTCCGCCGTATCGTCCATCGACAGCGTGGTTTGCGTCACGAAGGCGATGCAGTCCGGGGTTCTCACTTGCAGGTCCCAGACATCTTGGACGGATTCCACCAGGTACATGCCGCCTGCCCCATCGCCGCGCCGGTACTGCCCCAGGGTGCCTTCGACCTCCGGGTGGCCGGCATGGCCAATCAGAATGCACTCCCTTCCCTCGTCTTGGTAGTGGCCCACCTCCATGTGCACCTTGGTCACCAGCGGACAAATCGCGTCGAAGACGCGCAGTCGGCGGCCCGCGGCCTCATCCCGCACCGCTTTGGCGACGCCATGGGCGCTGAAAATGACCACCGAATCATCCGGAACATCCTGAAGCTCGTCCACGAATATCGCTCCTTTCTCGCGCAATCCGTCCACGACATATTTGTTATGCACTACCTCGTGGCGTACATAAACCGGCGCGCCGTACAATTCCAAGGCCCGCTCGACGATACCGATGGCGCGGTCGACTCCGGCGCAAAAACCGCGCGGGTTCGCTAGCACAATTTTCATCACAGCACTATCCTGCCGCTCATTATATTTAGCCACACTACGATTTCTAAACCCTTATGTCGATACATCGCGTTTCAAACCGTCATATAAGATCATCGCCGCCCCCACCGTGATGGCGGCATCCGCGATATTGAAAGCAGGCCAGTGCCAAGCTCCGTAATAGACATCGATAAAATCCACGACGTAACCGGAAACTACTCGATCCCAAAGATTGCCTACCGCGCCCCCAAGGATAAGTGCCAGCGCGTACGCGAACCACGGCCGCTCGGCCGGCGTTTTGAGTAACCATACCACGATGCCTAGACTGACGGCGGTCGCCAAAAAAATAAACAGCCACCGTTGCCAGCCACCCGCTTGCCCGAGGATGCTGAAGGCGGCGCCGGTATTGTGGACCAGCGTTAGATTGAGCGACGGAAACAGCGCCTGCGGTTCGTGCAGCGTCAAATACTGACTCGCGAGGACTTTGGTCACCCGATCCAGTATGACAATTCCGGTCGCGAGCAAGAGCCACCTGCCGGCGCTGCCTGGGGCGCTCGCCAGGTTCGTCTCCACCCCGGCTTTAGCACAGTCTCTGTTCTTGCCGTTCACCTTCATCCAACTCGCCTACGCATAACGCCGGATTTCGCCCGGACCGTTTACGTTTTTCACACAACGGCCACATAAGGTCGGGAAGGCCGCGTTGGCGCCGACATCGTGCCGATGGTGCCAACAACGGCCGCACTTCGGTTGCGCCGAGGGTAACACCGCGAGCTTAAGCTCCGGGATCGCCGTATCCTTTGTTTGTGGCCCGGCCTGAGTGAGCGCATGGACCTGCGCGGCGCTTGTGATCATGACAAACCGCAGCTCATCTTCGAAGGCGGTTAAGGAATCGAATAGCGCACCGTTGCAATAAAGGTGCACCTCGGCATCCAGCGATGATCCGATCCGGCCCGCGACCCGCAAACCCTCGAGCTCCTTCGCGACGACCTCGCGCACCGTGATCACCCGCTCCCAAAGAGGGGGATCAAAACGGTCTTCCGGGGTGCGCGGCGCTTGATACCATTGTTCTAGGAATACCGACTCGCCCCGGTGACCTGGAATGTAAGTCCAGATCTCATCCGCGGTGAAGCTCAGAATCGGGGCCAGCCAGCGCGTGAACGCCTCGACGATATGATACATGGCGGTCTGCGCCGAGCGCCGTCCCAGGCTCTCGCGCGGCATCGTGTACTGACGGTCCTTGATAATATCGAGATAGAAGCTCCCCAATTCCAGCGCGCAAAACCTGTGCACTTTCTGGTAGATGAGGTGGAATTGAAACTGCTCGTAGGCGTTAATCACGTCTTGCTGCAAGCGCGCGGCGCGGGCCAGCACCCAGCGGTCGAGCATGAGCATCTCGTCGGGCGCCGCGGGGTGAGCAGGGTCGAAGCCCTCCAGATTGGCTAACAGAAAACGGGCCGTATTGCGAATACGCCGGTAGGCATCGGCGATGCGTTTCAGGATTTCGTCCGACACCGCCATCTCGGCCTTGTAGTCGGTCGCCGCGACCCAAAGCCGCAAGACATCGGCGCCGAGCGTATTCACGACCTCCTGAGGAACGACGACGTTGCCCCGCGACTTGGACATTTTCATGCCCTCGGCATCAACCGTGAATCCATGCGTCAATACAGCCTTATACGGCGCGACACCGTGCAACGCGACCGCCGTGAGCAGGGAGGACTGGAACCAGCCGCGATGTTGATCGGAGCCCTCGAGATACAGATCGGCCGGATAGTGCAAGCGGTCATCGTTTTGCAACACGCAGGTATGGGTAACCCCCGAATCGAACCATACGTCGAGCGTATCGGTCACCTTGTCATAGTAGGCCACATCCTCGCCGAGCAGATCGGTGGTATCAAGATCGTGCCACGCATCGATGCCGTCCTGCTCGATGCGCCGGGCGACTTCCTCGATCAATTGACCGGTGTCGGGATGTAACTCACCGGTGGTTCTGTGAACGAACAAGGCCATCGGCACGCCCCAGGTGCGCTGACGGGAAATACACCAGTCCGAGCGCTTCTCGACCATGCCGTGGATACGCACCCGGCCCCACTCCGGGATCCAACTCACCCTCGCGATCTCGGCCAAGGCCTGGGATCGCAGCCCCTGCGCGTCCAAGCTGATGAACCATTGCGGTGTCGCCCGGAAAATGATCGGCGTGCGATGCCGCCAACAGTGCGGATAGCTATGCCTGAAAACCTCATGGTGCACGAGCGCGCCACGCGCTTTCAGTACCTGAATGATATGTTCATTGGCGGCCCACACATGCTCGCCCGCGAAGAGCTCCGTGCCCGGAATAAAGCGCCCGTCACCGCCGACGGGGTTGTCCACCGCTAAGCCATAGCGCTTACCCAAAACATAGTCGTCTTGGCCGTGGCCGGGCGCGGTGTGTACAGCGCCGGTGCCGGCCTCGGTTGTGACATGGGTCGCGAGAATGACAGGCACTTCGCGGCGGTAAAACGGGTGTTGCAAGACCAAACCCTCGAGCGCCTGGCCACCGCTGTAGGCAATGACTCGATACTCTTCGATGCCATAGCGATACAGGGTGTCCTTCATCAAGGCATCGGCCAGCACCAGGCGCTCGACACCGCGCGGCCCCTGGCATTGTACCACCGCGTAGTCGAGCTCCGGATTGACGGCCACCCCGTGATTGGCCGGTAGGGTCCACGGCGTGGTAGTCCAAATGACCACCGACAGAGGCCCGCTCCCCTCGTGCTCGGGGAGATGATGGCAGCGTTCCAAAAGGCTGGCCTCGTCCAACACCGCAAAACGCACATCGATGGCGGGCGAGTCGCGGTCTTGATACTCGACCTCTGCTTCAGCCAAGGCCGATCCGCAATCCGTACACCAGTGCACGGGTTTAACGCCGCGCTGCAGATGGCCTCCCTGAATAATGCGGCCGAGGGCGCGGATGATATCGGCCTCGTAACGGTAATCCATCGTCAGATAGGGCTGGTCCCAGTCGCCGAAAACGCCCAACCGGATGAAATCCGCGCGCTGCTTATCGACGTGCGCGCGAGCGTAGGCGCGGCAAGCCTCACGAAAGGCTTTGGCCGAAATCTGCTCACCCGCTTTACCTGAGTGCTGTTCCACCATCAATTCGATGGGCAGACCGTGGCAATCCCACCCGGGAACATACTCCGCGTTGAAACCGCTTAGCGTTCTTGCCTTGACGATGATGTCCTTGAGCACTTTGTTGACCGCATGTCCGATATGGATATCTCCGTTCGCATACGGCGGCCCGTCATGGAGAACATAGTCCTGGGCGCCTTTGCGGCATGCGCGAATGCGCGGGTACAGGCCGAGATCCTGCCAGCGTTTTAGCATCGCCGGCTCGCGCTCGGCAAGATTGGCCCGCATGGGAAAGTTCGTGCGCGGCAGGTTCAGCGTCTTCTTATAGTCGCTCATACGAGGAGATCGTCGCAGGCGCGCACTTGTTTCAATAGTCTTCTGGCTTGCACGGCGTCGAGCGCTATTTGGTGTGTCAGGGCTTCCACCGAGTCGAAGCGCCGATCATCCCTCAGCTTAGCGACAAACTCCACGGCCACGTACTTTCCATAGCAGTCTTGAGAAAAATCAAAAATATGTACCTCCAATAGATCGCGGGTTCCGCCGAACGCGGGCTTGGAACCGAGATACGCCACCCCCGGCAAGGGCGTCCCCCCGAGCCCGCTCACCCTTGCGGCGAAGATCCCCCGCAGCGGCGATCGGTTTCGGCGCAGCTCGATATTGGCCGTCGCGAACCCGAACCCATGACCTCGCTTCTGTCCGTGGGCTATCCGGCCACGGATCGCGTAACCGCGGCCGAGCAGTTGCCGCGCGCGCGGCATGTCCCCCTCGGCCAGCGCCCGGCGCACCTGGGTACTGCTAACGCGCTCCCCGGCGATCTTAAACACCGGCGGTTGCACCACATTAAACCCGTAGCGCGATCCCAAGGCAACCAGCATCCCATAATCGCCTTGGCGTCCCTTGCCGAAGCGAAAATCATCGCCGACCACCACGCTCCGCACCCCGAGCCCGGACACCAAAATCTGTTTCACGAATGCCTGTGCCGGTAGCTCCGCGAACGCTTGGTCGAAACGCAGGCAAACGAATCGATCAATATCCTGAGCTTTAAATAGCTCGTACTTTTCCCGCAGCCGCGTCAAGCGCGGCGGGGCGGCGTCAGGCTGGAAGTACTCCTGGGGTTGCGGTTCGAAGACGATCACCGCGGTCGCCGAACCGAGGCGCTCCCCAACACGTTTGATCTCGGAGCAAACGGCTTGATGGCCCAAGTGCACGCCATCGAAATTTCCAACGCTGGCCACGCACCCGCGCTGACTTGGCGGCAGGCCCGCGATTCGCCGGATCAATTCCATCGCTGCACGTACTGCGATTATACCGAGGGGTGAAACGCGCGCATATGTTCCCACCGCAATCCACCCACCCACAACGCGCCTACATACACGAACCCCGCCGAGGCGATCAATGCGACCAGCCGTAGCGCCCGCTCGGTGGCGGTCCAATGGTGCCACTCGCCGATCTCTCCACGGCCGAGCAGTAACAAAAGGATCATGAGCGCCGCGGCCGCGATCACACGCGCGAGAAACATGCCCCATCCGGGGAGCGGCCGGTAAATGTTCGCTTGATGCAAACCACGGTACAACAAGGCCGCGTTAATATAGGCGCTCAGCGAAGTCGCCAGGGCCAATCCCGCATGCGCCAGCGGCCAAATGAGCACTGCGTTGAGCAATATATTCGTCAGCATGGCGATCACACCCACGCGGACCGGGGTGCGGGTATCTTGGCGGGCATAATATCCCGGCGCGAGCACCTTGATGAATACGAAAGCGAGAAGTCCGAAAGCAAAGGCGATCAGACTGCGCGCGGACATCTCGACATCGTGTGCGCTGAATTCACCGTATTGGAACAGCGTGCACAGCATTGGACCCGCGAGGAGCGCGATGCCGAGCGCCGCCGGCACAGCAATGACGAGCACGCACCGCAGCGCCCAATCGAGGGTGCCGGCGAACGACTCGGCTGAGCCGCGGGTGTGCTTGTCGGCGAGGCTCGGCAAGATAACCGTCGCCAACGCGATCCCAAACACCCCCAGGGGAAATTCCACCAGCCGGTCCGAATAGTACAGCCACGAGACGCTCCCGGTGATTAAAAACGACGCGAGCAACGTGTCGATAAGGAGATTGATCTGGGTCACCGAGACCCCGAAAATCGCGGGTCCCATCAGCGTCAGTATACGCTGGACGCCTTCATCGCCGCGCTTGATGCGCGGCCGGGGGAGCAGTTTCAGCGGTAGCAAGAACGGCAGTTGAAATAACAATTGCACCGCGCCGCCCAAGAAAACCCCCCAGGCCAAGGCCACGACCGGCTGCTGCATATGGGGCGCGAGCCAGATCGCCGCGCCGATGATGCTGAGGTTCAAAAACGCCGGGGTAAAGGCCGGCACGGCAAAACGTCCGTAGGTCTGCAGGATACCGGAGGCGAACCCCGCGAGCGAGATAAACAGCAGATACGGAAAGGTGATCTTGAGCATCTCGACGGTCAACGCGTATTTGTCCGGATTGGCCGTAAATCCGGGAGCAAACACCAGCACCAGAACGGGCGCCGTCACGATACCGACCACGGTCGCTAATCCCAGCCACCCGGCGAGGGCGCCCGCGGTGTGATCGACGAGATGTTTGGTCTCCGCTTGCGTTCGCTGGTTTCTGTACTCCGACAAGACCGGCACGAACGCTTGTGAGAAGGCCCCTTCCGCGAACAGGCGCCGGAAAAGATTGGGGATGCGAAACGCCACAAAAAACGCGTCTGCCACAGAACCCGCGCCGAAGAGCGTCGCGACGACCATGTCGCGCATGAACCCCAACACGCGCGAGATCACGGTCATACCCCCCACGGTCGCGGTGGAACGAAATAAGCGTATGCTCAGCGTGTCGCCCCTGAAATCAATTTTACTTCGCGGGCGGGTATGAACCCCGCCCTTGACCAAAGGGGAGAGTTGCACTACTCCCCTTTGGAAACCCCAATGCTAAAGTGCCCACCGTAAAATGGCGGGGTATTCAGAATTAATGGCCGCTCACAACGATAGCACAGGAACCGGCGGGCAGATATCGCAGTTATTGACATCGGTGCGTGGAATACGCATAGTTCCGGCCCGCTTACCACATTGGTATTGGAGATCAGGTTGGCTAATTGTCCCTCTGCTCGCAAACGCGCCCGGCAAGCGGAGAAACACCGGGCAAGCAACGTCAGCCGGCGTTCCCTGCTGCGTTCGATGATCAAGAAGGTCGTGCGCGCGATTCGGCAAAACGACAAGGACGGCGCCACCGCGAGCTATAAGGCGGCGGTGCCCATTATCGATCGCATGGCGACCAAGCGAATCATTCATAAGAACAAGGCGGCGCGGCATAAAACGCGCCTGCATCTCGCGATCCGCGCCTTGGGGTAGCGCGCCAGCCTCAGGTTCCCGCTAGCAGAGATCTACTAGAGAATTACCAGATTATCACGGTGGATGAGCTCCGGCTCATCCACGTAGCCTAAAACGGTCTCGATGCGGTCGCTCGCTTGGCCTCTAATCCGCGCCGTCTCCTGCGCTGAGTAATTGATAAGTCCGCGCGCGATCTCCCGCCCCTCTGGGTCCGCGCAACTGACCAGTTCACCGCGCCCAAAGTCGCCTTCGACCGCGGTCACGCCCACGGCCAGCAAGCTGCGCCCGGCCTCAAGCAGCACGCGCGCGGCACCCGCATCCAAGACCAAGCGGCCGCGTGGTTTCAGGCCCCCGGCGAGCCACTGTTTGCGGGCTGCCAGCGGACCCTGACCGGGGACGAGCAAGGTGCCCGTCTCCGCACCGGCGGCGATCCCGAGCAGGACCTCGGGCGTATGGCCCGAAGCGATAATAGTCGCCGTACCGGAGCGTGCCGCGAGCGCCGCCGCCCTGAGTTTCGTGCGCATACCGCCGCGTCCGAGCCGGTCGCCCTCTCCCGCCATGGCGGCCAGCGCGGGATCGGCGGCGCATGCCCGCGGGATGAGCCGGGCTTGCGGATCGGCGCGCGGATCGCGTTCGTGTAAGCCCTCCTGATCGGTCAGGACCACGAGTAGCGTGGCCTCGATGAGATTAGACACAAGCCCCGCGAGCGTATCGTTGTCCCCTAGCCGGATCTCTTCGGTGGCCACGGTATCGTTCTCGTTAACCACCGGTACGACCCGAAGCGCCAAAAGCGTGCGCAGCGTGCTACGGGCGTTCAGATAGCGCTGCCGGTGCGCCAAGTCCGCATGGGTCAGGAGCACTTGTGCCGTGTGCAAGCCATGACGCTGAAAACACGCTTCGTAGGTCTGGATGAGCCCCATCTGACCGATGGCCGCGGCGGCCTGAAGCTCATGCAGGGCGTGTGGCCGGTTCGCCCAGCCGAGCCGGACCACGCCTTCGGCGACGGCGCCCGATGTCACCACCACGATCTCGCGCCCTTGGCGGCAGAGCACTGCCATCTGCGCTACCCAGATCCCGAGGGATTCGGCGCGCAGACCCGCGCCATTATTGGTGGCGAGCGAGCTACCGATCTTAACCACCCAGCGCCTGGAGGCGCCGAGATCTGTTCTCTCCAGCCCCGTGCTCATTGTTGCGCGCACGCCGCGGCTTGCCCCGATCGGCTCAGCGCGTCCAGCCGCGCCTGGACCGCATAGACGAGCGCCGGACAACCTTCGCCGCTCAAGGCCGAGACCTCGAACACCGGCCCGGTCCACGCCAAGGCCGCGATGACTCCTCCAGGGCATGCTTTACGATCGGCGCCCGGCAGCAAATCCACTTTGTTGAGGACCAACCAGCGCTCTCGCGCATAGAGTTGCTCGCTGAACTTACCGATTTCCTCCGCCGCCGCCCGGATCCTGGCGACGATGTCCTCCACTAGATTCGGTGTCCCGATATCGACCACATGCAATAGCAGCCGGGTACGCGCTAAATGCTTCAAGAACCGCACGCCGAGGCCCGCGCCCTCACCGGCCCCTTCGATGAGGCCCGGCACATCGGCGATGACGAAACTGCGGTCGATATCGAC
>Ga0136633_1001820_pt1 | contig 15270 bp, 14 predicted proteins | sample AntDrymeUQ832206_2_FD_105494 | JGI IMG/M metagenome (GOLD analysis project Ga0136633, IMG submission 105494) | Polar desert sand microbial communities from Dry Valleys, Antarctica - metaG UQ83 (22.06) | ecosystem: Environmental > Terrestrial > Soil > Desert | place: Antarctica: Dry Valley...
AGACCCGCGCGCGCTGCACCTCGCGGTGCGCGGCAGTCTGTGATTTGCAGAGCGTCTCGAGCACCGCTCGGTGCTCGTCGCTGATCTTCAACGGTGCAGTGGGAAGGCGCATACGCCACCCTATCACAAACACCAGCTATTTACAAGACACTACACTAGTGGCGTGAGTCGTTGATTCGGGTTGTATATGTAGCGGCGGGCGAGCAAGACGTCTGCTGTGCGGACGTCGGTGATGAGAGTGGTTGGCCTTGGGCCCGGCCATTCGGGGTTGGTGAGCTCGGTGAGGGCAGCGAGTTTCGGGGTGCCGCCTGCGACCAACATGCGCTCGGGCCAGCCCATCACCGACGCCGAAGTGCTCGCGCTCGCGGCCGAGGCCGAAGCCGGCTTCGATGTCGACACGCTGATCGGGCGGCGCGGCAAGCGCGGGCGTCCCACGCTCGGGTCCGGACCGGCGACGGTCGAATCCGTCCGGCTGGACCCCGAGCTTCGCGCCGAACTCCTGGAGCGCGCGCAGTCCGAGGGCACGACGACTTCGGAGATCATCCGCGAAGCGCTCCGACGCTTCCTCCACGCCGCCTGACGGACCGACACGGTAGGACCGAGCCAGCACCCAAGCGGCTCTCGCAGGGGGCTGAAGCGTGCATCGCAGAGGGCGATTTGGTGACCGAGTGGTACCCACGGCCATTCGCGGAGCAGAATCGGCCCAACTCACGACGACCTTATCCCTGATTTGCAGGGATTTTGTGCGAAGCGGACGACGGGGGTCGAACCCGCGACCTTTGGCTTGGGAAGCCAACGCTCTGCCAACTGAGCTACGTCCGCGCAGCGCCGATTCTAGGCGCTGCGAACAGGGACGCGAGCTCCGACGCGGTCCGCGACCGGCGTTTCGGACACGTCGCCCAAGGTGAAGGGCGTGGTGGTTCGAGCGCCGGCGCCGCGCGACGCCGGCTTCGAAGACGTGGCGCGAGCCGCGGAAGTGAAAGCTCAGCAGCCCGATCGTGACCTCCGTCGGCGGCATCCGCCCTCGCGGCCTTGACCTTCGAGGCCGTCTCGCCGGTCAGCGCTTTCTCGTCGGAGCGACCGCCGGGGGCACCGGGACCGCCGCGATGGCCCGGGCCGCCGCACACGGTCACAGTCACGGCACGGCGCAGGTCAAGCCAAGCCGCTCAACGCCAGGAACAACGAGTCGATCAAGGGCGCCGCGGCGAAGGCGCGCCGTGCCGCGATCCCGCTGGCGATCGGCAACGGCATGGAACGTGCGGCTGAGCTGTCGAGCCGGCCACTCGGCGCGCTGATCGCGATCTCGTCGGGGTCGAACTCCGGGCCGTTCTACCCGCGCCCGTACTTCGGCGAGGACGGAACCTTCGGCCCGGGCAAGCACTGCGGCACCGTCCGCCGGCCCATCACGCGCCGGGACGGCGCCGGCCGGCGCAAGGTCGTCGGCACTCGCACGAGCCGCCAGTGCCGCGTTCCGCAGTACGTCGTCGCGAGCGTGACACTCGTGTACGGCACGGCGCGCGCCTGACGAGTCCCGGGCGACGGGTGTCAAGGCCCACCGCCCGAATGCCGATCACGCAGGGGATGAGCAGTTGGACCGACCTTTCCGATGAGGACGTCTCGACGATGGCGCACACGCTCGTCACGGCGTGCAGCCGAGGCCGCGCCTGGCATACGACCGACGAGGGAGGGCCATGGGGGCCGCTGCTCGATGCCGCCGAGCCGGTGCGCAACGCGGCGGTCGCCGAGCTCGTGGGCCGCATCCGCGAGCGCGTGCGCGGCACGCGCTTCGAGCACGACGACCACGGCGCGGTGTACGTCTGGCACGACCTCCTGAGCGCGTTGCTGCCGGTGACAGGGACGTGGGGACCGACCGCCTCTCCCGCCGCCTGGTCGGCGCGTGAGCTGGCGGTCGTCATCAACGACGTCGCCCGGGCGCTCGACGAGGCACAGATCGAGGCGCGTTGGTACGCGGCCGGCGCGCTGATCGAGACGGCGGCACGCACCGGTCCCAACCAGCCGGAGCTGCGCTCGGCGCTCGTCGCGCTCGGCCGGTCGCTGCATCGCAACGCGCACGACCGCGACACCCACGCCGGCCATCGCACGCTGGACGGGCAGATCGCCGAGCTCCTCGGCCTCGAGTCGCTGCACCCGCCGGACGCCTGGCGACGCGTCCTGCTTCTCGGCGACGACGAGCTCGGCGAGGCGTTGCTCGCGCTCGCCGCCAAGCCGCCGGCCAAGCCGTCGCCGCGGTTCGTCGCGCGCCGCGACAAGCTGCTCGGGCAGCTCGGGCGCGACGCATGCCGTGAGCGCCTGCTGACCTGGTTGTCGGCTCTCGCCGCGGCGAAGGCCAGCTCAGACGAGCCTCCGGTCGTCTCTGCCGAGACCACGACGACGATGATCGGCCTCGCGCACATCGCGGCCGGCTATGACGAAGCGCCCATGCTCGCCGCGATCGCCGACCTGGGCATCGCCGGCTATCGCAAGGTCCCGCATTTCGGAGCGCTGGCGGCCAAGCTCGGCACGGCATGCGCACGGCTGCTCGCCGAGCGCCCCGACGCCCTCCCCCACCTCGCCCGGATGCACCAGCGCGCCGCCCATCCACCGTCCAAGGCGAAGCTGGCCGCGCTACTCGAGGAGGTCGCCGCCGGCCTCGGCGTCAGCGCCGCGGAGCTCACCGAGATCGTCGTCGACGACCTCGGACTCGACGGCGGCGGTTGCCTGCGGCGCTCCTTCGAGCACGGCAGCTGGGAGATGCGCGTCGCGGACGACGAGATCATCGATCGCTGGCGGATCGGGGATCAGGTCCTCGAGAGCCCGCCCCCCGCGCTGCGCAAGGCCGAACCGGGGCTCGTCAGGGATCTGCGCGCGCACACCAAGGCGGTCCGCGAGGCGCTCGGCGTCCAGCGCGCCCGCGTCGAGAACCTGCTGCGCGAGGACCGCGAGTGGCCCTACACGAGCTGGGTCGTCCGCTACGCCGAGCACAGGCTCGTCGGGACGATCGCGCGCCGGCTCGCATGGCGTCTGGGCGACGCCGACGGCGAGCGGACCGTGCTGTGGCTCGGCGGCGGCTTCGTGAACCTCGACGGCGGACGGATCGGCGAGCCGTCGCCGGACGCGCGCGTGCGTCTGTGGCACCCGGCGGGCGCGCGGCCCGGCGAGCGCGAAGCGGTGCGGGCAGCACTTGCCGCGGCATGTGTGCGCCAGCCCTTCGATCAGGTCGACCGCCACGTACTCGAGCCCGAGACCGCCGACGGCGACGTGCAGAGCGTTCGGCGCTTCGCCGGCACGCGCGTGCGCCAGCACCAGCTGGCCGCGATCCTCGAGGGGCGCGGTTGGCGCTACGAGCTTCGCTCGGCGCTGTTCGACTCCTCCGACGAACCCAGGCTCGAGCTTCCGGCATGGGGGATCAGCGCGGTGGCGACCCTGAGCGACGAGGAGCCCAGCGGCGAGACCAGCGAGCGCGGCATCCTGCTCGAGGTCACCCTCGAAGGCGTGCGCTTCCTCGCTGGTGACTCCCCTTTGGACCCCCACGATGTCCCGCTGGTGGCGTTCAGCGAGGTGCTGCGCGACATCGCGCTGGTCGCGCATGCCGCCGACGCCGACGCCGACGCCGACGCCGACTGAGCGTCGCAAGCGGACGACGGGGGTCGACCGGCGACCTTCGGCTTGGGAAGCCGACGCTCTGCCAACTGAGCTACGTCCGCGCGGCGCCGATTCTACGCCCGGGCGGCGAAGGCCGCGCGCACGCACGATGGGAGCCCGGCGGTGACAGCCGGGCTCCCAGTCGCGGGTGTGACGCGGCCTACCGCCGGCGCCCCATCTCGTTGACCGCCGTCACCTCGAAGTCCCGGTTCACGAGCACCTCGACCTCGGTGCCATCGGACTTGCGCACGTGCGCCTCGTAGGGCGAGCCGCTGTCCGCGTCGGTCTCGACGCGCAGCACCATGCCGCCCGGGACCCTGGCCTCTGCGGCGGCCTTGACTTTCGCGGCGGTATCGCCGGTGAGGGCCTGCTCGTCGGAGCGGCGGCCGGGACCGCCGCGACCGTCGTGGCCGCGGCCGCCGTGGCCGCCGCGACGACCCGCCGGACGGGTCTTGACGGACGTGGCCTCGAAGCTCGAGTTCACGAGCACGACGACCTCGCTGCCGTCGGACTTGCGCACGTGGGCGTGGTAGGCGGCGCCGTCGTGGCCGCCGGCCTCGGCGCGCAGCACCGTGCCGCCGGGGACCTTGGCGAGGGCGGCCGCCTTGACCTTGTCGGCGGTGTCGCCGGTCAGGGTCCGCTGGTCCGGGCGCGGCGGGCGGGTCGAGGACGAGGACGAGGACGAGGACAAGCTCGGGGTCGTCGTCGTCTTCGTCGCGGCGCCGGCGAGCGCCGAAGCGCCGACGGCGATGGCGCAGAACGCGCCGAACATCAGCAGGGTCTTGCGGGCTGGTTTGAACATCGCAACTCCTTGGTCGTGTGGCAGGGCTGCGTGGAGCATCGGTGGCACACCTGAGCTGCGCCTCGGGCGAAGCTGAGAATGCGCTGAGCGCGCGCCAACTCGTCGCGCCGCGGGCGAGCCGCTCTACCCTGGGTCACGTGAAGCGCCTTGCCGTCCCAGCACTTGCGGTCATCGCCGCGTTGGCCCTCATCGGCCTGCTCGCCTTCGGCCTCGTGTCGCGCTCGGACGACACGTCGCTCGACCAGGCCGTCGCGCGCGGCGAGCGACCGGTCGCCGCGAGCCGCGAGCTGCCGATGCTCGGCGAAGCCGGGACGCGCTCGGTCGCAGACCTGCGCGGCGAGGTCGTCGTGCTGAACTTCTGGGCCTCGTGGTGTGAGCCGTGCAAGGACGAGGCGCCGGTGCTGGCCGCGGCGCAGCAGCGGCTGCAGCGTGAAGGCGCCGGCACCGTCCTCGGCGTGACCTGGGACGACTCCACGCCCGATTCGCTGAAGTTCATCGCGCAGGAGTCGATCGACTACCCCAACGTCCGCGACGTCGGCAAGAAGCTCGCTCGCGAATACGCGCTCAAAGGGCTGCCGGAGACGTTCGTCATCGACGCGCGCGGCCGAGTCGCCGCCCTGTACCGCGGGCAGATCTCGCAGCGGTGGATGGACGACGCGCTGGACCGGGCGATCGGATGAGGCGCGCCGCGCTGCTGTGGGCGCTGATCGCCGCGCTCGCCGGCCCCGCGCTCGCGCTCGGCGCGGCGCCGAAGGCCTCGCTGCCGGACGTCGAGGACGAGGTCATGTGCACAAGCTGCAACGTCGCGCTGAACGTCGCGGAGAGCCCCCAGGCCGACCGCCAGCGCGAGCTGATCCGCTCACTCATCGCCCAGGGCATGGACAAGCGGCAGATCAAGGCCAAACTCGTCAGCGAGTACGGCGAGGACGTGCTGGCGTTACCGGACTCCAGCGGCGTCGGCCTGACCGCCTACGCGATCCCCCTCGGGCTCGTCGCCCTACTCGCCGCCGCGCTGGCCTTGGGCCTGCCGAGGTGGCGGCGCCGCTCCCCGGCCGGGATCGGCGACAACGCCGCGCCGAAGCTCAGCGACGAGGAGACGCGCCGACTCGACGACGACCTCGGGCGATACGCGTGACGCTGTGCCCGCCCGTCGCCGTCGCCGTCGCGGATCGCCGCCGGAGCGGGGGGTGGGTGGACTTGTGACGCCTGAGGACTCCAAACTCCACCCACCCCCACCTCACATCGTCTGCGGTGCGTCCACCCCGAGCAGATCGAGCGCGCGCGCGATCGTGCGCTGGGCGGCGACGCCGAGCGCGAGGCGGAAAGACTCCACGCCCTCGCCCTCGGCACCGAGCACCTGGCAGTCGCGGTAGAACGCCGTGAACGTCTGCGCGAGCTCGAGCACGTAGGCCGTGATGCGGTGCGGCGCGCGCCGCGCGGCCGCCTCCTCGACCTCCTCCCCGAACGCCAGCAGCTTCTTGACGAGCGTGCGCTCGGCGGGCTCGAGCGACCCTGCGAACGAGCCGACCTGCGCCAGCGCGTCCGCCACCCGCTGCTCGCCGGCCTTCGCCAGGATCGACGCGATCCGTGCGTGCGCGTACTGCACGTAGTAGACGGGGTTGTCGCTGGACTGCTCGCGCGCGAGGTCGAGGTCGAGGTCGACCATCGTGTCGTGCGAGCGCTGCAGCATGAAGTAGCGCGTCGCATCGACGCCGATCGACTCGATCAGCTCCTCGAGCGTCACGAAATCGCCGCGGCGCTTGGACATCTTCGCGCGCTCGCCGCGCTCGATGACGTGCACGAACTGCAGGATCGGCATCTCCAGGCAGTCCGGATCGGCGTCGAGCGCCAGCAGCGCGGCACGCATCCGGCCGAGGTAGCCGTGGTGGTCGGCGCCGAGCGGGATGATCAGCCGCTCGAAGCCGCGACCGAGCTTGTCGGCGAGGTACGCGACGTCGGCGGCGAAGTACGTGGTCTGGCCGCTGGAACGCACGAGCACGCGATCCTTGTCGTCGCCGAACTCCGTCGTGCGCAGCCACAGCGCGCCGTCGGCGCGGTACAGCCGCCCCGCGGTGTCCAGCTGCGCGAGCGCCCGCGCGATCGCCGAGGTCTCCCCCGCGTGCAGCTGCGCCTCGCTGAAGAAGACGTCGAAGTCGACGCGGTAGGCGTGCAGCACGCCCTTGATGCGCTCGAGCATGAGCTCGACGCCGCGCCGCGCGAGTTCCTTCGCGTCGAGCTCGGCGGCGCCGGGGATCTGCGCCGCGAGCTCGGCGACGTAGTCGCCCTCGTAGCCGCCCTCGGGCACCGCCTCGCCGCGCGCCCGGGCGAGGATCGAGGCGCCGAGCTTCTCGATCTGCGTGCCGGCGTCGTTGAAGTAGTACTCGCTGCCGACGTCGTGCCCGCGAAAGCGCAGCAGCCGAACGAGCGCGTCGCCGAAGGCGCCGTGGCGGCCGCTGGCAGCGGTCAGCGGCCCGGTCGGGTTGGCCGAGACGAACTCGATGTCGACGCGCTCGGCCGGGTCGGCGCCGCCGCCGCCGAAGCCATCGCCGGCAGCGAGCACGTGCTCCAGCGCCTGCACGCACCAGCCGTCGGACAGAAACAGGTTCAGAAAGCCCGGCCCCGCGATCTCGACGTGATCGAGCGACGGGCCGAGCAACGTCCTGAGCTGCTCGGCGAGCTTCGCCGCGACGTCGCGCGGCGGCGCGCCCGCCACCGGCGCCAGCAGCATCGCCGCGTTCGTCGCGTAGTCGCCGAAACCGGCCTTCTTCGGCCGCTCGAGCGTCGGCGCCTGCCGCGTCTCGCCGTCCGTGCCGGCGACGGCGCCGGAAGCGGCCTGCACTGCCGCGCGCAGCTGCGAGAGCGGGGTCTGCATGGGTGGCAGCGTAGACGAGGGCTGCGCCCGGACTTGAACCCAGCCGCGATCGCGGGAGCCCGCTCCGCCTGAACGCACCTCAGTAGTGGTACGGCTCGCCCGCGAGGATCTTGTGGCCGCGGTAGAGCTGCTCGAGCAGCACGACGCGCGCGAGCTGGTGGGGCAGCGTCAGCCTTCCGAGCGAGAAGCGGTGATCGACGCCGGCGAGCTCGAAGCCGAGGTGGCCGCCGATGACGAAGCAGACGTCCTGGCCGGCCTGGCGACGCTGCTCGAGAAAGCGGCTGAAGGACAGCGAGTCGAATGCCTCACCGCCGCGGTCCAGCAGGGAGACGAACGCGCGCTCGGGGATGCGGCTCGCCAGGCGCTCCTGCTCGCGAACCTCGACCATCTCGACGCGTGCGTGACGGCTCAGGAGCTTGAGGTAGTGCTCGACGTCGTCGACGTAGGGCGGGCGCGATCGCCCGACCGCGAGGACGATCAGCCGCACGCTGCGATACTAGTTCGGCACATGGCAGACGACAACGAGCCCGAGCGGCACATCAACATCCACTTCTCGCCGAAGGTCATGGCCGGGAAGTACGCGAACTTCGCCAACGTGTCGTTCTCGGATTACGAGTTCACGATCACGTTCGCGCGCGTCGACCACGAGATCGACGCCGAGGAGATTCCAGGCGTCGTCGTCTCGCGCATCAACCTCTCGCCGAAGTTCATGCGAGAGCTGGCGGACGCGCTGGAGGACTCGTGGTCGAAGTGGGCCACGCGCGAGGGCATCAAGAACCTGCCCGAGTTCGGCGGCGGCGCCGGTCCTGCCGAGCCGCGCGACCCCTCGTAGCGCCGGCGCCACAACGACGAAGCGCACGCCGCGGGACGACGTGCGCTTTGGGTGGGGCGCGCAACGTGTCAGCTGCTCATCAGGTCGAGGACGCGCTTGCTCTTCGCGGTCGGCCCGCCCACGATGCCGGTCGCCACGACGATGCCGGTCTGCGTGGGGGTGGTCTGCGTGATGCCCATGATGTGCTCTCGGTGACGGGTTGCTGTTGCAGGCATATTCGGCTCCCGGGACCACCACCGCATGAGGGACGACCCTCTTATCGGGCTTGGGGGGTCGACGGTCGCCTACGGGCGCGCGGTCTGAGAGGGTCGCGCCCGTGACCGACCTGGCCTCGACGCAGCGCTGGCTCGTGCCGGAGACCGTCCAGACGTCGGGCATGGACTGCGGGCCCGCCGCGCTGCACTCGCTGCTCGCCGGGATGGGCGTGCGCGCGAGCTACGGGCGCCTGCGCGAGGCCTGCCAGACCGATGTCGACGGCACGTCGATCGAAGCGCTCGAAGGCTGCTCGCGCGCGCTGGGGCTCGACGTCGCCCAGCTCATGCTGCCCGCCGATCACGTCGCGATTGCAGCGGCCGGCGCGCTGCCGGCGTTGGCGGTCGCGCGCCTGCCCAGCGGCATGCCGCACTTCGTCGTGGCGTGGCGGCGACATGGGCCGCTGGTCCAGCTCATGGACCCGGCCACGGGCCGCCGCCTCGTCCGCGCGCGCGGACTGCTGGCGATGCTCCACATCCACGAGCAGGCCGTGCCCGCCGCGGCATGGGCGGCGTTCTCGACGTCGCCGGCGTTTCGCGGGCCGCTGGCCGAGCGCCTCGAGGCGCTCGACGTCAGCGAGCACACCGCCGGCCGGCTCGTCGCCGAGGCGGCCGAGGCGGGCCCCGCCGCGATGGCTGCGCTCGACGCGCAGGCGCGCGCGGCCGCCGACGGCGGCGGTTCGGCCTCTGGGACGGTCGCCGCCTTCGCGGCCGCGATCGCCGATCCCGCCGGCACGCGCGAGCGCCTGGCCCCGGAGGCGTGGTTCGCCCGGCCGCTCGATCCGGCGCCCGGCGACGTCGAGCCGGCCGTCCTGCTGCGCGGAGCCGTCCTCGTCCGCGCCTACGGCGACGCCGACGAGGCGCCCGACCCCGACTCGCTCCCGTCGGAGCTGCGTGCGGCGCTCGTCGAACCGGCCCCGCGGCCGGCGCGGCGCCTGCTGGCGGCCGCCCGCGCCGAGGGCTGCGTTCCGCTGCGCCTGCTGCTCGGCGCCGGCGCGGCGCTGGCGGTCGGCACGATCGCCGAGGTTGCCCTCCTGCGCGACGCGCTCGACCGGCCAGACGCCGCGTCGGTGCTCGTCGCCGTGGCCGGCCTCGCGGCGCTGCTGATGGTGCTCGAGAGCGCGGTCGCTGCCGCGAGCCTCGCCGTCGGACGGCGGCTGGAGGTCGGCCTGCGCCGGGCGCTGTTCGACAAGCTGCCGCGGCTGCCCGATCGCTACCTGCGCTCACGCGCGCCGTCGGACATGGCCGAGCGCGCGCACGTCGTGCATGCGCTGCGACTGCTGCCGCTGCTCGTCGTCGGGCTGCTGTCGGCCGCTAGCGAGACGCTGCTCGTCGCCGCGGCGCTGTGCGTCCTGGACCCCGCCGGGGCGCCGATGGTCGTGGCGGCGACGGTCCTCGTGCTCGCGGTGGCGATCGCCGTGCAGTGGCCGCTGCGCGAACGCGAGCAGCGCGAGCGCGAGCACGCCGGCGCGCTGAGCCAGACGACGCTCGACGCGCTGCTCGGCGTGCTGGCGCTGCGCGCCCACGGCGGCGAGGCGGCGCTGCAGACCGAGCAGCAAACACAGATGGACGGCTGGCGCGAGGCCGCGGGCGCGTCGGTGCGCGCGCGTGCCGCGGCCACGCTGGTGCAGGCCGCCTGCGGGATCGGGCTGACGATCCCGGTCGTGCTCGCGGGGCTGTCGCGCCTGGACGACGCCGGCGGGCGCCTGCTGTTCGTGCTGTGGGCGATCATGCTGCCGCTCGCCGCCGAGCGCGTCAGCGGGCTAGCGCTGCAGTGGCCGGGGCTGCGCGCCCTCGCCCTGCGCCTGGCGGAGCCGCTCGACGCCCCCGATGCGCCCGGGTCGGACCTTGTGCAATCCCCGCCGGCCATGGCCCCACGCGGTGGTGTCGAGATCGTGCTCGACGGCGCAACCGTGCGGGCCACGGGCCACGTCGTGCTGGCGCCGGCGTCCCTGCGCTTGCGCGCCGGCGAGCACGTGGCGCTCGTGGGCGCCTCGGGCGCGGGCAAGTCGACGCTGTGTTCGCTGGTGTTCGGCCTGCTCGAGCCGTCCGACGGGCGGGTACTGGTGGACGGGGCCACGCTCGATCGCGTCGCCGCACGCGGGCTGTGGCCGTCGGATCGCGTGGGTGGACTCCCAGGTGCGCGTGTGGAACGCGTCGCTGGCCGACAACCTCGCTCCCGGCGCGCCGCCCGAGGCCGTGCGCGAGCTCGTGCAGGCCGCCGAGCTCGAGCGCGTCGCGGCACGCGTCGGCGAGCAGGCGCTGGGCGCCGACGGCGGATTGCTGTCCGGCGGCGAGGCCCAGCGCGTGCGGCTCGGGCGCGCATTCGGCCGCTCGGGCGTGCGCCTCGCCGTCCTCGACGAGGCGCTGCGCGGGCTCGATCGCTCGCAGCGGCTGCGGCTGCTGGAGCGCGCGCGCGAGCGCTGGTCGGACGCGACGCTCGTGTGCGCCACGCACGACGTCGAGGACGGGCTGGCCTTTGACCGGGTGATCGTCATGGAGGGGGGCCGGATCGTCGAGCACGGCCCTCCGCAGGAGCTGCTCGCCGTGGGCGGCTCGCGCCTGCAGGTGCTGATCGACGCAGAGCGGGCGCTGCGCGCCGAGCTCGATGCGGGCCGGGGCTGGCGGCGCCTGCGGGTCGGTGCGGCCGGGCTGCACGAGGATGTCGCCGGACCGGCGGCGGCCGCAACCGTGGGCGACGAGTCACCGTCCCCCGATCAGGCCATCGCACGCCTTGACGCAGACGCCGAGGCGCGCCCGGCCTCGCCCGACACGGCTCTGGCCGACCTATCGCCCCCCGACCTATCGCCCGCCGACCCAGCGCACCCCAACACCGCGCACCCCAACACCGCGCACCCCAACACCGCGCACCCCGACGCCGCGCAGCCCCACCGGGCGCAGTCCGACACAGCACACCCCCACGCGGCGCAGCCTGAGTCGTCCCCGACCACGGCCGACCAACGCGCACCCGCCGCGCTGCCCGTGGGCGTCTCGCTGGCGCTGTTCGTCGCCGCCACCGCGGCGCGCTTTGCCGCGTTTGCGGGGTCGTGGGCGGTCGTCGGCGCGGCGATCGTCGACGGCGACGTGAGCGCGTCGCGGCTCGCCCCATGGGCGGTGTTGCTCGGCGCCACGGTTCCGCTGGCGGCGCTGGCGGCGTGGGCCGAGGGACGCATCGCGGTCAACCTCGGGTCGCTGCTACGACACCGGCTGCTGCGCGGCGCATTCGCGCTCGATCCGGGGTGGATCCGCCGCGAGGGGCCGGGCCGCGTGCTCGGGCGCTCGCTCGAGGTCGACGCCGTCAGCCGGCTGGCGATCGCGGGCGGCCTCGACGCGCTGACGTCGCTCATCCAGCTCCTGATCGGTGGCGCCGCGCTGCTGTCCGTCGCCGCAGGTCGACCGGCCGCCGCGCTGCTCGGGATCGTGCTGCTCGCCGGCCTGGGGACCGCAGCGCTCGCCGCGCGACGCCGTGCCGCCTGGACGACCGCCCGGCTCGGCGAGACCGACGAGCTGCTCGAGGCGATCGCGGGTCAGCGCACCCGGCTTGTCCAGGGCGACGACCCGAACGACGAGAACCGGGAGGCGCGCCTGTCGGCCTACCTCGCGCTGTCGCGGTCCGCCGACCGCCCGCTGGCGCTGCTGTCGGGCACGCTGCCGCGAGCCGCGCTCGTGGCGGGGCTGCTCGGGCTGGCGCTCGCCGCCGGCGATGCATCGACCGGCGAGCTCGCGGTCGCGCTCGGCGGCGTGCTGCTCGCCGCGGAGGCGCTGAGCGGGATCGCGGCCGCGATCGACACGCTGACGACGGCGCGGCTCGCCGGCCGCTCGCTGAGTCCGATCCTCGCTGCGGGCCGCGGCAGCGGGCCGGCCGCGGACGACGTCCCGGCGACCGACGACCTCGCCCCAACCGCCACCACGCGCGCCACGGACGACGGGGCATCGGCCGGGCTCGTCGCCCGCGACCTGGGGGTCGACCGCGACGGACGGCGCGTGCTCGACGGCGTCGATCTCGTGCTGGCGCCGGGCGAACGGGTGGTCCTCAGCGGACCCTCCGGCGCGGGCAAGTCGACGCTCGCCGCGGCGCTCGCCGGGCTGCTGCCGGCCTCGGACGGGACGGTGCACTTCGATGGCTCGCCGCTGATCCCCGGCGCGCCCGAATGGCGCTCGTGCGTCCAGCTGCTGCCCCAGCACCACGACAACCACGTGCTGCTGGCCCCGCTGGCCTTCAACCTCCTGCTCGGCCGCCGCTGGCCGCCGACCGACGACGACCTACGCGACGCCGCCGAGGTCTGCGACGAGCTCGGGCTGGCGCCGCTGCTGGCGCGCATGCCGTCGGGAATCGGCCAGCACGTCGGCGAGACCGGCTGGCGGCTCTCGCAGGGCGAGCGCGCGCGCGTGCAGCTCGCCCGAGCGCTGCTCGCCGACCCCGACGTGCTGCTGCTCGACGAGCCGCTCGGGGCGCTGGACCCCGCGACCGCGCGGCTCGTCCTCGACGTCGTCCGCCAGCGGGCGCGGACGCTCGTGCTGATCTCGCAGGAGTGACCCGGTCAGCGGTCGGGCGAGCGCAATTGGCGCTCATATGCGACCCCGAAGCCGATCCGCTCGATCGTCGGCGGGTGCGTCGACAGCAGTGATGTCAGCCAGGCCGGCGGGTCGGGGTCCGACAGATTGCGCAGCGCGATGCGGCGCTCGAAGGAGATGAACGCCGCGGGCGCGCGCGTCGTCTGCAGCGCGAAGGCGTCCGCGCGCGACTCGATCGCGCGGCTGTACTGGTTGGAGACCGTCGTGATCGCCGTCGTCATGACGATCACGCTGAGCGCGAGCGCCGGCAGCATCGCCGGTCCGCCAGCAGCCTGCTCGGGCGCGAGGCGCCCCGTCAGGCGGGCGATCGCGAGCATCCCGAACGGCGCCGCGACCGCGAGGTACAGCAGTCCCCACGGCACGTCGTCGTAGTGCACGTGCCCGAGCTCGTGCGCGACGACGAGACGCAGCTCGTCGCGTGAGAAGTTCTCCAGCAGCGTGTCGTAGAGCACGACACGCTTGGTGTGGCCGAGGCCGGTGACGTAGGCGTTGGCGGCCGTCGTGCGGCGGCTCGCATCGATCTCGTAGACCTCCCCAACGTCGACGCCGGCCTTCTGCGCGAGCTCGAGCACGTCGGCGCGCGCCTGACCGGCCGGCAGCGCCTTGAACGTGTTGAAGAGCGGGTCGAGCACGATCGGCCCGGCGTAGATCGTGACGACGCCGAACCCGACCACGACGACCGTCGCGGGAACCCACCAGCGACGCGGAAAGCGGCGGATCAGCGCCAACCCGGCAGCCGCGCCGCCGCCTGCGATGACCCCGCCGATCCCCCACGAGACCGCCGAGTCGCGGGCGTAGCCGCCCCAGGATTGCGTGATCAGGCCGACATCGCGCGCGCGCTCGCGGGCGACGACCTTCAGCGGCAGCGCGGCGACGGAGATCGTCACCGACAGCGCGGCGCCCGTGACCGCCGCCGCGACGAGCGGGCGCCGGAACGGTCCCGCCAGGCGGCGCGGCGGGCGCGCCACGAGCAGCGCCAGAACGCCGATCTGCACGAGCAGCACGCCGCCGTAGAGGGCGAGCTGCGGACGGTTGTAGGCGCGAGCACGCTCGATCTCCGCGGCGCTGAAGTACGATTGCGCGCTGACGGCAGCGGGCTCGATGAGGCCCTCTCGCGGCCGCAGCAGCAACACAGCCAACTCAGCAACAACGACGGCGGCCGCAATCGCCATTGGCCACCGAAGGCGTGCCCGGTCCACGATCTCACTGTACGAGATGCAGGTCGCGATCCTCTCCGACATCCACGGAAACCGCCACGCCTTCGAGGCGGTGCTCGCCGACGCCGAGGCCAGCGACGCCGACGAGATGTGGTGTCTGGGCGATCTCGTCGGCTACGGCGCCGAGCCCGACGCCTGCGTCGAGCTCGCCCGCCGCCACGCCGCGATCTGCCTCGCCGGCAATCACGACCTCGGCGTCACCGGCCAGATCGGCCTCGACGAGTTCTCGACCGGCGCGGCGCTCGCCGCGCGCTGGACGCAGCAGACGCTGAGCCCCCCGAACATGGAGTTCCTGCGCGCGCTGCAGCCGTCTGGCGAGGAGGCCGACGTCGGCCTCTACCACGCCAGCCCGCGCGATCCCGTCTGGGAGTACGTGCTGAGCGCGCTGCTCGCCGAGCTGTGCTTCGACCTGCAGTCTCAGCGCGTGGCGCTGATCGGCCATTCGCACGTCGCGCTGTCCTTCGTGCGTGCGGAGGGCGACGTCGCCACCGGCGAGCCGCGCCGCGGCGGCGACGATCTCGACATCGCCACCGGCGAGTGGCTGCTGAACCCGGGCTCGGTCGGCCAGCCGCGCGACGGCGACCCGCGCGCGGCCTGGCTGCTGCTCGACCTGGACTCCTGGCAGGCGAGCTGGCGGCGCGTGGAGTACGACATCGCCGGCGCCGCCGCAGCGATTCGCGCCGCGCGGTTGCCCGATTCGCTCGCCGAGCGCCTGGGGTACGGTCAATGACGATGCGCCGCGCCCTCCCCCTTCTCGTCGCACTGCTGCTCGGCGCGGGCGCCGCGCTGCTCGTCGCCTGCGGCGGCGGCGGCACGAAGGGCGGCATCCCGGCGGCCAGCGCGGGCGAGCTCAAGAGCCAGATCGAGGACGTCCAGCAGGCTGTCGACGGCGAGCGCTGCGAAGAGCTCGGCGGGCAGTTGCGCCAGGTCGATGACGCCGTCGAGGCGCTGCCGGGAACGGTCGACCAGCGCCTGCGCCAGAGCCTTGCCGGCGCCGCCGAGCGCCTGCGCCAGAACGCGATCCGCGAGTGCGCCACCGAGCAGACGCCGACGCAGACGCAGAGCACGCCGACGCAGAC
>Ga0136633_1001821_pt1 | contig 15263 bp, 13 predicted proteins | sample AntDrymeUQ832206_2_FD_105494 | JGI IMG/M metagenome (GOLD analysis project Ga0136633, IMG submission 105494) | Polar desert sand microbial communities from Dry Valleys, Antarctica - metaG UQ83 (22.06) | ecosystem: Environmental > Terrestrial > Soil > Desert | place: Antarctica: Dry Valley...
CGGAGCGGGTGCAGGTCTGCGTCGATGGCGAAGTACCGTCGCCTTGGTCACCTCGCCGCCTGCTTCCAGGTCGGTGCCGACGGCGTCGGGCAGCGGCGCCGTGTCGACGGCCTGGGGACCGGTGTCGGAGCCATCGCCGCTGTCGGAGCCACCGCCGCCGCAGGCGGCCAGCAGGGAGACGGTGACGAGCGCCAGCGAAAGGCGGGCGGGCGGCGGGCAGATCGAGGGCAGGGTCATTCGAGGACGTCGGCGAAGTGGGAGGAATGCCGCAGGTGCGCAAAAGCGGCGACCGCGAAGCCTAGCGGGCGGAGGCTCCGCCCCGCGTCACCGTTCGGCAAGGCTTGTAAGCATTCGTAGGGCGGGAGCCGTCGACGAGGACCTGCCGGTCCCACGGCCGGTGGCGGTCAGTCGCCGGCAGCGGCCTGGCGGTAGAACGCCTCGACCGTTCCCTTCAGCTTGATCAGCAGCGGCCGCCCTTGCCGGTCCAGCGTCCTGCCGGCGGGCACCTTGATCCAGCCCTCGCTGATGCAGTACTCCTCGACGTCGAAACGCTCCTTGTCGTTGAGGCGGATGCCGACCTCGTGCTCGAACACGGCGGCGACGTGGTGCGGGCTGCGCGGATCGATGGAGAGGCGGTCGGGAAGGGGCGGCGTCTGGGTGGCTTCGTTCATGGGCGGGGAGTGGTTCAGCAGGCGGGGTTCAGATCGGTTCGACCGCGGCGAGGGGATCGAACGAGGCGGTGCGCTTCGCCTTCCACGCGTCGATGGCCGTCGCCATCTCGCCGGTGTCGAAGATCGCGCTCTGCAGCAAGGTCATCTGCTGCAGCGCCGAGGCGGTGCCGTGATCGCGGGCATGGTTGAGGGCGAGCTTGCTGCCGGCGACGGCCAGCGGCGACTTCGACGCGATCGCCGCAGCGAGCGACAGCGCCCGTTCGCGCAGCGCCGCGGCGTCGGGCAGCACCGCGTTGACCAGGCCGGTGGCCAGGGCCCGCTCGGCGCCCATCCGCTCGCCGGTGTAGGCCATTTCACGGGCCACGCCCTGCGGCACGATCTTCGGCAGGCGCTGCAGCACGCCGAGGTCGGCGGCCATGCCGATGGAGATCTCCTGGACGGTGAAGAACGCGTCGGCGCTGCACAGGCGGATGTCGCAGGCCGTCGCCAGGTCGAGCGCACCGCCGATGCAGCCGCCCTGGATCGCGCAGACGATCGGAAAGGACGCCTCGTCGAGGGCGGTGAAGCAGTCCATCAGCCGGCGCAGGGACTGCTGGAAGGCGAGACGCTGGCGGGCGCTGGCGACGGCGAAGACGGCGTCGTCGCTGGCGAACACGTCGAGCGACATGCCAGCCGAGAAGTGCTTGCCGGTCGACGAGATGACGAGGACGCGCGTCCGTCCGCCGTCGCCCATCGCGCGCACGGCGTCGCGGAGGGCCGGAAAGAACGCCGGCGTCATGGTGTTCAGCCGCTCGGGTCGGCTGAGGGTCAGGTGGGCGACACCGTCGTCGTCCGAAAGGGTGAAGAATTCGTCGTGATCGTTCATGGCGCGAGGGGCTGATATGGACAGGACGCTCGAAGCAGGCGACGGACTCACGCTGCGCGGCCGCGAATGGCCGAGCCCGGAGGCGAAGGGCACCATTGTCATCGTCCACGGTCTGGGCGAACACATCGGTCGCCACGCCTCCCTCGCCGCCTTTCTCAACGGCCTCGGCTGGCGGGTTGTCGCCTACGACCAGCGGGGCCATGGACGAAGCGGTGGCGGCCGGGGTCGGCTACGCCGCGCCGACGACCTCCTGACCGACCTGGCGACGGTGCTCGACGCCGTCCGCGCCGAGCACCCCGGGCCGCTGGTGCTGCTGGGCCACAGCATGGGCGGGCTGGCGGCGGCGCGCTTCGTCGCCGAGGCCCTCGCCCCGCAGCCGGCGTCGTGGTCGCGCCCGGTCGACGCCCTGGTGCTGTCGTCGCCGGCGATCGACTCCGGTCTGAGCGGCGCACAGCGCGCCCTCCTTGCCGTCCTTCACCCGCTCGCTCCCGACCTCGCGGTGGCCAATGGCGTGCGGCCCGAATGGGTGTCGCGCGATGCCGCCGTCGTCGCCGCGTACCGGGCCGATGCGCAGGTGCACGACCGGGTGACGCCGCGTCTGGTTCGCTTCATCGTCGATGGCGGCCCGGTCGTTCTCGAGCGGGCCGCGCGCTGGCGTGTTCCGACGCTGCTGCTCTACGGCGGCAGCGACCGCACGATCTCGCCGGCCGGCAGCGCCGCCTTCGCGGCCGCAGCGCCAGCGGATGTCGTCACGACGCGGGCGTTCGCACCGCTGGTCCACGAGGTCTTCAACGAGCCCGAGAAGGCCGAGGTGCTGGCCGCGCTCGGCGGCTGGCTCGATACACTGGCCGCTGCGCCGAAGCCCGGGAACCCGCCATGAACGTCCGCGATCTGAATCTGCCCCTGCAAGCCGACGAGGCCGAGGCCCTCGGCCGCCATGCCGACCGTGTCTGGGACGAGGAGATCGTTCCGGCGCTGACGAGCTACATCGAGGTTCCGGCCAAGAGCCCGATGTTCGACCCCGACTGGCAGAAGAACGGCCACATCGACCGGGTCGTCCGCGACGCCGCGGCCTGGGTCGAAAGGCAGGGCGTCGCCGGCTTGACGCTCGAGGTGATCCGCCTCGAGGGGCGCACGCCGGTCATCGTCTTCGAGGTGCCTTCGACGCGTCCGGGCGGCAACGACCCTGGCGCCGAGACCATCTGCCTCTACGGTCACCTCGACAAGCAGCCCGAGTTCAACGGCTGGAAGAACGGCTTCGGGCCGTGGACGCCGCGCTATGAATCGGGCCGTCTCTACGGCCGCGGCGGCGCCGACGACGGCTACGCGATCTACGCGGCGATCACGGCCATCCAGTCGCTCGACCGGCAAGGCATCGCCCGGCCGCGCTGCATCGGCCTGGTCGAGACCGGCGAGGAGAGCGGCTCGCCGGACCTGCCCTTTTATGTCGATGCGCTGCGCGCCCGGCTCGGCAAGGTCGGACTGGTCGTCTGCCTCGACAGCGGCGCCGGCAACTACGACCAGCTCTGGCTCACCACCAGCCTGCGTGGCATGGTGAGCGGCGTGCTCAAGGTCGAGATCCTCACCGAGGGCGTGCACTCGGGCGATGCCAGCGGCCTCGTGCCGTCGAGCTTTCGCGTCCTGCGCCAGGTGCTCGACCGGCTCGAGGACTCGAAGACCGGTCGCCTCCTGCCCGACAGCCTGCACTGCGCCATCCCCGCCGACCGTCTCGAGCAGGCGCGCGCCACGGCGGCCATCCTCGGCGACGAAGTCTGGCGGCGCTTTCCGTGGGCCTGTGGCGCCGACGGCGGCGCCACCCTGCCGACGACCACCGACCCGGTCGAGGCGCTCGTCAACCGGACCTGGCGTCCGACGCTGTCGGTGACCGGCGCCGAGGGCTTCCCCGCGCTGCAGGACGCCGGCAACGTGCTGCGTCCCTACACCGCCTTCAAGCTGAGCCTGCGCCTGCCGCCGCTGATCGACGGGGCGACCGCCGCGTCGACCCTGAAGACGCTGCTCGAGGACAACGCGCCCTACAACGCCAAGGTGACCTTCCACGCCGACGGCCGGGTCGGCGCGGCGGGCGCCACCGGCTGGAACGCGCCGAGCCTGGCGCCCTGGCTGCAGTCGGCGCTCGACGCGGCGTCGCAGGCCCGGTTCGGCGCCCCCTGCGGCTACATCGGCCAGGGCGGCACCATCCCGCTCATGAGCATGCTGCAGCAGAGCTTCCCGGCGGCGCAGATGATGGTCTGCGGCGTGCTCGGCCCGAAGAGCAACGCGCACGGGCCCAACGAGTTCCTGCACGTCCCCTACGGCAAGAAGCTGACCGCAGCCGTGGCGCAGGTGATGGCGGCCTGTCCGTGAGTCGCCGCTGATCCAGGCGGCCGCGCGCGGCCGACGCGACCACGCACGGGCCGCGCCCGGTCAGCCGGCGATCAGCGCCCGCGCCACCGCTTCCGCGGTCTCGATGCCGTCGACGGCGGCCGACATGATGCCGCCGGCATAGCCGGCGCCTTCGCCGGCCGGGTACAGGCCCTTGACGTTGACGCTTTGCCGGTCGCTGCCACGAGTGATGCGCAGCGGCGACGAGGTGCGGGTCTCGACGCCGGTGAGCACGGCGTCGGCGAGGGCGAAGCCCGCGACCTGGCGCTCGAAGGCCGGCAGCGCCTCGCGGATCGCCTCGATCGCGTAGTCGGGCAGCGCGGCCTCGCCGGCGGCGCCGAGATCGGTGGGCCGCACGCCGGGCGTGTACGAAGGCAGTACCGCGCCGAAGGCGGTCGAGCGCTGGCCGCGGACGAAGTCGCCGAGTCGCTGGCCGGGGGCGTGGTAGTCGCCGCCGCCGAGCGCGAAGGCGCGCGACTCCCAGAAGCGCTGGAAGGCGACGCCGTCGAGCGGATCGACCGGGCCGTCGAGCGGGTCGCCACGGCCGGGCGTCCCGCCCTCCGCAGCGCGCTGCAGCCGGTAGTCCCGAGGCGTGATGGCGACGACGATGCCGGCATTGGCGTTGCGCTCGTTGCGCGAGTATTGGCTCATGCCGTTGGTGACGACGCGGCCGGGCTCCGACGTTGCCGCCACCACGGTGCCGCCCGGGCACATGCAGAAGCTGTAGACGGCGCGGCCGTTCTTCGCGTGGTGGACGAGCTTGTAGTCGGCGGCGCCGAGGATCGGGTGACCGGCAGCCGGCCCGAATCGGGCCCGGTCGATCAGCGACTGCGGGTGCTCGATGCGAAAGCCGATCGAGAACGGCTTGGCCTCGAGGAAGACTCGGCGGGCCTGCAGCATCTCGAAGGTGTCGCGGGCGCTGTGACCGAGGGCCAGCACGATGTGATCGGCGGCCAGCGTCTCGTCGCCGACGCCGCCACCACCGACCACGACGCCGCGGACGCGACCGCTCTCGATCACGAGATCGGTGACGCGCCGCCCGAAGCGGACCTCGCCGCCCAGGGCCTCGATCTCGGCACGCATCTTCTCGACCACGCCGACCAGCCGGAAGGTGCCGATGTGCGGCTTGCCGACGAAGCGGATCTCGGCAGGGGCGCCGGCCTTCACGAACTCCTCGACGACCTTGCGGGTCAGGTGGCGCGGGTCGCTGATCTGACTCCACAGCTTACCGTCGGAAAACGTGCCGGCACCGCCTTCGCCGAACTGCACGTTCGATTCCGGATCGAGCACGCCCTGCCGCCACAGTCCCCAGGTGTCGCGGGTTCGCTCGCGCACCGCCTTGCCGCGCTCGAGGACGATCGGGCACAGGCCCATCTGGGCGAGCAGCAGGGCGGCGAAGATGCCGCACGGTCCGAAGCCGACGACGACCGGCCGCCGCCGGCCGCTGGCCCGGAAGTCGGCGGGCGCCTGCGCGACGAAGCGATAGCGGGTGTCGGGCGCGGCTTTCAGGTGGGGGTCGCCAGGGTGCTTCGCGAGCAGGGCCGCCTCGTCGCCGTCGACCTCGCAGTCGACGGTGTAGATAAGGGTGACGGCGCTCTTCTTGCGCGCGTCGTGGCTGCGCCGGAAGACCGTGTGCTGCCGCAACCGCGCTTCGGGGATGCCGAGCCGGGCGACGATGGCCGAACGCAAGGCGTCTTCGGGGTGGTCGAGCGGCAGCCGCAGGTCGGTGATGCGCAGCACCTAGTAGAACGCCTCCTGGCGGGTCGCGCCCATCAGCGGCTCGAGCAGGCGCGACAAGGGGCGCAGCGTCGAATAGCGTGACGCGACCTTGTGCGCATAGCCGTAGAAGCGCGGCAGGTCGGCGATGTAGGCCGGCTTGCCGTCGCGGTAGTTGAGGCGGCAGAAGATGCCGAGCACCTTGAGATGGCGCTGCAGGCCCATCCACTCGAGGGCCCGCCAGAACTCGCCGAAGTCGGCGTCCACCGGCAGGCCGGCGCGCCGCGCCGCCTCCCAGTAGCGCACCGCCCAGTCGATCTCCTGTTCCTCGTCCCACGAGAGGAAGGCGTCGCGCAGCAGCGAGGCGACGTCGTAGGCGATCGGTCCGTGCACCGCATCCTGGAAGTCGAGGATGCCGGGGTTGGGCGACGCGACCATGAGGTTGCGCGGCATGTAGTCGCGATGCACGGCCACCGTGGGCTGGGCGAGGGCGCTCGCGACGAGGCGGGCGCGGGCATCGGCCCAGGCGGCCGTCTGGGCGTCCGACCACACGACGCCGGCGTGGCGTCGCACGCACCACTCGGGGAAGAGGTCGATCTCGCGCTCGAGCAAGGCCGCGTCGTAGGGCGGCAGATCGACCGCGACGACCCCGACCTGCCAGCGGACGAGCGCGGCGATGGCGTCGGCCATCAGCGATCGGATGCGCTCGCCGTCGTTCGCCGCCACGGCCTGCTGCAGGCTCGCCAGGTACGGCTCGTCGCCGAGGTCGCTGAGCAGCAGGAAGCCGTCAGCCTCGTCGCACTCGAGGACGCTCGGCGCGTTCAGTCCGGCCGCGGCGATCAGGCCGGCGACGCGGACGAAGGGCCGCACGTCCTCGGCCGGAGGCGGGGCGTCCATGACGATGACACTGTCGCCGGCTTGCAGCTCGGCGCGGAAATAGCGACGAAAGCTGGCATCGCTGGAGGCCGGTCGCAACGACGACGCGACGATGGTGTGGGCCGGTGCGAAGGCGTCGACCCACCGCTCGAAGCGTGCCGCGCGATCGGCGTCCGGCCAGTCGATGCGCGAACGCGAAGAAGGAATGTTCACGGCGACGAGGGCTCGGGTCGGAAGAGGTGCCGGCGCTCGTTCGCGCGCGGGCCTCGTGGATAATCGATTCTACAAATGGCGCCTGCCGGGATGCGGCCGGCGGCTCCTCGTCCGGCCGCGTCCGACCGCCGCGCCGGCCTCGCGCCCCGGCGCTCCGCCCGCATTGCCTGCCGCCTCCTTGCGATCCCCATGTCCCGCGTGAATCGATGGTTCGCGGCCTGTCGCCGCGGCGATGCGTCGGCGCGTGGTGCTGGGACGGCCGGCTCTGGCGGGTGTCTGGAATTCGGCGTCGGCCTTGCCCTGACGTTCGGCGTCGGCGCAGCGCCGGCGCAGCCGGCCGCCGTGCCGGCGGCCAGCGCTTCGGCGGCCCCGTCGATCGCTGCCTCCGGCATCGCCTTGCGCAACGCGTCGGTGCTGAAGGCGCCGCCGAGCGGCGAAGCGGCGGGCCAGTTGCCCGTCATCCTGAAGGCACGCGAGCTGAGCGGCCGTCCCGACATCGACGCCGAGGCCCGGGGCGACGTCGAGTTCCGCCGCGGCACGGTCGTGATCCGGGCCGACCGACTGACCTACGACCAGGGCGAGGATCTGGCGCGGGCCACCGGCCAGGTCGTCGTCAGCCGCGACGGCAATGTCTTCAGCGGTCCGGAACTGCAGTTGCGCGTCGATCGCTTCGAGGGCTTTTTTCTCGAGCCGACCTACACTTTCGGCAGCACGGGCGCCGGCGGCTCGGCCAGGCGCGTCGATTTTCTCGACGCGCAGCGGGCGGTGGCGACGAGTGCCTCCTATTCGAGCTGCACGCGGGACGACGGCGGCGATCCGGCCTGGATCCTTCAGGCCGGCAGCCTGCGCATCGACACCGAACGCAACGAAGGCGTCGCCCGCAACGCCGTGTTGCGCTTCTACGGGGTGCCCATCCTCGCCTCGCCGGTGCTGAGCTTTCCGCTCAACGACGAGCGCAAATCGGGGTGGCTGCCGCCGAGCTTCGGCATCGACAGCCGCAGCGGCCTGCAGGCGTCCATCCCCTACTACTGGAACATCGCCCCGAACCGCGACGCCACCTTCACCTTGTCGGAGAGCTCGCGTCGCGGGCCCGCGCTGGCCACCGAACTTCGCTATCTCGAGCCCTCGTTCGCGGGCGAGGCCGACTTCAAGATCCTGCCAAACGACAACACGACCGGCCGGAGCCGGTATGCGCTCCGCTTCGGCCACACAGGCGCGCTTCCGTTCGGCGCCTACAGCCAGTTCAAGGTGCTGCGGGCTTCCGACGACGACTACTGGAAGGATTTCCCCGGCGAGCTGAGAACCTCGACGCCGCGGTTGCTCGAGACCGACCTGCAGGTGCTGCGGCCGCTGGGCGACTGGTCGACCTATGCCCGCGTGCAGCGCTGGCAGGTGCTGCAGACGGCCGACCCGACCACCCGCATCGACGCGCCGCCCTACGAAAGGCTGCCGCAGATCGGCGCGCGCTACCTGTCGCGCTGGAAAGGCGGCCTCGACATCGCCTTCGAGAGCGAATTCAACCGCTTCTCCGATCCCGACGATACCTACCTGACGTCGCGTCAGACGGGCCTGCGCCTGCACGCGCTCGGCGCCATCAGCCGGCCGTTCGTGTCGCCGGGCTGGACGGTGACGCCCAAGCTGTCGTTCAACGCCGCCTCGTACTCGCTCGACCAGCCGACCGTGGGCGGACAGCGCAGCGCCAGTCGCATCATCCCGACGGTGAGCGTGGACAGCAGCTGGACGCTCGAGCGCGATGCCAGCTTCTTCGGTCGCGCCGCCCGCCAGACCCTCGAGCCCCGGCTCTTCTACGTCAACACGCGTTACCGCCGCCAGGACAACCTTCCTCTGTTCGACGCGGCGGCCAAGGACTTCAACGGCGACTCGATCTTCACCGAGAACACCTTCTCAGGCGTCGACCGGGTGTCCGACTCGCACCAGCTGACGGCCGGCGTCGTCTCGCGCATCCTCGATCCGCAGACCGGCGCCGAGGCGCTGCGTGTCGGCATCGCGCAGCGCTACCGCTTTCGCGACCAGTTCGTGACGCCCGACAACCAGCCGCTGACGCGCCGCTTCTCGGACGTCCTCGTCTTCGGGTCGACGCGGCTGGTCCCGAGGTGGAACTTCGACGCCTCGACCCAGTACAACCCCGACCTGCGCCGGATCGAACGTTCGTTGGCCAGCGTCAGCTACTCGCCCGGGCCCTTTCGGACGGTCGGCTTGGGCTACCGGCTCGCTCGCGGCCTGTACGAGCAGGTGGAGCTCGGCTGGCAATGGCCCGTTTTCGGGCCGACGCGCGATCCCGCGAGCAGCCCGGCGGGGCAGGGTGCCGGTCGGTGCGGGGGCACGCTCTACAGCGTCGGCCGGGTCATCTACAGCACGCTCGATCGACGGTTCACCGATTCGAGCGTCGGATTCGAGTACGACGCCGGCTGCTGGGTCGGTCGGGTCGTCGCCGAGCGCTCGTCGACCGGTCGCAGCGAATCGACGACGCGTCTGCTCCTCCAGCTGGAACTCGTCGGCCTGTCCCGGCTCGGAACCAATCCGCTTCGTGTCTTCAAGGACAATGTTCCCGGCTACCGGCTGTTGCGCGAGGAGCGCCCGTCGCCTGCACCCTTCACGCCCTATGACTGAATCGCTTCTTTTTTCCTGCCGCCGAGCTCTGGTCGCGGCCTGCTGCCTGGCTGCCGGCGTGGCATCGGGACAGCCGACCGCGTCGACATCGCCGTCGACCTCGCGCAGCGCCGACTACATCGCCGCTGTCGTCAATCAGGAGCTCGTCACCAACGGCGAGGTCGAGCAGCGACTCGCCCGCATCCGGGAGAGCGCGGCGCGGGAGCGGACGCCCTTGCCGCCCGAATCCGAGATGCGCAAGCAGGTGCTCGACCAGTTGATCAACGAACGCGTGCTGGTCACCAGCGCCCGCGACAGCGGGGCCCGGGTCGACGATGTCGAGCTCGACCGTGCCGTTGCCAATGTGGCGAGCCAGAATCAGCTGACCCTGGTGGAGCTGCGCGAGCGGCTGCGTCGCGAGGGCATTGCCTACGCCAAGTTCCGCGAGAACGTTCGCGACCAGATGCTGGTCGAGCGGATCCGCGAACGCGAGGTCACCAGCCGCATCCGCATCGGCGACGCCGACATCGACGAGCTGATCGCGAAGCGCCGTGCCGAGACGGGCACGCAGGTCGAACTCGACATCGCCCAGATCCTGGTCACGGTCCCGGAGGACGCGCCCGTCGCCGGCGCCGCCGAGCTTCGCGACCGCGCCCTGGCGGCGCTGCAGCGCGTGCGCGGCGGCGAAGACTTCGCGACCGTCGCCCGGGAGATCTCCGAAGACGGCAACCGGGCCCGCGGCGGCGTCATCGGCCTGCGGCCGGCCGATCGGCTCCCCGATCTCTTCGTCCAGGCCGCCCAGTCCCTGAAGCCGGGCGAGATCGCGCCGGAACTGGTGCGCAGCAGCGCCGGTTTTCACGTCATCAAGCTGGTCGATCGCAAGGAGGCGGGAGCCTTCACGGTCCAGCAGACCCACGCGCGGCACATCCTGTTGCGGCCGTCGGCCGAGCTCAGCGTCGAGGCCGCCGCGGCCCGCCTGCTGCAGTTCAAGCGCGAGATCGCGAGCGGCGCCAAGACCTTCGAGGCGGTGGCCCGCGCCAACTCCGCCGATGCCAGTGCCGCGCAGGGCGGCGACCTCGGCTGGACGTCGCCGGGCGCCTTCGTTCCCGAATTCGAGGAGGCGATCGACGGTCTGCCGGTCGGCGGTCTCTCGGAGCCGTTCGCGACGCGATTCGGAGTGCATCTCGTGCAGGTCGTCGACCGACGTGCCGTCACGCTCGATGTGAAGCAGCAGCGCGACCAGGCGCGCAACATCCTGCGCGAGCGCAAGTTCGAGGAAGCCTACGTCGAGTGGTTGCGCGACCTGCGCGGCCGCGCCTACGTCGAGCTTCGCGAACCGCCGCCGCGCTAGCGTCGACGCCCGCTCCGTGGCCCACCGCGCCCGCAAGCGATTCGGCCAGCACTTCCTCGTCGACGACTCGGTGATCGACGCCATCGTCGGCGCGGTCGCGCCGCGACCGGGCGACGTCGTCATCGAGATCGGCCCGGGGCTCGGCGCCATCACGCGGCCGCTGCTTGCCGGCAGCGGCCGGCTGACGGTCATCGAACTCGACCGCGACCTGGCGGCGCGTTGGCGGGGCACCCCGGGGATCGAGGTCGTCGCCGCCGACGTCCTGACCGTCGACTTCCGCGCGCTCGCCGCCGCGGCCGCGACATCCCGGCTGCGCATCGTCGGCAATCTGCCCTACAACATCTCGACGCCGATCCTCTTTCATCTGCTCGACGCCGCCGAGGTGGTCGCCGACCAGCACGTGATGCTGCAGAAGGAGGTCGTCGAGCGCATCGTCGCCGGACCCGGCGGGCGCGACTACGGTCGGCTGAGCGTCATGCTGCAGTGGCGCTACGACGTCGAATCCGTCCTCGACGTGCCGGCGACCGCCTTCGATCCGCCGCCGCGCGTCGAATCGGCGGTCGTGCGCATGGTGCCGCGATCGGCGCCGGCTGCGGTCGACGCCGCACGCCTGAGCGCGATGGTCGCCGTCGCCTTTTCGCAGCGCCGAAAGCTCCTGCGCCACACCCTCGGCCGCTGGCTCGAGGAGCGTGGCGTGGGCGCGGACTTCGACGTGCAGCGACGCGCCGAAGAGGTCCCGGTCGGCGAGTATCTCGGCCTTGCCGCGGCGCTCGACGAGCACGCAGCGGCGTCCTCGCCCCGCTAGAGCGAGCCGCGGGACGGCGTCGGGTTCAGGCGGCGCTGAGCCACATGGCCGTATCGAAGGCGCTGCTCATCAGCGGCATGTTGGCACCGAAGGTGCTGTTCGCCGCAGTCTTTGCGGCCTTCACGGACTTGCCGCCCTGACCGTTGCCCTCGGCCGCCGTGGCCACCTCGGTAGCCCGCTCCCATGACCCTGATTCTTGGGAGCGGGCTACTGAAAAGAATAGAAACATCGGAACGGAATCTTCCGTTCCGCCCAGAAATCGGCGGCATCGCGAAAGACATCGAGGAGCTGTTCTCTCGCCTCCCGGTCGAAGCGCGGGTTGTCCGGCAGTTGCTCGAGCACGACGACGAACCCCGGCTGGCTGCCCGACTTGTGGACCACGTCGGTCATGCAGTCGAAGAGCGCATCGAGGTTCTTGCCGAAGTGCGGGGGGAGGAGAAACGACGACGCGATGCCGTCCAGCACGTCCTGCTTCGACTGCGCCTCGGTGAGGTTGGCGTAGAGAAAGTGCTGGCCGGTGTGGCTCGCCGCCTGCATCAGCTCGTCGACCCGATAGGCACGGATCGACTGCACGATGTTGGGGCGGACTGTCTGCAAGAGCATGTCACGTCACTCCTGTGAAAATGAATCTCGGTGGCTCACGGCGTGATCCGCCGAAAGCTCGCGTAGTGGTCGCCCGTGTAGTAGCAGGCCTCGGGGGTCGTCGGCCGGAGCCCCCCGCAAACGATCCGCCGGGCCCCCCGGTCGCGCGCCCCGGGCGTCGGGACCGTGTACTCCCGATAGAAGCCGCGCGGCTGGCCCGGCAAGAGGCGCTCGCGGTTGCCGAAGACCACGCCATCCTTTGTCGACGGAAACGGGCCGCCTCGACGGATGGCCCGATCGACATCCTGCGCCGCGGAGGGGAGTTCGGACATCGACACCGTCGATGCCGCAGGGGTCGACGGTTCCCGGGCACACGCCGCCCCGGCCGCCAGAACCGCTGCGACGCCCAAGCTCGCTCCCCAACGGAGCAGGAGCCTCGACGGCTGCGGCCCACCCTTCAAACCCACGGGAAATCCCTGAACTGGAAAGGTGTAGATGTTACCGAACAGGGGCACAAACCTCAAGCGAATGCGCCGCAGCCGGGGCCCGTAGAGGGTTTAAGTTTGTACCCACACTCGCGGAAAGGTCAGATGCGAGTGGTCAAGCCGGGAGAGGTGAACAGCAGGATCAGACGGGGATCGCGTGCCGCAGAGCACCTCGAGTCAGTAAGCTCTCGCCTATCTCTCGGCCGGTCGCTCAGCGCGCTGCGTTGGCGTCCGCCACCGCCAGCGCGGTCATGTTGATGATGCGTCGCACCGTGGCCGACGGCGTCAGGATGTGGGCCGGCTGGGCCGCGCCGAGCAACATCGGCCCGATCGCGATCCCGCCCCCTGCGGCCGTCTTCAGCAGGTTGTAGGCAATGTTGGCGGCGTCGATGTTGGGCAGGACGAGGAGATTGGCCTCGCCGGTCAAGGGGCTGTCCGGCATGAGGGCGCCGCGATGGTGCGGATCGAGCGCGGTGTCGCCATGCATCTCGCCGTCGACCTCGAGCCAGGCGGCCTGCTCGCGGACGATGGCCAGCGCCTGGCGCATCTTCAGCGCCGACGGGTGGTTGCTGGATCCGTAGTTGCTGTGCGAGAGCAGCGCCGCCTTGGGGCGCAGGCCGAACCGCTTCATCTCCTCGGCGGCCATGATGGTGATTTCGGCGACCTGCTCGGCCGTCGGATCGTAGTTGACGTGGGTGTCGACGAGCATGACCTGGCGACCGGGGAGGACCAGCCCGTTCATGCACGCATAGGTCCTGGCGCCTTCGCGCAGGCCGATGACCTGGTCGATGTAGGGCAGGTGCAGGGCGGTGGTGCCCCAGGTGCCGCAGAGCATGCCGTCGACCTCGCCCTTTCGCAGCAGCATCGAGCCGATCAGGGTCAGGCGACGCCGCATCTCGATCTTGGCGTACTGGACGGTGACGCCCTTTCTCGACGTCAGCTGGTGGTAGGTCTGCCAGTAGTCGCGATAGCGATGGTCGTCCTCGGTGTTCACGAGGTCGTAGTCGCGGCCGGCGACCAGGCGCAGGCCGAACTTGCCGATCCGCTGGGCGATGATCTCGGGGCGGCCGATCAGCGTCGGCCGGGCGAGGCCTTCGTCGACCACCACCTGGACGGCGCGCAGCACGCGTTCCTCCTCGCCTTCGGCGAAGGCGATGCGCTTGTGGCGCGCCGTCTTGGCGAGCGCGAAGATCGGCCGCATCGTCGTTCCCGACGCGTAGACGAAGTTCTCCAGCTTCTGCCGGTAGGCGTCCATGTCGGCGATGGGCCGGCTGGCGACCCCCGAGGCCGCCGCCGCCATCGCCACCGCCGGCGCGATGCGGATCATCAGGCGCGGGTCGAAGGGCTTGGGAATGAGGTAGTCGCGGCCGAAGCTGGGCGCGACGCCTGCATAGGCCGCGGTCACGACCTCGCTCTGCTCGGCCTGCGCCAGCTCGGCGATCGCATGCACCGCCGCGATCTCCATCTCGGCGGTGATCGTCGTCGCGCCGGAGTCGAGGGCGCCGCGAAAGATGTAGGGAAAGCAGAGGACGTTGTTGACTTGGTTCGGATAGTCGGTCCGGCCGGTGGCGACGATGGCGTCGTCGCGAACGGCATGCACCTCTTCCGGCAGGATCTCCGGCGTGGGGTTGGCCAGAGCGAAGATGATCGGCTGCGCGTTCATCCTGGCCACCATGTCCGGCTTGAGCACGCCAGCCGCCGACAGTCCGAGGAAGATGTCGGCGCCCTGCATGACGTCGGCCAGCGTGCGGTGCGGGGTGCCTTGGGCGAAGGCGGCCTTGTCGTCGTCCATCAGCTCGGTGCGACCCTGGTAGACGACGCCGGCCAGGTCCGTCACCCAGATGTTCTCGCGCCGCATGCCGATCTTCACCAGCAGGCCGAGGCAGGCGAGCGCGGCGGCGCCGGCCCCGGAGGCGACCAGCTTGACGTCCTCGATCTTCTTGCCGCTCACCGTCAGCGCGTTCAGGATGCCGGCGGCGACGACGATGGCCGTGCCGTGCTGGTCGTCGTGAAACACGGGAATGTTCATCCGCGAGCGCAGTGCCCGCTCGACGTAGAAGCAGTCCGGCGCCTTGATGTCCTCGAGGTTGATGCCGCCGAACGTCGGTTCGAGAGCGGCGATGAGGTCGATCAGCTTGTCGAGGTTCTTCTGGTCGACCTCGATGTCGAAGACGTCGATGCCGGCGAACTTCTTGAACAGCACCCCCTTGCCTTCCATCACCGGCTTGGCGGCCAGCGGACCGATGTCGCCGAGGCCGAGCACCGCCGTGCCGTTGGTGACGACGGCGACGAGGTTGCCGCGCGACGTGTAGCGAAACGCGTTCGCCGGATCGGCGACGATCTCCAGGCAGGCGGCGGCCACGCCGGGCGAGTAGGCGAGGGCGAGATCGCGCTGGTTGATGAGCTGCTTGGTCGCTGCGATCGCGATCTTGCCGGGGGTCGGAAACTCGTGGTATTCGAGGGCGGCGCGGCGCAGCTCGGCGGCTTTCTGTTCTGAATTGGGCATGGTTCGGGCTCGACAGGTCGCCGCCGCGCGGGGGCGGCCTTCGGGCCCATCATTGCAGAAGTGGGGTGCGGTTCGAAACCGCAGTTTCCCGCCGGGTGGCACGGTCCGTTCACGGCGGTTGCGCAGGGCGCCGATAATCGGGGCCGCATCATGGCGTCGATCGGCGAGTTCGAACTCATCGCGCGTTACTTCACGCGCCCG